>Ga0182024_10016128_pt1 | contig 14204 bp, 12 predicted proteins | sample P32metaG_FD_120480 | JGI IMG/M metagenome (GOLD analysis project Ga0182024, IMG submission 120480) | Permafrost microbial communities from Stordalen Mire, Sweden - P3-2 metaG (Illumina Assembly) | ecosystem: Environmental > Terrestrial > Soil > Wetlands > Permafrost | place: Sweden: Stordalen... | reverse complement strand
GGAAGACTTGGATCGCATAGGACGCGCTGGCGAGCCGGCACTGCTCGTTCAACGCGCCGGTCAGGATCGGGTCGTATAGCTTTTCGACCAGCCCGGCCGGCTGGCGCATTTCATCAAGCCATTGGCCGAAAGGAATGTCTGCCAGTGCGGCCCGGCCTTCCCGGCCCAGCCGCATCATGGCCAGCATGGCACGGGACATGGCGATCCGCTCTGCCCAACTGAGCGCGCCGAAGCGCAGCATGGCCGGCCCCAAATGGAGAGGAGCGGGGAGGCCGTCGACGCCTTGGAGGTCGAAACGCCGTCCCCGAGGGTCGAAGAAGTGCACCGCTGGCTCGAATCCGATCTGATCGAGCACGTCCAGGCGCGTGTAGAAATCGATCAGGTTGGTGCAGCAGCCGAGCAGGACATGCTGGCAGTTGTCCAGCTCCTCGCCCGTCTGCGGGTCCTGGAACGACCCGGCCCGCCCGCCGAGGGTGCGGCGCGCTTCGACCAGCGTAATTTGTGCGCCGGCAGCCTCCAGTGCCACAGCGGCCGCCATGCCGGCCAGGCCGCCGCCGATGACGATCACGCGCGGGGAGAACGTCCCGGTGGGGATCGAAGGAATTACTGTTGCCAAGGCGGTCATTTGGACCGGAGAATCAGCTTGAGGCGCCGTTGTAGCGGTCGCGAACTTGCCCGATACGTTCCTCGAGGTCCGCGATGAACATGTCGTCCGGGTCGAGCCCCGCCGTGAGCTTCCGTCTCTGCTGGTTTTCTGCCCTGGCCTCTTCGAAGATCGTCTTGAGGCTGAGGTCCAGAGATTTGAATACGTCGGTCCAAAACCGCTTCCGCTGCTCGGGTGAATGACAAGGCCCGTCCCTGCCATCCGTGAATCGCTCGGGAACAACGATGAGCAGGTCATCGTTAATGCCAAGTTCTGCCTGTTTCTTCTCGATGAGGTCTCGCTCATCCCAGTTGTCGAAGATATGCTCGCCAAAATCGTTGTCCATGCAAAACAGCCGTCCGATCCAGACCACCGGCGTCCACTCTTCGATTCCGAGCAACCGGGCGACCTGCTTGTATTCGTCGGTAGCGACAAATGCGTCCACTTCAGGGATGTACTGGAAGACTTTCATTGCGTCGGAGCCGCACGTGATACGTGTTCCTCAAGAAGACCTTTTAGCGCCATCCCGCAGGGATGGGTTTTTTCTCGCCGTCCCGCAGGGACGACATCACCCAGGGCTTTCTAACACCCGTTTTTGAACAACGCGATAATGCTTGCTGGAAACCGTCCCTGCGGGACGGCGAGAAAAAAACCCATCCCTTCGGGATGGCGCTAAAAAAATTCCCAGCCTCACCGCGAACCGTTTTGGTAAGCGGAAGCACGCTTCTCCGCGGTGCGGGCCCTGCACGAATCGCTATCTGTTCGTCCGCACGGCGCGCCACCCGATCAGCAGCTTGGTGAAGATCGACAGCGAGACCCGTTCGTGCAACACGCGCTCGGGCTCGACCGCCAGCTTGCGGAGCAGGCTCCGGTAGATGTCGGTCATGGCGATGAGCGTCGGGCGGCTGTCGCGTTCGATGCAACGCTCCAGCTCCGATGACTTATCATAGTATGACTCGGCACGGGCGATCTGCAGCCGCATCATCTCCAGGAAGTTTTCGCCCCCGCGGCCGCCGCGAAGGTCAGCATCGGTCAGCTTGCGCGCGGCGAGCTCTTCCTGTGGGAGATAGTTCCGCCCCCGGGCGGCGTCCTCGCGCAGGTCGCGCAGGATGTTGGTGAGCTGGAAGGCGACGCCCCGCTCGATGGCCAGCAATTCGGTGTCCAGGCCGCCCTCGAAGCCCCAGACGTAAATGCTGGCCAGGCCGACGGTGCCGGCCACCCGGTAGCAGTATTCGTAGAGCTGCTCAAAGGTTATGAACGGCTCGGGCCGCAGGTCCTGGCGCTGACCGGCGATGACGTCGTCGAAAATGCGCGAGGGGATGCCGTGCCGCTGGGCCATGTCGGAAAACGCCGGCCACACGATGTGGATGTCATCCCCGTCGAGCCCGCGGCCGTCCAGCACGGCGCGGGTCTGGTCGCGCCAGGCGTCCAGGTCGCCCATGCGCTGAGCTATTGTGCGACCGTCCTCCTGGTCGGCGATGTCGTCCACGAGGCGCATGTAGGCGTAGAGAGCGAACATTGCCGACCGCTTGGGCTCAGGCAGCAGTTTCAGGCCGTAATAAAAGTTCCGCGCCTGCGTTCTGGTGAGATACTCGCAGTAGGCGCGCGACTCAGCGAGGCTGGGCCGGCCAACCCATGCGGGCGACGGGGTGGCGGCGGAGTTGGTGGAATTGACCGTGCTCAGGGTGTTGATCCTCATTCCCCAATCCCCCCGGGCCGTCCATTACCACGAGAGGTGGAGCGGCTTTGGCGGGGAACAAACGCGCCGAAATCACAAAAGTTGGCCATCACGGCCGCTGCAAGCGCCGCGCAAACCAACCGGCCCTTCTGCCAGCGCGACAACACAGGCCGCCGGGCCAGCGTATCGAAGCCCTGCTGACGGATTGCCTGTAAGATCGCGATCCCGCCATCAGCGAACAGGCCCACTTGGCCGCGTACTGAAGGTGCGAGCATAGAAACCAGCTTTTCACCCTCGCTGAACATCGCCTCCGTCCGTTCGACCTCGAAGCGGATCAGTTCCCGGAAGGCTTCGCTGCCTCGTCCCTGCCTGATCCCGTCGCGGATCGACATTTCGTCCACCCCGAACCGGCGCATCGATTCGCCGGGGAGGTAAATTCGGTCGCGCTCCAGCAGATCGCGCCGCACGTCCTGCCAGAAGTTCGCCAACTGTAAGGCAGTACATGTTTTATCGCTCAGGCGGTGCCGCTCGGCATCGCGGTGGCCGCACATGTAAAGCACCAGCCTGCCCACCGGGTCGGCGCTGCGCCGGCAGTAGTCCACCACCTGCTCGAACGATTCATAGCGGCTGACCCGCTGGTCCTGCTCGAAGGCGTCGATCAGGTCCAAGAACGGCGTCACCGGGATATCGTGCCTGCGAACCGTCCGGGCCAGCGCGACGAATATCGCGGCTTTCGGGACGCCTGCATACATCGCACGAGCTTGCTCGCCGAACGCTCTCAGGTAATTCAGCGATTGAGCCTTGTCACCGACCTCATCAGCCAGGTCGTCCGCCGTCCGGCAAAACGCGTAGACATTGCAGAAATCCTGGCGCAGTTGCCGGGGCAGCAGCAGGGAGACCACCGAAAAATTCTCGTAATGACTGTGCGCCAGTTTGTGCGTATAGCGTTCCGCGGACGCCATGTCCACCGACCGCGCAAACGCCATGCGAACTGTTTTCGGAACCGACAGCGCCGGCCCGGAGCCCGTGGGCTGGCGATGTCCAGGCGCAAACGACCCGATCAGCGGATCCGCTCTGTCGCGAGGATCCGCTTCGGCGAGGGCGATGCCACCGGCGGGGTTGCTTAATGTAGTGATCTGGGTCATCCAAACCCGTTTGATGCCTGCCGGAAACACGCCGCCGAAAACCAGCGGAGCACTGACCGACTCAAGGCCGCAATGCCCGAACGATCCCTCGATCGCTCGATTAGAACTCGCGGCCGCGTTGAAATAACCCGTCTCCTGATGCCCAGCAATTCAGCCAGATCTATTTGCTTCAACCCTGCCAGTCGTTACGACCGAAGCAAACGCAATGCCCTTGGTCGGGGAAAGTACAGTCCGCCAGTCCGTTTGGCAATAACCAACCTTTCCGTACCCGCTTGGTCAGCCGAGCTTGGTTGCCTCTATCACCGAGGGCGGCCGAATTACCCTCCATATCGGCCGCCCGGGTATCCGCCCTATAACTTCGCCCGGATTTCGGTTGAAAACGACCCTGCCGGCTGAGCTCGCAGCGTCTTACCCGACCCTGCAACCAATCCGCGAAATTTCGCAACTACAGCTTTCGAAAGGTTTTACAGAATGCAATGGCAGGGCTTAGCCTTGACCTTCCCTCAAGAGTCTTGGCCCCAACTGGCTCCGATGGCCGCCGCGAGAATCAGTCCCGCACCCGCCCAGCCCGCTAGTCCGAACCCTTCCCAAGCAAACAGGGCTGCCCAGACCGGTTCCAAAGTGTAGAGCAGCGACGCTTGCGGCCCCGGCACGGTCTTCTGCCCGATGGCCTGCAACCACGTCGTCAGCGCGGTCGCCGCGATGCCCAGGTAGAACACCTGTGCCCAGGCCACCGATGGCAATGACCATAGCCGAGGCAATCCTGCCCACCCACCGACATGAACAACAGCGGTGTGAAGGTCTGCCCCGACCCAACCAGCCGAAAACAGGGCGACCACCCACAGTTGCACGGCCGTCAGCGGCATTGAGGGGAACCGGGAAGTGTATCGCTCGAGGCGGATGATATAGACGGCGTAGGTCACGGCCGTCACCAGCGTCCAGGCGTCGCCGATATTGGGGTGGCCGTCGTTACAGAGCAGTCCGGTGCCCAGCAGCGCCAGTGCCGCCGCGGCCCAGACGCGCGGCGGCACCCGCCTGCCGCCCAACGCGGCCAAGGCGGGGACAAACACGACATTCAAAGAGGTGATGAACGCGCTGCGCCCGACCGATGTTTCTGCCAGACCGACCGCTTGCGAGGCATATCCACACCACAGCCAGAAACCCAGTTCCACCCCGGCAAGCCACAAGCGCCAGTTCCGCCCGCCATTGAAAAGGGCTGGCGAGCACAGCAATGCCGCCACGACGAACCGCAAAAAGATCAGCACGCTCGGCGATAGCGGGGAGCCACGATCAATCTCCAATCGCCGGGTCAGGATGAACGTCGTTCCCCAGATGAGCGTGACGATCAGCAACAACGCAACGCCCCACAGCCGGCCGCGAGCAGGGTCGGCAGGTGCGAGGGGCGCGATTGCGGAAGTTGTTGTGCTCGATGACAGGCATGAGGTTGTACCGGCAAACCGCTCAGGGTCAAAAGGCAGCTTGGGGCATGGCGATTTGTGACTCCCGCGTTCGCGAAGCCGCAAGCGGCGATCGCGATGAATCGCTGAAATCGTCCGGTCGCACCACAGTTGGCGTCCCAATCGCTCTTCGATTACTTTTTCCTCCCTCATAGGCTGGTGACCGTATCTCTCGCACAACCACTCATGAAAACATCAACCCCTCCAACCGGCAAGATCGCCCTTCCCATTCTCTTCCTCGCGCTCGCCGCGACTGCGCCTGGAATCAGGGCCGACGATTCAACCCCGTCTGGCAAAAAGATCAAAGCCTCCGACCCGATCGACCTGCGCGCCGGCGACATTCGCGTGAAGTTCCAGGACGGACAATTACGGTATCTTCGTGTCGGCGACCGCGAAATCGTCCGGCGCGTCTATTTCGCCGTACGCGACGGGAACTGGTCCACCATCCCGCCGCGGTTCACTCAGGCATCGATCCGCCAGACATCCGACAGCTTCGAGATCGACCTTGCAGCCCAATGCCGTCGCGACCCGGTTGACTATCAATGGACGGGCCAGATAAGAGGAACGCCCGACGGCAAGATTACTTACCACGCCGAAGGAACGGCCAACGCGGATTTCCAATCCAACCGCATCGGCCTGTGCGTCCTCTATGGACTCCCGTCCGTCGCGCAAGAAGCGTTCGAGACGTTCGAATCAGCCGATGGCAACGGCACGCCGACAGCGGGGCAGTTTCCGCCATTTGTTTCGCCGGACCTCGTGGGAAAGAAGTTCGAGCTCCTGCGTTACAAGTCGCCCGAAGGGTATGCCGTTTCCGTCAGCCTCGAGGGCGCGATCTTCGACATGGAAGACCAGCGTAACTGGGGCGACAGCTCGTTCAAGGCGTACGCGCCGCTGCCCTATGCGTATCCGGCCGTAAAGAAGGGCCAGACCTTCGCCCAAACCGTCACCATCACCGCCGGCGGCACGACCGGCCTGGACAAGTACGCCGACCGCGAAGTCGTCCATCTCCGCATCGGCAACCCGATCGCCGGCTCCAAAGTCCCCAAGGTCGAGATGCATGGCGGCGCGTATGTCGGCCCGTCATTTGTGGACATCAACCGCAATCGCGGCAAGTACGCGGATGCCGCGTCCGTAAATTGGCAGTACACTTCGGCCACCCATCTGCCCGACGATGATACATTAATGGAAAACCCTCCGGCCCTGGTGGATCAGGCCAACACGATCCGGTCCTTCGCCCCGAAAGCCGCGCTGAGCGTCGGCCCAATTCACCTGGAGCAAGCGCTGCATCCCCACGATCCGGGCGCTATCGCGCCGCTTGCCGCCGCCTGGTTTGCCGAGGTGTTGGAGGCCCTTTCCAGCGCCGGCGTCGATGAAGCGTATTTCAATGTCGAACCCGGGCCTGCCGCCCACACGCTTTTTGACATCGGGGCCCACGACGGCAAGCCGGTCCTGTCGGTCGAGCGGGTGGCCGAGCCTGGGTCAGGCAGGCAGGCATGGGCCGTCGGGGCCCTGGCCGTCAAAGACGGCGATGCCACCATCGTCTGGCTCATCAACCGCACGCCCGAGAAAGCGCAGGCCGTCATCGAAGGGCTGGGCGCGACGGCGAAGCTCACTGCATTGAACGCCACGACCAATGCGTCAGGCGGAAAAGCCATCGATGTCACGGGAGATACAGCGATCCCAGTGGAGTTGGAACCGTACGGCGTCTACCGGGTGGAACCGAAGAAGTGATTGGTGAGAAGCTCACTATTCCGTTTGGTCGCTGGAACGCAGGTCCGCAGAAACTACCCAACAGGAAACACGCATGCCCACCGCCAATGAAGTCCTGGCCCATTCTCTCACCGGCTCCGCCCGGCTCCTCAACCGCTTCTGCGAAGATCTCAAGCCCGAAGAATACCTGCATCGCCCGACAGCCGGGGCTAACTGCGCCGCCTGGCTGATCGGGCACCTGACCATGACCGATCGCAGCGCTCTTACTCGGCTGGGCAAGCCGGCTGACGGTCTGCCGGCGTTGCCTGACGGATTCGACAAGCGTTTCGCGAGGGATGCCGAGGCGCCGCAGGCAAAAAGCTTCGGCGACGTGTCGCTTCTCGTGCCCCTGTTCAATCAACACCGGGACATGTTGATCGGCGTAGTTCGCATTCTGCCTGCCGAGGTGCTGGACAGGCCGTTGGAGAAGCCGCACCCGATGTTTTCGACCGTGTGGGAGATGCTCAATTTCCTCGGCCTCCACGCCATCATGCACGCAGGACAGATCTCGACGATCCGCCGTAGCCTGGGGCGGCCGCCCATGATGTAGGGGAGCAGCGAAGCTGGCGGGTTCGATTATTGAGCTTCAGCCGTGGCGTCGCGGTCAAGGCTCAGGTGCCCCTGGTTATCCACGCGGCCATCGACCGTTCGCGTCTTGCCGCCGGTTTCGTAGCGGATCGTGAAATGGGAAGGATCGGCTGGGTCGGGTTGACCGGCGTAAATGCGAATGTCAGTGTGCGGCAAGGTGGAGTCCATCACATCGATCGGGTACGCATTCATGACATAGACCGCGGGGCGCGATGCGGTGGCCGGTCGGTAAACGTTGGATTCGACGTCATAGCTTTGGATGAAATACGCCGATTCGTCCGCGGCTGCGGTGCGCTCGATCTCGACCAGGAACCGGCTGCCGTCGGGTGAACGGCACTCGTGAAGGAACAGCAGCGCCCGTTGGCTGCCACGCAGCGCCATGGAGTTCCCAATGGCAGCGGTATACGAATCCCAATGGCCCGGGGGGTTGCGAAACGCACAACCTCGGACGATGGCGTAATTCGGGTCATGGGCCAGGATCGCCACCCGTGACGGGTCGGAATCGAACACCACTTGCTGGGGCGGGGCCGTGTACATCATGCAGGCGCGCTGGTGGTACAGGAGCACGGCCTTGTCGCGCCAACCGCGGCCCCAGCGCCAGCCCACGGCCAGAGCCAGAGCGATCGCCAACAAGATGCATCCCCGAAGCCACTTCCGCCCGCGGAGGTTGGGACGCTTGGCGTACTCCAGAGGCGCGATTCCTGATGTCGGGGAATCTGTCATTGAAGATTTGACGGCTTGGATGGTGTTAAGTTGCGAGTGAGGTGTCCATTTCGATGAATGAGGATGGGGGACAGTGTTCATCCATGGCATTTCATCTTATCCTGCCAGTCGAATGAATCCATCCGACTGTTGCATCCTCAATAGCGGCGGCGGGTCGTGGGCGTTCGCGCCGGTCGCCCGACACTTGAGCGACGCGCTATGGGTTGATGCCTCGGAGACGCCGAGGCGATTTAATTACCTCCTGCTTGCCGACGACGCGGTTGCAGCGGCACGCACCGATTTTTTCATCCCGTTTTCGAGCATGCAACTGGCCGCGGATAAGCGCCTTCTCGCCAGCGCGTTTACCGCTCATGGGGTGCCGACGCCTCGGACCCTGCTGTTGGAGTCCATGGCGGACGCTGAGCGGCTCCTCGTGACCGACCCGAGCCGAGAATGGTGCCTGAAATTCCCCACTGGCTGCGGTGCTTCCGGGCACCGGTTCCTGACGCCTGGAATGACGTTGCCTGACGGTTGGCCGCTGCCGCTTGTCGTGCAGGAATTCGTGCGGCTGGAGCGGCCTGAGGTCTACCGAATGTATGGGGCGGGCGGACGACTGTTCGGCTGGGTGGCCCGCCGGTTCCCGAAAGGCGCCAAGCCGTCGCCCTGGGTTGCCCACGCGCGAGGCGCCCGCTACGAGTTGGCGGGCGACCCGCCTCCCAGAGCCGCTGCCGCGGCACGTGCCGCTTTGGCAGCGAGTGAGTTGCTCGACTCCTTCGGCTGCGCCGACCTCCTTCCAGGCCCTGGCGGGGAGTGGCTCGTTCTTGAAGTCGGCACCGACGGCATGTTCAATCACGTCGACCGCGACATCGGACATCCGGGGCTGGAGCAGGAGATCCAGCGGCAGATCGCCGAGGCGTTTTGGGGACGTTTCGGAACATGGCGGCCCTGGGGAACGGGCGGGTGGCATTCGCGCCCGGCAATCGGGTCCGGGCAGGGGGTATAGACATGGCTCGAGCGATGACCGCCAGGGAGAAACAGCGATTTCGCGGCTACTTTCCTGGCTTGGATGTAGACCAAGCCGTGGTGACTGGAGAAGCTTCGTTCGCCTACAATTGCATCACTCGATGAAGGACAAGTCTTCAAGACAATCTGTGTCGGCCACGGAGACAAAGCTCCTGATCGCGCAGACCAAGTCTGTACCGCCGGACGTGCGTAGCAAGTTCGAGGACGCTTTCCAGGCTTGGAAGGACACGTGGTTCGAGGGCGGCCTGGCGATCAGCTCGGTGCCGCAGACGCGGGCGGTCGGCCGGGAGTTCGATGCATTGGTGGCACTCGGTCCGAGGATCCTCCCGCTTCTTGTGGAGAAACTTGCCGAGCCGGATAACTTCCTCGCGCTGACCCTATACGACGCCATTCAGCCGGACGAAAAGCTCGTGGTTCAGTTCGCGGCGGGGGACGAGCGAGTTCTGGAAGGCGAGCAGGGACGCGCTCGTCGGGTCGTACATGCATGGTTTGCCAACCGGTGACCCTGCTGCTACGACGCCGGACGGCCCCTCATCAACGAAATCGAATCTGCATTTGGAGAATCGAATGGACTACATCCGCTTAGGCAAAACCGGCCTCAAAGTCTCCCGGATCTGCCTGGGGTGCATGAGCTACGGCGTTCCCGGCCGGGGCGTGCATCCGTGGTCGCTGGATGAGGAAAAGAGCCGGCCGTTCATCCGGCGAGCGCTGGAGGGCGGGATCAACTTCTTTGATACCGCCAACGTCTACTCCGACGGCACCAGCGAGGAAATCGTCGGGCGGGCGCTGAAGGACTTCGCCAAACGCGACGAAGTCGTGCTGGCCACCAAGGCCCACGGCAAAATGCGGCCCGATGCCAACGGCAAAGGGCTGTCGCGCAAGGCCATCCTGACTGAAATCGACCACAGCCTCACGCGGCTGGGGATGGATTACGTCGATCTCTACCAGACCCACCGCTGGGACTACGACACGCCGATCGAGGAGACGCTGGAAGCACTTCACGATGTGGTCAAGGCGGGCAAGGCACGCTACATCGGGGCGTCGTCGATGTATGCCTGGCAGTTCTGCAAGGCACTGCACCTGGCCGACCTGCACGGCTGGACGCGCTTCATCTCGATGCAGAACCACTACAACCTGCTCTACCGCGAAGAAGAACGCGAGATGATGGGCCTGTGCCAGGCCGATGGCGTCGGCGTCATCCCCTGGAGCCCGCTGGCCCGCGGCCGCCTCGCCCGCCCCTGGGACCAGAAAGGCAGCACCGAGCGGGCCGGCTCCGACGAATTCGGCAAGACGCTGTATGCCAAGACCGAGGAGGCCGACCAGCGGGTGGTCGAGCGCGTCCAGCAACTGGCGGCGGCACGTGGCATACCGATGGCCCAGGTCGCGCTCGCCTGGATGCTGCACAAGCCATTCATTACCGCGCCGATCGTCGGCGCGACCAAGCCGCAGCACATGGAAGACGCGATCGCGGCTTTGACCGTCAAATTAACCGCCGAAGAGCTGGCTCGGCTGGAAGAGCCGTACGTGCCGCATCCCGTGCTTGGCTTCTCCTAAGCCTCATTTCACGCCAGAGAGGGCTTGGAGATAATCCAGGATCGAGGCGAATTGCTTGATGGTGAGCGGCGCCACCAGGCCCTCGGGCATTGGCGAGGTGGTGAGGACCTTGCTCTTGGTGATGTTCGATTTGTCGATGGTGATGTATTGGCCGGACACCAGCCGCACGATGACCTTTTCGGGCGTCTCCTTGACCAGGAAACCGTCGATCACATCCGATGGCGGCCCCGCCGGCATCGGGATTTCGTCGTCCAACTTGTAGTGGTGCGTTTCGAACCCCTTGGCAATGATCATGTTGGGGTCCATGATGTTCTCGGCCAACTCGCGGCGAGTGTACTTTTTGGCCACATCGACCAGGCACGGCCCCTTTGGTGGGTCGCTCTTGCGAACGGTGTGACATGCGATGCAGCCCTGCTTGGTGAAAAGCTGCTCACCTTCCAGGGGATCGCCGTGGGTGGCGGCGACCTTGTCGAGAATCGGGGGATCGAACTGCTTCCAGGTTTGGTCCGCAGGCTTGGCCCCGATCGGGGGGCCGTTGTCGGCAGCCGCCGCGCCAGCGGGGACGACCGGGGCCTCGGTCTGCAGGATGACCGTCGGCGGGGGCAGCATGTTCACTTCATAGCTGTGGGCGTCGAGCATGGCGATGCCGATGAACAGCGCCACGAAGAACAGCGCGGAAACCAGGATCAGCCCATTGAAGGGGCTGTCCCAGCGCAGGTGCATGAAATACATCACCACCAGCCCGCCCTTGATGACGGCAACCATCAAGGCGACCCAGATGTTGAACGGGCCCAGGTTGAGCGTGGACACCCCGACGGTGATGGCGGTGAATACCAGCAGCGCGCCGTAGACGGCCAGCAGGACCCGCCTGGGAACGGCATGTGCGCCGGCATGGGCTTCACCATGGGCATCCGCGTGGGCCGCCTTGACGTCATCGGCAACCGGAGCGGCGATCTCGTTGGATTGTGACAAGCTCATAAACGTCTCGGGGAAGCTACTGTTTCTTGGGTTGCGGCGAAAACCCTGACGAGAATCAGTGGATCAGATAGAGCAACGGGAACAGGAAGATCCAGATCAAATCGACCAGGTGCCAATAGAGGCCGATCAGGTCCACGGGGGTAAAATACTCGCTGCCGAATTCCTTGCGGATGGAGCGGATGAGGATCCAGGTGATCAACCCCATGCCGACCACCACGTGGATGCCGTGCAGGCCGGTCATGAGGAAATAGGCGCTGAAGAAGGTATTGACCCGCTTGCGGTCACGGGAGGACAGCTCGCTGTAAGGCAGCTCCCTTTGCGTGGCCTGTTTAACCGCGGGGGCCAAGCTGGCATCGACCACGAAGTGGGGCTTGACCTTGGACTCATTGAGCGTGCCGACGTTCCCGTCGGGGACCTCCAGGCTCGGATCGACCGGGGCGCTGGCCAGCGGCGGCCGGTCCACCTCGATTTCCGACTTCATCGACGCCTTGGCGGCGACTTCCAGCTTGGCGTTGGTTGACTCGTCCAGGGCCGCCAGCTCGGCCCGGGCGGCGTCCTTCTGGGCATCGGTGGCCTTGGGGTCGGCCAGGACTTCGTCCAGCGGCTTGGCCTGCTCGGCCTGGGCCTTCTCAATCGCCGCCCGCGGGTCCTTGTAGTCTCCGTTGAACTTGTTCCACGGACCGATCCAGACGTCCTCGTCCCATTTGTGGTGGTATTCGACGGCCTTCACGCAGAGGAAGCCGATGGCGCCCATGAGCGTAAGGACCAGGCAACCGATGAGGAGCTTCCGCTGGTTAAGCTGGGCGGCCCGGACTCCCCAGGCCATGGTCAGGCTGCTGGTGATGAGAATGACCGTGTTCAGCGCGCCCAGGGGCATGCTGAGGTACTTGTTGGCCCCGTATTCGAATGAATCGGGGTGGAGGTTGCGGTAGACCGAATAGGCGCAAAACAGCCCGCCGAACATGAGGATTTCAGTGCCGAGGAAGACCCACATGCCGAGCTTGGCGGCCATCATCTGCTGCTCGGGGGTATCGAAATGATGGGCCAGGTGCGGGTCGTGGGCCCCGTGGTGCGGATGGCCGTCGGGGCCGGGCACGGATTGGACTTCAGTGGTGATTGTACTCATGCGTTGTTTCCGACTCGTAGCAGCTAGTGGCTAGTTGCTAGTTGCTAGTGTTTTTTTTGCCACGGGTCTCTGTCGTCCTGTCATCCTCAACCACAACCACTAGTGACTAGTGGCTAGAAACTGCCGCAACCGACGGGGCGCCTTCCGCCGGCTGCTTCTTGATCCAACCCAGCACGGGGCCGTGGTCCTCCCAGTCCGTCAGGTGGTACGGATCGTCGGCTTCAGGAGCGACGGCGAAGTTATCGTACGGCGGCGGCGAGGCGCAGCGCCATTCCAGCGTGTTTCCGCCCCAGGGGTTCGGCGGCGCTTTGGGACCGTACAGCAAGGCCTGGACCCAGGTGAACAGGACTATTACCAGTCCGGTGCCCATGGTGTAGGCGCCCATCGTGGACAGAAAGTGGTAAATCCAGTACTCCTCGGGGTAGGTGGCATAGCGGCGCGGCAGCCCGTGGGCGCCGGCCACGAACTGCGGGAAGAACGTCAGGTTGAACCCGACGAAGACGATGACCGAGGCGATCAGGCCGATCCGGTCGTTGAACATCTTCCCGAAGATCTTGGGGAACCAGTAATACATGCCGGCCAGGAAGGCGAACAGCATGCTGCCCATCATCACATAGTGGAAGTGGGCGATGACAAAATAGGTGTCGTGGAGGGGGACATCCGTCTGCAAGGCGCCCAGGAACAGCCCGGTCAGCCCGCCGATGGTGAACAGCAGGATGAAGCCCAGGGCGTAACTCATGGGCGTGGTGAGGCGGATGGAGCCTTTGTAGAGAGTCGCCACCCAGTTAAAGACTTTCACCGCCGAGGGAATGGCCACGCTGAACGTCAGCAGGCTGAAAATGGAGTTGACGAGGTTGGACTGGCCGCTGACGAACAAGTGGTGGCCCCACACCACGAAGGCCAGCAGGGCCAGGGCGATGGAGCTGAAGGCGATGAAGCTGTAGCCGAAGATGTGCTTGCGGCTGAAGACGGAGATCACTTCGCTCATGACACCCATGGCCGGCAGGATCATGATGTAGACGGCCGGGTGGGAGTAGAACCAGAAAAAGTGCTGGTAGAGAACGGGGTCGCCGCCCAGCGCCGGGTCGAAGATCCCGACGTGGAGCACCCTCTCCATCACCAGCAGGAGCAGGGTGATGGCCAGGACTGGAGTCGCCAGGATCTGAATGATGCTGGTGGCGTAGATGGCCCAGAGGAACAGAGGCATGCGGAACCAGGTCATTCCCTTGGGCCGCAGGGTATGGATGGAGGCGACGAAGTTGACCCCGGTCAGGATGGAACTGAAGCCGAGGATAAATGCGCCGAGTGTGGCGGCGACGACGCTGCCGCTGGATTTGTTGGTGCTGTAGGGGGTGTAGAAGGTCCAGCCGGTGTCGAGCCCGAACCCGCCGGGAAGGTCGTGTCCGGTGGCGGCATGAATGACGCCGCTCAACAGGACGTAGATGAAGAACGTGCCGCCGATGCCATAGATGTACAGGCTCATGAGGTTGAGCCGGGGGAAGGCGACGTCCTTGGCGCCGAGCATGAGGGGCAGGATGAGGTTGCCCAGGATGGCCGGAAT
>Ga0182024_10016127_pt1 | contig 14205 bp, 13 predicted proteins | sample P32metaG_FD_120480 | JGI IMG/M metagenome (GOLD analysis project Ga0182024, IMG submission 120480) | Permafrost microbial communities from Stordalen Mire, Sweden - P3-2 metaG (Illumina Assembly) | ecosystem: Environmental > Terrestrial > Soil > Wetlands > Permafrost | place: Sweden: Stordalen... | reverse complement strand
GTCCCACTGCTCGTCCGTGAGCTTGATGCCCCAACCCATGCAAACCTCCCGGCGGCTCCGCCGCCAAAGAAGACATTATCCGGGTTAGGACAGTTGAATGAAACATTAGGCGGACCTACTTAGGAGGCTAATGATGCGCACTGACGCCGATGCGCCCGTTGCCCAATCGTTGTCTCGTCGGCAATTTCTTGCCGTTTCGATGGCCGTGTCGGCCGGGGTCTTGCGCGCCGCCGATACGCAGCCGGCGGACCCGATCATCGACATACACCAGCATACGCACTACATGGACCGCACTGATGAGCAGCTCGTCCGTCATCAGCAGGCGATGGGCGTGGCGACGACACTGCTCCTGCCGGCCGGCTCTCCGGTGCGGATGCCCTCAACGCATGATGGCAAAACCAACGGCCTGGCCGCCGAGTGCGAGGGCGTCGATTCGTGCATTCGGCTCGCCGTCGATCATCCCGGCGAATATCGCTTCTACGCCAATCAGGTTCCCGATCTGCCGGGCGCGCGGGAAACGCTCACCGGCTATCTCAAAGCCGGCGGCATCGGCATCGGCGAACAGAAATTTGCAGTGCGATGTGATTCACCGCCGATCGAGATGGTTGCCGAGGTCGCGCAGCAGTTTGATGTGCCGGTGCTGATGCACTTTCAGCATGAGACGTTCAACTTTCACTTTGAGAACTTCCACAACATTCTGGCGAAGTTTCCGAAGGTGAACTTCATCGGCCATGCGCAGACGATGTGGTCGTACGTCGACGCCAAATGCGATCCGGCGGTGATGTATCCCAAAGGCAAAATCACGCCCGGCGGCATCACGGATCGTTACCTGTCCGACTTCCGCAATTTCTGGGTTGATACCTCCGCCGGCTCCGGCTTGAACTTCTTCAATCGCGACGAGGATTTCGCCCGCGGCTTCCTCGATCGCCACCAGAACCGCTTGCTCTTCGGCAGCGACTGCCCCGACCACATTGGCCGTGGCCCCACATGCCTGGGGTGGATGATTATTCGGGCGATCCGCCGTTTATCTTCGAGCAAATCTGTCGAGCGGAAGCTGCTCTACGAGAATGCGAAGGGTTTGTTTCGACTGTGAGGCCCCGGCGATCAGTTCCAGGTCTCGAGCATCCACTGCACGCTGTTGGCGACGAGCCGATAGCTTTCACTCCTGTATCCGCCGCTCAACAGCATGACCGTTGGAATACCGTGATTGACCAGTTCGCGAATGACGAACTGATCTCGTCGCAGCACGCCGTCGGCGGAAACGCTTAAGCCACCCAGCGTGTCGCCGGTGTAAATGTCCGTCCCGGCGTTGTAGATCGCCAATCCAATTTTTGCGTTGCGAGCCACCGAATCTTTCAGCCGAGCCAGATAAGCTTCGGTGTGAACCGTTAACAGATCTGCGATCGATACCGCGCTCGTCGGCGAACTCACGCGCTCGTGCAAGTCCCTGCCGAACTTCCGCCGAAGCAGTTGATATGCCCGGCCATATTTGCGGCTATCGAAGGGGTGCAGTCGCTCCAGCCCCAGGAGCCCGATGTCATATCGTCGGCTGTAAACGATCTGTGTCGTCACCGACATGTCGAGACTATAGCCACTGGATTTGACACCGGCGTCGCGATCCCCTCATCTTGGGCGACCATGGTGTCAGCGACCGACCCGCTTGCGCTGTCCGTATTTCATTCCACCGGCCTTGCCATTATCGAACGCTTCCTCGACGCCCACGTGGTCGCGGGTCTCATTGAATCAATTGAGTCGCTGCCGCCAGACCAATTTGCCGATCGCAAGCGTCGCGGCGTTGTTTTCGCTCGGCGGAATCTGCTCAATCCCGACTTCATCCAATCGCTTCTGCAACGGCCAGCGATCACCGATCTGGTAAAGGCGATCGCCGCCGATGCGATTCCCGCGCGCGCGATGCTCTTCGACAAAACCGGCGCCGCCAACTGGACCGTGCCCTGGCATCAGGATCGATCGATCATGGTCGCGCGGCGGATCGACGTCGCGGGTTTCGGGCCTTGGTCGGTGAAAGGCGGCATTGTGCATGTTCAGCCGCCTATCGAGATTTTGCGGCAGATGGTGACGATTCGCCTGCACCTTGATTCATGTAACGCCGATAACGGACTACTCCGGGTAATCGAAGGCACACATCAGCGGATTCTCGAGCCGAGCGAGATTGATACCGCCGTCGCGAGCCGGGAAGTTCTCGAGTGCGCGACATCGGCCGGGGGCCTGGTCATCATGCGGCCCCTGATTCTTCATAGTTCGGCGCCAGCAAAGGCGCCGACCCATCGACGGATCATCCACATTGAGTTCGGTCCACGGGACTTGCCGTCTCCCGTGGAATGGGCTCATGCGGCAAAGTCGTGAAGATCGTGCTCGTCGGGTAGACTCAGGCTTGAGGAGCGAGAACCCACTATGACCAACCCACTGATCAATCGGCGGGATGCAATCAAGCTTGGCGCCAGTGCGCTTGCCGCGGCTTCAACTTCCGCCGCACTCCAAGCCGCAACGGACGAGCCCAGGGAGCGAACGATCAAGAAGGCCGTCATCATCGACATGGTGAAAGGCGGCTCATCTCTCAAAGACAAGTTCCAGATGCTCCGAGACGCCGGTTTCGACGGCGTCGAGATGGTCTATCCCGGCGGGCCGCCGGTTGACGAAGTGCTCAAAGCCTGCGAGCAAACCGGCCTGCTCATTGAAGGCATTATCGATTCCGTCCACTGGAGGCTCACGCTTGGCGATCCCGCGCCGGGTGTCCGAAAGGTCGGGCTCGACGCGCTGATGGAGGCGCTCCGAACGTGCAAAGCCATCGGTGGAACCAGCGTTCTGCTCGTGCCCGGCGTGGTGAATGCGAAGATCAGCTATGACCAATGCTATGAACGCTCACAAGCTGAGATTCGCAAAGCGCTGCCGCTGGCGAAAGAACTCGGCGTCAAGATTGCCGTCGAAGATGTGTGGAACGATTTTCTGCTCTCGCCGCTGGAAGCAGCGCGCTACGTCGATGAGTTCAACGATCCTGAAGCGATCGGCTGGCACATGGATCTTGGCAACGTGATGGCCTACGGCTATCCCGAGCAATGGGTGCACATCCTGGGCAAGCGCATCGTGAAGCTGCACGCGAAGGAATTCAGCCGTAAGAAAATGAACGAAGAAGGCAAGGGCAAAGGTTTCAACGTCAAGCTCGGCGACGGCGACATCAACTGGACCGCCGTCATGCACGCGCTGGATGCCATTCCATACACCACATGGATGTGTGCCGAAGTTCCCGGCGGCGGGCCCGAAGAGCTCAAGGACATCGCGCGGCGAATGGATCGAATCCTCTCGCTTTGATCATCAAACCTTAACACCGGTCGCCAAAGTTCGGCGTGGTCGCCGCATCATTGCAAATCGCAAATTGCTGTTGATTATCCTATCCCCCTGGATAGGATGGTCGCCCATGGCAAAGAACCATATTCACGAGACGCATCCGGAGATCGTCAAACGACTGAAGCGGGCCGCCGGACATTTGAACACGATCATCGAAATGATCGAAGGCGAACGGTCCTGCCTGGAACTCGCCCAGCAGTTGCATGCCGTGGAGAACGCCGTCGCCAACGCAAAGAAGAACCTGATTCACGATCACATCGACCATTGCCTCGACGCATCGATTCGATCGGACGGCGGTGGTTGGCGCAAGTCGCTGGATGAATTCAAGGAAATCACAAAGTACCTGTAGCCGCGGGCTTTTAGCTTCCAGACTCTCACATAACTGCGAACTTCATTCGATGGATGGTCCGCGGGCCATGCCTGATCGTCGCAGTGATCTCAGAAATCTCAGCACAATTGGCCGCACGATTTGAGGTGCCTATGTTGCCAGCCAGCATCAAAACACGAATGGTAACTCGCCTGCTTCTCGCCCAGAAAAAGAACCAGGGTGCGGTAAAGGTAGCGCCGCAGTTGGAGCGATCCGCCCACGTGCCGCAAGAAGAAGTTCTGCGCCTTGCCGAAACCCAGATTGCAGGGTTGACTGAAGCCGAGGCCACCGAGCGGCTGGAGCGGTATGGCCCAAACGAAGTGGGTCAGGAGAAACAGCACGGATGGGTTTGGCGCCTGTGGCTGGCAATCCGCAATCCATTGGTCATCCTCCTGGGCGTCCTTGCGATCATCACCTTCGTAACCGCGGAAGAGCCGTCTGATTATGTCGGCGGCGTGGTCATCGTATTGATGGTCATGCTCGGATTGGCGCTGCGTTTCATTCAGGAGTCGCGAGCGGACGCGGCGGCGGCCAAGCTCAAGGCGATGATCAGTGTCACCTGCACGGTGATTCGTGAGGGGCAATCGCGGGAAATACCGCTGCATGAGGTCGTCCCCGGAGACCTCATCAAACTTGCCGCCGGCGACATGATTCCCGCCGATGTGCGCCTGATCACGTCAAAAGACCTGTTCCTGATACAGGCGAGCCTCACCGGCGAAAGCCTGCCGGTCGAGAAGAATGACGTCGTTGAATCCGCCAATGGAAAATCTCCATTGGAGTACGCCAACATCTGTTACCTGGGAACGAGCGTGGAGTCCGGCTCGGCGGTTGCCGTCGTCATGGCCACGGGCAAGGAAACCTACTTTGGGACGATGGCCAACACGATCACCGCCGCTCCCCCGGCGACCAGCTTTGACAAGGGGATCAGTCGCTTTACCTGGCTGATGATCAAATTCATGTTGGTCATGGTGCCGCTGGTCTTTCTTATCAACGCCTTCACAAAACACTCGGGCGCGGATGTACCCGGGGAGGGTGTCTGGAAGTGGTTGGCGCACCGCAGTTGGTATGAAGCTTTCATGTTTTCGCTGACCGTGGCGGTGGGCCTGACACCCGAGATGCTTCCGATGATCGTCTCGGTCTGTTTGTCCAAAGGCGCGATGGCGATGAGCCGCAAGAAGGTGATTGTCAAGCGGCTCAATTCGATCCAGAACCTGGGAGCCATGGATGTGCTCTGCACCGACAAGACCGGCACGCTAACGCAGGACCACGTCATCCTGGAAAAGCATTGCGACGTGGTTCGGGAAGAAAGCGAAAACGTCCTGACGGATGCCTATCTCATCAGCCATTTTCAGACCGGCCTGCGGAACGTGCTGGATCGCGCGATTCTCAGCCATGAGGGCGCGAAGGGTCGCATCGGTCTCGACAAGTTTCGAAAGCTCGATGAGCTGCCCTTTGACTTCTCGCGGCGGATGATGTCCGTCGTGGTTGAAAACGACTCGAACGGCGTCGAACTTCTCTGCAAAGGGGCGCCCGAAGCCGTTTTTGCCCGCTGTAAGACGTTTGAGCTCAACGATGAAGTTCTTCCAATGGAGCAACTGCTCATCGATGAACTTAAGGAGGAATATGAATCTCTCAGCGCCGACGGCTTCCGCGTGCTGGCAGTGGCCGGGAAGAAACTCGACAAGCGTGCTGTCTACACGAAGGATGATGAGAATGATCTGGTGCTCAAGGGGTATGTCGCCTTTCTGGACCCCCCGAAAGAGACGGCCCAGCCGGCAATCGAGGCGCTGCAGAAGCACGGTGTGACGGTGAAGGTACTCACCGGCGACAACGACCTGGTCACGCGTAAGATATGCAGCGAAGTCGGTCTGGCTACCGACCGAATTCTGGCGGGAACCCAAATTGAGGCGATGAAGGATGAGGAACTCGCTCAGATTGTCGAGCAGGTCCACGTATTTGCCCGTCTAAGCCCGTTGCACAAGCAGCGAATCATCCTTGCGCTGCAGAAGGCTGGCCACGTTGTGGGCTTCATGGGGGATGGAATCAACGACGCGCCGGGATTGCGCGCCGCTGACGTGGGGATCAGCGTCGATTCCGCCGTGGACATCGCCAAGGAATCGGCGGACATGATCCTGCTGGAAAAGAGCCTGATGGTGCTCGAGGAAGGCGTGCTGGAAGGCCGCAAAGTCTTTGCCAACATCATCAAGTATGTGCGCATGGGGGCCAGTTCAAACTTCGGAAACATGTTCAGCGTCCTGGGGGCCAGCGCGCTGTTCCCATTCCTGCCGATGCGCCCAATCCAGGTGCTGACCAACAACCTTCTATACGATTTCTCGCAGGTTCCGATTCCCACGGATCATGTTGACGTCGAACAGATCGCCAAGCCTCGGCCATGGAACATCGACGAGATTAAGCGATTCATACTATGGATTGGTCCAATCAGCTCGATTTTTGACTACACGACCTTCTTCATGATGTGGTTCATCTTCGACTGTCGGAATCTGCTGCTAAAGCCCCTGACATGGGTCTCTCCCTTCGTGCTTCAGCAACTGGATATCGCCAAGGGCCCGGACTCGACCTACGCGGCGACGTTGTTTCAGACAGCGTGGTTTGTCGAGTCGTTGATGACGCAGACGCTCATCATCCACGTCATACGAACCAACAAGATGCCGTTCCTTCAAAGTCGTGCCAGTGGGCCGCTCATCGCAACGACGCTGATCATCATGGCGGTCGGCGCCTACCTTCCGTTTTCTCGACTTGGGCCGTACCTGGGATTCGTGCCATTGCCGATTCTGTTCTGGCCGCTGCTGGCACTGACGCTCTTGACTTACATGCTACTCACGCAAGCCATCAAATGGTGGCTGTTGCGCAAAGCGCTGATCTGACGATGGGTGGGCCGGGCGTCTGAAGGAAATGAGAGTTGTGACCACGCACTGGACGACGCTCCGGGATTTTTCAAACAAGGGAACGATTACGTGAAATGTTCATCGATACTCGATCCGTTTTGTGCGGGGTCCAGCCCGGCAGCAGGGGTAAGGTACGTTCGGCGTTCGATTCTACTGAGGTATGCGACTCCCACTGCAATAGCGATATTGATATCGGCAGTTGAGGCGGTAGCCGGGCCAACCAGCGGCCCGGCAACGCAGCCGTCGAGTGCGCCATCTGAGCCGGTGCCGACGCTCCCCGAGCCAGCTTGGTATGACGTTCATGGTCAGGCGACCGTCATCACGGAGAAGCACGACGCTTTCCCCGCTCCGTACACGGGTCCGCACAGTGTTCCCCGGGATGAGCCAATCCGTACGTCCATCACCGGAACGCTGTTTGTCGGCGCTCGACTTCCGTGGAAAGGGGGCGAGGTGTATTTCGACCCGGAAATTGCCGGTGGCGAAGGAATCGGCGGGGTCACCGGCATAGCCGGATTCCCCAACGGCGAAATTCCGCGGGTTGCCTCTCCCGAGCCTGAGCCGTACGTCGCCCGGCTGTTCTATCACCAGACATTTGGGTTCGGCGGCGCGACGGAAAAGATCGAAGACGGACCCAATCAGCTTCCGGACACCGCCGACGTGTCGCGACTGACCCTCACCCTGGGCAAGTTCAGCGCCGTCGATTTCTTCCAGCAAAGTGCCTACGCGAATGATCCCCGCAGTCAGTTCGAGAACTGGGGACTGTTCACGGAAGGGGCCTGGGACTATCCGGCGGATACGCGCGGTTACACCGATGGCGCGGTGATCGAGTTGAACCAGCCGAATTGGACCATCCGGTATGGCGCGATGGCCGAACCGAAGACCGCCAACGGCGGAACCTTGGATTCCCGAATTCTCAACGCGCTCGGTCACTCACTGGAATACGAGCAGCGCTGGGCCGTCGACGGGCAGCCGGGCTCCGCGAAGCTGATGGGGTTCTTCAACCGGTCGGATGCGGGCAAGTACAGTGAAGCCATAAACAACCCGGGGCCAGGCGGCATCCCCGACGTCACGCGCACCCGAGCGTTCCGCGCCAAGTACGGCTTCAGCCTGACGGCGGATCAAGCGCTCTCCGAGGATTTAGGCGTCTTTGGCCGCTTCGGCTGGAACGACGGGCACAGCGAAACCTGGGCGTTTACCGAGATCGATCGAAGCCTGTCGGTCGGGCTGAGCCTGAAGGGAACACGCTGGCATCGACCCGGCGATGTAGTTGGCGTTGCCGTTGCGGTCAACGGCCTAGCCAAGGACCATCGCGATTATCTGGGCGCCGGCGGGCTTGGGTTCATTATCGGCGACGGCAAGCTTCCACACTACGCATTGGAGGAGGACTTCGAGGCATATTACCTGTTCAAAATCTCTGAACACGTTTTTGTTACCCCCGATATCCAGGTGATCGATCACCCAGCCTACAACAGCGACAGAGGACCGATCGTGATCGGAGGCGCTCGGGCACATATTGAGTTCTGAAGTTCAGCCGTGTTTGGCACAACGAGCACAGCAATTTGCGCGCTCTCAGATTTGCGCTTCTCAATTACTTTGCCACTCGGGAGAAGTGATATCAGGCCCGCCGGCGCAAAAAGCGCTTGGCGGGCGAACCGAACGCAGGAGCGATCGACATGGGCCGCGGCGTGATGTTTCAATATTTCGAATGGAACTGCAAAAACGACGGCCGCCTCTGGCGCGAATTGGCCGAGCGCGCCCAGGAAATCAAGAACCTTGGAACCACGGCGGTGTGGATGCCGCCGGCTTATAAATCCATCGGGGGCGGTAATGACACGGGCTACGCCCCATACGATCTGTTCGACCTCGGCGAGTTTGACCAGAAGGGGAGTGTCCGCACCAAGTACGGCACCAAGGACGATTTTCTAGCCGCGGTCAAGGCGGTTCAAGCAGTGGGGATGGATGCCTATGCCGATATCGTCCTGAACCACCGCATGGGCGGCGACGAGACTGAAGAAGTCGAGGTCGAGGAAGTTTCACCCGACGATCGCAATAAAGTTGTCAGCCAACCCTACCAGATCAAGGCGTGGTCGCACTACAAGTTCCCCGGTCGGGGCGACAATTACTCATCCTTCAAATGGCATTGGCAGCACTTCGTCGCGTTTGGCAGCGACGCCTCCAAGAAAAACGACAGCGGCCATATCTATCGCGTCAAGGGAAAGAACTTCTCCGGCGAAGTCGATCTTGAGCACGGCAACTTCGACTATCTGATGGGCGCCGACGTCGATCAATACAATCCTGAAGTACGCGAACAGACGCTGAAGTGGGGCAAGTGGTTTATCGAAACGACCGGGATAAACGGCCTGCGGCTCGATGCCGTCAAGCACATTCCATTCAGCTTTTTCAACTGGTGGCTTGGCGAGTTGCGATCGCATTTCAAGGATCGCGAATTGTTCGCGGTGGGGGAGTATTGGTCGGGTTCGCTCGACGCACTGCAGAAGTACGCCGGCGAGACTACCGGCGCGATGCGGCAATTTGATGTGCCACTGCACTACAAATTTCATGAGGCGTCGAAAAAGGGCCGCGACTTCGATCTGTCAAAGATTTTCGACAACACATTGGTGAAAGAAAACCCGCTGTTGGCCGTGACGTTTGTCGATAATCACGACAGCCAGCCGGGTCAGTCGCTGGAGTCTTGGGTCGACGACTGGTTCAAGCCGCTCGCTTACGCGCTGATCCTGCTTCGCGAGCATGGCTATCCATGCCTGTTCTACGGCGACTACTTTGGCAATCCCGGTGACAAAGATGGCCGCAACAAGCTCACCTGCCATCGCAAACTGATCGACGACTTCATCCAGATGCGCGCCAAATACACCTATGGCACGCTCACCGACTACTTCGATCACCCGCAATGCGTCGGCTGGACCTGGACCGGCGACGCCGACCACCCCGGCGGCCTGGCCGTCGTCATGAGCATCGGCGACATCGGCAATAAACACATGAAACTCCCCTGCAAAAAAACCACCTTCCGCGACGTCACCGGCCACTGGCCCGAACCGGTAACGACCGACGATAACGGCGAAGCTGAGTTCAAGTGTCCCGCCGGGAGCGTGAGCGTATGGTGTGCGTGTTGAATGGAGATCTTCGGCCAGAGCCTGAGCGAGACAACGGCCAGATACTGACATCTCTATATGGATCAAGGGCGAGCGAGGAAACCGATGAAGAATCTCGGACTTATTGCGGCGATGTTGCTTCTTTCAGTATTGGCGATTCCAACCGTGCGCGCGGAGGAGCCGGACAAGCTCGCGGCGATCCTCATCCCCGGCGAGGATTGGCAGGTCGCGATCCAGGGCATCGGCTTCGCCGACGGGCTTTCGTGCGACGTGGCGACGGGGAGCATCTATTTCTCGGACATGAAGCCGAAGGATTCGGACAAGCCAGGCATTTATCTGCTGTCGGCGACATTGGAAAAGAAGCGATTGTTCGATGGGAAATTCAGCGGGACGCGCCCAAGCGCGGATGGGAAAACGCTGTATGTCATCGGCGACAAAAAGCTGGTCTCCTTTGCTCTTCCAAACGGCCCGGAGACCGTGCTCGCGGAGAAGATCGGGACGAATGATCTGGTCGTCACGCGCGAAGGGCTGATTTACTTCACGGGCAACGGCAACGCGCAAGTCTCGCTCTTCGATCCGAAGACCAAGGCCGTCACCGCGGCCGACGTGGGATCGGTGAAGAGTCCAAACGGAATCGGCCTGTCGCCGGACCAGAAGACGTTGATCGTCAGCGACTACGGCGGCGTGAACGTATGGACATTTGCCGTGCAACCCGACGGCGCCCTGACGGACAAAAAGCCGGCGATGACGATGAAAGCGCCGCCGAAAAAGCCCGACGTCGCCAGCGGCGACGGAATGGCGATCGACGCCGCCGGCCGCGCGTATGTGACGACGGCGCTGGGCTTGCAGATCTTCGCCCCGTCCGGCGAACTGCTCGGCGTGCTTCCAAAACCCAAACCCGGCGCGCTGATCAGTTGCACGTTCGGCGGCAAGGATTTGGATTACCTCTACATCTCGTGCGGGGATACGATTTATCGCAGAAAAGTGCAGTCGAAAGGCGTGGTGTTCGAAAGCGGGAAGTAGCCTGGCTCCGCCGAAATGAAGTTCGCTAAACTGCGCCCAGTCGCGTCCCACCGCATCCATGCCATCAGCTCCTGCTCCTTCCGATGCAAATTGAACCCCCAATCACCACCGATTTTCGGCAAGAAATGTGTATAACGGTGAGGCTGGAAGCCCATGACACTTTAGGCACGCTCGAAAACGCGGCACCATCGTGCCGTGCTTTCAATATCCAGCATTCAGCAGTTGACGCGAATCTCGCGCGATTCAGTTCCGGTTGGCTCAATTGCAACGCGGATCAAACGTTCTGGCAGAAGTCGCTCCACGCGTGACGCCCATTCGACGACCACCACCTGATTCTGCTCCAGCAGCTCGCCAAAGCCAATTGCCTCAAAATCATCCGCGCCGCCGACGCGGTAGGCGTCGAGGTGATAGACGGTCAATCGCCCGCCGGGGTAGACGTTGAGCAGCACAAACGTCGGACTGCTGACGGCCGCGGGATTCCCACCGAGCCCGCGCGTCAGGCCGCGAACGAACTGCGTTTTGCCGGCGCCGAGGTCTCCATCAAGGGCGATGCATTCGCCGCCTTGCAAGGTCTCCGCCAGATTCGCGGCAATCTGCTCGGTCTCGGCGACGCTGTTCGACTGATAGATCTGCATGTACCAGCTACAACGTGTGTTCCCAGCCGCCGGCGACGAGCGGTCGCGAGCCATTTTTGTCAAGAATCTTGATTTGCGAGCCGCCGACGATCCGCCCGATTCGCACAACGCCCGGCGGCAGAGCTTTCAACTGTCCCGCGAATAGCAGTTCGTGATCCTCGCCGTCGTTGAGCGCGTGGTCGAGTGGCGAGAGGTTATCGTTCATTTTGTGGGCGTCCCCGTGAATCGGAATAGACACCGCATCGATCTCCGCGCCAACCTGGCTTAGTTGGCAGATGTGTTCGAGATCCCGGCTCAGCCCATCGCTGATGTCGATCATTGCATGAACGTTGCCAGTCGCGGCGAGCTCTCGACCGAGCTTCACGCGCGGCTCAAAAATCATGTTTCGGCCGAGGATGCTGCCGCCGAGTGGGCCGGTGACGTAAATGTCGTCGCCGACTTTCGCGCCGCTTCGCGTGATCGGCGTAATGCCGGCGCTGCGGCCAAGGATGGTGACTGTCAGCACCAGCCGGCCGTTCCAGGACGCGGTGTCGCCGCCGATGATTGGGAAATCGAATGGATCTGCCGCATCGCGCAATCCAAGATAGAGATCTTTCGCGTAGTCGAGTCCGACGCCTTTCGGCAGGGCGGCGGTCGTCACCGCAGCGGCGGGTAAACATGCCATCGCGGCGCAATCGGACAGATTGCGATTCATGACTTTGCGTCCGATTTGGCGGGGTGTGTGGATTGCCGAGTCGAAGTGAACCCCGTCGAGCACCTGATCGACACCCACGAGCAGAAGCTCTCCGGCTGGCCAGCTTATCGCGGCCAAATCGTCGCCGGGAGGGACGACGATATTCGCTGCCGGGCGGTGTTGTGCGTTGAGCCAATTGAGAAAATCGAACTCGGCCGAGCTCATCACCGCATCATACTCGTGATTCGACGGCTCGCGCCGGAAGCACGGGCACGGGTTTGGCTTGAACCGACGACGCGTGCGTTTTTCGTGAGTAGGCCGTGCCGCGCCATTCGATCCGCTTTGTGATGCACAGCTTCAGGGCGTAAATCAGCGTGTACGCCAGCAGCGGACCCGCGATAGGGAACAGCAGGGCGCTGCGACCCAGTGTTCCACTCCAGCGGTAAATGCGGGCAACCATGATGGACATCAGGGTCCAGTGCACCCCGCCAACAATGAGCCATTCCGGGCCGAGCAGCTTTGCAGACCACGTGCCAATAAACCCGCCAGACGCGGCGACCGGATGCAGTGTACGCCAGATGCCCCATGCCATCGCCGGATAGCAGCTGAACATGCAGACGATAACGAACGCGAGAGCCGCCAGAATCGTCCAGGGCCGGCCAAATCGAGCGGCATAATAAATACGCCCCCAGCCGCGAATGATCGCGCCCAGGCTGTCGTACATTCGTACCGAAGCGTAGTCATTACCCCACGAAACGCGGGGGCGGAAGCCATGATTCTTGATCAGACGGGCGATCGCCACGTCTTCGCATAGATACCCGCGAACGCTGTCGTGTCCGCCGATCGTGTCATACGCGTGTCGGCTCATCAGCATGAACTGGCCATTGGCGAATGACGATTTGGATTCGGCTTTGTTGCTTAGTGCGATCATGTACATCGTCGAGGCAGCGCCGCCGCAAAGGGGGATGAGGGTGCGTTCCCAGAACGAGTGATTCTCTACACGCGGCAGCAGGCTCAGCAGATCAAACTGTTTCCGCAGCACAACCGACATCGTTGCCGTGACGGCGTCTTTTTCGATCACGACATCCGAATCGACAAACAGCAGCCACTCCCCCTTGGCCAGCTGGCTCCCGTGGTGAAGCGCGCTGTTCTTCCCCGTCCAGCCCGCTTCGGGCGGGTTGGTGATATGCAGCACACGTACGTTCGGGTGCTCGGCAGCCACCGCGTCCATCACCTGGCCGGTGGAATCCGAACTGCGATCGTCAATCGCGATGACTTCAACGTGCGGATAATCCTGGGCCAGTGCCGACTCCAGGCATCGGCGAATGCGCTCCCCCTCATCTTTGGCGGGAATCAAAATGCTCACCAGCGGCGGCGGCGACACCTTGATCGGATGCAGCGGCTTGGTCACCAGCTGCATCTTCCGTCGGCCGGCGCTTAGCCCCCAGTTGTAAAATACCCACGTGGCCGGCCCCACCAGGAAATAGAGCGCTAACAAAATGAGTTCAATATGATGCATTAACCGCCTGATAAGACTTCACCACCACATGACGATTGGCAGATTTGCACTGTTTTGTCGTGGCAACGCTCTCCGCTACTGAAAACGATTAGCCGGTTCATCAGGTTCCGTCAACCGCGGCGACTTTGATCCTCATCGGCAAACGGGACCGAAAAGTCTGATAATAGCTTAACAATCATAGTTGCGGCCCATGCCGGGCGTTCGGCTCATGCACGCGGTCGTTTCTCGTCCGGACGCTAAAGCCAGTATCCTCTCCGAATTAGCTGACGACCTTGTTGGGTTGAAGCATATGGCAAGTTCGGGCTTGGTTATGCCGCGTTCCAGAATAAATCACGTCGTCTTTGGCATTGCAGCGATCGCCGTGCTCACATTACTCGCATATCTTCCCGCGTTTCGTGCCGGGTATGTCTGGGACGATGCCGATCACGTCCCGCAGGCCGCTTTCCAGCAGACCGGCACGTTCCTGAAGTGGGTCTGGTTTAAACACAATACCGTTCAACGAAGCATTGCGATGCTTTTGGCAAACTGCTGTTTTGGCTGGGGATAGTTGCGGTGTTCGGGGCGTTTCTTTTTCCATCGGCTCATCTTTCGTTTGATCACGCGGGGATT
>Ga0182024_10016126_pt1 | contig 14207 bp, 13 predicted proteins | sample P32metaG_FD_120480 | JGI IMG/M metagenome (GOLD analysis project Ga0182024, IMG submission 120480) | Permafrost microbial communities from Stordalen Mire, Sweden - P3-2 metaG (Illumina Assembly) | ecosystem: Environmental > Terrestrial > Soil > Wetlands > Permafrost | place: Sweden: Stordalen... | reverse complement strand
GGATCGACGCGCTGTTCAGATAGCTCGCGCCGAGATTCATCCATGAGTCGGGGGGCACCGTGGTGAGCCCGGGCGCAACCGCCTTGATGATCGCCTGCCGGTCGATGCCGAGCAGGATCGCCTCGCGGATGGTCGCGCTCGCGGTGTCCTCGTTCTCCAGCGCGGCTGGGTTGGCACACAGCCCGCCGTTGGACAGGCAGTCGTTGAACACCAGCACCTCGGCGCCGGCGCCGGTCAGCGGGTCGACGGTGAATGGCGCCGTGTGCGCGCGCACGGCTGCATCCAGCGATGCAAGCGCCGAGAGCCCGAGGTTGAGCCCGACCTCGACGGCACCGGAGCGCACGTCCTTCTCCTCGGTCGCAAGGTCGGGTTCGATCCGGAAGATGATCTTGTCGAGGTGCGCCAGGCCGGTCTGGTTCCAGTAGTTGGGATTGCGCACCAGCACGACCCGGGATCCCGGGGTATAGCTCGACATGACGAACGGTCCGGTACCGTCGAGCGCGGTGCCGAGGGTTGCAGTGCCCTTGAATGCGGCGGCGTTGCCGGAACCCGTGGTCAGGTCGAGGTTCGCCGAGCTCGTCTCGAGGTCGCCATGAGCGGCGAGGACCGGGTCGAGCACCGCTGCGGGAAGGATCCCGTCCACGCCGCTGCCGAGGGCCAGGTATGGCCCGTACTGGGACCTGAAGTCGACGACCGCCGTGGAGCTGTCCGTCTCCGTGCATTTGATGACCTGGTTCCACCCGGTCGTGGAGGCAAGCGGCGTCGGGCTCGTCTTGCCGAGCGCACCGGAGGCGAGCCAGTGCAGTTGGAAGGTGTCGCAGACGTCATGGGAGGTGAGGCTGCTGCCGTCGTCCCAGCGGACGCCCGGGCGGAGATGCCAGGTCACGCACATTGCCGCCGCGGTGTCGGTGCATCCGCTGGTCTGAACCCCTCCGTTGGCCAGGGTCGGCACCGAGGTCGCGAGGTCAGGGCTCCAGTAGTCCGCCTCCGAGGTCGAGGTCGTGGTCGCAGCCGTCGACCGATACCAGAGCAGCCCTTCCTCCACGGGAGCCGCGATCACGCTCGCGAACGGCAGCTGGCCGCTGATGCCGTCGTCGAGCAGCGACGTGGGCGCCTGCCAGACCCCGACGGTCAGCGTCCCCCCATCGGCCGCGGTGCCGCCTGGAATGGCGGTGGGCGTGGCCGACTTTGCCGGCGGCGTTGACGTGCAGCCCGCGAGCAGGAGGGCGAGCAGCGCCGGCAGCGTCGTCACCAAGCGCCGCCGTTGAGGCCGGGACACCGGGCTTGGGGGGAGATCTACATACACGAGCGTGCATTGTGCCCCGCCCGTATAGTGGAACCGGAGTGGTCGATGGGTTAATGGGGATATTCGCGGCAACGGCGGTATCTGGAGACGTGCCATGAGGATCGCCCGCGGGAGATTGCCGCGCAGGCGCGACCCGAGGCGGCGATTTCGTAATCGGCTGCTCGTGGGGATGGTCGGAGTGGCGTTGCTGCCCCTGGTCGCATTTGCCGTCCTCGCCGTGTTCGAGCTCGACACCGTCGCCAAGAGCACGGCCAATGCCACCGAGAGCGCGATCCTCCAACGCCAGCAACTGCTTCTGGACCGGGCGATCGACCACAGCGCCGGCCAGCTCGACGCCGGCATGGCCGACATCGACAACGCGGTTCAAGGACTGGTTGGCGCCTTCGCCAAGGCCATGGATGGCATCCCTGCGAGCGCACCCCTCCCGGCCGAAACCTACACCCCGCTCGGCGCCGGCTACCGGTCTGTGAGCGGGGGTGGGAGCACGTTGATCCTTCCCGATGCCGCCACGCCCGGGAACGCCACCCTCGACGCGCGGTTTGTCCTGGCCACCGAGAATCGCGCACTGGTCACACAGGTGCAAGCGATTCTCCTCCATCACACCGGGGTCAACTCGGTGTGGCTCCAGGATCCGAGCACCGAGGCGATTCGTGCCTTCCCGGCGTTCACGCCGTCGACCACCTATGCGACTCACGTCTATGACCCGGCGATTCGCGACCGCTTTCTCAACTACTCCGAGGGCGGGACCACAGCGGCCATTGCCCCGGATGTGTGGAACCAGCAGGGCGCTCCCGGGCGCAGTGCAGACGGGCCATTCTGGACGGATCCGTTCCCGCTGCTCGAGGACGGATCCACCGGGGTCAGCGCCTGGTACCAGGTTGGCCCGAGCCCTTCGCCGATCCGGGTCGGGGTCGACGTGTCGCTCCTCAAGCTGATGGCGCCCCTCATCCAGAGCTCTCCGGCGACGGTGGACCCCGTGGTGGTCAGCGCCACCGGTCGCATGTTGTACGGGTCTCCCCTGGCGTCCAAGGATTTCCCCAATGCCACCGTCGGCAACCCGATCCCGCTCCCCCAGAAGGGCCTCGCAAAAACCTTCGCCCGCATGGAGACGACCGGCACGACGCCCCCTCCGATCACGGCCAAGTTCAACAAGGTCAGTGCCGACCTCTTCACCGCACCGGTCTACAGCGGCCACTGGATCGTCCTCGAGCCGATCCCGGTGAGCTCGCTGGAGCCGAACCTCAGCGCGCTCACCATCGGGATCAACGACAGCGTTCACCGGCTCTTCCCGGTGACGGTGCTCCCGGTCCTCATCCTCCTGGTGGCGTTGGCGTTCATCGCCACGACCTTGCTGTCGCGACGCATGTACCTGCCAGTGCAGGCACTCACCGACCATGCCGTCCTCGAGGAGCGCACGCGGCTCGCTCGCGAGATCCACGACACCCTCGCCCAGCAATTGACCGGCATCGTCCTCGAGCTCGAAGCCGCCGACACGCTCCTGAATCGCGGATCCGAGGAGCGGGCGAAAACGTCGGTGGAGAAGGCTCGTGAGCTGGCCCGCGGTGCACTCCAGGAGGCCCGGCGATCGGTCTGGAACCTTCGCCCCTCACCACTCTCGGCCACCGGCCTCGTCGCCGCGATCGGTCATGAGGTCGAAGCCTGGGAGGAGCGGACCGGCATCCCCGCGCGGTTCAAGGCCCGGGCCGTGCCGCCCCATCCATCGCTCTCGCCCACGGCCGAGGTGGCACTCCTGCGCATCGGCCAGGAGGCGCTCTCCAACGCTGCCCGCCACGGCCACCCGGAGCACGTCGACGTCGAACTTCGCGCCCATGCGCAGGAGCTGATCCTGTCGGTTCGTGACGACGGCGTCGGCTTCGATCCCTCTGCGAGCGCACCGCGCGAGGACTGCTTCGGCCTCGACGGCATGGCCGAGCGCGCGCGCAACGCCGGCGGCACCCTCACGGTGGTGAGCACTCCGGGTCACGGGACCACGGTCACCACCCGGCTCCCGTTCACCGAGGCCGTGGCCGAAGCGGTCAGCGCGTGATCAGCGTTCTCGTCGCCGACGACCATCCGGTGGTCCGGGATGGCCTCTGCACCATGCTCGAGCTCGAGCCCGACATCAAGGTGGTGGGAAGGGCGTCCGACGGCGCCGAGGCGGTCGAGCAGGCACGCCGGACTCACCCCGACGTCATCCTTCTCGACGTCCAGATGCCGGTGATGGACGGTATCGAAGCGCTCCGTAAGATCCGGGCGCGCGATCCCGAGGCTCGTGTGATCGTGCTCACCACCTACCGCAATGAGGACTACATCTTTCCGTCGCTCAAGGCCGGAGCGCTCGGATACCTCCTCAAGGACGCGACGCGCGAGGAGCTCGCCGGCGCCATCCGCGCGGTGGCCGCGGGTGAGTCCCTCCTCGACCCGCAGCTGGTCAGCGACGCCGCCGAGCACATGCCCTCGATCACCCGGCGCGAGCGCGACGTGCTGCGTCTGATGGCCGACGGCAAGAACAACGCGGAGATCGCCGTGCTGCTCTTCCTCAGCGAGAACACCGTGAAGACGCACGTGAGCAACATCCTCGAGAAGCTCGGCTGCAAGGACCGGGCGGCGGCGGTGCTCCTGGCCTGGCGACGCCACATCATCTAACCCCCAAGAGAGTGCCGCGGCAATGGGCTGCATGCCCTGGCGACGCCACATCATCTAACCCCCAATAGACTGTCCCGGCGATGGAATCGGTCGGTATCGGCTTGCTCGGGCTCGGAACGGTGGGCGGCGCGGTCGCGAGGCGTCTCATCGACGAATGGGAATTGCTCGGCGAGCGAGCCGGAGCGACCCCCGCGTTGCGTTGCGTGGCGGTGCGGGACACCTCCCGGTCGCGCGGCTTCGACCTGAAGAATGTCCGGGTTGTCGGCGATCCCCAGGCTGTGGTCGCCGACCCGGCGGTCGCGATCGTGGTCGAGGCGATCGGCGGCACCGATCCCGCGACCGCCCTGATCGAGGCCGCGCTGCGCGCCGGAAAGACAGTGGTGACCGCCAACAAGGCGGTGATCGCGGCCTCCGGCCCTCGACTGAGCGCCCTCGCCGCCGAACACGACGCCGGCCTGTATTTCGAAGCCAGCGTGGGTGCGGGCCTGCCGATCATCGGATTGCTGCGCGGCAGCCTGCTCGGGGATCGCATCGCCGCACTCGACTGCGTCATCAACGGCACGACCAACGTCATCCTCACGCAGATGCGCAGTGCCGGGGTCAGCTACGAGAGCGCGCTCGGCGATGCCCGGCGTCGCGGCTTTGCCGAGGCGGATCCATCGCTGGACGTCGACGGCTGGGATGCGGTTCACAAGCTGGTGATCCTCGCCTGGCTCGCGTTCGGTGTTCACGTCGCGCCCGACGGCGTGGACCGCCGCGGGATCCGGGACGTCACCGGAGCCGACGTGGGAGCGCTCGCCCAGCTCGGGTATCGCGTGCGTCTCCTGGCACATGCCGAGCGCGGGTCTGGTGACAGCGTGCACCTGCGCGTGCGGCCGACCGCGGTCGGACCCGGGCACCTGCTCCACGACGTCGATGATGCTGACAACGCTGTCATCATCTCGAGCGACCTCGAGGGCACCATGATGCTCCGCGGGCTCGGCGCCGGAGGCTCATCGACTGCCAGCGCGGTGGTGAGCGACGTGGTCACCGCGGTACGTGAGCGCGGAACGCCGGTCGTGAACCCCGCAGCGCTGACCGTACCCACGATGCTCGGCGACGCGGATGTCGAGGTCGCCGGGTACGTCCGGCTCCAGCTCTCGGCCGAACCCGAGGCGCGGGCGCTCGTGCTCCAGGCACTCGAGGACCGCGGGGTCGCCGTCGACGCGGCCGTCGACCTCACCGGCTCGGAGCTGATCGTGCTCACCGGTGTGGCTCCTCGCGCCGTCCACGACCGCGCGCTGGAGACGCTCGACACGTTGACCTCCGTCGACCAGATTCTCGGCGCCCTGGACCGGGTCGAGGCGTAGACGGCCGTGACCACGCGCGCGCAGGGCGTCATCGCCCGCTGGGCCGATCGCCTTGCGCTCTCACCCATGGCCCCGCACATCACTCTCGGCGAGGGCGGCACCCCGTGTGTGGAATCGCTGACCATCGGCCCGTCGCTGGGCCTGGCGTCGTTGCATTTCAAGCTCGAGGGCCTGAACCCGACCGGGTCGTTCAAGGACCGCGGCATGGTGGTCGCGGTGTCGGCAGCTCTCCACGAGGGGAGCAGGGCGATCATCTGCGCGTCGACCGGGAACACCAGCGCATCGGCGGCCGCGTACGGGGGACGGTTCGGACTGCGCACCGTCGTGGTCGTGCCCGAGGGTCACATCGCCTCGGGCAAGCTCGTCCAGGCACGCGTCCACGGGGCAACCGTGGTGAGTATCAGAGGGGGCTTCGACGTCGCGCTGCGAGTCGTGCGTGAGCTCTGCGAGCACCATCCGGTCACGCTCGTCAACAGCGTGAACCCGCACCGGATCGAGGGTCAGAAGACGGCCGCGTTCGAGATCGTCGACGAGCTCGGCGACGCGCCCGACGTGCTGGCACTCCCGGTCGGTAACGCGGGCAACATCACCGCCTACTGGCGCGGGTTCCGCGAGGAGCATCGCGACGGCCGCGCCAGCAGGCTGCCGCGCATGTTCGGCGGCCAGGCATCGGGAGCGGCACCGCTCGTCCTGGGACGCCCGATCGACAACCCCCAGACGGTGGCGACGGCAATTCGCATCGGCAATCCGGCGTCCTGGCAGGGGGCGGTGGACGCGCGCGATCAATCCGAGGGGATGATCGCGTCGGTTGACGATGCCGCGATCCTCGACGCGCAGCGGCGCCTCGCGCGCCTCGAAGGAATCTTCTGCGAGCCCGCATCGGCGGCGGCGCTGGCGGTTCTCGAGCGGGCCATCGCCGAGGGAGGGGTGGCCCCTGGGACCCATGCGGTCTGCGTGCTCACCGGCAACGGCCTCAAGGATCCGGGCGCTGTTGAGGCGGAGCTGCCTGCGATCGTCGAGGTCGCCTCTGATGCCGGCGCTCTGGCGCGCGCCATCGAGGTCTGAGCGGGTGCGTGTCAGGGTGGCCGTCCCGGCGAGCGTCGCCAACCTCGGCCCGGGGTTCGACATCCTTGCTCTGGCGCTGCAGCTCCAGAACGACATCCGCGCCGAGGAGCGACCCGGTCCGTTGAGCATCGACGCCGGGCCCGATGCACCGGCGGCGCTCAATGACCCGGAGCACAACCTGGTCACGATTGCCTACGCGAGGTCATGCGCCGAGCTCGGCGTTTCCGCAGCCGGCGTGCACTTCGCGTGCGTGAACCGGATCCCGATCGGGCGCGGCATGGGCTCGAGCGCCGCCGCGGCGCTCGCCGGCGTCCTCGTGGCCACCGCTCTGCACCACGCGCCGTGGGACGAAGACGCGGTGCTCGAGCGCGCTGCCGCGATCGAGGGTCACCGCGACAACGCCGCGGCGGCGTTGCTCGGTGGCCTCGCCATCTGCGCGCCGGGTGCGCCGGCCGTCCAGATGGCGGTTTCCGACGAGCTCCGCGCGGTGCTCTTCATCCCGGACCTCCCGTTCACGACCAATGAGGCGCGCCAGGTGGTCCCGACCTCCTTCAGCCGTGCCGACGCGATCTTCAACGCAAGCCGATGCGCACTCCTGGTCCGGGCGCTCGCGATCGGCGATCACACCGGGCTCCGCCACGCGATGCAGGATCGGTGGCACCAGGACGCGCGCTTTGCGCTCATGGCAGGGGCTCAGGAGATCGTCGCTGCGGCCAACGAGGCTGGCGCCTCGGGCGCTGCGCTCGCCGGCGCCGGACCATCGGTGATCGCGCTGACGCCGCTCGCGCCCGAGCCGATCGTCCTGGCGATGGAGGGCGCCGCCGCGGAGGCAGGCGTGGCCGGACAGACGATGGTCCTCCCGCCGCGCAACTACGGCACCCGCGTGGACGTCTCGCCATGACCCGCGTGGTTCAGAAATACGGGGGATCGAGTGTCGCCACGCCGATGAAGCTTCGCCGTGTCGCGCGCCGCATCCGCGAATCGGTGGGAGGCGGAAGCGAGGTAGTCGTGGTGGTCAGCGCGATGGGTGACACCACCGACGAGCTGATCGCGCTCGCCCATCGCATCACCAGCGATCCGCCGTCACGTGAGATGGACATGCTCCTCAGCAGTGGGGAGACGATCACGGCGCCGCTGCTGGCGATGGCGCTGCACGCCGCCGGCACGCCGGCCATCTCGCTCACCGGCGCCCAGGCGGGCATCCGCACCAGCGGCGCGCACCGCACCGCGCGCATCGTCGACATCGTTCCGCAGCGAGTGCTCGACGAGCTCGAGCGCGGCAATGTGGTGGTGGTCGCAGGGTTCCAGGGCGCGACCGAGGACATGGACGTCACCACCCTCGGGCGCGGCGGGTCGGACACGACCGCGGTGGCGCTGGCGGTGGCGATCCGTGCCGATCACTGCGAGATCTTCACCGACGTCCCCGGTGTGCATACTGCCGATCCCCGCATCGTTCCCAACGCCCGGGTGATCGCCGCCATCGATTACGACGAGATGCTCGAGCTTGCCTCGGCCGGGGCTCGGGTGATGCATCCCCGCGCTGTCGAGATCGGCGAGGCCTATTCGATGGAGATACGCGTCAGGTCCACGTTCGACAACGAACCGGGGACAATCATCGCGAGACAGGACAAGATGGAAATACGCCAGAAGGTGCGCGCCATCGCGCACGAGACCGATGTTGCGAAGGTGACCATCCTTCGCGTGCCCGACAAACCGGGGGTGGCCGCGGCGGTCTTCGGTCCCTTCGGCGATGCGGGCATCGACATCGACACCGTCCTTCAGAACGTGAGCCACGACGGCACCACCGACCTCAGCTTCACCATCGCGGAGTCGCACCTGCGCAAGGCTCGTCGCATGCTCCCGTCGGTGGCGAAGAGCGTCCAGGCGCAGGGGTACACGGCCACCGCCGGCATCGCCAAGGTCACGGTCATCGGCAGCGGGCTCAGGGGAACGCCCGGCATCTACGCGAAGATCTTCCGCGCGCTCGCCGACTCCGAGATCAACATCCAGATGATCGCCACCGGCGAGATCCACGTGACCTGCATCATCGATCGTCCGCGTGTCCGCGATGCCGTGCGTGCCCTGCACACAGCGTTCGAACTGGAAAGGATTTGAGCCTCAGTGTCGGCATCGTCGGACTGCCGAATGCGGGGAAGTCGACGCTCTTCAACGCGATGACCCAGGCGGGCGCTGCGGTGGGCAACTACCCGTTCACCACCATCGAACCGAACACGGGCGTCGTGCCCGTCCCCGATACGCGGCTCGACCGGCTCGCCGCGCTGTTCCAGCCACCCAAGGTGATCCCCGCCACCGTCACGTTCACCGACATCGCCGGGCTCGTGCGTGGCGCGAGCCGTGGCGAGGGGTTGGGCAACCGCTTCCTCGGGCACATCCGCGAGGCTGACGCGACGGCGCTCGTGGTTCGCGCATTCGAGGATCCCGATGTCACGCACGTCGAGGGTGGCGTCGACCCGGTGCGCGACATCGACGTGCTCGAGCTCGAGCTCCAGCTCGCCGACCTCGAGACCGTCACCAAACGTTTGGAGCGCACCGAGAAGAGCGCGCGGCTGCAGAAGGAGAAGGAGCCCGAGTTGATCGCGCTGTTGCGTCGCGTCCAGGAGCACCTCGACCGGGGCCGGCCGGTGCGGACCATGACGCTGACCGCTGAGGAGCAGTCGATGCTGCGCGAGTTCTGGTTGCTCACCGGCAAGCCGCTCATGGTGGTTGTCAACGTCGCGGAGTCGTTGGCGGGGGAGCCCGTGCGCGACGAGATCGCGCACCGCGCCCGGCTCGCGGGAGGCGACGCCATCGCCGTGTCTGCGCGTATCGAGAACGACATCGCCGAGCTCGATGTCGCAGACCGCGTCTCGTTTCTGTACGACCTCAACCTCGACGAGCCGGGGTTGTACCGGGTCGCGCGCAGCGCATATGGATTGCTCCGGCTGATCACGTTCTTCACCGCGGGCGAGACCGAGGTGCGCGCCTGGAACCTTCGCGAGGGCGAGACCGCGCTCGACGCCGCGGCAAGCATCCACACCGACATCGCGCGCGGTTTCATCCGCGCCGAGGTGGCCGACGCCGAGGAGTTGCTCGATGCGGGCTCGTATGCGGTGCTGCGTGAGCGCGGCAAGCAGCGGCTCGAAGGTCGCGACTATGTGATGCGCGATGGCGACGTCATCCACGTGCGATTCAATGTCTGACGCGGTCGGCGCCGCGATCGAGCGGCGGCTCGACCTGATCATTGACTCACCGGCGCCGGGTGTGGAGAACATGCGTCGCGACCTGGAGCTGCTCGACGCTTGCGCGCGGGGCGAGATTCCGGGCGCGGTGCGCCTCTACGGTTTCGAGCCTGCCTGTCTGAGCCTCGGTCGGATGCAGCCGATGGACGACGTCGACCTCGCGGCGTGCGCGCGCGATGGGGTCGATGTGGTGCGCCGCCCGAGCGGCGGCCGCGCGGTGCTCCACGACCAGGAGGTGACCTACTCGGTGGTGTGCCGCTCGACCGACCCCGTCTTCGGCGGACGGGTCCTGGAGTCCTGCGCCCGGATTCACGGGGCGGTCGCCGGCGGACTCGAGGTCCTCGGGGTGCACACCATGCCACGCTCGCTGCCGGCCGATCTCCGGCGCGACGCACGCGAGGTCGCATCTGTGGCGGACTGCTTCGCCCGGCCCGCCGCTCATGAACTGCTCGACGAGCAGGGCCGAAAGCTGGTCGGAAGCGCCCAGGCCCGGCGCGCCGGAGCGCTGCTGCAGCACGGTTCGGTGCTGCTCGAACCGCCTCGAGCGGCGGCCTACCTGCGCGGGGCGCCGGTGCTCACGCTCGGCGGAGTCGGGGTGCGCGAGTTGCTTGGCCGCGACGTGAGCCGCGAGGAGCTGATCGACGCACTCGCCGCAGGGTTCCGGCTGGCGCTCGCGATGCCTTCTTAAACGGAGTCGATCTGGCTCGCTGACCAAGGCTCGACAGGGTGGCCAGCGAGTGGCGAGTTGTGCGTCGGCGAGTTCAGGACTTGAAGCCATTCGCAGGGCGGCGACCGACTGCAACCAGCGGTGACCCAGATGGCGTGGGCTTCCCAACAGGGGGCCACATCGGCGCTGAGCGAACATATGTTCTATACTACAGGAATGGGCAACTATCCCCGTACCGTATAAATAAAATAGAGTCAGCCCATGATGGTCAAGGTGAAAACGCCGTCCGTGGCGACTCCCAGGGTCAGGACTCCCAGCATCCCGATGCCGAGCGTGCCCACTCCCACGGTCAAGCCTGCTCCGACGGAGCCACCTCGGAAGGAGCGGTAGAACCTCCATCACAACGACGGGTATGTCTACAACTGACCGCATCGGCCTCGCTACGTTGGCGGTGGCCTGCGCCACGGGCGGCGTTAGCGTGGCCGCCGTGCGGCCTGATTGGCCTGGTGTCGTGACGTGGTTCGTTGTCGCGATCTTCTTGGCTGGTGCCGCGGGCTGCATCGTTTGGCTGGGCCAAGATGTGAATCGAAAACGTCACGATCCCGCGCCTCAATCTCCCCCGCCGTCGCTCCCTGTCCCATACACCGGCCCGGTCGCGGTCCGTATCAGGGGTGGCGGCAACATGCAGGTTTACGGCAACCGAGCCTATGGGGCGCCAGTCTTGGATGCCGAGGATGTGGACGGGCTGGACGCGCACGACAACATCAGCGATATGCGCGGCAGCGATCAACCGGAGGAATCCGAGGACAAGTAACTCGGAGGGCGTCGTCGTGACGCCCCGGCGCTCCCTACTGGATGACGCGGTCAAAGTAGTCGAGGGTTGTCGTCACCTCGACAATGAGGTTGAGGATGTCGTCCAGGGGAAGGAGTCGTTCGCCGAACGCTATCGTCATCGGCAAGCGGCTGTTCACGCGCACTTTTGGGTGGACGGTGGGGGGGGTAACGCGCAGCGATACAAGCTCTGTGCGACCTGGCGGTATCGCCCAAGGGATGCTCTTCGACGGCGGATCAGCGTAGGCGATGTCGACGTAGCTCGCTCCGCTAGCTAGGCAACGGATCAAAGCGGAGAAACCACGGGAACGCGTCATTGGGCACCACTCCGACGACGGTACCTACGAGGACGTTGTGCTTGTCTGTGTTCGAGAGGTTTGCCAACTCGGCGAGTGGACAGTAGAGCACTCGATGTGCTCGACGATACGGCTGGAGAGCCTTGATAGTGGCGCAGTGTGTCGGTTCGACGTTGGACAACATGGCGCGCCATCGATTCCTCCGGTCTTTCCACTTCTTCGGGTCCCGGTCGACCTTGTCGAAGATGGGGAACTGATTTCGTTCACTCGCTCCATTCCCCTTGGGGTTGTTTTCGGCAAGTTGCCAGACCAGATGATCGAGAGCCGACCTGAGGTCATGGACGACCTCCCCGATGATCACCGCGAACCGGAGCGGGGGAGCGTCGCCCGGATTTATGAGGGCATAGCTCCAGCGTTGCGTCTGTGCCTCGAAACCGACGAAAAGCTCTTGAGGTTGTCCTTCGACCCAAGGTCCGACTTCAGCCTGCAAGGAGTTGAACTGCTCAACAGCTCGATTGACCTTTTCCCGCGCCCCAGCAAGCGCCACGGCCCTCGCGCTCATTGCAGCCATGTTGATTCCGAGCCGTCGTCGTGACGCCACGAAATCATGGCCCGCGAGTAGGGACCCATGCCGAGGAGCGACCACGCGGCGGGGATCAGTTCGTAGCGAACGAGGCGAACGAGGTCGTCGACGACGCTGACAACGCTCTGCCCGCGAGCGGGAGTTCCCTTTCCGAACAGTACCTCGACGCGAACGCGCAAATATGGGTCTACCTCCATTTGTGGACTCGCGTACGAGACTGTGAGGCACTTCTTGCCGTATTCGAGGGGTTCCGGACTCTTCCAGATGGGTCGTTCCCACATGGGGAACTGACGCGCCGCCTCGAAGTTATCGGCGGTGAATTTCTTCCGGATCGCACCGACGGCGAGCATCGTGACCAGATGGGCGCGGTGTTTGTCGATGATATCGAGGTTATGGAGGGTGGCGAGCCGCTTACCGGTGGAGGTTCCCTTGTGCGGCTGTATGGAGTCGATCCACTCCCTGATGTCGTCCCGCACGTCGATCTTGAGACTTGGCTCCTCGGCTCCCGTGCATTTGTTTCGCACGGTTTCCGTGTGGCAGACCGGAAAGGTGACTTGGCTGTCGGGATTGACCTCACTCGCGAGGACCAAGTTGTAAGCGAGGTGGTCCAGGACGCTGCGGAGGTTGTGAATGCAGTCACCCAATTCAACCAGGACCGAATCCGGAACGCGGAGGACGTCGTCGGGAACGTCCCGGAGCTTGACTGGGTAGAACGAGTAGTCAAATCCATCTCGCTCGATTTTCGGCTCGAAGCCATACACCCCGATTTCGTCTATAGCGGTGAGCTGCCGGTGCAAGGAATCCTGATGTCGCTCTGCGCGCCACATCTTGAGGTCTACGGAGTGCAGATCGGGCGCCTTCGGCTTCTTCGGGTGCAAGCGTTTCGGCACGCGCTATCCTCTACGTATGCGGAAAGAGCCGGCGACCGAACAGTACACGCCGAAGGGCCTGAAAATCCCCATCCCGACGCGGGGAGAGTTCGACGCCAATCTCGACAAGTTGATCAAGGCTCCGCCTCCGCCGTCGAGGTACCGCAAAAAGCCGCGCTCAGCGGACCGGGCGAGCGGCAAGGGCAAGGAGTAGGCGGAACTTCGCCTCTCCCACGGGGACGCGCTTCACGCCACGGATGCGGGGAGTGAACTCGCGATGGTTGTAGCGCCACGCGTATTCGTCAAGGTAGGACTGAAGCCACTTCGTAGACACCGAGCGGTAGACGCCTCGCAGGCCACCCTTGACGAGCGACCAAAACCCCTCGATGGTCTGGGTGTGGACGTCCCCATCGACGTACACCTTGGCCGAATGCTTGATCCGGTAGTGGGCGGCGACTTCGAGGCCTTCGAGGTTGTCGTAGATTCGGAACTCGTCGGTGAAGATGGTCGAGGATGGGAGCAGGTGAACGCGGGCGAGTCGCGACGCTTCGATCAGGGTGGCGGCGGGGACGTACTTGACGACGACCTGTCCTTGACGCTCCACGGCACCCATGACGACGCGCTCGTTGAGACTGCGGCCGTGCTGCCCGGGGCCGTCCGAGAGGCGGCGCTGGCGCGTGAGATACGTCTCATCCATCTCAACCTTCCCGCCAAGGACGACGGTGAGGTTGTCCTGCGACATGAGCGAGTTGCGGATGACGTTGAACATCCGCCACGCGGTTTTGTAGGTGACGCCAAGCTCGCGTTCGAGCTGCTTCGCGGAGATACCGCATCGGGTGCTGGTGATGAGAAAGAGGGCGTAGTACCAGAGGTGGAGCGACGTGGACGACTTGTGGAAGATCGTCCCGGCCGTGGGATGGACGTGGCGTCCGCAGTGGGTGCAGGTCCACGACTGGCGACCGTCGCCGTTGGAGTACTTGTGGAAGGACCGCTCCACCCCGCACTTCGGGCACAGCGCATGCTCGCCATCGGGCGAGTAGCGGGTACGCCACAGGTGAGCAAGGCACGCGTCGTCGTCGGGGAACTCCGCCATGAACTCCATGACAGAGAACCGCGACTCCGAGGCGGTCCCACGAGTGGGGTTCTTCCGGTTGGACATGACGACAGTATAGCAGATCTTTCTACGGTGGAGGGATACTTACCCAGGAATGTGTAATGCCGGGGTCGCGGTGAAACCCGCTCGACGCGCTTCTCCAGGCCATCAGGGCTTCGTCTCGGGCTCGACCTTCGAGCTCACCCCCGCGGAGCTCGGGGATCACCTGATCCGCCTCCGCCACGGGATCGATCTTCTGGAGC
>Ga0182024_10016125_pt1 | contig 14209 bp, 11 predicted proteins | sample P32metaG_FD_120480 | JGI IMG/M metagenome (GOLD analysis project Ga0182024, IMG submission 120480) | Permafrost microbial communities from Stordalen Mire, Sweden - P3-2 metaG (Illumina Assembly) | ecosystem: Environmental > Terrestrial > Soil > Wetlands > Permafrost | place: Sweden: Stordalen... | reverse complement strand
TGGACCGCGACCGACTCCATCACCCAATGCATTTGGCTGCCCATTCCGTTCGCTATCACGAGCTTTTCTCGCGCAGATTTTAAACCACTTAACAAAGCGCAGTTTCTAATGTTCCCATTTGAAAATTCAAATCGGGAAAGGCCATCCCGCATTGAAATTTCTGGCTAGCAATCCACGAGTTCGGCGTGCTTAGACGCACGCTGAAAAAAGCCCGGTGAGACACCGGACTTCTAGCGGCTGGTGCTTCGGCTTTGAGCAGGCTTGGGTACCTGGAATCATCACTTGAGCCGACCGGTTCAAAACGTTCGCGCTCGCCCCAGCCGGGCTAAAGTATCGACCACAGTTGCCGATTTCATCATGAGGATTCAGTTCCCCCGTCACGACCGAGTCGACCCCCTTCTCACTCGATGAGGAGAAAAATCATGGACAAGACAGGGCGCGACCAAACACACACACGGCTTCATTTTGTTGAGGATCTCCCGCTCGAAGCCGGCAGACCGGTTGACATAAACCAGCCCGCGCCCGGGATCGTGGTCGAGAAGCAATCGCGCGAGTGGTTCTGGTGCCGGAGGGTCGTACGCGTCCGCCTGAAACAATTGCCGGACGGTACCGAGGAAATCGGCGTCAAGTTTCAATACCACGAAGGGCTACAGAACAGGAGCTCGAGCGAGTTCCCTGCGCACACCGACGCCAAATCGAATCCGGGGGCGAAATGACGGATCGGCGAACTACGCGACGCTTTGAAATCGCGGTTCCAGTCATGTGTTGGGGTTCGTCAGCAAAATGTTTTGACGGCCGCACACGCGACGTTTCGGCGTCCGGCATCTACCTGATCACCCACCAGGAACTGGGGCCAAACGAGTGGTTCCTGCTCCTGATGAGATTCCCGGGCCTGTTCCCGGATGACAACAATTCGCTGCTGTGGGCGTACTGCCGGGTGGTGCGCACCGAACCGAAATCGATTGACGGTGTTGCGTGCGTGGGAATTGCCGCAGTCGTGGACCAGTTCACGTTGCCGTCCTTCCGGTCCGCTGCGATGCGCAGCGCGGTTCCGGAGTCCCGCTGGCATGTCGCCTAGAGCTTGCGCGCATTGCAAGTACCGCACCCAGCTCAACCCAGGGCGGAAGGCAGACGGTCGCGCGGAGTCTTAACTGGACCTTTGGGCGCGCGTGTCGGGCGCTGCCGTGATAAACTTTGCGTCGCGCCGCGTCGATCTCGATGTGGGCGCCATCAGCACCGTTGTTCGAGACGACACAGGGTAGTCTCGTGTGTTTTTCTGCACAGTCCCTTCCAGTCGCCAGGGAAGAGGATAAGAGATGATAGTTAAGAACCCGATTCGGTTCCTGCGTCACCCCCTAGTACCGGCCATACGGAAGACCTTTGCGATTTTCACCCCGGCAACTTCCCTGCGGCGACGCGTCCTGTATAGCTTCGCTATCGTGAGGCTGGTCCTCGCCCCGGTAATCCTATTGGCCGTGTACTACCTGTTCCAAATGGGCTGGATCGTCGATCGAATCGTCAGCGTGGACGCTCCTGCGGCCACCCTGGTCCAGCAGGCTTCGATTGAGATGCTGGAAGCACGACGCGCCGAACGAAGCTATCCCCTGCTTCGGGAGACTTCCTACGTCAATACGAATCACGAGTTGCTCGCCGAGGTCACCGAAACTCTTAATAAGATCCGCAAACTTGAACCGGAAGAAGAAGCGACGGTTCGAAGAGTCCTGGATGAGACCGATCTGTACCAACAGCAATTTTCAGAAGAGGTAGCGGCGATGGGGCAACCAGGCGACGCTCCTCGCGAGCGGATTGAGGCCGTTGTCCGCAATTACGAAAGCGATCTCAATGGCATGGTCGAACAGGACAGCCACAAAAGCCGGGCCAAGCTCCTGGATGAACTTCACAACCAGGCCGATTCGTTCGACACTGAGATCACTCGTACAGTTGAGATGGGCGATCCCACGCTCCGCCGGTATACCAGCGAGATCGAAGCATCGAGCCAACAGGTATTCGACCTTACTGCAGGACTCGAAGAGCGAATGTGGCAGCGGGTGCAAGACGATCACAGGAAGGCGCAGAGGATTCTTCGCCGTTCTGAGTGGGTGTTGAGCATCGTTTCCGCGGTCGTCATCCTGCTCAGCGTATGGATTACTTTTGTGTTGCCGCGCGAAATAGTCAAACCACTCATCAACCTCAAGAATGCGGTCGATCATGCCGCTTCGGGAGATTATCAGGTTGAGTTTGAGCTTACGGGAAAAGGGGAAGTTGTGGATTTGGCGAAAAGCGTATGCACCTTGATCTCGCACATTGCACAAGTGCGTCAGGCCGACGCAGACGTAACGGTCGTTGGACGAGGTGGAGAATGACTACGCACGTAGTCGATTGATTTCTAGCCTCTGAACAGCATCCCCTCGGCAGCCATCCGAGTGCGCACGACCAGCGTCGAGCCAACAGTGAGATCGCGATATGGCAGCCCCCGTCCTGGCCCCCAACCTCGAACACCTGTCTATCGGTACCGACCTAATCCGGCTCTGCGACGATTACCCTCAGCGCAGGTCGTACGCACAATAAATGTACGGCAGACGAACTCCGTGCTGACGCCCGATAAACCGGGTTGAAGGCTGCGTTTCATCGTCGAGACCAGATAAAGTACTAATAGTACTGTGAGTTGGAAAAAATAATGGTACTTGACAGTTAATGGATGCGGAGACTACAACTGTCACTCGCCGGTTTTCAGAGCGCCTGCGAGCCACTAGCGAGATTTTCGGACTCACCGGTGTAAATTATTGCGGTGCTCGGACGCGGCTATCTAGAATCTCTAATTCAGGCCAATTTGGGACGGGAATTTTCCGGGATTGTCCGAATTTGGGTAAGGTCTTGCACCTAGTCAGGTTCCAATCGCGGGCCGCGTGGGATTTTAGATTGCAAACAAACAAGTTAGCGTTTGGGTTTAGATTCTGGATTGGAACTGAAAGTGTTAGTATAACTGCGGTCTGAGATTCTTGGAGGTTCGCTCATGAACACGAAATGGACTCTGTTCTTCTGCCTCTTGTTTATTGTGGGGATCGCGGCCGTTCCAGCCCATGCTCAGACCCCGACGGACCCGACCTACGTTATCCACGGGTCTCCCTGCGTCGAGGCGTACTGCGTTGACTATGAATACACCGGTCCGACCGCTTGCTACAATTATTTCGATTGTCTGAACCCTACCCCGCCACCCTTCTTCAGTTCGCTTCCACCGACGGGGTCTCCCTTCCTGTTCGCATTAGCAGCTCCTATTGGCGGTATAACGTTTGCCGACCTCGGTCTTTACAACTGCTCGGCCGCGGATCTTCCGGGTATTGCGTTGGACGATTTTACCTCCAGTCATGGTTCATTCACGTTTCTAGGATGCAACTATTTTGGGATTCTGACAGCTGACCAAACGTTCACGTGGAATTCATCGGTCACCTCACCCCTTGCGGCCAACAACGACCTTTTGCCTATTCCCGAGCCGAATTCGTTCGTTCTGTTTACGAGCGGGCTCGTACTATTTGGTCTAGCTGGTTTCGCGAGAAAGCGGCTCGGAGCTACTATCTCGGCCTAGGCGTTGTCTGGATCAACCGGATCATCGGCGTCACAGGAAAGGTTAGTTCCTGGCCTGAAGCTGCGCCGGTTCGGCATTTTTCCTCGAACAAGGTGCAGCTGGCCTTCGCGCTTCGCCTAGGGTTTCTGTTGAGAGTATTGCTTGATCAAACTCGCGAATTCCGGGTTGCCTTTCAGATTTGTCAGCGCGTCGTCTCCGGCCGCAAATTCAGCGGGATAATGCTTCTCGAATGCTTCTCGGAGCAGCGTTAAAGCGTCCGCTGACTGTCCTAATAGCGCATCAATTTCCGCTTCAAGGTAGATATAGTCGACGTTGTTCTTGTCGATTCCTCGTGCTTGCCGAATGAAGCTCTTTGCCTCGGAGGCGTTGCCGATTCTGGCATAGGAGAGTGCTATCTGGGCCTTTACCGCAGCATTCTGCGGATTGGTTTCCAATTCCTTGAACCCAACGGAAATGGCTTGCTGATACGTGGTGTGCGCCTTGTCCTGCTGCCCTGCCCCGCGATACGCATCCGCTAAATTAACCATTGTCTGGGTATCGTTTGGATTGAGTGCTGCGGCCTGCTCGAACATTCCGACCGCGTCGGAATATTGCTTTAGAAAGAAATAGGAAGTCCCCAGATTCGAATACGCTGAGAAATCGGGTTCAATTTGAAGGGCTTTTCGGAAATAAGGGATCGACGCCTGATACTCGCCTTGCTCAGCGTGAATCGTTCCGACATTCTCGTACCCTGCAACAATATCCGGTTCGAGAACGGTGACCTGTTGGAATGCTTGCAAAGCCTTAGGAAAGTCGCCCTGATGTGCATATGCTTTCCCGAGTGTGTTTTCGTTCACCCAGTAGTACGGGTTGAGTTTTACAGCCTTCTGCAGCGCGTCGATGGCCTGCGCGACGTTGCCACTGTCCAACTGCACATCCCCTAGGCGGCGATAGAAATCATCGGAATTGGGCGCGAGCGAAAGAGCTCGGTTCAACTCCGCGACCGCTTCCGAGTACTTACCGGACGCCCGATATACGCTGCCGAGCAGGGCATGAACTTCCGGCAACTTGTCGTCCAACTGTTGTGCTTGCTGGGCAGCCGCAAGGGCCTTCTGAGTCCAGAGATCGTCCTTTTGAATGTTGTTCATTCTAAGACTTGCGTCGGCAACACCCGTATACGCAAGAGCGAATTTGGGATCTGCCTTCAGCGCCTGACCGAAGTAATCCAGCGCCGACTGCATGCTCTTGCGGTCGTCGCCACGCAAGGAATTGCGTCCGCGCAAATAAAGCTCGTACGCAGCGACGTTGTCGGTCGGCCGCTCCTGAGCTGTAGCAAGCTCGTCACTGGTAGGGTTGACCCTGAGCCCCGAGACGAGCTGAGCGTAGATTTGATCCTCAAGCGTGAACAGGTCGCCTGACACTCCGTCGAATTCTCCACTCCAGAGTGTCTTGCCGTCTGCTACATCCTCCAGTTTCATGGTGACGCGCATTTTGTCCCCGGAGGCTTGCAACACGCCTTGAACCAACAGGTTGGCTCCCAATTTGCGCGCGATTACCTGCAACGGCTGCTTTTGGTCCACTTTGTCTGCCGCCTCCGAGGTAGTGACTCGAAGGTCTTTTATTTGAAACAGCTTTGCCGACAATGCCTCCTTGATGCCCTGGGCGACGTAGCCAAGCTGCGACGCGTCTCCGAGGATTTCAAAAGGCAGAACGGCAACGAATCGACCGCTCGAAAGGGGAGGAACTCCGGATATACTCGAGGTGCCTCCTTTCGATCCGCCGCCAAGAATCATGTGGCGGACCGGTGGAATCGCGAAGGCAAGGATCACCGCGGCCAGGACACCTCCGACGATCCAGAGCCAGCTGTGGTTTGCGAACTCAGGAAGTTGAATTTGTATGCTGGAACCGCTGCGCGAAACGCCACTTATGCGGGAAACACCACTGCGCGAAAGGCCACTTACCGACTGGCCGCCCTGCAGGTCCGCCAGGATTTCGTATGCATTTTGGTAACGCTGCTCAGGTTCTTTCTCAAGACAGCGCATAATGACGCGATCAAGCCAGGTCGGGATCGAAGGGTTCGTCGACCTCGGGCTCTTCGGTCGTTCCTGCAGACGCTGGTACATCACCTTGAGCGTGGATTCACCGGTAAACGGGACGTCACCTGCGACCATTTCGTAGAGAATCAGGCCGAAGGCGTACAAGTCTGAGCGTCCGTCGGTTGGGTTTCCTTCAACCTGTTCCGGAGACATGTAGCGCGGAGTCCCCAGAAAAGCCCCCGTCTGCGTCATGCCCACCGCGCCTTCCGCGTAGGATTTCGCGAGGCCAAAGTCTGCGATGTACAGCTGGTCGTTTGCATCGACCAAGATGTTTTGTGGCTTCAGATCGCGGTGGACTACGTCTTCAGCGTGTGCGGCCGCAAGTGCTCCGGCCAACTGCCGAGCGAATTTCAGCACGCGTTCCAACGGAATATTTGGGTTGTCCCGTAGCAGCTGGTGAAGATCCTGGCCCTCGACATAGGCCATGGTGATGAACTTCATGCCGGCGACTTCGCCCATGTCGTGAATGCGAAGTATGTTTTTGTGAGAAATTTTGCTGGCGAGGATCAATTCCTGCTTGAAGCGGTTCAGGGCATCCTCTTCTCCTACGACGCCCTGGCGGACCACCTTAATTGCAACCGTGCGACTCAGCTCCTTGTCAGTTGCCTTATAGACGCGGCCCATGCCGCCCTGACCCAAAAGCGCCTCTATGCGGTACCGCGGGCCGAAATCAGTTCCCGGCTTCAGGACCGTCGGGTCGACCGTCTGAATCGTGGCGGTATCCCCGATGGGCATCGGAGCGCTGCATTGAGAGCAGGTTTCGACGAAGTCCGGATTTGCAGTCTTACACTTGGGGCAAATGACCATGCAAACCGCCAGGGCGGCTTAGGTTCTTGAACCGCGTCGAATTATCGGGCATAAGTGTCCCATCTGCAACTGTTAGCCCAATCTATCACGGATGTGCGTAACGAGAAGGTGAACGTCTGTCTGCGGCAGCCGCACTCGATTCCGCTGCCAGTTGGGGTACAATTCAGTACGCCGCGATTTTGGCAAAGCGCCCTCGGTTTTGGGGCGTAGACCGCGTTGGTTCCAGCGAACGGCTTCACTGTATGGTGTCCTTTTGAGTGACGTTTCGCTGGATCAGGGATCGGAGGTCAGCCATGAGCAGGATTTGGGACTCAATAAGAGCTGTAGAACGAATGGAAAATCAATCGTCTGGACGTGGCTTCGAGGGGGCGGGCGATCGCCGATGTGGCCCGCGCCGATGGGCCTATACGCCCGTGTTCGTGTATGGCCGCACGGAGCGAGACGAGCCGTTTTATGAACCGACCGAAGCCCTTCGGGTGAATGCCGGCGGCGGACTGATTACCCTTACAACTGCCATGACTGGTAGCTGTCCCCTACTGCTGATCAATAAGGTCAATCATAAGGAACAGAAGTGTCACGTGGTCGGCCACAGAGGGAGCTTCCTTAATAGAAGTGCGGTGGCGTTTGAATTCTCCGAAGCTGCTCCCGATTTCGGGGATGGAATACCGTAGCCTTGTAATCAATCTCCGTATGCTCCTAAAGTCGTCGCATTCCTAGGAGATCAGTTCAACTGCGCGAGTGCCTGTCGAACCTGCTGTTCACTCGCGCTGTCCTGCTTCAAACGCAGTGCTGCCTCAAGCTCTTCCTTACCCTTCGCTTTTTGCCCCGACGCTATGAGCGTCATTCCGAGATGATAACGATATTCCGCGGAATCGGGAGCTTTCTGGACCGCTTCTCGCAGCAGCGGCATCGCGCTCGCGTAATTGCCTCGCCTGTACATAACCCATGCCAGCGTGTCAGTGATAGAAGGCAGCTCGGGCTGGAGCGATTTGGCTTTCTGAGCTAAGCCTAGAGCGATGTCGAGGTCCTTACCCTCTAGTGCATCGACCCAGGCCGTGTTCGCCATGGCGGGTGCGAAATTCGGGTCGGAGGCAAGAGCCTGAGCAAAATACTTGCGAGCAGTTTCGTTGTCCCCCTTGTTGAGATATAGATTTCCAATCGCCGTGGCGAGCGCGGGGAATTTCGGCTGCAAGTCGAGCGCTTTTTGATAGCGCGCGATGGCAAGGTCGGTTTGCCCCTGCACCTCGAAAACCTTACCAAGCCTCACGTAAGCCTGAATGCCATTGGGATCGATTTGGATGGCACGCTCGAACTCTGCCTGCGAAGAACTGTAATTCTTCGATTGGAAGTTCACGGTGCCCAGGATAAAGTGGCCACTCACATCGTTGGGATTGGCCGCAACATATTGCTGAACGCGGGCCAGCGCCAGATTCGATTGATTTCGAGCCGTCAAGAAATCTGCCAGTTGTGACAAAGCGGTTGTGTTATGCGGATCGAGCTGCAACGCTAGCTCCAACTCTTTCTGAGCCTCCGGCCATTTCTTTTCCGCCGCATAGATTTGTCCCAGGTTCACGTGATTGGCGGATTCGTTAGGGGCCAGCTGTTTGGCGATAAGCATCTGTTCCTCGGCGGGTCGCAGCTTTCCTTGTCGAGCGAGAGTCTCGGCAAGAAGCTGGCGAGCCGCTGGGTTTGCGGGAGATTGCTGAACGATCTCCTGGGCGTAAATCTGGGCATCTGAATTGTTCCCCTGCGCTAGGCTTAGCCGGGCCAATGCCTGCAGAGCGGCGGGAAAGCCTTGAGAAGCCTTCAGAGCATCCATTAACGCGCCGCGAGCCTGCCCCAGATCACCGTTCTGCGAGAAGGCCATCGCCAAGAAATAGTGAGCCTGCGGCGAGTTGGCGGCATCTGCGACAACTCCTTGCAGAAAGTTGATGGCATCCTGCGGTTTCCCCTGGCCCATCAGTAATCGCCCATGCTCAACGCGGACGAAAACGTCTTTCGGGGCATCCTTCATTAGTTCTTTATCCAAGTCGCTCGCCAAAGCGAACTGGCCGGTTGTTAGATAGAGATCCTGCATACGCTTCTTAATGTCTAGATTCTTGGGATCGGCGGAGAGGCCGCGGCGATATTCGACCAGCGCTCGGTCCGTCTGCTTGCGCTCGAAATAGAAGTCGCCGATGGCCACGGCAGCGACAGAGGAGTTGGGAAGCTGTTTGCGCAGTTTCTCTAAAACAGCTTCAACATCGTCGCTTTTGCCTTGGGCTGCCAACATCGACGCCCATTCGATATAGAGCGACGTTCCGTCGGGAATATTTGCAACACCTTCTTGAAGAATCGTCTGCGCTTCCGGGCCTTGGTTCTGTAATCGATAAAAATTGGCGAGATCCGTGTAGGCTTGGATGGATTTGGGATCAACCGCGACGGCCCTCTTTAAGTTCTGCTCGGCATCGGCCGAGCGGTGCAAGTTGATCTCAACGAGTGCCATATTAATGTACGCGCTGGGGTCGTTTGGCCGTAACTCTGTAACCTTCCCAAAGGCTGCAAGCGCTTGGTCGGGTTTCTGCTCACCCATCAGTGCCGCGCCAAGGAGTTGGTAGGCACCCACGTCGCTTGGTTGCTGTTTGAGGATATAGTTTGCTTCCGCTTCAGCATTGCCAAACTGACGTGCGGCAAGATAAAGTCGCCCGCGATCCAGGCGGGCATCCAGGCGTGTGGGATCCAGACCAATTGCTTTTTCAAGAGATGCGTATGCTCCGTTCCAATTGTGCTGGGCTAAATCGGCTTGGGCCAACTGGTAGTAGGCATCTACAAATCGGGGATCGATACGCAGGGCGTTACGAAACTCAATTACCGCATCTCCATACTGGCCCTTTTTCAGATAGTCCTGGCCGGCAGCGAGATACTTTGTCTTGGCCTTTTGAGGATTTCTAGAGCATGAGCAGAGCATCAAGCACGCGGAAACCAGAGCCATCGCGAGCGTAACCCGATTTCTTGTCGCTTGCATACTTCGCCCCTCCAACATTTCTTTACGCTCAGTTCGGTATTAACGCGTCTAAAGATGGAAACAGAGTTTGCGTGAAACTCGTCAGGCGAGCGCGTGCTTTGTCTTCGCCGTCGCCCATAGGCGTGATCACGCGGACCAGAGCGCCATCGGTCCGATTGCGAGAGATGGCGTCGGCAACCATCCAGAACTTGCCCGCGTACTCGCTGGCGACCACTCGCCCGCGACCCTGATACCAATAGAATACCAACTGCTTATTCTCGTCTCGCTGGATCACATATTCGTTCACGACAATATTGCGCCCGTTCGGAACTGAGATCGTGGCATATCCCGACTGAATAGGATCCCAGCCAGATCCCGGCAGGCAGTTCTTCGGAGAATGGATCGTGTCTCCTGTTCTTTGGCTAGCGTAATAGCCGACATAAAGCTGAACAGGGGACTGAAACAGCTGCGAATAAACCCGGTTCGTATAGTCACTCACACCCACTGCTTGCACAACTTGCTGCTGCAGGGGCTGTTCTTCGCCTGACCAAGGTCCGAGTGCGTAGGGAAGGACATGCAGCGGCTGACGAGCGACGATCGCCTCACCATGGCTCATCGTTTGCAACAGCACGAACGCACACACCAGAACGCCGGCTGTGACCCACAAACGGACCGCTCCTCGGCTCTTAAGCATGGGCTGCTTCCCCCGGCAGTTTTCTAATGTGGCGCAGAATCCAGTGGAAAGCAAAAAGCAGTAGGAGAGCAACCAAGAAAATCACCCAACCGGAGAATTCGTGCAAGAACCCCTCGGCAGCGGCCGGCCCGAAGCGGTGAGCCATCACACCGGCTCCCATGATGCGAATCGCGTTACTGACAATGGCGATCGGTACCATCAAAACGACGAGCAAAATCCGCACCCAAAGTCGGGACTCCAGTAAATAGCCGTAAATAACTGCCAGCGAAATTAGGGTCATGAGGGACCGAATCCCACTGCATGCTTCCACTACTTCGAGCGAGTAGTTCGAGAATACCAAGATATTGCCGTCACGGAGCACTGGCACGTGAACCACTTCCAGCCAGAATGTCGCGAAGCGCGACGCGAGCAATTGCAGCGGGAAAGTGATCTGGTTGTAGACGATTTGGGGCAAGGGGATCATGAATATGAGAAAGCACAGAGGGAAGGATACGGCCCGAAGAAATTTCCATCCTGCCAAGAAAAGAATCATTCCCACGAGCAAGATCAGCAACGAGAATCGAGTCGTAAAAAGCTCAGCTCCCAGTGAGCCGACCAAGAGCAGCCCAACGGCTCCCAACATCACGAGCAATCCGAAATTGCTGGGTTTGATCTCGATTGTCATCCAGCGCGCGCGCTGGCGCCAAAGAATGTATCCGGAAAACAATGGGACAAAGAACCCGTGGCTATAGTCAGGGTCAGACCACCACTGTAATACAAGATTTTTTAGCACGGGCGCATACAGCAGAAGCACAAGGCCCGACAGGATCGTCGGCCAGACGAACCAGCGGCGGTCGGCCCACGCTCTGCCAATGATTGGGTCAGTACCGACGATTAGAGGTTTGGAAGTCAAGAGGCACTGAGCGCTCTTCAGTTTGCAAACTCAAAAATACAATACCACGGGATTGCCTGACGGTCCTGTCCTACCGAGTCCCGTTGTTGCCCAAACGAAGGGATCCCGGCCCCTCAGATCCGGCAGCAAGATAAAGAGCAACAATGATGCCAAGGAGCGAAAATACAATAGTTTACGAGCGATTATGGGCCCAGTCGCTACAAGGGCAAATCTTGTAAAGTGTCATGCTAGTGTAAGTTGCGCTTTCAAAAGTGGTGTGTTCTTGACACATCCGAGGGGTCTGCGCGCGAAAGCATTCGTGCCCAATCCTGCTGGCTTGAAGTATCCAGGGGAGTTCCTGTTTCTGGTCCACAGAGGAGAAATTACTTTCCTGTGATTTTAACAGTATTCGTCTTCGGCACCTGTGCGAGTAACAAGGCGCGTTTGGTAGCTACGCTTTCGGGCCAAGTGCACCCAGGCTTAGTTCCCTCGAGCGGCTGCGAAACGTCGCTCGCCAAGGGCTACGATTGGGCGAACCGCCTGCGGCGCACCAGGTAAGCCAAAGCGAGCAAACCCGACCTAAACAATGTCAGCGTGCTAGGCTCAGGCGTACTCGACAAATTGTCGGTCAGCACAACGTTGTCGAAGTCGCCCTGGGCAGAGGGGCCGTTAAGTTGAATGACGATTGGGTCCCCCGCCTCGGTGGATATACACGTGGCCGTGTACACGCTCCAGTTGCCGGCAACAGTCGGCGGAGTGCCGGTAGCCGCACAAACTGTGGCCCCGAGCATCAAGTCTGCCGTCCCAGTAAAAGCATTGGGAGGGTTGTCCTTACGGGCGCCGATGTCAACCGTTAACGTATAGGTTACGCCGGCCCCAGGCGTCGTTCCCACGGTCTGAGAGACGGTGCCGTCGTTTATGTATGCAACGAGGATTCCATCCGGAACCGAATTGAAGTACGTGGTTTTTGCTGGTGGTCCCGGCTCGAATTGTCCGTAAACCCCAGACCCGGATGTCGTCGTCCATCCCGGAATTGTGACACCTTCACTAAATGCGCAGGGCGGACGCAACCACTGCTCATATTGAGACCCCCGGCTGGAAGGGTCTCAAAAGAGGGATCAGTAACGGTAACGACATCGGCGACTGCGTTTGAAACAAAGAGCATCGCGCAGAGCAAGGTTGGAATTCCCACCAACAACTTCGATGCTTTCATTGAGGACCCCCCGAGTACACTTCGTCACGCTTACGGGGCCGGAAACTCGCGTCTTAGCCCGGAATTACTCACTTACTGGCCCTAACGAGCCTAACAGATGCTACTTGGTACCCTCCTTTTACTAGTCTGGCAAGTACCGATTTTCTCTCTAAACTCACAGGACTATCAGTACTCTGTCACCTCAGAAGGAACAAACAAGTTCTCAGTCGGCATATCGAGGTGTCGCCAGTCGAGCCACGCCGGTCGTGCGCAACGTTATTCAAGGTGTGGGATGTAGAGCTCCGCAGCGATACTTAACGACCAAATTCGTGCTTCCCCTGATCGAAAGGCCCGTGCAAGGAGCAACTCTTCAAACGTCAACTTCCTAAAACCAGAACACTTAGCTGAGTTCATATTACAATTTTCTAGTTTTCGGGGCTCGGGGCCAGCACTGGTAGGAGGCAACGCGAAGACCACTTATTCAAATGGACCGCGGATCCCGCGGCGCCCGCCTGAATTCTGACTTACGCCCTCAGCTTGCGACGCGCAATTCCCATAATTGCCACAAGGCCGGTGCCAAATAGCAGCAAGCTCAAGGGTTCGGGAGTAACAACACCAGTAACCTCTGGGTCGTATCCTTCACCTGTAAGGAGCGTCAAACAATGACCCACTGGCCCACAATCGTCCGCGCTCGATATGGGGACTGTCCCACCGGCGGCTGTCAAAGCACTCGAAAAGAACAAATCGGTATATGCGATAGAGAAAGGACCGTCGCCGATGCCGACCGACGTAGGCAAGTAACCTGCGGCAAACATTTCCGTAGCGGTGAAAGCGGCGCCCGAATCCGAACCCGATATAACGGATATCACGATGGAGAAGCTATCAATCGCATCGACTGCGCCATTGGTTGTAAAAGAGCCGGACGCCTCGTTTACGTCACCCGTACCGTCACTGAAGAATACGTCGCTTAGAGTCCACGTGGTGTCCGCCGACGCATACGTGGCGGACCCTGCAAGCAACAACGCAGCGGCCAAAAGCCTCACACTCATCTTCATGTTCTTGCTCCTACTCTTTGGAGGGCGGCACGCGCCAAAGGAACACCAATCGCGGATAAGTCCCTAACGTTGGTACCGTCTGTTCGCTAGTGTGTCAAGTACCGATCTTTCTACGGGACTCATAGAACCCGTAGTACCCGCTCCGGGAGCTCGCGAGATACCGTCGCCCACAGTGCCTCTCTGAACGTTGCACATGCGGGCATCCTAGTCGTGGCGACCAATCGAAACTGTTCTCTTTTGCACACTGGCGCAAACATCTTTTGCGTACCGCAACTTCTACGAGACGAGCATGGCATCTGGGCGCTTGATGAATCTCTGGAGGAACGATTTGTGGATTCGCGGCACAACGTCAACTTGCCAAAACTAGAAGACTTAGCTGAATTCGTTTTGTAATTTCTACTTTCTTGGGTTGGTCGGGTAACATCATATCCTGCCGCGAAACGTTCACATTGTTCAGTACGTTCGCTGAGTGTTCATTCGGCAGGAGTTATGACACAACCCAATCACTGGGAATCTTTATTAATAGAATCGCTGGGTTTTTACAGCAGTAACCGCTAACAAGCTTGGCGCCTAATTGCTTGCACGGTTGCTGTGCACTCGGTGGTTCGCGTTATCCCCCCTCCTTTCGCACAGCATACTGCGAAGTACGAAGGCCGCCTGCGAAACCTAGCCTATACAACCGTCTAAGATGGGAACCTCACTCGCTCGTGTTTCTGCCCAGGTCAAATGCCACTGTGTTTTCAAAACTACCATCGGAGAAAATGCTGTGCGACACAGTATTCCGGACATCATCCACTTTTTGATTGGTGGTGCGAAACGATACCCCGCTGACCTGACCGGGCTTTGTTGTACCAGCCGACGTGAGAGAGAATTCACGAGGAGGACGGCTGGATATGCCAATCAAGAGGTACAAAGCAGAACAGATCGTGACGATACTGCGTCAGATCGA
>Ga0182024_10016124_pt1 | contig 14209 bp, 10 predicted proteins | sample P32metaG_FD_120480 | JGI IMG/M metagenome (GOLD analysis project Ga0182024, IMG submission 120480) | Permafrost microbial communities from Stordalen Mire, Sweden - P3-2 metaG (Illumina Assembly) | ecosystem: Environmental > Terrestrial > Soil > Wetlands > Permafrost | place: Sweden: Stordalen... | reverse complement strand
CAGTTCGATTGGCCGATGAAGTGTTGCAGTTCCTTGCGTTCTTGATCGTGGCGATAGGCGATCGACTCGGTATTCTTTCGGTCCACATCGGAAACCAAGCCCGCCACGAAGTCCATTGCATGCTGCACCTGCTCGCGTCGCGCCAAACGAACGGCAAACGGCTCAACGAACTTCTCCAGCCGCTCGACGACGCCACGAAAGGCCTCGTCGTCCACCTGGGCTTCCGCTATCAAGGCTTCCTTGCGCAACTCAAAACGTCGTTCCATCGATTTGCTCCTTCCTTCGCTTCCTTGTGAACGGAAGGACTGTGTACAAACTCACTTAATTCAAGTCAATCCATTTAGAACAGTCGAATTAGAAGGGGACGGGAGTCTCATATTTGACTCTGGTCCCTCTTAGTTTTTTCCGAACTCTAATTTCACTCATATAAGGTAGGCTTTATGTATTTCGGCAGACTAAAACACCAAGATGGCGGCCTCGAAGAGTTCTCTACAGATTTTAATCACCCAACAAAAGTTGACCATAGATACCAGTTGACGCCGAATGGAGAGTTTACACAATGGGCGGAGTTACATTACGGCTATGAAGTTAGGTCGCCATGCGTCGCGATCGACCGAGATGGAACGATGCACTGCTTTGCCATCAATTTAAGCAACAGGCTTGTTCACACACAGAAGGATACGAATCCTAAAACAGACTGGACCCCGTGGGACGATAGCCTGTTACCGGCTGAACCTTCTCCATACGAAATTGCTTTTGTCGCTGTGCCGTCAAATATGGACGGAATGTGTCCGGTCGATCAGGGGCCGCTGGTAATGTTTGCGGCCACTGTTGAACAGGTATTCTTGTTCAAAAAAAACACTGATAATAAATGGAGCTTCGACCAACAGATCGGCGGCAATTGTGATCGCGGTATTATTCAGTTGGTCGCGGCGGTCAACCGAAATGGCAGCCAGGAAGTGTTTATAATTAACGACGATTATTCCATTTTCCACAATTACCAGAGACCGGATGGAAAGTTTCGCGATTGGGAATCCATCTCCTTGAATGAATACCAAGTAAGAGCAATTGCAGCGGATGCAAATGAAAACGGTGCATTGGAACTGTGGGGAGCGGATCTCTCAGGCAATCTTGTAAGAATCAAGCAATCCAATTGGAAAAATGCCATACGGGTAGGTTGGCAGGGTTTAGATTGCCGAATGATCCGCGACAAGGAGCAAATAATCACGGTTATCTTCGCTTATCGTGCCAGTCCCACTAACAATACTCTCGTGTATTCCACGCTTGTGCAGGCAGGCCCGAACAGCAACGACTTCCCGCGGGTATAGTGCAGCCCGTGCTGCCTGGCCATGGGCCGACGTTATTCGCGGGGCTATCGAAGCTTGTAAACTTGAAGGCCCTGAGAGCTCTCTTCCCGCGCGGTGGCTCTGCGGTATGCAGGACTAACTCTCAGTTTGTCTTTCTTTCTTATAGGGCCGTTAGCTCGGGTGTGTTGCACGAAAGCCATAGCCAATCCTGTGCTTTTGTGCCTTATCCTGGCACGCACTTACGTCATCGTGGAATTCGTGGTTCCAACGCTAGCTGGATAAAACGCGGAGAACATTCATCTTGCAATCGTCCACTGATCTCGAATGCTGTTGGAATATCGTGACTTCAGGTGCAATCGCCAAGAAAGCCATTCGCTTGGACACATCTGTCCGGAAAGCAAGGGAGGCGCGACCGCACGGAGCCAATAAACGACTCGCGTTGACGTCCCATTTTGTTTTACCCGGTGCCACTCAGGCCACCCAAAGATCGGCCCTTGAAAACGGGATCTTCGGTAGTGTAAAACTCCTGTCGTCCCGACCATGGGGACATTCTACTGAAAAGTAGAAGGTCCCCTTTTTCGTGTTGTTCGGCTGTTCCGCGGGAACTAGAGATAGAGGTGCCATCGACCTTAAGAAGCGGGATCGAACCCGAACACTCGTAGCTCTTGGTGGCAGCGGCAGGCCTTCGCGATGCGCGCGGCCCACGCGATAGCCTCTTCGCGAGAGGGTAGTTCGAGCACCGTGAAGCCGCCATTGAGCGGAGGCGCCCACGAGTATCCGCCTGCGGAGAACGTGCCATCGGCCGAGACGAGCACCGGCGGGACCGCTTCGTCGATACCGCCGCCGAAGACATATACGCCGGCGGCTTTTGCTTCGTCGATTACCGCGTGTGCGTCGCGACCAACCGCCTCCCATTCGCCATCGGGAACGACCATCGCTGCGCTTGGAAATGAGATTAGGTATTTCGCCATAGAACTGTTTCTTTAGGAATGGAAGACAGTCGGCGCGAAGTTCTTTGCCGAACAGGTATTCGGCCGCCGATTTGCGGTAATAGTTTACCGCATTTTTGCGGCCGAGTATGGAATGGTCCATTTCGATATGTGATATTACGCAATCAACCCTAAAACTTGTCGCGCTGCAATCGTTTCGGAAGCTGGCGACATCGTGGCATCCACGAATGCGAGAATCAACAGTTCAAACGAGTGCCAGTCGCCCCGACTATTTTTAGAAAGAAGCCCTTCGGCGAGAACGTCGAAGGGCTTTCTCATTGTGGGGACAAGATTTGCGTCATCGAGACGGCAGTTCAAAAACACGATTTCGAGAATTCGTCGCTTCTCAGCGTAATCGGCGGTAAGCCATTGCTCCCGCAGCGTTTGCGAAAGTTCAAAAACTTTCGCCGCCAACGCCGCCGTTTCGTCGTGGGAACGACCCAGCACATCGAGTCGCAGTTTGATGGATGCGAGCTTGTCCCGCATTTCCGTGTGCTTACGGGCGAATGTCTCTTGGTCGAAGTCTTCAGCCAATCGCAGATTGAGCAGGCGATCCTGCTGCCCGACGATCAGCGACTCCTGACGCTGTAGCTCGGCACGCTGCGCGCGGGAATCGACCTGGGCATCCCGCGTCTGCGACGCGAGCACCATTCGGAACCAATCCCGCACTCCTTCATCCTCGACCCGCATCTTGTCGAACACTGCCAGCACCTGCTGGTCGATGTCGGCTTGGCCTGCCATCTGACGCACAGCTACAGCGCGTTGGAAGCGGCCCACGCCTTGAAACTGGCCCGCGCGGAAGCCGAGCGGCTGTACGGGCCGTTGGCCAAGCGGCCCTTCCTGGTGACCGACAATGGCTCGAGCTTCATCGCCCGGCGCTTCACGGCCTTCGTGCGGGATCAGTACAGCCATGTGCGGATTCAGTATCGCACGCCGCAGCAATTGGGCTTGCTGGAGCGGTTCCATCAAACGCTCAAAAGCGAGGAGGTGTATTGGCGGCTGTACGAGCATCCGCAGCATTGCCGACAGTGCCTGACGGAGTTCCGCGCTCGCTACAACGAGCAACGGCCCCACTGGGCGTTGGTTCCCGAGGCGGGCGGCGATCCGCTTGTGCCGGTCGAGGTGTACACCCAGAACCGCACGATTCAATTGCCGCGCTGGCAGACGTGGGCTCGTGCGGCGCAGGCCAAGTTGGAGGAAATGTTGGCGGCGTGAAGCAAGGGACATCCTGTCGCGGGCATTTCGCCGGCCTCGTGCCGGCGACCAGGGGGAGACGAGGCCCCTCTCCCCCTGGACCCTCTCTACCCTCTTCCCTGTGGCCGATGGAACTTGACCGGAGACGATCAGCGTAGAAAGCCTCTCACAAAATCAGCCCCCGCAATTCCACTTGAACTGCGAGCCAAAACAACCGCAGGAAAATTAGCGCCAATCGTCAATGACAAGAGCATCCGGCAGGCTGTACCCTGGAGAATTATCGCCATGCATAGTTACGCCGAGGAGGTCTGTCTTAAATCCAAGGTGAACCAACTCGTTGACGGCTTTGCTTCGCCCGTAATTGACTCCGCAGACCACGCGTTGGCAGGACTTGCTGCTGGCATAGTCTTCACACGCGGCAATGAGGTGTACCAACGAAGCAGCGCCGCAGAGACGCGGTTCAATCGCTGCAAACTTTATGTAGCAGTTGTCGCTGCCGGCCTCCGTTCTTCGACCATAGTGACAAACTGCAAAGCCCTCGATTTGTCCCAGGGACCCTAAGAGGACGGTGTCGCCGAGCGCTTGACTTGCTACCGAATCGATCTCGCTCGACACAGATAATCCGGGGTACATTGCGCCGGTAAGAGAATCACAATTGACACGCGTTTCGCTCCGCTGAGTAGCGTCGAGGGTGGACCAAAGGAAATAGTCTAGCAGCCCGAATGGCACTTGAACTTTTCTAAGTGATTTCGTGACAAGCTGATATGGACTCAAAAGGCCTCGCTTGCCAAATAGGTGGTGGAAAGAATCTCACCCAATGGCAAGGAGGCCAAAATGTTCGCTGCATTTCGCGAGGAGGTGGCATCGGCTCGACGGCATGGAGATTTGTATTTTGCATCCTTGCTGACTGCCGAGGTTATCCTATCGGCCATTGGCATGGCAAGCTCACTCTGGCAAGGTTGGATTTACACGCCCGAAGTGACGATCTGGGTGTTTCTCTCGCAATGCTTGAGCGCCGATCACTCCTGCCGTGACGCGGTTGCGCGGCTGGCCGCGTGGCGCGTGGCCCAGGGACTCAACGTCTGCTCGGCCGACACCGGAGCCTATTGCACGGCGCGGGAGCATCTTCCCGAGACATCGTGCCTGCAATTGGTCCGTCAAACGGGCAAGGAACTTGAAGATCAAGCACCACTCGATTGGCTCTGGCACGGACGGCGAGTCCGCGTTGTCGACGGTGCGACGATCACCATGCCCGACACCGCGGCCAACCAAGCCGACTATCCCCAGCAGAAGAATCAAAAGCCGAGTTGCGGCTTGCCGATCGCGCGCATCCTCGTCGTTTTTTCACTGGCGGTTGGAACCGTGCTCGAAGTTGCGATTCGGCCGTACGAGGGTAAGCTGACCGGAGAAAACAGCATGTTCCGCACGTTGCACGCTTCGCTTGCCGCGGGCGACGTCGTGCTGGCTGACCGCTATTTTAGCGGCTGGTTCGATCTGGCGTTGCTCAAACAGCGCCGCGTGGACAGCGTCGTGCGGAAGCATCAATTGCGGGCGACGGACTTCCGCGTCGGGCGACGGCTGGGGCACGACGATCACATCGTCCATTGGCCCAAGCCCGCTCGGCCAAGCTGGATGTCACACGAGAATTATGCGGATTTGCCACGCGAACTGGTACTGCGTGAAGTGCGGATTCGTGTGACGCAGCCAGGCTTTCGCCCGAAGAGTTTGGTGATCGTGACGACCCTGTTGCACGCGGAGGAGTTCTCCGCCAAGGCAATCGCCGACCTCTACCGCCAGCGGTGGCAAGCAGAACTTAACCTCCGCAGTCTGAAGACCGTGCTGGCGATGGAGCATTTGCGTTGCAAAAGCCCGCACCGGGCGCGCAACGAGCTTTACATGCACCTCTTGGGTTACAATCTTGTTCGTAAAGCGATGGCTTTGGCGGCGATTCGTTCGGGGGTTTGTCCTTGGCAAGTGAGCTTCAAGGGGACTCTCCAGACGCTGAATAACTTCCTACCGTTGCTCGGTTCGTGTATGGACATCCTGGACGGCTGCGAATCGTTGTTGGCCTGTATCGCGGCGCACACCGTGGGCGACCGACCAGACCGATACGAGCCACGCGTCATTAAACGCCCGCAGGAAAAATACAAACGCATGCGCGAGGCACGTCAAGATTACAAAAGGCGAGTGGCATAAATCAGTTACGAAAGTTCAAGTGCCATTCGAGCTGCGTACCCTTTCCTGTCTTTCAGTCGTGGTCGCGCAGCAGCAGTCCGAAGGCGGCCATCGTTTTCGCTTGCGACGCCACAAGCCCTTCGTCCAGATCGATCGCGAAATGGCAATCGACGAAGTTTTGCAGACTGGCGAAATTCTCGCGGAGCGGCGGATAGGCGGTTTCGGCAACGCGATAATCCTTGCCCCCTTGCACGGGCCCTTCGACTTGCATTCCCGGCACGACCTCGCCCAAATGGCTGTAACGGCTGTTGTGCAGCGGCGCACGGACGGTTCGCGTTCCCAGGCCGACGATGAAGCTGCGATTGAGCGGGTTCGCCCCCAATGTGTTGTCGCAAGTGCGCACGATCCAGGCGCGATACTTCGCGTCGCCCGTGAGTTTGTACGACCACATCACCACGGGCAGAAAATTCTCGTACGCGCCGGTTCCCCAACTGATCGGCGCCATCGGATGGCGGATGAATCCGTAAGCCATCGTTTGGCCTTCGCGGATGAACGCGTCGGCACGTTCGAGGATCGCTCGGCGCACCAACTGCTGCACGCGTGCATCGACCGCAGCGGCTGGGCAATTCACGTAGGTCCAAGCTGCCTGACTTTGGTCGTACTGCCCATCGATGTCGATCTCGGCGTCAGGCCGGCGCGACCAGACACAGACGTCGAGAAAATCCTTGTTGAACCGGGGCTCTCCGGTCGTGTGCAGCAGTTGCGCGGCGGCATAAGCCTTGGGGCCGAGATACCCGGCGGCATATTGCTGCGTGGTCTTTGCTTGCGGCGGATGATTTTCGGCCCAAGCGTAGGCGCGGCGGGCGCGGGCCAACATGTCATCCGCTTCGCCGGTTTTGCCGAGCGACCGCCACAAGCGCGAGGCTTGGGCCGTCGCTCCGGCGAATAGATACGATGCGGCGGCATCTTTCGCGTAAGCGTAGTCGCCGATGTGATCGAGCTCGACCGTCTCAATGAAATTCGGATCGCCGGCCGACTCGGTGCCGTGGTACACGCCGCCATCTTTGTCCTGGAGGTCCAACCAGAGGCGAAGCGCCCAATGGGCTTCGTCGAGGATATCGGGGATCGAGTTGCCTCGTTCCGGAATGTTCAACTGGCCGTCGTAAAATTTCCGCGGGGCCATTTCGTAGACATCCATCAGCGTTTGGGCCACGTCGAGGTGCGAGCGCGGATTGTAGTCGCCGGCATCGTGGTGCCCGCCATAAGCGGCAATCACCACGGGCGATTCAGCCGGCCGCGGCGTCGCCAGCACGCCAAGTTCCTCGGCGTCGAGCGCCCGGCGATAGAGGCGAACGTCGTCGAAGAATGCATTCGAGCTTCCCTTGCCGGTGATCGCGCCCAACGAGAAATCGGCCACAGTCTCGACGCCCGCATCGGCGGAACACGCCGATCGCCCGTCAACATACAACGACACCCGTCGCGGCTTTGCCGATTCCGGCGCGACGATCAGCGCGACATGATGCCAGGCGCCGTCGTTGACCCGCGCATGCTGCGTCGGCTGACTGGTGCTGCCGACGCTGAAAGAAACGACGCCCCAATCGGCCGTTACCATCATGCGAGGTTTGGACCATTCGCCGGTGCCGAATCCGAACAGTGTGCCGCGGAAATCGGCATCCTCGTCTTTCTTGAACCAGCCGCACATCGTGTAGCCATTTCGGGCGTCGGCGGGAATGGATTTGCCTGTTGCTCCGTTGGCGCGGCCGGCTTGCGTCGGCCCGAGGGCTCGATTGTCGTTCGGCAGGATTTGCTTGTCGAGGCTGAACTGCTGCCCGGGCGAGGCCGGCGTCAGATCGTGGCCGTTGCCCGAGGCGTCTTTGAAGTTTCCGTCGAGCGGATAGTAGGCCACCAGCGCCGAGTCGCGGTTCAGCTTGTCGAGTTTCGGGTCCGGCTTTGCGTCGAGCGCCCGTCGCACGACTTTGCGAGGCAGATCGATTTTGATATCGTGCGGCTCGTCGTGAAGCTGGCTGGTGAGCGTGAGGCCCTCTTTATGGCAAGCGATTCGCCGCCACTCGCTATACGGCGGACCAAGCTCGATGCCGCAGCGCTGCGCGAACACGCCGTAAGCCTGCACTTCGAACGCTTTTTGATAAACGTCGTCGCCAATCTCGAACGGCAGGCTGCGGCCGACCAGCGGCACCGTAATGAAATATCGGCCGGGCGTCGCGAAGCTCGTGAAATCGAGTACATAGACATTCTCGCCCGAATAATCGACCTTGTAGAAACCCTCGTTCATCTCGCCCGAACGATGAACGAGCCGCGCCTTGCCGCGGAATACGATCGACCGATCATCTTCCCGGCAGATGCGAAATTCGGGCGGTTCGCTGAAGGCCAACGCGCCCGCGGCGGGCGCCGAGCGCGTGGTCGCGTTGCCATCCGGCTTCTCCGGCGGCGATTTCTGTTTGTGCAATTGCTCCCAAAACGCTTTTGCGACGGAACCATCAGATTGGTCATTGTGGGATTCGGCCGCCGGCGGCTTCTCGGGAAACGATCCGAGCCAGCGGCCGAGATACGCCTCCTTCACCGGCGAATCGGTGAGATAGCCCACCTGATTGACTTTGATCGAGTTGCTCAACGATTGCTTTTCGTCGAAGCGTAGCGACGCGCGGTTCGCCGCCGCCGTGACGGCTCGGTTCACTTCGACTTCGATCAAGTCGTCATCGTGGAACGGCTCCGCAAGTTGCAGGAACACTTCGTGCATCGGGATGGCCGCGAAGGGCCAGCCGGTGGGCAGATACGTGTCGATCCGGCTGATGCGACCGAGTTGCGCCACCTTCACCGGCTTGCCCGCCACGCGAACCAAAAAATTCTCCGGCCGCGCGGCCGCTTCGGCCGAGAAATTAGGGCCGAATTCCAGCTTGAGAATCCCCGGCCCGACCGGTTCCAACTGCCGCAGTCCCAGAACGGCCAGGTCCACGCCATTGTCGGCAGCATCGTTTCCGGCTGGCCTTTCTTCTGCCTTGTGGAAAACAAAACCTTGCGCCGCATGCCCGCCGGTGACCATTTCCCCCTGCGATCCCTGCGCGACAACGAAGTATTCCACGCCCTCCTTCATCGGCGTCGCCAAATCGAGCGTGACGATGGTCCGTTCAAACCGGGCAAACGAACACCCGGCTGGCCCCTGCGCCTCGACCTCCGCGCGCGATGAAGCTTTCAGGGGCACGACGAACTTCTCATACGAATAATTGTCGTCGTGAAAACTGATGACGCGATACGACGCCGCTCGATCGCAAGCCCGCGTGACACTCATGCCCAGCGAAAGTTGCACCCGAGTATCGCTCAGCGGCACGGCGCGCCGCAGGCCGAGCGAAGTGCGAACCGCGATCCGATTGTCGGCCAGCCCACGAAAATCCGCCAGCGGATCGGCCCGGCAAACCGAAACCATCGCCGGCAGCAACAGCAGCAACCCGCCGACGCGTAATCCGACGAAGCAGGCCGATCGTCGGCGGTCGCGATGCGGCCGGTTACGCTTCAAAGGAGTTTCCTTTCACGAATTGGGTCCGCCGGAGATCCGGCTTCTTCCGATTGCTGCTCGCGCTCGTCGCTGTAAGGTTCTTGTCCATGCCCTTATCTTACCAGAGCGCGAGTCAAGAATGCATTGCAAGCGGGAATACCGCTGTTCACCGATTCGACAAATACGCATCCAGCTTATCGAACGACCCGGTCCAACCTTGAGTCATGCCGCCTCTTGAACGGATGAAGGTTTCCAGCTCTTCACGCGTTGTGGCTCCGTGGGGCTCCCAAGTCACGCTCACGCGGGTTTGGTCCGGCTGCTCGGCGGTCAAGGTCACGGTCGTCAGCATGGTTGCAGGCCAGTGCGGAACCATTGGATGGCCGGAAGCTTTCTCGTTTTCATCGCAGAACTGCTGCGTGTAGACAATGCGATCGGGTTTTTCAATCGCCAGATACTCGATCCTGCCATGCATCTTGACGCCGCCCGGACCGGTCATGGAATAGAAGCTGCTTCGCCCTGGCCGGATGTCGCTGCGAAGGAATTGCATTTGAAATCCCGTCGGAGGGAGCCATTGCGAAATGTGTTTCGGATTCGTCCACATTTCGAACATCACGTCGAGCGGCGCGGCAAAGGTTCGATGGATCACGAACTTCTCTTTGCCGGAAGACTCTTTTTCCAGGTATTCCGCGAGCCGATCCCAAGTCGAATCGCCCCCCGCTTTCTTGATGAACTTTCGGATCTCCTCGGCGGCTTCGGGAGTCGCCAGCGACATGGTCATGTCCATCGTCGTTTTGCCGTCGATTTCGGAAAACAAGACCGTCACTCGGAACAGCGGCGGCCGATCGTCGTTGCCGCCGAGGTCGTAAACCAATTTCGCGTGCGGTTCGACTTCGAAGTATTGGATCTTATTCGGGTAATCGACGCCGTCGGGACCATGCATGACGTAGGTCCAATTTCCGCCCGGCCGCAAGTCTTTGCTCTGGGTGGTCAGCGTAAAGCCGCGCGGTCCCCACCATTGCGCCACTTGCTCGGGATCGGTCCAGGCGTCCCAAACCGCTTCCACGGGAGCATCGTAAACGCGGATGATTCTGAGCTCGTTCGACTTATTTCGTGCGGCCATTGTGCTTTCCTTTCGCGTGCTTTTTCGAAGTGACGGTTTTCAAGTAGGCGTCGAGGCGGTCGAAACTCTGCTCCCAAAACATTCGATACGGCTCCATCCAATCGGCGACGCTCTTGAAAGCGGCTGGCTTGAGCGTACAGGGGCGCCACTGGGCATTGCGAGATTTGGCAATGAGGCCGGCTGCCTCTAGAACCTTCAGGTGCTTCGTGACCGCCGGCAGGCTCATCTCCTTCAGAAACGGCTTGGCCAGCACGGAGACGTTGGCCTCTCCCTTGGCGAGTTGAGCCAGCATGGCCCGTCGAGTCGGGTCCGCAAGCGCCGCGAACGTCTGGCTGAGGTGGTCTCGCATCGCATTACACCATGCAGTTAATTAACTCTTTGGTTAATTATAAGGCACGAACAGGTGTGCCGTCAAGCGAGGCGAATTGTCTGGTTCTTGGGGAACTTTCGATCCGCCCGCGTCGTCGTGTCAGAAAAGGGGTCAGAACGATTTTCTGGCCGACAAATGCCGATAAATCGTTCTGACCCCTTTTCCTCTCCGGGGGCCGCCGATGCAGTTATTGAATGACTCGCGGCCCAATTTCCGCGTCCCAATCGCTCGCCATTCTCCCACTGCTCGCCGCGCAGGCGTCGGTAACATTTGCCGGCGATTTGCGCTCTGCAATAAGTAGACGCTCGCGGACGTCTTCGTCCCGCGTGACGGAGTCCAACCCTTTTGCCTCGAATCCCTTCCTCTCGCCATGAAACTGAACCTTCGGCAATCCGCTTTCCAGGCACCCGATTTCAACACCTTGTTCCTGGCCTTGGCCGTGTCGCTACTGGCGATCGGGCCATTGCGGCAGGCTGTCGCCCAACAGCCGGCGTCGCCGCAAGTGCGAGAAGCCGTCCGCCTCGTGCATAACGTCTCGGCCTCCACCAGCGATTACCAACATGCGGTCGGACCGGTCGTTTGGCCGGGCGACGAGAGCGGAAAACACGCCGCCTGCCACACCGATTGCAGCGGCTTCATCAACGCCCTGCTCAAGCACACCTACCAACTCACCGACGAACAGCTCTCCGCCATGCTTCAAGCCCACCGCCCGCTGGCGAAGCACTACTACGCCGCCATCACCGCGGGGCACGGTTTTCAGGCCATCACTTCACTCCAACAAGTCCAGCCTGGCGACATCATTGCCGTTTGCTACTTGAAGAGCGAAAAGGGTGAGAACACCGGCCACGTGATGCTGTTGGCCGGCACGCCGCGGCAACGCCCCGCGTCGGAACCGGTCGTCGCCGGAACGCTCCAGTGGGAAGTCCCCGTGATCGACGAATCAGAATCGGGCCACGGCCTCCACGATACACGGCACCTGGCCGAAGGCGGCTTCCGCGACGGCCTCGGAGCCGGCATCCTCCGCATCTACACCGACGCGTCCGGCAAGATCGTCGGGCACAGTTGGAGCGAGACGCGGAAATCCAAGTTCCGCAGTCAGTTAGACCGCCCGCTGGTCATCGGTCGCCCGCAACTGGGCGAGCCGACCCTCGCCCGCTAAATGGCGGCGTTCTTTGCATCGATTGAGGTGGAGCTAACGGCGACGGCCGAGGGCCGACTCGTGAACCCGCGTCTCGATCGCGCGCCGCAATATCGAGCACCACGGTCTTCTGCCTTCGCGGGGCTGAAAACCTGTAACAACCACGACGTTTTCTCGCTTCTGCTGAGTAGCAGGCCGCATGTTTCGGCGGCCTCACAAAAACCCTCAAGCAATCAAGAAAGTGAGCGTGGATCATGTCGAGTCTGATGAATAAATTCGTGCCGGTGCTTCTATTGATTGGCGGAGCTTCCCTGGCGGCTCCCCGCACCACGTTCGCCAAAGGCGGACACGGCGGGGGCGGTCACGCCGGGGCCGGCAGCCATGTCGTAACTCACACATCCGCTTCCGCATCCCGAAGCAGATCTGCAAGCACCAAGAACGTGAATCGGAAGAATTCAAAGCCGAATGTGCCGGCGTCCAGCCAAGAGTTGCTGGCTCAGCCCGACGACCTTGGAAACGATTTCCTCAATGATCTGAATGCGACGTTCAATACGCTTACCGGCGATCCTGGCAACGGAGGAAGCTTTGGCAGCACCGGGTCAAATGGGCAGACGACACCTCCAGAGGGCGGCCCGAACTCGCTTACCAATGGTTCCGGAGGCCAATATCAGGACGGCACGCCGCCCAATAATCCCCCCGCGGGCGCCGGCGGCACGACTTCGGGCAACCCCAACGCCGGTTCCGCCGCCGGAACTACCATGGGCGCCAGCGCGGGATCATCGACCGGCTCCTCGAATCCGCCTGCTCCTCCGATATCGGCCGCGAAGCTTGCCAAGAATGCGAAAAACCGCGTCGGCCAGGTGCCCGCGGGCTGGGGCAATAAGCGCAATAAGATTCCCGACCCAGGGGCGTCCTCCACGACCCCTGCCAATTCCACGAACACTGGCAATTCCACGAAACCTACCAATCCCAAGACACCGACCAATCCCACGACGCCTTCCCCCATGCCGATTCCGTCTCCCACGGGCTCGGCTCTTGGCGGCGGCTCGGATGACAACGCTACGCCAACGTCCACAACGGACGGCACGACGCCTGCTGCGACGGACGCTCCGACAACCATCCCAACAGCACCCCTCGGTGTCGATCTGGTTCTGGAAGACGTTCAACAGGCCTCGCCTGCCACGCTCGTCGCCGGACCGGCTTACAAAGTGACGTTCCGCAATCAAGGCACGGAGCCGGCGGGCAAGTTCCAAGTCGGGATTTTCGCCGGCCTGAATGGCAAGCTGGCCAAAGCGGCTCCTCGGGCGGTCGTCGAAGTGGCTTCGCTGGCGGCCGGCGAAGTGAAGACCGTCACCCTCCGCCTGCCACAGACGGCGTTGCGGCTGATGGATGCTGGCAATAAGCCAGCGGCCTTCACCGACTTGTTCGTGATCGTCGATGTGAAGAACGCGGTGGCGGAGGCCGACAAGACCAATAATGTGGCCATGGTCGCCCAGGCCGATCTGGAAGCGGCTGCCAAGTAACCGGTAGCCGGTTCGAGGGCCTACAGCGGTGCTTCTAAATCTGATCCACGCTCGTCCGCGGTGTTCGGTCGGCTTGTCGCCGCCGAACACCGCGGTTTTTTTTGCGAATTCAATAGAAACGCCATAGCGGATGGAGCGGAGAATCTGGGATCAGCACGACTTAGTGTCCCGCGCAAAACAGGCCGGGACTGTCCCCATTTTGCGAACTCTATTACAACGGGAGGACTGCGGACAGGAACAGGGGAGATTGCGAAGGGGGGCTTTATGACAAACAGCGACGACCTTTGGTCGACCGACGAGATCGAGCAGCGCTACGCGCAAACCTCGAAAGGTCCGGTCGAATACGCCGACGTTGGGCAGGGCATCCCCATCCTCTACTTTCATGGCAACGACGCCGGGAACGATGCCGTGGTGATGATGGAGAAATCGCTCGTTGACGACGACTTTCGGCTGATCGTTCCCAATCGGCCCGGATACTACGGCACACCGATCACCTGCGGCCGATCGCCCAGCGACTGCGCCGATCTGGCGGCCGAGCTTCTGGATCAGTTGCGTCTCGAGCGGGTTGTCGTGATCGGCACTTCGGCGGGCGGATCGGCGGCGTCGCGCTTTGCCGCTCGCCATCCGCAGAAAACCGCCTCGCTGGTGCTTCAATGCGCACTGTCGCATCCGTTCGATTCCGGTCGGTGGATGCCGCGCGGTCTCGGGTTGTTGTTGCCGATGTTTCGCCACCTCTCGATATTTCTACCGGTCCTGCGGTTCGGCCATCGCCGGCAAGCCCGCAAGCTCGTTCGCGGCGAGTTTGTCGCCCAATGCATGAGCAAACAACGATTCGCGGAGCTTCGCGGGTCGCAAGAGTTGCAATCTCTCGGATCGCTCTTG
>Ga0182024_10016123_pt1 | contig 14209 bp, 12 predicted proteins | sample P32metaG_FD_120480 | JGI IMG/M metagenome (GOLD analysis project Ga0182024, IMG submission 120480) | Permafrost microbial communities from Stordalen Mire, Sweden - P3-2 metaG (Illumina Assembly) | ecosystem: Environmental > Terrestrial > Soil > Wetlands > Permafrost | place: Sweden: Stordalen... | reverse complement strand
TCTCAGGAGGCAAGCGCGCTGCGCCGCAGACCAAATAACTCGGCAAGCTCCGCACGCACGAGCCGCCCTGCCTCCAGATCCCAACAATTCACGACCGCGAGACGAAAGCCGCCGGGCGGCATGGCATGGGAGGCTGCAGCGCGGTGCGCGTGAAAGGTGATCTGAATGCTGGTCACGCCGGCTGTGCGCGCAAGCTCCGCCAGTCGCTCGGCGCGCGGATGGCGGTATTCCATGCCGTGCGACCCGAAGAGCACCACGCTGTAGCCGGTGCGCGCAGCCGCGGTGAACTGCCACTCACCGCGCGCATACAGAGCGACGAGCGAGTTCAGCCAACCCCGGCCGTAGAGATCCGGCCATTGATCGGCGAAGCGCAGATGCGCTTCGATAATACGCCCGCCGATGCTCTCAAGGTTCACCATGCCGGTGTAACCCACGAGATTCCGGGCAAGCCAGGCGCCGCAATAGCGTTCAAGATCCGGATAAGCTTCGGCGTGAACGGTCCAATAGTCGAAGGTGCCCTCGCCCGTGGGAATGCCCTGCGCGTGCCTGAACCACACGGCCCTGCCGTCTTCGACGGCAATGTCGGAGCTCACGTGTTCGCCGCGCAGGAGCGTCATCCAGAAATGGCCGCCGCTCTCATGGCGCCGGTACTCCTCAACGTTCTCCAGCACGCGGCTGCCCGCGCCCATGCCGCGCAGATTGATGATGGGCTTGCTGAACACCGGATAGCTGCGCGGCGTCACGCCATGCGGCGCACAAAGGATTCCCTGGGATTCGGCGACCAGGAGCTTGTTGTAGACCCAGTGATGCGCCGGATTCCATTCGTAGGCGTCGAAGTCCTCCGTGGGGATGCGCACATCCGGCGGACATACGACGTCCTGGAAGTACTGCATGCGCCACGGGTCAGCCTCGCAAATCGGCATGTCATTCCTTGGGATTTATTTACTTAACTCCCTCGCGAGAGTCAGCACATGTTTCCGGGCGCACGCTCATCGCAAACCGATCACGTTAAGCGCCCTGCGCCAATCCCGGCGCAGCGAATGTTCAAGCTCCCATTGTAATCCCGGTGGATGACGAGGCCGCTCCTCAAGCGCTGCGTTGTACCACTCGCGCTGTACCGCGCACAGCCGCTCTATTGCGCGGTGCTGGCTTTTGAGCGGCAGCAGACGATAGCGGTACGTCAGGTTCACGGCTTATTCTCGCGCAAGGGAGTCAAGTATATAAATCCCCATTCCTTCAGCAAGATTGGAGTACCCGACCCGCCGCGCGGCCTGTACGCTAGCTCGCCATGCTCTGGCTCAAGGCATTCCACATCATCTTTGTCGTCACTTGGTTCGCGGGCCTTTTTTATCTGCCGCGGCTCTTTGTATACCACGTGGCCGCCACGGACCCGGTCGGCATCGAGCGCTTTATGCTCATGGAACGACGCCTCTTCGCCCTCATGAGCATCGGCGCACTGCTGGCTTTGGCGTTCGGCATCGCCATGATCGCAGCCGCGCCCGAGCATTTACACGCGGCGTGGCTGCAGGCGAAGCTCATCCTGGTCGCGCTCCTCATCGGCTACCACCTGTGGTGCCGCCGGCTCATCACCGCTCTCGCCCTGCGCCGGCCGACGCATTCGGCGCGCTGGTTCCGCTGGTTCAATGAGGTGCCAAGCCTGCTGCTCATTGCCATCGTGATTCTCGCCGTCGTCAAGCCCGCGCTGCGCTAGAAGAGTCCGACGATCTTGCCGTTCGCATCCACGTCGATGGAGTTCGCGGACGGCACGCGCGGCAGACCCGGCATGGTCATGATATCCCCGCAGATCATGACTACGAATTGCGCGCCGGCCGCGAGCCGCACTTCGCGGACGTTGACGATGTGCCCGGAAGGCGCGCCGCGCAGGGTGGGGTCGGTGGAGAAGGAATACTGGGTCTTCGCCACACACACCGGATAATTCCCGTAGCCTGACTCCTGCAGCTGCTTGATCTGCGCGCGCACGCTGCTCGTGGCGCTGATGTCGGCAGCACCGTAGACGCGCGTTGCAATGGCGCGCATCTTCTCCCACAAGGGCGCGCTCTCCTCGTAGACGAATTTGAAATTGCCCGGGCTCGCGGACAGCCGCACGACTTCATGCGCAACATCCACCGCACCGCGGCCACCCTGCGCGAAGTGCCGCGCCAGGATGACCTTGGCGCCCAGATGCCCAGTGCGTTCCACGACCGCGCGCACTTCGGCGTCGGTGTCCTCGGCGCGATGATTGATCGCGACCACGCAGGGAATACCATAGCGCTCACGCACGTTCTCGATGTGGCGCTCGAGATTCGCAACGCCCGCTTCGACGGCGGCGACATTCTCCTGCCCCACCGCCGCCACTTCCACGCCACCGTGATATTTGAGCGCCCGCACGGTGGCGACGATCACCGCGGCCGCCGGCGTAAGCCCCGCCTTGCGGCATTTGATGTCGACAAATTTTTCGGCGCCCAAGTCAGCGCCGAAGCCCGCCTCGGTCACCACGTAGTCGGCAAGCTTGAGCGCCGCGCGCGTCGCCATCACGGAGTTGCAGCCGTGGGCGATGTTGGCAAAAGGTCCGCCATGGATGAAGGCGGGATTGTTCTCGAGCGTCTGCACGAGGTTGGGAGCGAGTGCCTGCTGCAGAAGCACGGTCATCGCGCCGTGGGCGTGCAGATCGCGTGCATGGATGGGCTGCTGCGCACGCGTGTAGCCGACGACGATGTTGCCGAGGCGCTCCTTCAGATCATTGAGGCTCGTCGAGAGGCAGAAGATCGCCATCACCTCGGAGGCCACCACGATGTCGAAGCCGTCCTCGCGCGGGTAGCCGTTCTTGGGTCCTCCCAAACCGATGGTCATCGAGCGCAGTGCGCGGTCATTGACATCGAGGACGCGCCGCCACGCGATGCGGCGCACATCAATGCCGAGCTCGTTGCCGTGATAGATGTGATTGTCGATGAGTGCGGCGAGCAGATTGTTCGCAAGACCGATCGCCGAGAAATCGCCCGTGAAGTGCAGATTGATGTCTTCCATCGGCACGACCTGCGAGTAGCCACCGCCGGCCGCACCGCCCTTCATGCCGAACACCGGCCCGAGCGCAGGCTCGCGCAGGCAGATGATCGCCTTCTTGCCAATTTGATTGAGGGCGTCGCCTAAACCCACGGTGGTGGTCGTCTTCCCCTCGCCCGCGGGTGTCGGGGAGATCGCGGTGACGAGGATGAGGCGTCCGTCGGGACGGCCTTCCAGGCTCTTCAAATACTCAAGCGAGACTTTCGCTTTGTAGCGGCCGAAGGCCTCGAGGCTCTCCTCGGGAATCCCTAAGCGATCGCGCGCGATGTCGCTGATGCGCCGCATCGTTGCACGCTGCGCGATTTCGATGTTATTCAAATGTGCCATCCCCTGATTCCGCCGCGCACGGGCAGCGGTGCCGCGCCAATATAGCATCCAAGCAGCCCGCGATGGGCCGTCGCGCGCAACCGTGCACCGGGGGAGTTGCCGCTGGAGCCGCGCCCGTGCAGGGATGAAAAGGACGCGGAAATTAAATGCCCCGAAGGCCAAGGCCGGATGTCGCCGCTGGCCCCGCCGCGGGCTTAAGGCCCGCCCGCGCCGCAGGGACAAGCCACTTGTCACAGTCAGGTCCGGTCAGCCCTCTCGCGGCACGGCGAGGGAGCCCAAAGCCTTGGGTCACGGCGCAAGAGGCCGAGTCTCTGCTCGGTGAACTTAAGATGAGACCTGCGTCACACGAATGGGGCCCATGCGGCGGGCCACTTTTCTTAATTGAGCGCCAAGCCCTAGACCTCCAAGTCGACGTAGCTAAGCTTTCACTGCGGCGCAATGTCCGACTACCCCCAAGGCAGCGTGAGCGACGAACTCATCCTCCTGATCCAGAACTCGCGCGCAGCGCCCGCAGGCGTTGCCGATGCATTGTCGCGCCTGCGTAATCGGCACTACGTTGTGGCCGAGTCGCACACTCTCGCCGACGGGCTCATTGAGATCCGCGACCACAAATTCGCAGCCATCATTGTGGAGTTGGCCCTTCCGGATGCCACCGGCCTGCCCGCCTTCCTGCGCCTGCAGAGCAAGGCTGCGACCGTACCCATCATCGTCATGGTGGAGCGCGCACAGGAGGAACTCGGGATTGAGGCCACGCGCCGCGGCGCGCTCGACTATCTGCTGAAGGAAGAGATCTCCGCTGCCATTCTCGACAAGGTGCTGCGTCTCGCGCTCGAGCGCACGCACACCGTCCTCGCCCTGCGCGCATCCGAAGCGCGCTATCGAACCATGTTCGAGAGCACGGCGGCCGGCGTCTATCAGGCGACCTGCGACGACCGCCTGATCTCGGCGAATCCGGCAATCCTCACCCTGCTTGGCTACGAATCGGAAGAAGAGGTGCTGCGGCTGGATTTCGGTCTTGAGGTCTATGCCAGCGCCGAGGATCACATCGAATGGCGCCGCGAGCTCGATGCGGCAGGCGAGATCCGCAGCCGCGAAACCGTCCTGCGCAACAAAAAAGGCGAGCGCGTCGTGGTGCTGCACAGCGCGCGCCTGGTGCGCGACAGCCGCGGCGTACCCCTGTATTACGAGGGCACCATCGCCGACATCACCGCCTCGCACCGCCAGGCGCGGCAATGGTCCCACGAGGCGAGCCACGACTCTTTGACGGGCCTCTTGAATCGGCGCGAACTGGAACGGCGCCTGCAAAGCGCGCTCGAGGACGCCGCCATCGATCGCAGCACGCTTGCTGTCGTGATGATCGACCTGGATGACTTCAAGAAGATCAATGACCGCTTTGGCCACGTGGCGGGCGATGAGCTGCTGCGCCACGTGAGCGCTACTCTCAAAGCGAGCCTGCGCACGGGAGACGTGGTCGGGCGCTTTGGCGGTGATGAGTTTCTGGTGCTCCTCGAGCACTGCTCCGAGGAGGACGCCATCCGCATCACAGCGACGATGATCGAGCGGCTGCAGAATCTCGAGTGTCTATGGGTCGGCCAGGCGCTGCAGGCGCGTGCGAGCGTCGGTATTGCGGTCGCGACCCAGCGCGACCAATTCTGGACTACGCTCGTCGAGCGGGCGGATGTCGCCTGCTATGACGCCAAAACGCACGGCGGCAATCAGTGGCGCATGTATCACGACGACGCCACCGCCAATATCAAAGTCGGCCGCGAGCGCCGCCTCGCGCTCTACCTGGAAGATGCGCTGGCCACCAACGCCTTCATCCTGCAGGCCGAGCGCATTGTGCCGCTGCGCGATCCGCGTGCGCCTTCGCACTATGAGGTGCTGCTGCGCGCGCCCGTGGCGGATCAGCCCGCCGATTACCTCGACCTTGCGCAGATTGCGGCGTTCAACGCCTCCCTCGCGCACCGCGTCGACCGCTGGTGTCTGCGCAATGCATTCCGCTGGATCGCGCGCCATCAGCGCGACAATCCGGGCGTCAGCCGTTGGTTTCTCAATCTGACGCAGGCCTCCTTCTCCGATCCGGAGCTCGCGCAGTTCATCGCGGCGGCGGCGCGCGAGGCGCAGGCGCCCGTCGAGCACATCGGTCTTGAGATTGAAGAGCAGGCTCTCGCGAGCGGCTTCGTGCAGATCAACGATCTCGTCAGCAAGCTTGCGCCGCTGGGATTTCAGTTCACGCTCGACGGCTTCGGCCGCGGCATTTCCTCTTTTGCGTATCTCAAATCTCTGGATGTCACCTACGTGAAGATCGATCACGCCGCCATCGCCCGCGGCCAGGGTGACGATGTCGGCGACAGCTTGTTGCGCTCCCTGCACCAGATCAACAAAGTGCTGGGACGCTCGACGATCATCCAGTCCGTGTCCTCAGTGGATCTTCTCAAGCGCCTCGCGACGGCAAATGTCGACTACGCCCAGGGGCCCGCCGTAGCCGCGCCCGTCCTCCTCGAGGAGACACGGCTGCGCGCCTGATGCGCCGTGCGCGCCACGCCGCGCTATAGTTGGCCACTCCGCGCGTCGAGGAAGTTGCGCCCTATTCATGCTCCCGTCATCCGAGGCGTGCGAACGCAATAAAGATCCCATCCTCGGGGTTTTGCGCGGCGCGTTCGCGGCCACCCGCCAGGTGCTCGAGATCGGCAGCGGCACCGGCCAGCACGCCGTGTATTTCGCGCGTCATCTTCCCAAGCTTCGCTGGCAGCCGAGCGAGACCGACGAGAATCTGGGCGCGCTGCGTGCGCGCGTCGAGCTCGAGGGCACGGCGAATCTCGCCCCGCCGGTGCGCCTCGACGTGCGCACGCATCCCTGGCCGGTTGCCGGCTTCGACGGCGTATTCAGCGCCAATACCTTGCACATAATGTCGTGGGAGGCGGTGTGCGACTTCTTCCACGGGGTCGGCGAACTCCTGCCAAGCCAAGGAGTTTTGTGTATTTATGGACCTTTTCGCTACGCCGGACGATATACCAGTGAGAGTAATGCGGCTTTTGACCGCTTCCTGCAGGAACGCGACCCAGTAAGCGGCATCCGCGACTTTGAGGCGGTGGATGCGCTTGCGCGACAGGAGGGGCTTGAACTTGATGGCGATCACGACATGCCGGCCCACAACCGCACTCTGCTGTGGCGCGGCGTATAGATCGCGTAGGCCCGATGCAATTCTCATTTCCAAAGCTTTCCACTTGGGCACATCGCAGTTGCACGGCAGCTGTCTTGAGGCGGACCCGGCGTGATGCCGGCGACCGACCCGCACCCGATACATGCCGCTCTTCAGCCGCATCGTCCTTGCCGTGGGGGTTGGCCTCGTCTTGGTGGCTGCGGCTCTGCTGCTCGAGCGCCGCCGCGCGGCCAAGCGTGCTGAAAAGCTGCACGAGGCGCGCACGCGCGAGCTCGCGGAGCTCTCGACACACCTGCAGAACTTCGCCGAGCAGGAGCGCTCGGAGCTGGCGCGCAAGCTGCACGATGAGCTCGGCGGGCTCCTGACCGCTGCAAAAATGGATCTGTCCTGGCTACAGACGCGCCTCGACGAACCACCCAACGAACGGCGCCTCTCCCAGCTCGGCGACGTCCTCGATCAGGCGATGAACGTCAAACGGCGTGTCGTCGAGCACCTACGCCCGTCGCTGCTGGATCACTTCGGTCTTGCGACCGCATTGCGCGCGCACGTCGAATCCACCTGCGCCCAGGCCAATCTCAAACTCGACGCGACCGTCGATGAGGAAGTCGGCCCCGTGCCACAGGACATCGCCATTGCTCTTTTTCGTCTGGTGCAGGAAGGCATGACGAATATCACCCGTCACGCCGATGCACAACGCGTGCGTCTCGAATTCGGCGGCAACGCGCGCCACTACGTTCTCAAGCTCTACGACGATGGTCGCGGCTTTAAGGTTGGCGACAGCGGGTTTCGCTGGTCGCATGGACTCACGGGAATGCGCCACCGCATCGAAGCGCTGCACGGGCGATTCACCCTGCGCTCAAATCCCGGCACCGGCACGCAGATTGACGTCGAAGTGCCACGTGAGGTGCAGGCGGCCTGAAAATTGGGCGCGGCCACGGCGCTCCGGATACGTCAATGCCCGGCGGCGCCTTGCGAGTACTTCGTCCGGCCGTGCGCCACGAGCGCTTTTAATTGCGAGATGTCGCGCATCTTGTCGAGAAAATAATCTGCGCCCGCGGCAAAACAATGATCGCGCACGAAATCCGATGCGTAATTGGTGAGCATGATGATGAGCGGCTGGGTGTGCGGCGGATACAGCTGCCGGGCATTGCGCACCACGGCGACACCGTTGCCCTCTGCAAGCTCGATGTCCACCACGAGCACGTCAAATACGCCCTCTTTGAGGCGCAAAATCGCCTCCGCTTGCGTGGCAGCCTGCGCGGCGACGGATATCGCGCCCGGCTCCGACAACAGGTCGACGAGGCGGCGACTCAAAGCCTCCGAGTCCTCAATGAGCAGGATGCGCCGCTCCACGGGCGTGGTGCCATTCGTGCGCGGCAGTATGTCCGGGGCGCTCGCGCTCTTCATTGGACGAGATCGTTCTTGATGGCGTAGTAGGTCATGTCGGCATTGCTCTTCATGCCCATTTTTTCCAGGATCCGCGTGCGGTAGGTGCTGACCGTCTTCACGCTCAGGAAGAGCGCATTGCCGATTTCCGTGACGCTCTGGCCTTCGGCAAGCCTGCAGAAGATCTGAAATTCGCGCTCCGAGAGGACCGAGTGCGGCGGTTCGGAACCGGTGGGCCCCTGCATGCCGTTGACGAGCACTTCAGCCAGCTCCGGACTGACGTAGCGGCCGCCGCGCACGGCGGCGCGAATGGCGCGACACAGTTCATCGGGCGCGGCCGTCTTGCTGATGAAGCCGCTCGCGCCCGCGCGCAATACGTTCAAGCCGTACTGCTTCTCCGGAAAGGCGGATAGGACAAGGGTCGCGACGGACTCGTGGTGCGATTTGATGCGTCGCAGGACATCCAGGCCCGACATGTCCGGCAACGACAGGTCAAGGAGCAGCACGTCACAAGGCTTGGTGCGCAACATCTCGAAAGCGTCGCGCCCCGTGGCGGCATCCCCGACCCAGGCGAAATCCGATTCCGCCTCGATGATCTGCTTCAGGCCGATGCGCACCAGCTCATGATCGTCAACGACTGCAACTCGAGTGGACGGCATGGCACCCTATATCAAACTTTGCGGCCACGGATACCTGAGATTAGCGCCGACGGCCCTGAATCGATAGCGGTCATTGCGGCCGACCCGCGTCCTAAACGTCCCACGGGAGCGTAGGATCCCTCCGACACGGCAGCATGAAGGCTTAGCGATGTGGTGCGGCGGGGTCCGTACCATGGGCCACCTCATGGGTACTGTCGCTCGGCGTGCCGTATGGCTCTTCCTCGCCCGCCAGGCTTTCCTTGCCGTTGTAGCTCTCGAGCCGATTGTAGAGCGTCTTCAGGCTCACCCCCAGGATCTGGGCGGCCTTGCGCTTCACCTGGCCGCAGTAGGCGAGAGTCGCCATGGTCACACGGCGCTCCACTTCCGCAAGCGGGGTCCCCACATGGATCGTGATCACGCTCGCGTCGTCGGACTTCGCATCCGCTGGCGTCACGGCGATCTCACCCTCGACAACCTCATCGGCCATGATATAGGCGCGCTGCACGTAGTTGCGCAGCTCGCGCACGTTGCCCGGCCAGTGATGTTGATACAGGCGCACGAGCGCATCGCGCGAGAAGGACTTACGGGTTCCCTCGGCGAGGTTCTGCTCTTCGAGAAAAAACAGCGCGAGCTGTTCCATATCGACTCCGCGCTCGCGCAGCGGCGGCAGCTGTATCGGAAAGACGTTCAAGCGGTGATAGAGATCCTCGCGCAGCTTGCCATCGGCCACGGCTTTGTGCGGATCGCGGTTGGTCGCCGCGATGATGCGCACGTCGCTTGCGATCTGCGCGGTGCCGCCGACACGCGTGAACACTCCGGTCTCCAGCACCCGCAACAATTTGACCTGCAGCTCCATCGGCATTTCCGTGATTTCATCAAGGAAGATGCTGCCGCCGTTGGCGCGCTCGAAGAAACCCTTATGCTGGCGGTCCGCTCCGGTAAAACTGCCGCGCTCGTGACCGAAGAGTTCGGTCTCAATGAGCTGCGGCGCGACGGCGCCGCAGTTCAACGGTAGAAATGGAGCATCGCGGCGGCGGCTCAATTCGTGCACCGTATGCGCGGCGAGCTCCTTGCCCGTGCCGCTCTCACCGATCAAGAGGACGGTGGCGGAAGTTGGGGCGACGCGGCTTAGTTGGTCGTACAGCACCTGCATGCGCGGGGAGCTGCCGAGAATGCGCCCAAAGCGGCCGAGCTTGCGCAGCTCCTCGCGCAGGGCGCCAATTTCATGCTGCAGGCCGCTGGTCTTTTTTGCCCGCCGCAGGACCGCCTGCACGCGTTCTACTTCGGCAGGCTTCACCAGATAGTCGCTGGCGCCCGCGCGCAACGCGGCGACGGCGCTGTCAACGGTGGCGTGGCCGGTGACGACAATGACTTCGGTCGACCCGGGATCCTCAAGCTCATCCACAAGCTCGATCCCCTGGCCATCGGGCAGACGCAGGTCGGTGAGGAGCACGTCCGGACGCTGCCGCCCAAGCTCGATGCGCGCCTCGCGCAGGCATTGCGCGCGCGCCACGGTAAAGCCTTCCATGCGCGCCACTTCCTGGAGCCAGTCCAGGACGTCCGTATCGTCGTCGACGATCAGCGCGTGTGCCATGTCGCTCCTAGCGATGCTTAAGCTATTTGGGCGGTAACCGACAGCCCCATTCGCGCGGAGCCCCGCATGGGAGTCGAGCGTGCTTTTTGCGGCCGGCGGCCAGGAGTCTTGTAGGGCTCCTGGCACGAACTCCAAGAGTATCATGGGGGCGTGGGCAACACGGACGCGGCCCCATGAGACCCGCGGCGGGCATTGCACCCGCCGTAGGCAGTTTTTGTAAGGTTTTGAAGCTTTTACACGCGTGAAATGTTCGGCTGACCCAGCGTAGACTCGTGCCGCAAGGACTCGATCTGCTCCAGACGCTGCTGGATTCGGGCGGACTGGGTGTGCACCGTGCGCAGGATGCGTCGCGCAAGATATCCCCTCAACGCGTCTTCGTAGCGGTTCAGCACCCGCTGCTGTTCACGCTGCCACTCCTCAAGGACGAGTGCCTCACTCGAGCCTAAGAGAAGCGCTTTGCCCGCAAGCCAAATGCGGCGCAGCCACGAGAGCGCGGGATTTCCAATGGCAGGCTCGCCACCCAGCATCAATACCAGGGCTTGCAGTTCATCCCCGTATCGCCCCCACTCCTCGCCGCGATGGCGCAGCACGCTGCGCAGTTGCAAGGCTCCGCGCGACTGGGCGCTGGCAATACAAAAGGCCTCCGCGCCGCGGCAGCTGACGATCAGGCGATTTAGAGCTCGTATCGTTTCTCGAGCACGCATATTCAAGTCCCAGTTGAAAACGTCCGTTGTTGTAAAGCATGAATCGTGCCTGCGGCACATCTGATCGCTGGCACGGGCGTTGCATATTTTGCTCACCCCCGCAGCGGGCTGATTGCAATCAGCCCGCATTTTTTTGCGCGCTACGGGGCGCGCGCCGCTGGCGCGATGGGGGCGGCCCGCTGCGGTGACAGGCGGCAGATCATTGGCACGAATCTTTCGAAGTCCACAGGCTTCGCCACATGCAGATCAAATCCAGCCGCGAGCGCCGTCGCGACATCGTGGGTCGAGGCAAGTCCGGTCAGCGCGATTGCGACCACGCGGTTGCCGGACTGCAGCGCGCGCAGCCTGCGCACAAGTGAATAGCCATCTTCGAACGGCATCCCGATATCGGTGACGACGACGTCAAAGCTTGCGCCTTTGGCGCTCAGCTTCTCGTAGGCGGACGCCGCTGAATCGCTCACGGCGACTTCCGCGCCCTGCAGCCGCAGGAGTTCCGCGACCACGGCGCGCGCATCCGGCTCGTCATCGACCACGAGAATTCCAAGTCCGCTCAAAGGCCGCGGCGCACCCGCATCCAGCGTGAGGGCGCTTGCGCCCGCAACCGCTGCAACCGTGCGCCCTGGCAGGCGCACGACAACGGTCGCGCCGCGATCGGCGCCGTCGCTCGACATGCGCACCGTGCCGCCATGCAATCGCACGATCTCGCGCGCGAGCGCAAGCCCGACTCCGAGGCTGCCCGCGGACCGATCGCCATCATGCGCACGGTCGAATACCTGCGGTAGGCGTTGGGGCGTAATGCCGCAGCCGGTATCGGCGACGCCAAGCTCGAAGTCGTTGCCTTCCGGGCGCAGCCAAATACGAATTTTCCCGCCGGTAGGAGTGAACTTGACGGCGTTTGACAAAAGGTGTGCGACGACCTGACGCAGTCTTTCCGAGTCGCCGTTAATCGCGCCGCACGTTGCGACAAGATCCGCGGTGATCTCAATGTCCTTCGCCTGTGCCGCCGCGCTTGCGCCCTCGATCGCGGTCGCAACGACCATCGCGAGTTTCATCGGACGCGCATCGATTCTGAATTTACCCACGCCCATGTGAGCAAGATCGAGCACTTCATTCACGATGCGCAGCTGGACTTTGGCGCCGTGCTCGACCCGCGCCGTAATGTCTTTGATCTCCGGATCATCGCCGCGTTTGATGGCAAGAATGCGGTTCCAGCCCAGCATGGAATTCAGTGGCGAGCGCAGCTCGTGCGAGATGCGCGCCAGAAGCTCGAGGTTCATGCGATTAGCAGATGCGGCGTGCGCGGCAAGCCCGCTCTCGCGCAGCGCAAGCGCCTTGAACTGCTGCAGTGCCAGGTGTTCGGCACTCACGTCGCTCGCCACCACCACCAGTTCGTGACTCGAACGCGCACGCGCCGCACCGTTCTCGTCCTGATCTGCCAGAGCGCAGCGTCCGCGCAGCGCAATGAATTGCGTCGTGCCGCACGGCCAAACGGCCCGCACCGTGAGCTCAAGCGACGTGCCCTGCTCGAGCGCCGCCGTGATCGCCTGCGCAAGCGCGGCGCGATCCTCCTCGTGCACGCGTGCCTCAAGATCGCCGCGTTCAAGGAGCGCATCCGGCGGCCAGCCGAAATGCGCTTTGAAATGCGCATTGGCGGTGAGCCTGGGGCGCGTCGCTTGGATTTTGCAGAATCCCACGCGCCCCGTGCCCAAGATCGTTTCGAGCGCATCTTTCGCGCGTCCGAGCCGAGCTCGCACACGCCGCTCGCGCTTCAGCAGCGCCGCGAGGTGCTTCAGCTCGGAACTCATCCGATCGTCGTGAATTGTATTCATGTCGTTTTTAGAGTGCTAAGTAAGCTTGCGAGGGCTCGGGGTGTTTCTTACAAGATCTTTGCAAGGTCCGCAGCGCACAGGAGTGATTGGCACAGCCGTTGCTTAAGGTCGAGTTAAGGCCGAAAGACACAGGATTTTCCGAATGTTCAATGCGGTAATTGGCCTACGACTTAAGCAGCAGCTCGCTCTGACACCGAGGTTGCAGCAGTCCGTTAAATTGTTGCAGCTGTCGGCGCTGGATTGTCTGCAAGAACTGCACCAAGCCATGGCGCTGAATCCCTTTCTCGAGGACATGACCGACACTCCGGAAGGTACGGCGGCGGACGAGGCCTCCGAGGAGGCGGGCGAGCACGATTTCGAAACATCCGACGCGGGCTCCTCGAGCAGTGCTACGGATGAGCTGCCTGATTGGACCGAGTGGACGGCATCACCCTCCTCGCTCCGCGATTCGCTCAAGGACCAGCTCCTTTTGTTCGGGCTCGCCGAGCGCGACTTCGCACTCGCGAATCTGATCGTCGACGCGCTCGACGAGGACGGTTTTCTGCGCCAGCCGCTCGACAAGCTCCTGGCGGATGACGCCGGCGTCGAGCCCGGCGAGTTGGAGACCGCGCTGCGGATCGTGCAGACGCTGGAGCCGAGCGGGATCGGGGCGCGTGATCTGGCCGAATGCCTGTCATTGCAGCTGCAGGCGTTGGATTCATCCTTGCCCGGGCATGCGCTTGCGGTCGAAATTGCGCGCGATAAGCTTGCGATGATGGCGGCGCGCGATCATGCGCCACTGCGCGCGCAGCTGCACTGCACGGAGGCGCAGCTGCAGGAGGCTTTCGAACTCATCCGCGGACTCGATCCGCGCCCGGGGTCCAAGGTCGGCACGTTCGAGCCGCGCGCCATCGTTCCCGATGTGATTGTGCGCAGGGACAAGAAGCGCTGGATTGTCAGTATCAACGCCGCCATCTATCCGCGCATTCGTGTCAATCAACAGTACGCGCAATGCCTGCGGCGCGCGCGCGCCGCGGACAGCGCGCCGCTCGCGCAGCATCTGCAGGAGGCTCGCTGGCTGGTGCGCAATCTTGAACAGCGCTTTCTAACCATCCAGCGCGTTGCCGAAGCCGTGGTCGCGCGGCAGCGCAACTTTTTCGAATACGGGGATCTTGCCATGCGCCCGCTTACGCTGCGGGAGATCGCCGCGGAGCTCGACCTGCACGAATCGACCGTATCGCGCGCCACCAGCCACAAATTCATGGCGACGCCGCGTGGCGTGATTTCATTCAAACGCTTCTTTTCGCGCCAGCTTGCAACAGCCAGCGGCGGCTCCTGCTCGGCAACGGCCATTCGCGCACTGATGCGCGAATTCATCGCGGCCGAGGATCGCAGCCATCCTCTGTCGGATGTGCAGCTGACCGAACTCCTGACGGTTCGCGGCGTTAAGGTTGCGCGCCGCACCGTGACCAAGTATCGCCGCTCGATGCAGCTGCCCGCAGTCGAATCGCGGCGCGCATAACGCTGCC
>Ga0182024_10016122_pt1 | contig 14210 bp, 12 predicted proteins | sample P32metaG_FD_120480 | JGI IMG/M metagenome (GOLD analysis project Ga0182024, IMG submission 120480) | Permafrost microbial communities from Stordalen Mire, Sweden - P3-2 metaG (Illumina Assembly) | ecosystem: Environmental > Terrestrial > Soil > Wetlands > Permafrost | place: Sweden: Stordalen... | reverse complement strand
TAACCACCACCGCGCCAAACACCACCAGCTACACCGATTCCGGGCTGTCCCTCTCGACGACCTACTACTACCGCGTCATCGCCGACGGCCCCAACGCCACCACGGTTATGTCCCCCATTGTCAACGCCCAAACCGCTGGCAGCGACGCCCCGCAATACCTTTTGACCCCGGCCGCCCTTCAATCGGTTCAGGCTGAGGCACAGGCGAATACCACGCAGTGGCAGGCCTTCATCGCCCGGCTCAACAGCCAGTTGGACCAAGTGACCACACCTAGCTATGAAGGCGACAGCCTGCAATGGGCATCCGACTATGCCCTCGGCTATCAAGCCCTCCAGACCATCAACCCGACGCTGGCCGGCGAGTACGCCGACAAAGCCATCGCCGTGTTGCTTTCAGGTCTTCAAGATGATCTGCGCGTGTATGATGCGACGCAGATGTTCCTGGTCCGTGGGGACGGCACTACCACGACGTTTACGCTGCCAAACACCGACATCAACGCGTCTACGCTCGAGATCTGGGATGCACCCATCCAGGTTGTGCCGGTGATAAAGGGCGCGTCGAACGGCCAGGACACCGTCGGCTACTATTCCACGCTCCTGAAAGTATCCAACACCTCGGATGGGCCGGCCGACTATCAGCAAGGGGTCGATTGGCAGTACAATCCTAATTACACCGATGGCGACATTGACTGGTCTCTTGGCGGGAATCAGCCCGCGACGGGATCAACCTATTATGTCACCACGGCCGCCAGCCTGGGCGCACCGCAGGTCAGCGATTACACCCTGAGCGGCAACACTGTCACCTTCACGACTGCCCCGGGCCCGAACGACGCCATCTTCGTCCAATATCAGTACACCGATACGACGACCGGACTGAGATACCAACAAACAAGCGACGGTCGGGGCGGCTTTAACAATGTGATGCTGGATAGCGGCTATGCCACGCGCTATCTCAAAGACATGGCGATCGCGCTTGACTGGCTCTGGAGCTACTCGGGCATGACCACGGGAATCAGGTCTGAGACAGTCAATATGCTCGTGCAGTGGTTCAATGCGCTTAACGGTGGAAACGGCGGGTATGACGCGGCCTACCCCGCTTCGAACTACGGCGCTGGCGAGTATGGAATGGACATGGCCATTGCCATCGGATTGCAAAACCGTGATACCACTGACGCCCCGGGAATGATGCAGACGATGCAGGCCTATCACCAGAACAACATTGTCCCGATCCTTTCTCCCCCCACCACGCAGGAAGGCCCCTACGGCCAGGCGCCCGAGGGCACGGAGTGGGGCGGCTTCTGGGCCGAAGGCTGGACCTACGGCGCCCAGGCCATCGAAAACGTCCTGAGCAGCGGCGTTGCCTTCGCGGATGCAGGATGGGGCAGCGACTCGGTCGAGCAGGCCTGGTCCAATCAATTGATCGAAGCACTCATTGAGCAGCAGCCCACGCAGTCCACCATCTTGGACTTCGGTGACGGCTACGCCGACCCGCTGCCCTTCCCAAGCATGACGCTCGTTGTCGACGCCGCTTATACCGCTTCCGATCCCACGATGCAGAGCTACGCGAACTACATCCTGCAAAATTACCCGAGCAACGGCGACTGGACCGTGCCGGGCTTCCAGGAAATGCTGTTCGAGAATCCGTCCGCACCCGCAGCATTCTGGGGCGGGGCCAACAATCAGGGTGGACAAGGGCCGAATGGCGATCAAAGTGGCCTGCCGTTGCAGTATTTATCGTCAGGCACAGGTGTGGTTGTCGCCCGACGCGACTGGAATTACGACTCGACATGGCTTGCTTTCATGGACGGAAACATTCTAAGCTCAGATCACCAGCAGTACACTCAGGGCGATCTCGAAATAGATCGCGGAGCCGATCAATTACTAGTGAACACCTCAGCACTTGCCGGAATCCAGAATATTCCGGATAAGAGCAAATACGGGAACATCGTCGCAATCGACGACGGAGGTGCTGGACTGCAGACGTATCCTTGGAGCCAAGGGCTTTGGTACGCGAACCAAGGATGCGTCATTACACATTTTGATGGAACTACCAACTATATGTACGCGCAGGGCGACTATGCCGAGGCTTATCGCGGTGCGTACGGCGCAAGCTTTAATCCCGATCCCGCGTCTGAATTGGTAAGGGATGTTTTCTATGTCCGCGACGCCACCACAAATTCGGACTATGCCATCGTTTATGATAGGGCAACGACCACGGAGGCCTCCTTCAGCAAACAACTTCAGTGGTTCTTTGATGGGACGACTTCTGCATCCGGCAATGCGTTCTCGACCACGGTGGGCTCTTCGACCCTCTTTGGCCAAACTTACAGCGACGTGCCGCTGACCACGACCGAGCAAACGATCTCCATCGGAGGCACCACATTGCAGGAGGTCGCCACCAACCCTGTTACGCCGACCGCTAGCATCCGGTATGTGACGGCACTTCAGATTTCACCCTCTTCGACGAGCAACGAGGACACCTCGACGCATGTGCAGTCGACCGATGGCCAGCTCGAAGGCGTGCAGATCGGCACTTACGTCGTTCTCTTCGGACGCAACGGTGCGGTTTCCGGCGGAAGTTCGTATTCAATCACGGCGGCCGTTGGTCAAACAATGACGCAGTATCTTTCGGACATGACGCCGGGCCAGACGTATACCCTGGCTGGCGCCAATCAGGGCTCGGCCACCGCCAATGCCGAGGGCGTGCTGACATTCACCACGACGGGAACGGGAACGGCACAAACAATAAGCGTCGCGTGACCTCAGTGCTTCTTCAGCACGAGCACCGCGGCTCCGCCGACATGGCGAAGCGAAGGCATCGCATGGGTGAGTCGCGCATCCAGCTTTTCCAAGGGTGATGCCCGTCCGTCGCCAAGCGCCAGCAGACGGTTGAATCGGGCCAGAACCCGAAAGCGGAAGACCTCGAGTTCCTGGCATGCGGTTCGAATCTTTGCAAGATCTCTTGAGGTCAGCTTGCGCTCATCCTGAGTCACCTCGCGCTTGAGCGAGGATCCGGTAGGGAAAAACCACCGTAGCGGCGGGAGCTGTCGAAAGCGGTCCAGCACCGGAACCTGCATCCATTCCTTGAAGATGGCGGTGCCGCCGGTCTTGAGTACCCGGAGGCACTCGGCCACGGTTGGCTCGATCTCGACGTGATGGAGGACATCAAATCCGGTCACGATATCGAATGTCTCATTGGGAAAGTCGAGACGCTCGGCGACACCGATCTGGATTGTTGTGCGATCCGAGAGTCCGTGCCGGATCGCGGCGTCCGTTGCCAGTTGGACCGAGGCGGGGGAGATGTCGATGCCGGTCACCTGATACCCGATGCGCGCCAGAGGGATCGTTGCCGATCCAGTGCCACAGCCGATGTCCAGAAGCGTGCGAGCCCCGCCGTCATAGAGTTCCTGCGCCTTTTCATACATGAACCACACCGGATTCCACGGCCGTCGTTCGTGGCCGAGAACCGGCGCGAAGGAAACATCGTACTTTTCCACCTGCCGGGCAAACTTTTCGTAGAAGTCGAGTTCCCGCCGCTGCCTGCGGGTGAGCTCAGAGGCGTGTGACTCTGAAAGTTCCTGGATGTTGTCCGCGAGGCTTTCGTTCATACAACTGGGATGGACCTCATCGAGATAGTTGCCGACTGAGGTCTACATCCCATTCCTGCGAAATAGGAATTTCTGCCAAGGGAGCAACGGTGCAAAAAGCGGAGCCAAGGCCGCAAGCAATCCAGCAGGCAACTCGCGACGGTGCGCCATCTGCTCGACATCAGCCCGCTGAATCGGAATCCGGTCACATCGTGAAAACATCTTATTCACCGACCGGCGCGAAGACGACCACGGAAACCCGTCGCGCCGGATCTGATGGCCGAGCCATCTGCGCGAATGGAATTCGCGGAGCCGTAGCGGCGTAGGAGTTGCCAGGAAAACATATCCCCCCGGCCGGGTCACGCGCTGCAGTTCGGAGGCGAAAAAGACGCGGCCCGCGGGATGGGTAATGAATTCAAGCACCGATATCGTCACGCAAAGATCGAATTTGGCGTCCGGAAACGGCAGCGCCTGCCCGGCAGTGATGCGCTCAAACCGTGCGCGCCCGGTTACCGCTGGATACCCCTTGGCTCGAATCCGGGCCGCATCAATGGATTCGCCATTTGGATCTACTCCGACCACTTCCTCGGCAGCCAACACCGGCGAAAGCGCCAAGGCGACCGTGCTTCCGCCGGTGCTGCATCCGACGTCTAGAACGCTGGAGCAGCGTCCGACCACACGCTCGATCAGGGGGCAGAGTGCCTTCTGATGCGTTTCCACCCTGCTCACTTCGCGCGACAGAAACACGTCGGAGACGCTCGTTTTCTCCGTCCCTGCATATCCCACCGAGGCAGCCGCATCGTGGACATCGCGGGCGCCCGCGCCGTTGCGAATCAGTTCCTCGAACTGCGATCTGAAAGGTTCGATCATCTCCGGGGCCATCATACTTGATTGCTCGTTGTTGCGAGCTGCTTCAGCACGCGGGCCGGATTGCCGGCCACGATGCAGCAGCTGGGAACGTCCTTTGTTACGACACTATTTGCGCCGATCACACAGTGGTCGCCGAGGTGGACTGACCCAAGAATACAAGCACCTGCCCCGACATACACATGAGAGCCCACCCGAGCGACGCCAGTATCGCTTCCACGACCCTTGGCTGCGATGGTGCAATTGTGAAGAAGAGTGCAGTTCTGTCCGACAACCGCCCATCTATTCACGACGATCGTGCCGTAGTGGGGAAGAACAAGGCCTCCGCCAATCTTCGTGGACCACGGAATCTGTATGCCGCTAATCCACCCGGCTATCTTGTAAAGAAATCGAAATCCGTATCTTAATCCCGGCCAAGCGCCAGCAGAGAGCCGGAATAGAAGAACGACGACAAACGTCGAGCGGAAAATGAGCTCGATAAACTTCCTAAAGAATCCGAGTTCGTGTAGATCTAAATGATCGGCATACGCCTGCAAATCCATCCGCAACTCGCTGAGCATGTGTCTATCATCCCCAACTCGTTAGACGCACAACTTCGGCTCACTCTCTCCCGTTTCGATGTTAGCCGCTACGGACACGAGTTGTTTGACCACCCGAGCAGGATTTCCTGCAACGATCGTATCCGGCGGAACGTCCTTCGTCACCACCGACCGCGCCGCAACGACTGCTCGATCGCCAATATGCACACCCTTCAGAATAATTGCGCCGGTCCCGATCCAGACATCGCTCTCGATCACCACGGGCTGCACTGTAGCACTCGACCTTCCTACCCGCCTCTCCGCGGCGTCAATCGGATGGCCGTCATGATCCTGAACCCGCACTCCGGTCGCCAACAGGCAGTGATCTCCGATGCAAACTGAGCGGGCGACACTGAAAGAGCAATCGTGGCCGACGAATGTCTCGTTTCCGATTCGCAGCTCCGGCTCACCCCACTCGCCCCAATTACTAAAGGCGATTGATTGCCTGCCGGAAAGCCGAACCCCAGAACCGATCGTCATCGCGCCACGGCCGCCGATGTATGGCAGTTTTTCCATGCGGAACCGTTCGCCGATCGAACGGCACTGACTGCGAAACAAGGGCTCATACCAGAAGAAGCGAGCGGCCCAAATCAAACCCTCCGCTACTCCAACATGAAGCCGATAGAACAGGGAGAACATGGGCTTGAGCGGACCGGCCACCGGCACATGAATGTGCAAAACGCTCTTGATCAACCTCCTCAAAGGTCCAAACACCGGCCCCTGGCCCCTGCGAATTTTAACGGCCAGGCTCATACCGCCTTCCCCATCATCAATGTCGCCAAGAGCTTCACCCGAGCCCAGGGCATCCGCACCTCGGTCCGGGCGAACGGCAGCGGATACTCCGCCAGCGACTGAATCAGCCGTCGCAGGGCGATCCCGCGCTCGCCCGACTCACGATACATGTAAGCAGACCAGTAACGATGAAACGCGTGCGCCTTGCGACAGAGCATCGCATCGCCCCGGGCGGACCACGCTCCGCGTTCCGATAGCTTTTGAAGGATGCGTCCCACCCCGGCCTCCATGGTCCGCGCTTGCCGCCCCAGGCTACCCGCGACCGTTCGATAGCCGGTGAGCTGGATGGGCAGATTAATGACCGGCCCGAGTTCCGACACGCGAAGCCATAAGTCATAGTCCTCCGGCCCCCGCAACTCGGGATCGAACGGTCCCTCACCGGCGGCCGAAAGTGCCGATCGCCGCACCAGCACGGATGAAGTCGTGAAGTAATTCTTTATGACCAGATCTCGCCAGCACACCGCGCGAGGAAGTGTGTCGTCGACATCGACCGCGGGAACTATGCCGGGCCAGTCGAACGTGGCGGTGCCGAGCATGAGGCACTCCGGCCTTGCCAACAATGTCGCCGCCTGGATCTCCAGCTTTCGCGGGTGCCAGACGTCGTCGGCGTCCAGAAAGGCGACCAGCTCGCCAGTCGCTCGGGACACACCCGAATTGCGGGCGACCGCCACGCCGCTATTGGGTTGATAGACGTACTCGACGCCTTTGGCCAGATATGGCTCCAACACCTGCCGCGTCTGATCGGTTGATCCGTCATCCACCACGATGATCTGGCTGGCCGCGAATGTCTGCGCCAATGCCGTCTCCACCGCATCCGCGACCCAGCACGCGGAATTAAAGCTTGGGATGATGACGCTGATAGATGGGTTCATACTGGGTTCCGATGATCCGTCCGCATGCAACTTTCGGCGCCACTAATTCGCTACGGCTCGCACGTAGAGAGTGTGATAGTCGTCGTTGCGCGGGGGAAACCCTGGGAAGCGGTCAAGCAGATCGCGCTCCTGCACGTGCTTGCAATCAACAAACCCGGCCTTCCCCAGGGCCCACTGTAACAGCTCGAAGTCGAATAGATTCTTGTGCTCACCGCCCTGGTCGAACATCGCGTTGACGATGTGCATCGGGATGGGCCGCCACTCGTCCAGTTTGGGAAACCTGGCAATAAAATCTTCGAGGAGGCCGGTGCCCTTCTCATCCACATAGGACTTGCACACCGTCGCAAGGTCCGGGCAGGAAAGCCAGATTTCGCATCCCGCCGCCGACACCCTCTTCAACTCGCGCAAAAGAGGCAACGCCTCGTCGAACAATTCCAAGTGTTCGATCACGTGCTGCCCGACGATCGCGGTGAACACGCCATCGGGCCACGGGAGCGACCCCGATGCCAGATCGACGCACGGCTCGGTGCCCGCCACATCAACATTGAGCCAGCCGGCCACCACGCGCTTGCCGCAGCCGATATGAAGTCGACGCTCTTTTGGTGAGACCTTTTCCCTGGGCTGTGAAAGCCTGGCCCTCAACCGGAAGGCATCCATCCGCATCAACGCGACGGTGCGGGGAGAAAAGACGCTGTACTGCGTCAAATCGATGATGCGATCCAACAGGGGAGCGCCCATCCTATTTCCCCATAGAGCGTGCTTAAGTTTACGCACCAGCATAGTTCCGACCTCGACAGCCTCGCGCTAACTGACCTTGCCCGACTTACACTCTCCGAGAGGCCGGAACCCAGTGCCGGTCGCGCGCCACGCGAGCACAAACTTATAGTAATCGAGAATCCGTGTTACGACACGATTGTGGCCAAAGTTCTCAATACAGTGTTGCCGCGACGAAGCCCCAAGCTTCGCGCGTTCAGCCCCATCAATTAACAGTGCGGCCAAAGTGCCGGACAGGGCGCCTCGGTCGGCCATGTCAATGGCCTTGCCGCCCGGCCCAATCATCCACTCGGCCACGGGATGACGGTGAACAATGCATGGCAATCCGCTGGCCGCCGCTTCGAGAAGAGCGATCGGCATCATCTCCTTCAAACTGCATAGCGCAAAGACATCGGCGCTTCGATAAAGATCGGCCATGCGGTGCCTCGGAAACCTCACGAGGAACCGCACTCGATCGCCGAGTTTAGTCCGACCCCACTGCACCAGCTCGTCGGTCTGGGACTCCCACCCACCGGCGATAACCAGCCACACGGGCAAGTCCGGTTGAACGTCGCGCAGGTGGGCAAATTCCTCGACCAAGTAATCGATGCGTTTATGTTGGCGTTTGATGGCCGCCGCCGTCAGAACGACAAGCGCCTGCTCCGGGATACCCAACTCCGCACGGATGTTGTTGCCCACCGGAGTGAAACATTGTGGATCTATGAAGTTCGGAATAGCGGTCCACGTGGGTTTCCATGCTCCGGCGCGGCGCGCCTCCTCCAGATGCCAGGGCGCCAAATGCTGCACGTAGTCGAGCCTTCGAAGAAACTCGGGGGGTTCCTCCGTACCGTGTCCCAGGATTACGCGTGTCTTGACGATCCCAAGTCGATTGGCTCGCTGGACGATCATGGCGAGTTGCGGATCTTGCGTATGCAGAAGATCAGCCTGATCTTGGGCAAGACAACGGAGCAGCCGGACCGCGAAGGTCGTTTGCTCCACCTCATATCCGGTTCCCAGACCTAACCGCCACGCCATCCATCGAGGCATAAGCTTCAGAAACCGTTCCGTGCGTGCATCCCCTCTTTTCCAACACCCAATGGTTCTCTCGGAGCCCGATTTAGCCGGCCCGGCTCCCTTATAAAGCCGCACGTCTGCCGCCCGGTCGGCCAGCAATCGGCCAAGGTCGGCAGCCCAAGCCTCGATCCCACGGTTGACATGGCCGAGGCCGGTCGAGGCAATTGCAATTCTCATAGCGCATTCACTCGGCGGCGTCGGTTCGCTGGCTGAAGCTCTCCCACTGATGCAACATCCTCTTTAGGTAGAACTACTCCGCGATAAGACATCCGGTTCTTTAACCTCAGAATCGGCTTCTCGATGATTTCCCACGACAGAGCTGCCAGCAGGATACTGGCAAAAAACTCGGCGGCCCGAATCTTTGTCGTCCGCGCTGTGCCGCTATACTCAACGATTTGCCCTACAATTTTGATCAAGATGAAATGGTAAAGATATAATCCGTAGCTGATCTCGCCAAGATAAACCAGCCATCGCATCCGGAGCACCGCAAGCCACCTCGAGCCGCGGAAGCAAATAAGCAGACCAACCACTCCTACGAACAGTACGTTTAGGGCCAGGATCGTAGGTCCCGGCCATGGACCGCCAGGGGATGCGCTGTCGTCAAGGAGCTTTCCCCGAAAAATATGACCTCCGATTAAAAAGTAGCCCACAGCTCCGAGACACGCGAGCAGGCAAATGAGCGGGAATGAAAGCGATCGGGAGGCCGCTTCCGGTTTGAAAAACATAATTGCCGCCAAGAACCCACCCAACGCGAAACCATCGCAATGTGACAAGAGCAGATGCGGGTGAAACCCTGCCAGCCTCGCGCCCACGGGTACAACCGTGAAGAGTGCGCAGAGCGCAATAACCGATCGGCGACCGAACAGCCATATCAGCAGCGGCCAAAAGACGTAGAACTGCTCTTCCACGGCCAGCGTCCAGGTATGTGCCAGAGGCCGCAGATTTGGCCCCGCCTTGAATGCATAAAGCCAGAGGTTTTGCGTGTAGGTCAGATAGTACGGCAGCCCTTCGCGCAGGTGGTAGGGAGACGGCAGGAACCGATTCACTAAAATCAATGCGAGGATCGCGAGGTAGTAAATAGGCCAGATCCTCAGACCGCGTCGACTGTAGAATGGCAGCAAGAAACCCTTGCCACCGCAGTTCTTTAGGATAATTGAAGTTATTAAAAACCCCGAGAGCACGAAGAAGAGATCGACGGCCGCCCACCCAAAATAAAACTTGTACGACCAGAGGTGATACAGGACCACTAAGATCGCGGCCAGGCCGCGAACTGCATCGAGCTCCCGGATTCGGCCGCTTGTGATACGCTTTCCCGAAGTCATGGATCGTACCGTTCTGCGCCAGGACTGTCGCGCGATGACAGGCGCACTGTGTCAGCCCGCTGAGTCTCGCGTTTTTGATCTGGCCGCTCGGCCATTGCCACCTGTGCGAAGGCGGCGGAAATGAACCAGTCGCTTGGCTCTTTTGGCAAGCGAATAGCCATTCGATATGGTCAGATCCGGCAGCCCTCTGGCCTGGAATGCGAACGCGCATAACTCTTCGATCATGGCGTCCTCATCGAATTCCAACTTCTCGACATATCGAAAGCCGCCCGACCATTCAAAGGTCAGGATCGAATGCTTCGGATTCAGCAGCCGTGAGACGCCCAGCGATGCGACGATCGAATCTCGAATTACATGAAGCATGTGCGGCTTGTGACGGAAAATGAGACCCTCGGGCGTGGCGTCAACCAGCCAGCGGTGGTGGTAGTAGCCGGCGTAGTTCGGGTGCTCGACGCCGAGCGATTGTTCCACGATCCGCGACGGCACCTCGATGTATCCCGCCTTGGCCACGCGGCACAATTCGGAGCAGACCCAGATCGGGTCGCGGATGTCTTCCAAGAGGTGGGAGCAGGTTGCAAAATCGAAGAACTTGTCTGGGAAAGGCCAGGGCCGTCTTTCACACAGGTCCACCTGGCACCAGGTGTCCTGGGTGAATCGCGGCTTGTACGATACATCCAGTTCGCCCAACGAAGCCCGCTTATCGTAGGGCAACGCGTCAATGACGTAGTCGGCCCTCGGAAACGGCATGGCTCCCCCGCCGACATCGACGACGCGGGCGTTCGAGTCCAGTTCGCGAATCAGTCGCTCGGCTTGTTCCTTGTTCATCGTTCTGCTTGACCGGTTATGAGACCGAGCCTCGTCGCCTGTTCCGGCCGAGCACATCTTGTGCTCCGCGACCGGGCATCTGTTGCATGTACTAGATCGCGATACACGTCGATGGTTTGCCGCGTCATCTCACGCTCGCTGAAATGACTCATTACGCGCTCGCGCCCAGCCGCACCCATTCTCTGACACGCTTCCGGGGACCCGAGCAGCATCCCCAATGCCGAGGCCAAGGCCTGCGGGTCGCGCGGCGGCACCAGGAGGCCGGTTTGCCCCGGCACGATCACCTCGGGGACGCCCCCTACGGTGGTGCCCACCGAGGGGAGGCCAGTCGCCATGGCTTCAAGGTGGGCATATCCGAGTGTTTCGCAAAGCGAGGGAAGAACAAAGACATCCAATGCATCAAGCAGCGGCTGGACGTCGGACAGAAAACCCATGAATCGGACGCGCGACCCGATGCCCAGTTGGACCGCCTTTTTCTCTAATGAGGTCTTGAGCGGCCCCTCGCCGGCCAACAGGAGAAGAACGTCGGTTCCTGCTCGCGACAGCAATGACACCGCATCAAGCAAATAAGTAAAACCCTTTGCCTCGTCGAGCCGAGCAACACTCCCGAGGATCCGAGCGTCTAGCGGAAGTCCTAGGAGCCGCCGGGCCTCACTTCGGGGGATCTCTCGCCGGAAGCGGGCACTGTCGATCCCGTTGTGGATCGTAACCACGCGGCTGGCGGGCAATAAGGTTCTGCGAACCCAGTCTTCCTTCGTTCGTTCACTGACGGCGATCGCCCGGTCAAGCGCATGGTTGCTGATACACTCAATCAACCGATGGCGAAGACCGCTGCGCTCCCGCGCCAGGTCGTAGGAAGGATCGACGTGAAATGTCCCCACGACACGGGGTATTTTGGCTCGCCGCGCCGCAACCGCCGACTCCTCGCAACCGGTGTAATTGGTGTGGAGAAGATCGAGTCGCTGCGCACGAAAGACTGAGGCGAGGCGGTCCGCTTCGCGATAGAAGCCGGCCAGCAATTTAATCGTGGCGGGCATCGCCTTGCGGAGGACCTTCAGTCTCGTTGGCGGCGGTGGCGCGTTCGTCGCGCTATTTTGCTCAGGCCGCGAAGTCGGCGCGGCGCCAGGCAAGACAACTGTCTGCACGTGCGGCTGCGGATCGTAATGGTCCAAATCGGAAAACAGCACCACCTCAAACTCCGCCGGATTGATGCCCGCCAGGATCGAATGAACGTATCGCCACGGGCCGCCGGTCCCGTTTCCGCGCACGTACATGCCGAGGCGGGGTCGCCGGTGCTGAAAAGGCGTCGATTCGGACGTGCTTGCCACTTCTTCCCTCAGGAGTTTGGCAACTTGTTAGCTAAACAAAAGCGTGAGGTCCCCATCGCCATCGTACAACCCCGGATCGAACCGAGCCGGACCATGTTGGCCGATGACTGCGGCCTGAAATCCGCGACTGGTGAAGAACCGGATCAGTTCCGCGGCTCGGCCAGTGCTTGGCGTCCCAAGCACTTCACAATAAATCGCCCGCGGGCGCAATCGTTCGAAGGTGCGCGTCAGGCCGGCCAGCGCCGGGAGTTCTGCCCCCTCAATATCGATCTTGACGACGTCCAAGCGAGCGATTCCCCGCTCCTCCAACACGCCGTCGAGACGGCGCGCGATGACTTGATGCGAAGTGGAAAGTGCCGGATCCTTTGAAACCTCCGCCGTGCCGCAGTTGGATTTATCGCCGGGCTTGAAGAACAGGGTGGTGTCTTCGTCCCAGGCGGCGAGTTGGAGGATTTCGACGTTGGTCAGGCGGTTTTCACGAATGTTGCGCAGCAACAAGCCCTCGGCCAAGCCACTAGGCTCCACGGCGAAGACTTTGCCGCTCGGGCCCACCTTGGAGCCGGCCAGCACAGTGTATTGACCGATATTGGCGCCGATATCGAGCACGACATCGCCGGCGCGGAGATTTTGATAAAAGTGGGCTGCGATGGGGGTTTCCCACAGGCCGTCGCAGAAAATGTTGCGTCCGATGAGATCGTTGGGCAATACCCACAACGCCTGTCCGAATTTTAGACGGGTGCGGATCGGCTTGTCAGGAAAGGCGCTGCGGCTGGTGCTTCGGAGGAAATGCCGCAGCCGCCAGCTTCCGGGAAGTCCCGAGGCCGCGCGCGACAGGGCGCCAAGCGCGCGATGCACGATCGGCGAAAGGACCACCGGCTTGGAGCCTGGCAATCGCTGATCGAGGCGATCAGATGCTTTGAGGCTTGTAGTCACGTTCCAACTCCCAATTCGATTGGACAAGGATGCGACCCAGATCCGCAGTCGGATTGCGGCCGTTGCCGTAGAAGTCGCGAGGTACGACTTCGAGGGTGATGGCATTCGGCAGCGAGTCCAAGTGTTCCCTTACAATTCCAGCACTGAGGCTCAGCGTGTACAATCCCGGCACCAGCGGGATTGCCGGGATTTGGCATAAAATAGTGGCCTTCTCCCGGAGCGGGGGCAGGTTCCGAGGCGAAAGATATGTCGCCACGTTGAACACCCGCTGACCTAACGAATCGTCGAATCCCACTCCAAAATGAGGCTTTTCAAGTGCGCGAACGGGATCGAAGTCCAGGGCAATGGTCATTGGATCGCCGCAACCGATTTTGTCTGTGATCTCGCCCCGCGCATTCATGAGCCTGGCGCGAGTGATCAAGGGAAGCATGCCGTGCATGCGCGACTGATGATTCCGCAAGTCAATCTGGCCCCCATCGGTGGAGGACATGCCCTTGACATACTCCTCCACGACGTCCGCCACCGCCCCCTGTTTCTTGACACAGCCGCGCTCGACGAGCACGGCATGCGTGCAGAGGTTTTGGATCAGCGCCATATTATGACTGACGAACAGCACGGTGCGGCCTTGGTCGCTGATGCTTTTCATCCGTCCGATGCACTTCTTCTGGTATTCCGCGTCACCGACGGCGAGCACCTCGTCGACCAGGAGGATCTCGGGCTCCATGTACGCGGCAACGGAGAAGGCAAGCCGGACGTACATGCCGCTTGAGTATCGCTTGACCGGGGTGTCGAGGAATTTCTCAATCTCGGAGAAGGCGACGATCTCATCGAACCTCTTTTCGATTTCCGTGCGGCGCATCCCGAGGATGCTGCCGTTGAGGTAGATGTTTTCGCGGCCAGTGAGTTCGGGGTGGAAGCCGGTGCCGACTTCGAGGAGGCTGCCGACGCGGCCGTTGATGGCGACCTGGCCCTGAGTGGGCTTGGTGATGCGGGAGAGGATCTTGAGCAGCGTGCTCTTGCCCGCGCCGTTGCGTCCGATAATGCCGAGTACCTCGCCTTCATTCACGTCGAACGAAATACCCTTGAGAGCTGAAAACTTCTCGATCGACCCGCGGGCCATCGGGTTGCGAAATCGCGCAACCAGGGCTTCGGCCAGCGTCTCGCGGAGCGTGCGATAGCCCTTGCGGCCGGATTGATGGCTCACGCGGTAGGACTTGCCGAGGTTTTCAAGGGAGATGGCGGGTTTCATTTAATCAGTGGAGGGTTGTTGGTTGTTTGTT
>Ga0182024_10016121_pt1 | contig 14210 bp, 11 predicted proteins | sample P32metaG_FD_120480 | JGI IMG/M metagenome (GOLD analysis project Ga0182024, IMG submission 120480) | Permafrost microbial communities from Stordalen Mire, Sweden - P3-2 metaG (Illumina Assembly) | ecosystem: Environmental > Terrestrial > Soil > Wetlands > Permafrost | place: Sweden: Stordalen... | reverse complement strand
GATCTATCGCGGCTGGGTGATCGTCTTTTCGCTCGCGGTGTGCCTGGCGACCTGGTTCGTCATCGAGCGCACGCGGCTCGGCTCCTTCCTGCGCGCGGCGACCGAGAACCCCACCCTGGTGCAGGCCTTCGGCATCAACGTGCCGCGCATGGTGACGCTGACCTATGGCGCCGGCGTCGGGCTCGCCGCGCTGGCCGGGGTGCTCGCCGCGCCGATCTATCAGGTGAGCCCGCTGATGGGCAGCAACATCATCATCGTCGTCTTCGCCGTCGTGGTGATCGGCGGCATGGGCTCGATCCTCGGCGCGATCGTCAGCGGGTTCGGGCTCGGCCTCATCGAGGGCATGACCAAGGTGTTCTGGCCCGAGGCGTCGAGCACGGTGATCTTCGTGATCATGGTGCTGGTGCTGTTGGTCAAGCCGGCCGGGCTGTTCGGGCGGGCGAGCTGACGTGACCTTTCGTTCCGCAAAACGCCGGGATGCGCTGATCTGGGCCGCGGCGCTGATCGGGCTGGCGCTGGTCGCGCCCCATTTCCTTTATCCCATCTTCCTGATGCGGGCGCTGTGCCTGGCGCTCTTCGCTTGCGCCTTCAACCTGCTGCTGGGTTATGTTGGGCTCTTGTCGTTTGGGCATGCGGCGTTCATGGGCGGCGCGGCCTACATTACGGCGCAAGCCGTCAAGGTATGGGGTTTGCCGCCTGAATTGGGCATCCTCGCCGGGGTCGCGGTCGCGGCTTCCCTCGGCGCGGTCTTCGGCTGGCTGGCGATCCGTCGCCAGGGCATCTATTTCGCGATGATCACGCTGGCGCTGGCGCAGATGGTCGCGTTCTTCGCGTTGGAGGCGCCGTTCACCGGCGGCGAGGACGGCATCCAGGCGGTACCGCGCGGGCATCTCTTCGGGCTGATCGACCTCGATAACACGCTCGCCATGTACTATTTCGTGTTGGCGGTATTCCTCATCGGCTTTGCGATCATCCAGCGCACGGTGAATTCGCCGTTCGGCCAGGTGATCAAGGCGATTCGCGAGAACGAGCCGCGGGCGATCTCGCTCGGCTACCGCGCCGAGCGCTACAAGCTCCTCGCCTTCGTGCTGTCGGCGGCGCTCGCCGGACTCGCCGGCGCGACAAAGTGCCTGGTGTTGCAATTCGCTTCGCTCACCGATGTCGATTGGACGACCTCGGGCGCGGTCGTGCTGATGACGCTGGTCGGCGGCGTCGGCACGCCCTTGGGGCCGGTGGTCGGCGCCTTCATCATCGTGACGATGGAGAACTACCTGGCCCAGACCGGCTCCTGGGTGACGATCATCGAAGGCGTCATCTTCGTCGTTTGCGTCCTGACCTTCCGGCGCGGCATCGTCGGCGTCATCGCGCCCTACCTGACAAGCAGAAGCGAGCCGGAGGCGACGGAGCCTTCCGCGGAAACGCTTTAGCTCGGGCGGAGGAAGAGGCCGGCAAAGCGTTCATAGGCGGCGGACTGTCCGCTGAATACGTCGGGTATCGCCCATGGAAGCCCCTCCGCTCGAACGCAAGCTTGCCGCCATCTTCGCCGCCGATGTCGCAGGGTACAGCCGCGTGATGGAAGCGGACGAAGAGCAGGCGCTGGCGACGCTGTCGTCTCATCGCCGCATCGTCGACGATGCCATTGCCCGCCACCGTGGACGCATCGCGGGAACCGCCGGCGACAGCGTGCTGGCGGAATTCGCCAGTGTCTTGGATGCGGTCCATGCCGCGGTGGAAGTTCAAGACGCGCTGGCCGAAGCCAATGCCATTTTGCCGGAACATCAGAAAATGGAATTTCGCATCGGCATCAATGTCGGCGACATCATGGTCAAGGACGGCGACATCTTCGGCGACGGCGTGAACATCGCGGCCCGCCTCGAGGCTCTCGCCGAACCCGGAAAAATCTGCATATCCCGCGGTGTTCGCGATCACATCCGCCATAAGATCGCGGTAGCGTTCGACGATCTGGGGGAACAGAAAGTCAAGAATATCGCCCGCCCGATCCGCGTGTTTCAACTTCGCATGCATGTCGAGGGCGCGGACGATACCGAGGACGAGACGGAAAAGCAGCCTCCCGAGCCGCCGCAGACCGACGAGGTCGAGATCCAATTTTGGGACAGCCTCAAGCACAGCACCAGCCCGCTCGAATACAGCGTCTATCTCGAGCGCTATCCCGAGGGAGCCTTCGCGCCGCTGGCGCGCGCCCGATTGGAGACCATGGCGAACGAGCAGGTTTCGCTTGCTCCCACCGTCGATCCCATGACGATTGAGCTGGCGTTTTGGGACACCATAAACGAAAGCGAAAACGCCGACATGTACCGCGCCTATCTGGAGAAATATCCGAGCGGCGAGTTTGCGCTGCTGGCCGAAGCGAAGCTCGCCGAGATCGCAACGCGATGACGGGAAATCAGCTTCGCCAGCGCAGCGTGCGCTTCTCGACCGGGTTTTCGAACGGCCGGTTCTCGGCGCGCGCGGCCCGGTATTCGCGCTTCAGTCGGTAATACCAGCGCGCCTGGATGTCGGCGTCGCCGACCAGCATCAGCGGCGGGTCGTATTTGAGGCCTTCATACTGGCGGCCGAGCGCGTCGCGATCCTGGCCGAGGAAGATGCGGATGAACGGCAGCAGCACCGGCCGCAAGGCATTGAGCCACGGCATCGTCCAGTAGATGCAGTTGTTGAGTTCGACGGTCTCGTCGTCGATCGGCGTCATCGCGGTCATGTTGACGAGCGCGTGGCGCCCGACGCTGGTGTGCTCGACCCGCACCCCGGGCAGCGCGAAGGCGATGTCGGTCTCCATCGCGCCAGCGCCGAGCAGCCTGTAGGCGCGTGAATTCCCCGAGGTGACGTGCCGCTCCATCGTGAAGCCGTGAGGCGCGGGCGCGAAGCTCTTCTCCTTCTCGGCGAAGGCGCGACCCGAGCGCCAGAACCACGAGCGATGCACGAACGGCACGTGGCCGGGATCCATCAGCCCGATCACCGCGTGGTCGTAGGCGGCGGCGAACCGCACGGCTTCCGCGACTTGCGGCGCGGCGTCGGGGGCAACACCCTGGAGTTCCGGGATCGCCGGCGCGGCGTCGGGATCGGCGCCGAAATAGACCCAGATATTGCCGTTGACCTCGCGCACCGGATAGCGTGAGGCGGCGATACGGTCCAAATTGATCTTCTGGCCCTCGACGAGCGCCGGGATCGCGGTGCACACCCCGGTCGTCGCGAAACGCCAGCCGTGATAGCAGCATTCGATCTCGCGCCCGTCGAAACGGCCGAGCGATAGCGGCATGCCGCGATGCGGGCACAGATCCTTGAGCGCGAAGGCGGCGCCGTCGCGGTCGCGGCCTAGCAGGATCGGCTCGCCGAGCATCACCTTGGCGAGCGTCTTGCCGCGCCGGAGCTTTCGGCTCGGGACCGCGTAATACCAAGCTTCTCGAAGGGGCGCCGCCGCGTCGTCCAAAGTCACTATCCCGGCCAAAACCCCTAGCTGCGAAAGCGCAGCACCCGCGCCCGCACCGGGTTGACGAACGGCCGCTTTTCCGCGCAGGCGCGCGCATATTCCTGCTTCAGCCGGTAATACCACTTGGCCTGGGTATCGGCATCATCGATCAGCATCATCGGCGGGTCGTAGCGGGCGCCCTGGGCCTGCAGACGCATCGCCCCGCCATCCTGCGCCGAGAAGGTGCCGACCATCGCGCGGCCTACCGGTTTCAGCAGGTCGAACAACCTGTGGGTCCAATAGACCGCGTAGCTTTCCTCGATCTCGTTGTCGCTGATCGGGGTGATCGTGTTGAGCGTCACCAGGCGGTGCTTGCCGAACGCCATGTGCTCGATGCGGATGCCCGGCAGGCGGAAGATGATCTGGGTCCGCGCCTCGCCGCCCAGCAGCTTGTACGGCGCGTAATTGGCCGACGGGCGGTGCGGCACCATGGTGAAGCCGTAGGGCGACGGGACGAACGATTTCTCCTTCGCGCGCGTCGAGCCGCGCCGCCGCCACCACCACGACACATGGACGAACGGGTTGTGGGTCGGGTCGACGAGATTGTAGAGCGCATCGTCGGGGCGCGCCGGAACGCGCACGCTGTAGGTCAGGTTCGGCCGTCGATCGGGAGCGAGATCGGGCAGCAGCGGGATTTCCGGCGCGGTGTCGGGGTCGTCGCCGAAGAACACCCAGACATTGCCCTGCACCTCGCGCACCGGATAGGCCTGGACGCAGATGCGCCCGATATCGTGCGGGTGCGATTCGGGCAGCGCGGGGATCGCCGCGCATTGACCGGACGGCGCGAACCGCCAGCCGTGATAGGCGCACTCGATCTCGCCGCCGTCGAATCGGCCATGATGCAGCGGCATCCCGCGATGCGGGCAGAGGTCCTTGAGCGCGAACGCCGCGCCGGCGCGGTCGCGGCCGAAGACCAGCGGCTCCCCCAGATAGATCCGTGGCACCAGCGCGCCCGGCTTCAGCCGCGCGCTCGGCATCGCGTAGTACCACAATTCGCGGAGCGGCTTCGCCCGCTCGACGCCCGTGTCATTCCCCCGCATGGCGCGGAAACTAGCGCGAATTCCGGTAACGGCGCGAGCGACTATCCTCTTGTCGCCGCAGCGGCTATTTTCCGGGCACGTCATGCCTGGTCTGCGCATCATCCGCCATCCCGGTTCCGCCGCCCCCTATCGGCGCGGCGCGGTGCTGGCGATGGGCAATTTCGACGGGCTGCACAAGGGTCACGCGGCGCTGATCGGCCATGCCGGCGCGCTGGCCCGCGACAGCTTCGCGCCGATGGCGGTGCTGACCTTCGAGCCGCACCCGCGCAATGTCTTCCTGCCCGGCTGCGAGCCGTTTCGGCTGACGCCGTTCCGCGTCAAGGAGCGCGAGATCGGCCGGCTCGGCGTCGATTTCCTGTTCATCCAGCATTTCGACGCGGAATTCGCCGGGCGAAGCGCCGAATCGTTTATCGAGGAGGTGATGGTCGGGGCGATCGGCGCCTCGCATATCGTCGTCGGCCATGACTGCACCTTTGGCAATCGCCGGCGCGGCACGCCGGAGATGCTGCGCGAGCGCGGCGCGGCGCTCGGCTTCGGCGTCACGGTGGTCGAGCCGGTGCGCGGCGGGGACGCGGTCTATTCGTCGACGCATATCCGCGAGCTGCTGAAAGCCGGCAAGCCGCGCGAGGCGGCGGCGCAACTCGGCCGCTTCTGGGAGATCGACGGGCGCGTCGCGCTCGGCGACCAGCGCGGCCGCACGATCGGGTTTCCCACCGCCAATCTGGGCTTGGGCGAATATCTGCGCCCGGCGCTCGGTGTCTACGCGGTGCGGGTGTCGGGCGACGGACCGGACGACCCGCTCGACGGCAGGACCATCGACGGCGTCGCTAATATCGGCCTCAGACCCACGGTCGGGGGCCTGGTGCCGCGGCTCGAAGCGCATCTCTTCGATATCGACCGCGATCTTTACGGCCGGCATTTGCGGGTGGCGCTGGTCGAGTTCATCCGCCCCGAGCGCAAATTCGCCAGCTTCGACGAGCTGAAAGAGCAGATCGCCACTGACGCGGAGAAGGCGCGGGAGATACTGGCCAGGGAGCCATGACCAGCGTGTTGCAGATGGCGATGAAAGCTCTCTAGGGGCCGAGCCAAGCGCTCGAATTCAACCACCGTTCTCGTCATACCGGCGAAGGCCGGTATCCAGGCCTGCCATGGGTCCCGGCCTTCGCCGGGATGACGAATTAAGAGATGGTGTGCCGTTCCTGGGGTCCAGCTTGCGCCGGGACGACAGGGAGGGATGGCCGCGCCATCAACCCCCTCGAATTCGGACCCTCCCGCTGTTATATCTCCGCGATGGCGATGAGTTGCGGGTGGATGCGGCGAATTACGCACCCGGTCCTCGGCTGAGGATCGGGCCGCAGTCGTTTTTCTACGCCTCTCGTCCAGGGACTCACCATGCCAACGGATTACCGTCCGACCGTCTTTTTGCCCAAGACCGATTTCCCGATGCGCGGGGATCTGCCGAACCGCGAGCCGGCGATGCTGGCGCGCTGGGAAGAGATGGACCTCTACAAGAAGCTGCGCGAGGTCTCGCGGGGGCGCGAGAAATTCGTGCTGCATGACGGGCCGCCTTACGCCAATGGTGACCTCCATATCGGCCACGCGCTGAACAAGATCCTCAAGGACGTCATCAACCGCTCGCAGCAGATGCTCGGCAAGGACGCGCCCTATGTGCCGGGCTGGGACTGCCACGGTCTGCCGATCGAGTGGATCGTCGAGGAACGCTACCGGGCCAAGAAACAATCGAAGGACCAGGTGCCGATCGCGCAATTCCGCCAGGAATGCCGCGATTTCGCCGCCGGCTGGGTGGTGCGGCAGAGCGAGCAGTTCAAACGGCTCGGCGTGGTTGGCGACTGGCGGAACCCGTACACCACGATGGCTTTTTCCGCCGAGGCGCGGATCGTCCGCGAGATCGGCAAGTTCCTGATGAATGGCGGGCTCTACAAGGGCGCCAAGCCGGTGCTGTGGTCGGTGGTCGAGCAGACCGCGCTCGCCGACGCCGAGGTCGAGTACCACGACCATAAATCGACGACGGTGTGGGTGCGCTTTCCGGTCGTCGAGGCAAGCCGGCCGTCGCTGCGCCACGCGTCGGCGGCGATCTGGACGACGACGCCCTGGACCTTGCCCGGCAACCGCGCGATCGCCTACAGCGACGATCTCGAATACGCGGTGATCCAGGTCGATGAGGTCGGCGAGGGCAGCCGCGCGGTCGCGCCCAAAGATGGCGCGCTTGGCGAGAAGCTGCTCGTCGCGATGCCGCTGATCGAGGATTTTTGCGCCCATGCGGGGATCGTGCGGCACACGATCGTCGATTTGTTTCCGGGCAGCGCGCTCGCCGGCACGGTCGCGCGCCATCCGCTGTTCGGCCAAGACTATGACTTCGCCGTGCCTCTCTTGCCGGCGGGGTTCGTCGTCGCCGACGCCGGCACCGGGCTGGTGCATATCGCGCCCAATGCCGGCCTCGACGACTGGGAGCTGGGCCGTGCGCACGGCATCCCGGTGATCGACACGGTCGGGCCGGACGGCGTCTATCTCGCCAGCGTGCCGCTCTTCGCCGGCCGCTCTGTGTACCGCCGCGACGGCAAGCCGGGCGACGCCAACGAGGCGGTGATCGCGGCGGTCGAGGCGGCGGGCGGGCTCATCGCGCGCTCGGAGCTGGTGCATTCCTATCCGCATTCCTGGCGGTCGAAGGCGCCGCTCATCTTCCGCAACACGCCGCAATGGTTCATCAGCATGGAGACCAACGGGCTCCGTGCGACGGCGCTGCAGGCGATCGACGACACGCGCTGGGTCCCGCCGCAGGGCAAGAACCGCATCGGCGCGATGATCGAAGGGCGGCCCGATTGGTGCGTCTCGCGCCAGCGCGCCTGGGGCGTGCCGATCCCGGTCTTCACCAACAAGAAGACCGGCGAGCCGCTGCGCGACCCGGCGGTCATCGACCGCGTCGCCGCCGCCGTCGAGCAAGAGGGCGCCGACGCCTGGTTCGCGCATGACGCGCGCGACTTCCTCGGCAACGCCTATGACCCGGCGGAGTGGGAGCAGGTCACCGACATCATCGAGGTGTGGTTCGATTCGGGCTCGACCCATGCCTTTGTGCTCGAGCAGCGGCCGGAGCTGAAATGGCCGGCCTCGCTCTATCTCGAAGGTTCGGACCAGCATCGCGGCTGGTTTCATTCCTCACTCTTGGAATCGTGCGGCACGCGCGGCCGCGCGCCCTATGACGCGGTGCTGACGCATGGCTTCGTGCTCGACGAGGCGGGACGCAAGATGTCGAAATCGCTCGGCAACGTGGTCGCGCCGCAGGACGTGATGCGCCAAAGCGGCGCCGACATCCTGCGGCTGTGGGTGGTCGGCTCGGATTATTCCGAGGATTTGCGCATCGGCCCCGAGATCCTCAAGCGCTTCGGCGACACGTATCGCCGCTTGCGCAACACGCTGCGCTATCTGCTCGGCGCGCTCGAAGGGTATTCGGCGGCGGAAGAGGTCGTGCCCCAGGATATGCCGGAGCTCGAGCGCTGGGTATTGCACCGCCTGGCCGAGCTCGACCGGCTGGTGCGCCAGGCGATCGAGGATTTCGATTTCCACGCGATGTTCACCGCGCTGCATAATTTCTGCGCGGTCGATCTGTCGGCATTTTATTTCGACATCCGCAAGGACCGGCTTTATTGCGACGCGGCCGACGATCCCGGCCGACGCGCGGCGCGCACGGTGCTGGATCGAACCTTCGACTGCCTGGTGCGTTGGCTGGCGCCGATCATCTGCTATACCGCCGACGAGGCCTGGCTCGCCCGCCACGGCGACGCGCCGGGGCGCAGCATCCATCTCGAAGCCTTTTCCACCGTGCCGGAAGCCTGGCTCGCCCCGACGCTTGGCGGCCGCTGGGCGGAGCTGCGCAACATCCGCCGCGTCGCCACCGGCGCGCTCGAGTTGGAGCGCGGCGCGAAGCGGATCGGGTCGAGCCTTCAGGCATCGATCGAGCTTTACGTGCCGATCGAGACCGCAGCGCTGCTGCGCGAGGTCGATCTGGCCGAGTTGTGTATCACCTCGGCGGCCAGCGTGATCGCCGCGCCGTCGCCGGCAGACGCCTTCACCCTGCCGGACGTGGCCGGGATCGGCGTCGTCGTGCGCGACGCGCCGGGCGACAAATGCGAGCGCTGCTGGCGGGTGCTGCCCGAGGTCGGCGGCGTCCCGGACCACGCCGATCTGTGCCGTCGCTGCGCCGATGTCGTCGGCCACCTGCCGGCCGCCGCATGACCGGGCGCGGCGTCGGCACGGCGATCATCGTCGTCATCCTCGACCAACTGAGCAAGTATTTCGTGCTGCAGCATTTCGGCGAGACTGGCTGCGTCGATCGCCGCGAGGCGGTGACGGCGTTTCTCGACCTCGTGCTGACCTGCAATCGCGGCATGAGCTTCGGCCTGTTCAACACCGGCCACGGGCTCAGTGTGCCGCTGTTCGCGATCGTCGCGGTGGCGATCATCGCGATCCTGTTCTTCTGGCTGTCGCGCGCGCGCAGCGACCTGTTGGCGCGCGCGATCGGGCTCATCATCGGCGGCGCGGTCGGCAATGTCATCGACCGGGTGCACTTTGGCGGCGTCATCGACTTTCTTTATTTTCACCTGGGCTCGTGGTATTGGCCGGCCTTCAACCTTGCCGACTCGGCCATCTGCATTGGCGTCCTCGTGATGCTGTGCGAAGGGTTGCTGGGCCGCCGCCAAGGACTACAGGCAAACCAGGAGGGCGACCCGCTGCCATGACCGGTTCCCGGCGAAGGGTTCTCGCGGTTGCCCACCGTTTCTTGCCGATTGTTGTTTGCCTTGTGGCGGGGATGCTGCTCTCCGCCTGCGGCAACTGGAAGCAGACCCTCGGCATCGAACCGACCTCGCCCGACGAGTTCGCCGTTGAGTCGCGCGCGCCACTGACCGTTCCGCCCGATTTCGATCTGCGTCCGCCGCAGCCCGGCGCCTCCCGCCCACAGGAAACCAGCGTGGCGAGCAAGGCCCAGGGTGTCGTCGACAATGCCGGGCCGGGGGCGCCCGGCAAGCAGGCGTCCGGCACGCTGCACTATGCCGGCACCAACCTCGCCGATCCGAACGCGCAGATCGCCGATCAGAGCCTCGCCGCCAAGCTGCTTCAGTCGGGCGACACCAACGACAGCGCCGTCCTCGAAAAGCGCGCGACCACCGCGCTGCAGGGCGTCTACTAACCCCGCTTGCCTCGCGCGCGACCGCGTCGCATTGATTAGGCCGCGACACCGGTGAGGATGCGGTCGATGCGGAGCTTGTGGTCGGACAAGGACGCCGAAGCGACGGTCGCCCGCTACGCCGGGGGCGGCAGCGGGGACGATGTGGCGCTGCGCGTCTATACCTCGCGCCTGTTGGGCGGCGACCCGAGCCTCGTGCTGCATGGCGGCGGCAACACTTCGGTCAAGACCACCGCGATCGACCTCGTCGGCGAGGACACGCACGTGCTCTGCGTCAAGGGCAGCGGCTGGGACATGGCGGCGATCGAGCCGGCCGGGCTACCGGCGGTGCGGCTCCAACCGCTGCGCACGCTGCGCCGGCGCGAGGCGCTCTCCGACGAGGACATGGTGCGGGTGCAGCGCGCCAATCTCATCGATCCCGGCGCGCCGAACCCGTCGGTCGAGACGCTGCTGCACGCTTTCCTGCCGCATAAATTCATCGACCATACCCACGCGACCGCGGTGCTGAGCCTCGCCGACCAGCCCGACGCGGCCGAACGCTGCGCCGACCTCTACGGCGGGCGGCTTGGGGTCGTGCCGTACATCATGCCGGGGTTCCTATTGGCCAAGAAGGCGGCCGAGATTTTCGAGGAGGACGAGTCGGTCGAGGGGCTGGTGCTGCTGAAGCACGGCATCTTCACCTTTGGCGACACCGCGCGCGACGCCTATGAGAGGATGATCGCCGCGGTAACGCTCGCCGAGCAACGGCTGAAGCGCGGCCGCAAGAATGTCTTCGCCGCGGCGGCGCTGCCGCCGGCGGTCGCGAAGCCGGAGGAGGTCGCCCCGATCCTGCGCGGCGCCTGCGCGCTGCCCGACCCGGCGGTGCCCGGCGCGCATAAAAGCTTCGTGCTCGATTTTCGCGGCGGGCCGGCGGTGCTGAACCTGGTCAACGGCGCGGATATCGCGCGCTACGGCCGCGCCGGCGTCGCCACGCCCGATCACACGATCCGCACCAAGAACACCCCGCTGATCGTGCCGGCGCCGCAAGCCGGCAGGCTCGACGAATTCGCGGCGGCTGCGCGGTCGGCGGTCGAGAGGTTTGTCGCCGACTACCACGATTATTTCGCGCGCAACAACGCGGCGGTGGGCGGCATCAAACGCGAGCTCGATCCCGCGCCGCGAGTGGTCCTGGTACCGGGGCTGGGCCTGTTTGGTCTCGGGCGCGGCGCCAAGGACGCGGCGGTCGCCGCCGATCTCGCGGAAAGCTGGGTCGCGACGGTGACCGACGCCGAGGCGGTCGGCACGTTCGAATCGCTGCCCGAGGCCGAATTGTTCGAGATGGAATACTGGTCGCTGGAGCAGGCGAAGCTCGGCGGCGCGGTCGAGAAACCGCTCGCCGGCCAAGTCGTGGTGGTGACCGGCGGCGCCGGCACGATCGGCTTGGCGACGGCGAAGGCGTTGCGCGCCGAGGGCGCCGAGGTGGCCCTGTTCGACCGCGCCGAGGCCGACCCCGAGAGCGCGGCCAGGAAGCTCGGCGGCATCGGCATCGCCGGCGACGTCACCGACGGCGCGGCGGTGGCGGAGGCGTTCGCGCGCGTCGTCGCTCGCTTCGGCGGGGTCGACATCGTCGTTTCCAATGCAGGCGCCGCCTGGCAGGGCCGCATCGGCGACGTCTCCGACGCGGTGCTGCGCGAAAGCTTCGAATTGAATTTCTTCGCGCATCAGAGCGTCGCGCAGCAGGCGGTCAGGATCATGCTGGCGCAGCGCACCGGCGGCTGCCTGCTGTTCAACGTGTCGAAGCAGGCGCTGAACCCGGGCGCCGATTTCGGCCCCTACGGCCTGCCCAAGGCGGCGACCTTGGCGCTGATGCGGCAATACGCTCTCGATTACGGCGGCGACGGCATCCGCGCCAACGCGGTCAACGCCGACCGCATCCGCGGCGGGCTGCTGACACCTGAGATGATCGCCCAGCGCTCGAAGGCACGCGGCCTCAGCGAGGCGCAATACATGGGCGGCAATTTGCTGGGCCGCGAGGTCACCGCCGAGGACGTCGCCGCGGCGTTTGTCGACCTGGCGCTGGCGCGCAACACCACCGCCTCGATCGCGACGGTTGACGGCGGCAATATCGCGGCAGCGGTGCGATGATCCATCCCGGCGCAGGCCGGGCTCCATTTATCCGTTGCTCGTGCGACTGAAAAATGGGCCCCGGCTTTCGCCGGGGTGGAGTTTCTATTTGAAGCCGACCTCTTCGAGAAACGCCCGCACCGCGTCGGCGCAGGCGGCGGGGGCTTCGAGCTGCAGCAGATGGCCGGTGCCGGGCACCGCGAGATAGTCGTAGCCGCCTTCCCGCGCCAGCGCCCGGTTCGAGAGCGCGGTCGCGTCGGGGCGCTCGCGCTCCGGGTCGCCGGCGATCAGTTTGACCGGCCCGGCGAAGGCGCTCGCCGGCGGCCACAGATCGAGCGTGATGCCTTGTGCATACATCGACGCTTCGAGCGCGCGCGGGCAGCGCAACTCCCAGCCGCCGTCGCCGATCGGGCGCAGCACCGCCTCGGCCACTTGGCGATGCGAGCCTTCCGCCCAGTTCCGGCCGGCGCGGGTCGCGGCATAGTCGCGGGCGAGCTCGGCGGGGTCGGCGAAACGGTCGCGCCGCGTGGCGGCCCAGGCGACCAGCATGTCGAGATACTTGACCATCGCCGCGCGGGCGGGATGCCCTTCCGCCGGGTTGTTCGGCGGATCTAACAGCACCAGCGCGTCGAACCGCCAGCCGATGTCCAGCGCCGCGAGCATCGCAGCCTGCGCCGACATCGAATGGAACAGGCCGGCGGTCGGCTTCCGGCCGAATTCCGCTTCGGCGGCATCGCGCACCTGGTCCAGATCGCGCGCCATATGGGCGTAGTCGTGATGCGGCGGATCGGCGGCCTCGTTCCGGCCGTGATTGCGCGCGTCGAACGCGACGATCTCGAAATCACCGAGAAACCGGCCCCAGAACGCGACATAGCCGTCGATCGCGAAGCCGTTGCCGTGGCTGACGATCAGCCGCGGTCCCCGCGGGTTGCCGTGTCGCCGCACGCGGATGACCGCGCCGTCCTCGGTCGCGACGTCGATGATCGCGAGCGGCTCCGGCAGCCGCATCGATCAGCCCCAGTCAAGCTCCCCTGGCGGGATAGCTGGCCGCCATACCGGCGCGCACATCCTGCTGGATGCCGTATTGCGGGAACGGATAGCGCAGGCCGTTTTTCGATAGCGCCTCCATGCCGGCGATGGCTTTCGGCAGGTAGTCGGGCGGCAACGCCATCAGCATCTCGTCGTCGAGCACGCCGCCATAGCGGCGCTCGGCGAAGCACGGGATGGAGAGGCTCGGTTCGCGCGTCTTGAGCGCGCGGCCCCACGAATCGGCGCAGGCCGACTCGCCGACGATGCCCCAATCGAATTTCTTGTAGCCGGCCCATTGCAGCCCGTTGATGAAGTACATCATCGCGCCGGGCGTCGCGTAGAAGAGCGCGATGTCGGGCGGGTCGAGCCGGCCGCTGGCCAGCGGCGCCACCGCCATCGCCTCGTAACTGCCGTCGGCGACGCAGTTCATCGCCGCCTGATGCGCGGTGGCGTCTTCCTCGGTCGAGTACCAGACGCCGACCATGTGCTTGCCGGACCGCCACTCGGGATCCTTGGCGTTGCCGAGGCCGATCACCGCGCGGCATTGCGCGCCGACCAGATTGTCGGCGGTGATGCCGACGGTCCAGCCGAGCCGCGACGCCTGGCCCACCACCTGGTCGAAGGTGTGGATCGATTGCGGCCGCCGGATACTCGGGATCGCCTCCATCTCGGCGCGATCCTCGAACAGCTTCATGGCGAAGACGAACGAGCGCAGCTTCAACAGGCGCTCCAAATCGGCGGTGATTTTGGGCCAGTCCTCGGTCATTGGATCATCCCTCCGGATTGTCGCGCCATTCTGCCACCGTCGCCGCGGACGGATCGTAAAATTCCGGCGGGATGCCGGCGGCGTCGCGCGCGGCGTGGTTGAACGGCGGCTTCAGCGCGCCGGTGAAATGGCGGCGCACGCGGTCGTGGAAGGTCGCGGCCGGGTCGAGGCCGCGCGCACGGCACAGTTGCGCGAACCAGCGCGCGCCGACCGCGACATGGCCGATCTCGTCGGCGTAGATGCGCTCGAGGATCGCCGCGCTGTCAGGGTCGCCGGCGCGCTCCAGGCGGCGCATCATCTCGGGCGTCACGTCGAGGCCGCGCGCCTCCAGCACCAGCGGCACCACCGCGAGCCGGGCGATCAGGTCGCCGGCCGTCGCCGCCGCCGCTTCCCACAGCCCGTCATGCGCCGGCAGATCGCCATAGGCGCCGCCGAGCGCGCCGAGCCTGGCGTCGAGCAGCACGAAATGCTCGGCCTCCTCGGTGGCGACACCAACCCAGTCGTCGAAGAACGCGCGCGGCACGTCTTCACTGGAGAACCGCGCGATGATGTCCCAGCCGAGATCGATCGCGTTGAGTTCGATATGGG
>Ga0182024_10016120_pt1 | contig 14210 bp, 6 predicted proteins | sample P32metaG_FD_120480 | JGI IMG/M metagenome (GOLD analysis project Ga0182024, IMG submission 120480) | Permafrost microbial communities from Stordalen Mire, Sweden - P3-2 metaG (Illumina Assembly) | ecosystem: Environmental > Terrestrial > Soil > Wetlands > Permafrost | place: Sweden: Stordalen... | reverse complement strand
GTCGTTTCCACTATTACATTGGTTCGCAGGAACAGTGGCGCTCGCTATCACCGTAAATCTCGCTGTTTGTCCAACTCGCGAAACCTGGTTCGTAGGCTGCGTCACAGCGACGGCTGCTAACCGCGCGATGACAAGTTGACATTGTTCCGATTATCAATCTGGCGCGGAATCAAGGTCCTTAAGAGAACGTAATTCAACAAGGTCAGGGGGGAATGTGCAGAACCGCACAGTTTGTTTATCTACTGTTAGTTCTTAGGGCATATCGCGCCGTTATCGGGGCGGGATCTCTCTGATCTTCTAGAACGTGAGAAATAAAAGAGTCCCAGCGCCATCCTCGGTAGCAGGCCAAGATGAAATGCACGGGGCAGTATTTACGGTTGCCGATGTGTCACGATGCTCGGCTCTATACAATTCCGAAAACCGCCAAAGCGCTATGCCGAACTCTCTCGTGTCTTTTATTTCTTGATACGAACAAAGTCACATTGCGCGCGTCAGCGTGCCCTCAATCTTTAGAATATTTCCCTAATCGGTGCAAGAGACCCTGAGTTCGCATTGCCCGATATCAAAACAGATTTTCCTTTGTCGGCGCGGGTATCTTCTTCTAGCTTCAAGGGGGCGTCCTTCCTATGAACGATTGGGCGAGAGTTCTCCAACACACCAAACGCCGTGTCAATCCATACGACTTCGCAACATGGTTCCGACCGACCCGGCTGAAAGGAACCGACAATAGGCGTTTGTTGGTTCGGGTTCCGACGCCCGTGTATAAAAAAAGACTCACAGAAACCTACGGTGAACTCCTCCAGGCGGTCCTGCAAGAAGTAGGGTTGTCCGGCACTCAGTTGGAGTTTCTCTGCTCGGAGCCGGAGTCTCCGGGACCACCCTCTAACCTCGACCGGACGAACGCATACAAAGCGTTTAAGAACTTCATCCATCAACAAAACAAGCATGTGGCGATTGAGATGATCCAGAAGCGCGTGGGGTGGTACTTCGGGGTGTTTCCGCCCGACCTGAAGTTGAGGGGCGGCTCCAAGGCCATCGTCTTACCTCGCCAAGTGGCAATGTACCTAGTTAAACAGCTCACGTCGGCATCTCTCCCCAAGATCGCCCGAGAGTTCGGCGGCAAACATCACACTACGGTTTTGAGCGCGATCAAAAAGATCGAAACTCGACGCCGCACCGACTTAGATCTGGACCGGACGATTGAGAAGTTGGCTGATTCATTGACATAGTATTTTTCCCAAGGGCTTTAACCTCCCACCGCAAATAATCCTGGTCAAAGTAATGTGGTTCGGCCCAAAACAGCTGACGTGTGCGTTCGCAACGCCGTTTGGTCCGCGCAGTATTCATTCCTGGATGCCCGCTTCGCGTGAAGCCCAACACAACCCTGGCGTTTCACCGAGCGTTCGCGCCACGGTTGACTCCGGGTTGGCGCTGGAAAGGATGGACCATGGCGGACAAACAAACGGACTGGCCACAGTTGTGGCCAGCCATAACAGTAGAACGGCAATTCGAAAAACGCATGCCCGTCGAAATGATTATAGAAGTTAGCGGGTTTGATTCTTCTTTATGTTACTTCACCGAGCGCACGGAAACCTGCGATGTGAGCGAGTCGGGATGTCAGTTCCGGTTGCATATAAGTTTGGCGCAAGAGACCGTGGTGGCTGTGCGGGCAGCCTGTCACTGCAGGGTGGATTCCAGTTCGAAGGCGGATTTGTATCGGATTGTTCGGACAACCCAGGAATCTCACGGGATATTGATCGGCGCGCAAGCGTTGCAGGCGACTCAACCGCACAGTCTTCAATGGGGGACGCTATATCGCTCGCTACTCTTCGCGTTACTGTTTTCGGGAATACGCCGACCAACAACGTAGCTCCTGCGACGAATCGAACGGGACTTGGATGCCGACAAGAGCGACTTTGAATGTCCGAGAGTTTCTTGATTCAGTCGGAGTGACCAAAAGGGTTGCTGAAATTCGACAACGCGAAGCCATTTTTCGCCATGGGCCATTGAAACGTTAGAAAAAATGGCACGAGCAATGAAAACCCCGATTTACGCACTCTTCTAAGACAGCGAAAAGCCGCTGGCAGCTGTCCAGAAGATGATTCGGCGTCACTCCATTTAGCCTTGGGTCAGCTTGCCTCAGGTTCGGCTGACGTCAAACATTCACCGGGCTGGCCGGTGCTTTCGATTCATGACGCGCAAGGCTTGGATTTTCACCTAAAAGCGCCTGTGCTGATATGCTATCGACAGGCTTCGAAAAGAAATATCCCTGCGCAAATTCGCAATCAAGAGTCTTCAAATAAGTTATCTCTTCCAGAGTTTCAGTGCCTTCAGCAACGACATCCATTCTCAGATTCCGAGCGAGGCCGATGATGGTGCGTATTATTTCGTGGTTCTCCGGATTACTCTTTAGGTTACTCACAAATGAGCGATCGATCTTCAGAGTATCCATGGGAAAACGGCCCAGGTAGCTAAGCGATGAATAACCAGTTCCAAAGTCGTCGATGCTAAACCGCAGTCCCAGCTTCTTAAGCTCCTTGACCACCCTGATGGTCCTTTCGGCATCGCCCATGGTCACGCTTTCTGTAACTTCCAGATTTATAGCTGTAGGTTCGACCTGGGTCTCCCGCAAGATCCCTTCGACTTGTGTGACGAGGTCGTCTTGCAGGAACTGCCGAGCCGAAATGTTGACACTCATGGTCAACGGCACTCCCCGAGGACTGGCGAGATGCCACTGATGCGCTTGTTCACAGGCTGTCTTAAGAACCCACTTCCCGATCGCGACAATCAAGCCGGTTTCTTCGGCCACGCCGATGAAATCCGCCGGGGCAACAAGCGCATTATCTGATCTCTGCCAACGGAGTAAGGCTTCAAACCCAGAGATATTCCCAGTCCGTAACGCAATGATTGGTTGGTAGTAAACGCGAAATTCTTCCCTCTCTAGAGCCCTTCGAAGGTCGGTCTCCAGGTTAAGCCGATTCACCGAATGTTGATGCATCGCTTGATCGAAAACCTCACAACGCGCTCCTCCATGAAGTTTCGCCCGATACATCGCCGTATCGGCATCCCGCAGCACGTCGACTGCAACAGCATGGGCGGAATTGACGGTGATACCAATACTGGCGGTAGCGAAAACATCCTGGTTACGGATTACAAATGGTTCGGCAAATGAATTCTGTATGCGTTCCGCGACGCGGACGCTGTCACTTGGGTCCCGAATGTCGTCCAAAAGAACGGTAAACTCGTCGCCTCCCAGACGAGCCAATGTGTCATCCTTTGCTTTCCACGCTAAACCTGTTACCGGACGAGCAACAACATCTGGAAGTCGCAGACAGGACAAAATGCGTTCCGACACTTGAATAAGCAGATCATCGCCGGCCGGATGTCCCAAGCTATCGTTCACGATTTTAAAACGATCGATGTCGATAAAGAGCACAGCAAACTGATAGTCACTGTGCCGGTCAGCTCGGACAATAGCTCGCTCAAGACGGTCCAGAAATAACGCGCGGTTGGGAAGAGAAGTGAGTGGATCATGGAACGCATCATGTAAGAGTGTCTCCGCGGCACGCACGCGTTCCACTACTCTTCCAAGTAGATTTCCAATCTGGGACATTATCCGAAGAAGCGCAACTTGCGGGTCCGAGACAGTTTCGGAGAAAAACTCCAAGATAGCTGTCACCTCGTTGCGACTCGTCACAGGGAAGGCGAAGGCGGCTCTCAAACCCGCTTGGCGCGCCCATGGCCCGCGAGGAAAGTTGGCGTCGTCCGTTACGTCAGTAATCCATGCAGGCTCACGGCTTACGAATACCCTGCCTGGTAGGCCTGTTCCAGGAGGAAAATCCATCCCTTCGGTCGCTTCGCGGAACTGGTCGAACCGATCGTCATTAGGGAGATGCCAGATGTTCGTTGAAAGCATTGGCCCTGTATTTCCCTCGGGAGCGAAATACACGTGTCCGATTGGCCATCCGGTGTAGGCGCAAACTCGGTCCAAAGTAAACTTTATCGCCTCCTGGACCGAAGTTGCCTTGTTAGAAGAAGTCGCGATCTCTTCCAGTAGCCGGAGTTGTTCCTGACTCTCAGACAGCGCACGCAGGCGATCTTCGGCAAGAGCGGCTAAGCGCGATAGGTCATTTTCACGTTGCTTGCGTTGGGTAATATCGCGGATTGATGCGGTAACCAGAATGCCATCCAGGGTATCGAGTGGGCTGAGCAGGATCTCGATGGGAAAATCGCTTCCATCCTTACGCCGGCCATGGAGTTCGATGCCCGTCCCCCTTTGCGGCACGTGCGGATCGCCGGTGGCTCCAATCCCATGCGTTGCCAATCGCTCTGCAAAGTCCTTGGGAATAATGTTCTTAACGTTCTGGCCTATAAGTTCATCACGCTGGTATCCGAAATGTTTCTCTGCCTGAAGATTCAAGAGAACAATCTTCCCGTTCTGATTCACAACCACTACCGCATCCGGAGCCGCTTCCAACAGGCCTCGATACCTGCCCTCCATCTGCACCAAATGTCTTTCGGCGGCCTTGCGCACGGAAATGTCGCGGCCGATAGTGGAGGCACCCACAATTCTTTCCAGAGCGTCCCGGATTGGAGACACAGTGACCTCCATCGGGATTTCTTTTCCGTCTTTTCTTAGGCGAACGGTCTCGTAATGATCGACGGTTTCGCCCCGCTTCAAACGTTCCGATAGACGTGAAACTTCGTCCGCGCGATCAAGAGGAACGAGCATAGTAACGGGCTGCCCAATAGCTTCACTTGCTGAATAACCATAGATTCGCTGCGCCGCGGCGTTCCAACTGGTTATGATTCCTTCCGTGGTCTTGCCCACAATCGCGTCATCGGAACAGGCGACGATCGAAGCTAGCCTGCGAAGGTCTTCTTCGGTCCGCCTCCTGTCACTGATATCGCGAATAGCACTAGAAACTAGCACTCCCTCTTTTGTGTCCAATGGGCTTAGTCGGATCTCAATTGGGAATTCTGTGCCGTCTTTGCGCAAGCCAAAAAGCTCCAAGCCCGCCATAGTTGGCCGGTCCTGAGGGGTAGCCAGAAAGCGAGAGTGCTGGTGGCTATGTTGATTTCGAAAATTTTCGGAAACTAGGATTTTGGCGGGTTGACCGATGAGTTCGTCCCGTCGATAACCAAAAAGCTTCTCCGCCTGCGCGTTGACTAGAACAATCGCCTCGGATTGATCGACGACGACAATGGCGTCAGGAGCCGCTTCCAACAGGGCCCGATACTGCATCTTTTTTTGCACGCGAGGTGGCGAAGACCTAGGCGCGAGCTGGTCGTGAGCGTCGTTCTTCGGCTCGATGGTAGGGCGCTTCATGACGAATCTATTCGATGCTAGTTATAGATTCCGATCAGGGGCTGTACAAAACAGCACACCAACACAGTCCTGTGCCTTGCTGATTAACAGTTATGACCGTTACGAAATCGATGACGGTCAGCGAGAATTGCTCAAAGTAGCGTTGACGTCTCAAACTCGCGAAATGTAAAGGCCGCGTCTAGCAGCGATCCGATTCGTATCAAGTGGGAAGACTTATATCGATTGGGACCAAATCGAAGGCAAATGGAAGCAGTCGTTAGGGCAAGCAAGAGAGAAATGGGGAAAATTTACTGAGGACGATCTAACTTTTGATCAACGGAAATAATGATCAACTTGTGGGAAGGATCCAGGAACGGTACGGAATAGCAAGGGATGCAGCCGAAAAGCAGAGATGACTTTGCGCGGTCGTACGGAAAGGCCGCCAGAAAGAAGTAGTGTTATGAGTTGGAACGAAAGCTGATGGCCTAACAAGCCAAGCGGCACGGCGGAGAATAGGATCGCACGAAAACTTCCTGCATCAGCCCCTTCGGACGCAGCAGAGATGTTTTCACAGCCAATAACTGTCTTAGACAAGCGCCTCCTATTTAAAAAGTCTCGGGGCAGCAAAGATTGCCACCGCTCTTTAAGAACCGACCCGTGCCTACGTACAAAAAGCAATCTGCTTTCGGAATTTCGATAAGAGTCCATTTGTTGGCCCAAAACAACGCTGAATATAGTTGCGCTTGTAAGTCGATCAGGGCCGCTGCGGAACTCGTTGTTGGCGACAGAGCAGCGAGCCGCGTCAGTTTGTGACTTAACGGGTTAACTCATAAGAACCTGTGCCGAAGTGAACAGAGCGCTCTTCCTTATCCGAGTAACTTTGAGGAAGAAGATGTTTCGACAACTCATTCTTGGCCACAATGCATAGCTCGCCGATCGATCAGAACTAGACAGGACAAACAGCATTTACCCTTGCAGGGGATTGAAACCCAATGTATCAGTCACTCCCATTCCAAGACGCCGAGGAGCGCCCGGCGAAGCACTTAGCGTCTTCGCGAGACGCGAACAAATGTAAATACAGGCAAACGAAAGGAAATCCGACGGTCAACGAGAGTCGTCGAAATACTTGCCAGGCTTTCTGCCTTCGGGCCAGCCGCCTGCCGTGTCTTCTGGCTGGCTGGATGCTCCGGTCGCTGGCGATAGTGGCGTTTCTGACGATACCAGCATGGCCGCAACAAAACTCAGCAGACCTGACGGCTAAAACTCTGGAAGATCTGATGGATGTCGAAGTGACTTCGGTCTCGAGAAATGAGCAGAAGCTTTCACGCACGGCGTCAGCAGTATTTGTGATAACCGCCGAAGACATTCACGATTCAGGCGCGACAAATATTCCTGACCTACTGCGGATGGTGCCAGGAATGAACGTGGCACAAATCAATGCCAATACTTGGGCCATCAGCGCTCGTGGATTTAATTCCGAATTCAGCAACGAATTGTTAGTGATGGTGGATGGCCGCACTGTGTACGTCCCGACTTTCGGCGGCGTCTTCTGGGATGTATTGGACATTCCCTTAGAAGACATTGAGCGGATTGAAGTAATTCGCGGTCCGGGTGGGACCATTTGGGGAGCGAACGCCGTCAACGGTGTCGTCAACATCATCACGAAAAAAGCTGCCGACACTCACGGAACCATGGTTGTGGCTGGGGCGGGTAACCTCGACCAGGGATTTGGTACGGCGCAATATGGTGGCACTCTGGGCAAGAGTACCGACTATCGATTTTACGCTAAGTATTTAAACCAAGCCGACCTCCCCGGTCTCAGCGGGCAAAGCGGTGGCGATGGTTGGCACAACCTGAGCGCCGGTTTTCGGTCGGACAGCGTTCTATCACCGAACGATACGCTGAGTTTTTCGGGAAGCCTATACCGGGGCCGGGAAGGAAATCCTTCCCTCAACTTCCCTTCCGTCACCTCTCCAAGCCCGGTCGTCGTTGACCCGATGGTGAATCTATCCGGCGGGTTCCTTCAGCTGAGCTGGGATCATACTTTTTCTGCCCGTTCGGACACCCGTCTCCAAATGTCATACGACAACTACGAACGCACCGATTCTCTCGACGAATCTCGCTACACAATCAATCTCGACTTCCAACATCACTTTTTGTGGGGCCAACGCCAGAGCATTGTCTGGGGCTTGGGCTACCGTTTTTCGTCTTCGAAAACTAATGGAGATCTCACCATATCCCTAAACCCTGCCGACCTTAACACTCAAATCGCGAGCTCATTTATCCAGGACGAAATTGCTCTTATGCCGGATCGCCTCTACCTCACCGTCGGTACCAAGCTTGAGCACGATTACTACGCTGGCTTTGTCTTGCTGCCGAGTATTCGTATGACTTGGCAACCCAGCGACCGTCAGATGTTCTGGGCGGCAATCTCTCGGGCAGAACGCACGCCGGCCAGTACAGATATTTCTGAACGTTTGAATTTTGGTGGTTTCCCCGGCGCTGGCGGCGTTCCCGTCTTAGTTGGACTAATAGGTAACCCGCACTACAAAAGTGAGAGTGCCCTCGCTTTTGAAGCAGGTATGCGGGCCATGTTATTGAAACGTTTGTCGATTGATCTCGCGGCTTTTTACGGCGATTACGGACACCAGGGGACCGTCGAACCAGCCGCTCCGTTTTTCGAAACGACCCCGGCTCCTCCCCATTTGTTTATTCCGTCCATTAACGAAAACCTGATGCACGGGGAAACTCACGGAGTTGAGCTCGCCGCGAATTGGAAGGTGTCGGATCATTGGACGCTCAGTCCCGGATACGCCTTCGAACAGATCCACATGCATTTGGACCCCTCCAGTTTGGATACCACCTCTGTGGCGCCCGCCGAGGGAAGCACTCCCGTAAATTCAGCCCAGCTTCGCTCCCATTTTAATTTCTCTCATAACCTCGCCTGGGACACCTCTGCATATTTCGTCGGTCGGCTAACCGATCCGAAAGTTCCTTCTTACACCAGAGTAGACACCGCTCTTTCCTGGCATTTTCGCGAGGGCCTATCGGTCAGCCTGGTGGGCCAGAATCTCGTAAGAGATCACCACTTGGAATTCATTGAGTCGACGGGGGCCTCTCTGTCAACTCTCATTAAGCGCAGCGGCTACCTTAAATTCACATGGCAATTTCGATAGCGGAGACATGCAAGTGAACCTGCTTCACATAGCGTCCACTCGATCGCCGCAAACAACCCGTACAGGGATTTCCGCGCCTCGGATGTCTTACCTGCTTTTTCAGCTCATCGTCATTTTCTCCTTGGGCGTTTTCCCCGCACACTTGCCCGCTCAATCTGCCGGTCCCACCGAATATGAGCTAAAAGCCGCTTTTCTTTTCAATTTTGCAAAATTTGTCGAATGGCCTCCCAGCGCATTCGCAAATCCGCAATCTGCCTTTCTAATTTGTGTTCTTGGCCCTGACCCCTTTGGCAGCGCGCTCGACGATGCATTGCTCCGGCATTCCATTCAAGGTCACCCCGTCGCTCTGCTTCGTATGAAGCGAACTGCCGACATCGTCGGCTGCCAAATCCTTTTCGTTCCAGCTTCCGAGCGCAATCGGCTGCCCGAGGTCACCGCTAAACTTCGTGGCCAATCCGTTTTAGTCATCGGTGAAAATGAGGACTTTGCTACCTCGGGTGGCGTCATCCAGTTTGCTCTCGAACAGAACCGTATCCGTTTCCTCATAAATACTGACGCTGCTGATCGCTCCGGATTGAAATTCAGTTCCAAGCTCCTGGCCTTGGCAAAGATCGTGCGCGACTCCCCAGCCACGGCAAAGAACTGACATGCGCTCTCTAAACAAATTCTCTCTTCGCGCAAAATTGACCGCCATCGTAATGATTACCTGTTCCGCCGCCATCTTAGTGGTCTGTGCCATTTTCGCCGTCTATGACGTAACAACGTTCAAGCGCTCGCTCGCCAGCGATTTGGTCACCATTGCCGAAATTACCGGATCAAATCTTACGGCCGCGCTGACTTTCGGCGATAGAACTGCCGCCGGTGAAACACTTTCTTCACTCAGCCTCCAAAAGCACATCACCGAAGCCTGCGTTTATAACAAGAACGGGACGACACTTGCAGAATACAGCCGTGGCTCGAACAAGTTTTCATCGCCTCCCGCGCCCCAAGCCGAAGAGACTTTGATCAGCTCGGGCTATCTAATGGTGTTCCGTCAAATCCGCTTAGACGGAGAAGTGATTGGATCGATCTATGTGAGATCGGACCTTCTTGCGCTTCGAGCTCGCGAAATGCGATTCTCGATAATCATTTTCGTTGCAGTGCTTCTATCTCTCGCGATTTCATTCCTCCTTGCATCACGTCTGCAGAAATTGATCTCTGAACCGATTGCGCAGCTGGCGCGCACGGCCCATGAAGTTTCCGTCAAAAAAGATTATTCCCTGCGCGTCGCGAAGCGGAATGACGACGAGATCGGCTTTCTTGTCGATAAATTTAACGAGATGCTCGAACAGATCGAGCAGCGTCAGTCGGCCCTGCAGCACGTTCATGCTGATTTGGAACGTCGCGTGGACAAACGGACTCTACAGTTACAGGAGGAGGTTAACGAGCGGAGACGAGTCGAACAGGAGCTTGAAGAACGCAAAGCCTTTCTAACCTCCCTTATCGAGCATATCCCCGTGGCGATTGCTGCGATCGACAATGATGACGCTGTGCAAATGTGTAACCCCGCTTTTGAGACCCTGTTTCGCTATTCGCAGAAGGCTATCCTCGGCCACACGCTCGCCAATCTCGTTTCAAATTCGGAGCTCCGAGCAGAAGTGGAATTGCACAAGAAAAGACTCGCGAAGGGTCACAGCCTTCACTTGCTAACGCGACGCTGCCGTAGCGATGGAAGCTTAGTCGATGTGGAAGCTTTTTCCGTTCCTCTAACTCTGGACGGTAAACAGATCGGCGCTCTGCTGCTCTATCAAGACATCACCGTACGTAAATCGGCGGAGGAGGCCATGCTTCGCGCCAAAGAAGCAGCCGAAGCCTCCAGTAAGGCCAAGAGTGAATTTCTCGCCAATATGAGTCACGAAATTCGCACACCCATGAACGGAATCCTAGGAATGACTCAGCTCACTCTCGATACTGACCTGGATGCCGAACAGCGCGAATACCTGGGGATGGTCAAGACCTCCGCCGATTCACTCCTCTTGCTTCTCAACGATATCCTGGATTTCTCGAAGATCGAGGCGGGCAAACTCGATCTCGATCTGGCCGCTTTTCCCCTTCGTAAGAGCATCGGAGAAACCATGAAAGCGCTCGGCCTTCGAGCGCACCAGAAATCTCTGGAGCTGGCTTGGCGCGTAGAGGCCGGCGTGCCGGAGCACCTGTTCGGTGACCTCGGCCGTTTGCGCCAAGTGCTCGTGAATCTTGTCGGTAATTCCATTAAGTTTACCGAGCACGGCGAAGTGCTCTTGGAAGTGGTGAAAATTGCACAAGCTGGCGTAGCCGTGGAATTGCATTTTTCCGTGCGCGATACGGGCATCGGCATTGCCGAAGAAAAACAAGCCGCCATTTTTGAAGCGTTCACGCAAGCCGATAGCTCCACTACCCGGCTTTACGGCGGCACCGGCCTCGGTCTTGGAATCACCAAGCGTCTTGTGGAAATGATGGATGGAAAGATTTGGGTTCAGAGCGAATTAGGGCAAGGCAGCACATTCCATTTCACATGTCATTTCAAGCTAAACAACCAACTGACTGACGAGTTGGAATCCCGGGATCCGGAAATCCTGCAAGGCCGCTCTGTACTTATCGTCGATGACAATAAGACCAACCTGATAATTCTGGTCGAAATGCTTGCTCAGTGGGGCATCCGTTCTCAGGGAGTTGAAAGTGCGCAATCTGCTCTCGCCACTCTCCACAGCGCGCATCAGGCAGGAAACCAGTTCGACCTGATCCTTACAGACTTGCACATGCCTGGGACTGACGGTCTCAGTTTTGCCGAACAGGTCAGAAACATCGGTGACCTCCGGCACATCCCCATCTTCATGCTGAGTTCCGGTGCCGGCGCAGGAGACCGCAAACGCTGCAAGGAGTTGAACATTGCAGCCTACTTTTCAAAACCCGTCGATCCATCCGAGCTTTTCGACGCGCTGTTAAGCAACTTAGCAAAAATAAAACTAAAAACCACGGACGAAATCGCTGAGCCACATCCTCTGGAAGAATTAGGGCCGGGATTAAAAGTCTTGCTCGTGGAAGACAACGCCGTAAACCGTCTTCTCGTCAGAAAGCTCCTTGAAAAACACGGCCATAAAGTAATTCTTGCCGAAAACGGCCGCCAGGCCATTGATGCCATTGCCCGCGAGGTACACGACTTAGTCCTTATGGACGTGCAGATGCCCGTCATGGACGGACTGGAAGCCATGCGCATCATCAGGGCTAGCGAACAATCATCCGGACAGCACCTTCCCATTATTGCTTTGACAGCTCACGCTATGAAAGGCGATCGGGAACGATGCCTGGATGCCGGTGCGGACGACTACTTGACCAAACCCATTCGCACGACGGAATTGTTCGCCGCTGTCGCTCGAATCAAGAGTCCCTTGTCCAAACCTGCGGCGCCAATCATTCAAACAGCCGAAGGCGCCCCCTCATCTTTGCCCGCGGTCTTCGACTTGCCGGCAGCGCTCGAGCGCATCGGCGACAAGGATACCCTCGAAGAGCTTGCCCGGCTGTTTACTCCAGCATGTCAGCAACTGATGGACGAAATTCGTCACGCTTTGGCTGCCTCCAATGGCGATGCTCTCCTACGTGCGGCTCACACTCTGCAGGGATCTTCAGCTAGCCTGGGCGCTCCCGGCATCGCTCGCGCGTCCCAGGAGTTGCAAAAACTCGCATCCTCCGAACATTGGATCGCCGCTCAAGCCGTTTTTGCAGGCTTGGAGATCGAAGTGAACCGGCTCTACGTCGAACTTTCCACCCTGCTGCACACGGTGCCATGTTGAAGATCTTCCCAGATAAATCAAGCAAGCTGATGATCTATTTAAAACTCTCGGGAAGGAGCTCGACCAGTTTTTTTCCGAATTGGAAACAATTTCGGAAAATATCGCTACGGCTTCGAATCCAGAAATGGTTGGAGAATCGAATCAAAAGATAATTTGAGCGAGGACAACCACGCTAAGTCCGCGTGGCTTTCCCCATTTCACTCTGGAATCACAAGATGAATGACGTGGGAAAAAAGAAAAGAGTTCTGATCGCCGAGGATGATCCAGTTTCTCGCCGACTGCTCGAGGCGATTCTCACGAAATGGGATTATGACGTGACCGTTGTCGCGGATGGATTGGAGGCCATGCGCGTTCTCGATAGCGCGGACGCTCCTCGATTGGCCGTCTTGGATTGGATGATGCCGGGCATGCAAGGCGTCCAGGTTTGCCAGCGACTGCGCGAGCGAAAGGGTCGACCTTATATCTATGTGCTTTTGCTCACCGGGCGCAGCGAGAAGAAGGATCTTCTCCACGGCCTCGAATTCGGGGCTGACGACTACCTTACCAAGCCTTTTGACGCCCAGGAACTGCGCGCGCGTCTTCAGGTCGGCGGGCGCATTCTGAACTTGCAGGACGATTTACTTGCCGCGCAGGAGACGCTCCATTTCCAGGCGACCCATGACAGCCTTACCGGTATTCCCAATCGGGCGACGATTATGGAGGCGCTGGCCGCGGAGATATCCCGACAGAAGCGCGATAACCGTCCTTTTGGAATTGTCCTTGCCGACATCGATCACTTCAAGGCCGTGAATGACACCTATGGTCATCTGGCGGGTGATGACGTATTGCGGACGATCGCGCAGCGACTCAGAAGTTCTACGCGTCCCTACGACAGCGTCGGGCGCTTGGGCGGTGAGGAATTCTTAATTGTCGCGCCATCATCGGATGTTTCCGGGACGATGGCATTAGCTGAGAGGATCCGCAAAGACATCGAGTCTCAGCCCGTTCTCGCGCAAGTCGGCCCTATACGAGTTACTGTAAGCCTCGGTACTGCGGTGAGCGCTCGTCCGCCCTGTGCTGTCAAAACGATCTTACAGCTCGCCGATGATGCGCTCTATCGCGCGAAGGAGAACGGTCGCAACCGCACTGAGCCAGCAGTAGTGCCGGAGGCCGACGGTCCTGCTTCAGAGGTAGTCGGAGACTGCGTCGCAAAGTCGTGACGGTTCCACGCACGTGGATCGCATCCTTCACCCGAGGCTCTCGAAGTTATCTGCATAGTTTTGCCCGGAAACCTCACGCCAAGCTCCAATGGAACCATCGCAACTGGCTGGGCCCAAGCTCCTCGTTATGGCTCATCTCGATTACGTCGCCTGTTATCGACATTTACTGCGCCGACTGGTTTCAGGCTTGACTCGGTCCGACGCCAGGAACGTTGCGGCTACTTCCACTGTTCCAGTAAGCGCGTTTAGCGGGCACCGGCCACCCGGCGCTGACAACCCTTCCGCAAGCCCTCGGTTACCTGACTTCTTCTCTAGCAATCTCGGACATTTTCTCGTGTATTCGTCAGTTCGTAAAAGTCACTAGGCAGACCGAAGGTGTGCTGTTCCGAACATAAGATCTCGGCAATGACAGCCAAGATAAAGGTCTGGGTACTTTAGGAGATCTTTGCAAATGAGACCAATTCTGTTGATTACTCTCCTTTTGAGTCTGGGCAACTTTACTTGGGCGCAGTCAGTACCGCCTCTCGGGTCAGCGAATAGCTTCGCCGCCTTGGGAGGTTCAACAGTAACTAACGCAGGTCCAACCGTCATCACAGGAGATGTGGGCGTGAGCCCAGGTACCGCTATAACCGGTTTTCCTTCGGGAATTGTGCTCGGAGGCGCACTCCACCCGGGTGATGCGGCCGCCACCGCGGCTCATGCCGATGCGAGCACTGCT
>Ga0182024_10016119_pt1 | contig 14211 bp, 10 predicted proteins | sample P32metaG_FD_120480 | JGI IMG/M metagenome (GOLD analysis project Ga0182024, IMG submission 120480) | Permafrost microbial communities from Stordalen Mire, Sweden - P3-2 metaG (Illumina Assembly) | ecosystem: Environmental > Terrestrial > Soil > Wetlands > Permafrost | place: Sweden: Stordalen... | reverse complement strand
GCATCGTGGGAACGAAACGGGACGCGAGCGGCACGCGCCCACGCGACGGCGCGCGATCCTCCAACGCGAGCTGGCCGACCCAGCCGTAGGCCGAAGCCGCGCCATAACTGCCGTTCGGCACTCGCCGAGGACTCGCACATCCGAGCAGAACGCCACGCCCAGAACGCGCCGCGACTCGGCTGTCACCGATGCGCGGTTCCTTGGTAGTTCTCGCTGGCGGAAGCCTGGCCGGGGTCGGTCCTTGGCGCGGCACGGGGGCCCTGTGAATCTGACGGTGCTTGATGTCGTCGATTCGGGAGAGCCCCTGTGGAAGTTGACCCGACGCGGGTCTGTGAGCTGTTGGTAGGTCTGCCTGACGTGAACGTGCTTGGTGTGATCGACGACCCTGGTGGCGCGTTGCGGGTCGTGATCGAGACGCGTGAACCGCGACCGGCATGTGCGGGCTGCGCTGGGGCGGCGCAGATCAAGGACCGGCCGGTGGTCGAGCTCGTGGATCTCGCCGCGTCCGGCAGGCCGGTCCGCCTCGTGTGGCGCAAGCATCGGTGGGAGTGCGCGAATGAAGACGTGTCTGCTGGGGTCGTGGACGGGTGCAGACGTGCGGATCGCGTCGGCGCGTGCAGCGATGACGGATCGGGCGGGACGGTGGGTGACCCGCCAGGTCGGGGAGCATGGCCGCACGGTGAACGAACTCGCGGTCGAACTCGAGTGTGCGTGGCACACGGTCAACGACGCGGTGATCGCCTATGGCGAAGCACTCGTTGACGACGACCCCGCCCGCCTTGGGGAGCCAACGGCGCTCGGGTTGGACGAGACGTTGTTCGTGCGGCTCGGTGAGTTTCGGTCGTCAGTACTTCTCGACCTCGATCGTGGATGTGCGCGCCGGGAAGCTCCTTGATGTCGTTGAGGGTCGTTCCGGTGTGACGCCGTGCGAGTGGCTCGCCGCCCGAGATGACCAGTGGCGGGCGAACATCGAATACGCGACGCTCGATCTGTCAGGCCCGTATCGGGCGGTATTCGACACGATGCTTCCCGACGCGGTCCAGGTCGCGGATTCGTTCCATGTCGTGAAGCTCGCGAACCACAAGCTCGATGAGTGCCGCCGCCGCGTGCAGAACGACACCATGGGACATCGTGGCCGCAAAGACGACCCGTTGTATCGGTGTCGCCGGTTATTGACGAAGGCCGACGAACGCCTCGACGAGAAGGGCCGCACGAGGCTGCTCGGTCTCCTCGACGCAGGCGACCCTCGCGGCGAGGTCCGCATGGCCTGGCACGCGAAGGAAGTCGTCCGTCAGATCTACACGCACACCGATGCTGAGCTCGCGGACGAGTTCGTTGCACGACTCGGTCACGATCTCCAAGACGAGAGCTGCCCGATCGAGGTCCGTTCCCTCGGCCGGGCCTTGCGACGCTGGAAAGACCAGATCGCCGCGTGGCATCACGCGCACGTCAGCAACGGCCCGACCGAAGCGGCGAACAACCTGATCAAACGGGTGAAGCGCGTCGCGTTCGGGTTCACCAACTTCCGCAACTACCGCGTCCGGGCCCTGCTCTACGCCGGCAGACCCAACTGGGACTTACTCGCCACCCTCACACCCCGGTGAAACGCGAAGAGCCCGTCTGGTCTGGGCGTGGTGGTGTTCGCGGAGTTGTGGTGGGGAGGTGGCGTTGGACGAAGGTCAGGGCTCTGGCGGCCGAGCGCGTCGAGCGCGGCACGCCGCTCGAATCTCGACCGCCGTGACCGGTCATCTTTTGGTGCGCGCTTAGGACAGTTCGGGACCGAAGGCGGCGACGACCTCTTCGACCTTCGCTTTCGCCTTGGCCATGCCCAGCGTGGCCATCTCGAACGCCACCCTGATCCCCGTGCTGTCCGAGGCGAGGAGGAACACGGTGGCTGTCGCCTTGCCAAGGGAGATCTTCACCCGGAGCCCCTCGCGGGGCAGGTGCGCCAGCTCCTTCTTGATCTTCACCCGACCCCAGAACGGCTTCCACTTGAAGAAGTACACCGAGGTCTCGGTGAGCGCCACGGCGAAACTCGTGGGAAGACGGATGTCTTTCGCATCGCGCTGATGTACCCGCCCATGGGTCGAGCCCGAAGCAGCGAGCATGCTGCTGTCTCCGAGCGAGGCGCCCACATTGAAGGCCTCAGCCTTGAAGAGGTTGGACATGGAGCCGACTGGACTCCCGATCGTGGCCACCACCAGTGGGCCGTCGATCCGCCGCCCAACGGCCTTCTCCAGGTTCTGCTGGTAGCGCTCACCCATCCGTGACATTGGTGCCTCCGCCCGGAGCTGGTTCCAACGCCTGCTGCAAGGAGGAAATCTAGCTGAGCCTGGCGAAGAGCGCCGTGGGGAGGATGGTGTCGCAATGGCCGGCTCCGGCCTCCGTGAGCGAGACCCAGAGCCGAGGAACGTTCCAACGGGAATGAGGGGGCCACGCCATTGAACGACGCGACCGCGGAGCGAGAAGGGCAGGACTTGGATGATCGCTGTCGACGTGACACACCGGGCGCCTCCGCGATGCGACCGCGGGACACGGTGGCAGATCCTGGGTCTGAGTCGCGGGGTCGTGCTGAGCGGTGTCAGCTCACTCCAGCGGACGCCCGAATGTTCGGACGGATAGCCGAAGGGCGGTGATCGCGCGCCACAGGATTGTTGGTTAGGTTCACCCACCACAGCCAAACGGCCATTTCTGAGGATTGGCTCTCCGGCAGGATCTACCGCCACTCGCCATCTGGCATCTATGACAATGACATCGACGTCTCACCTAGCCGGCGGTCTGGGATACCTACGACTGCGTCTGGTTCCCGGCGATCGGGGACATCTCGCCACGATGAGCCGTTGCCTTTGGTTGCGAGCGAATGCGCGGTCTCGCCGGCACGCTGGCCTTGTCGTCTTCCTGCAAGGCTGGCCGGCGTGGAGGCGCAACGAGGGCCGGTTGAGAGCATCAGCGCTGTGACGCTGCTGACGGTCGACATGGTTGAGGCCGTGCGGGTTCTACCAAGCGCTCGGCTTCCATCTGCTCTACGGAGGACCGGAGGCGCCTTTCACGAGCTTCCGGGTCGGTGCCGGCTACCTCAACGTGCAGCTCGACACGGTCGGCTCGCCCCCAAGGTCCTCTGGGGTCGAGTCGTGTTGTGGGTCGACGACGTGGACGCGATATACCGACGCGCTCTCGCGAGCGGGTTCGATCCGGAAGCCTCACCTGCGAACACACCGTGGGGCGAGCGCTCGTTCCACATCCACGACCCTCCGGCACGGCGACGATCCGGCCTTTCACGAGCCAGCAAGAAAGCGCTGGTCAAGGGCCTGATCGAGTTTTGACACCCCACAACCAGCGAGGGTCGGACCGGGTTCGTCACACCGGCTGGCGCGCCCGTGCGGTTGAGTGCACGGGCGCGCGGGCCGGTGATGTTGGGTCCGCGGGCGCCGGGTCCGATCCCCCGGCCGTCAGGCGGGTCGGGTTACGGCGCTACCCGTTGGCCCTGAATTTGCAGGCGGAGGGATCTTTGACGCAGATGCTCACGATCGGTGGCTTGAAGGTCTTGGTCGTGGTCGTGGTCGTCCCCGACTTGGTCGTGGTCGTGGTCGCCCCCGAGTTGCCTGAGGACCCGGCGCCGCCCGAGAAGCCGCCGCTGCTCGTGCCACCGCCACCGCTGCCCTGGGTCTCGGCGAAGATGCAGGACGTGGCCCCGGTCACCTTCACGGTCGCGGCCCCCGCGGAGACGTTCACGGTCCCGTTGGCCTTGTCGGCGCTGCCGCTCGAGTAGCAGTAGATCTGGGCAAGCTGCCAGCCCGACGCGGTCTGGGACTGGGTCACGGTGAACGAGCCCGACGCCGGCAGCGAGTTGTACGAGCCACAGGCCGAGGCTTGGAGGGTCGCGGTGTCACTGAAGTTCTTCGGCCCGGTGGTGGTGAGCGCGAAGGTGTCGCCGGGTGTGGCGAAACCCGGCTCGACCACGCACAGATCCAACGAGGGCTTGCCGCTCGCTGCCGCCGCGACGCCGGCGAACGCCGGTGCGAGCACTCCCAGGAACACGGCCGCTGCGCTGAGCAGCAATACCGGGGTGAATCCCCGCGTTCGATGAAACATCTGAACCTCCGCCCGTTGAGCCCCGTCGATGACGAGGCGCTTGATTCTCCACCGGAGCAAAGCACGCTCTGGCCGTGGAGGCAACCGGCGCTTTCGTCGGTCACGGACCGGCGCCCCACCGGCTGAGCGAGGCCTTCAGCTGGGCGATGGCGTCGATGGGGTCCGGGTCGACGTCGTTGTCGAGCGCGAGGTAGCACGAGACCCAGTCGGCAAACGTCACGCGGCGACACCCGCCGTCACGGCACCTACCGGCTTGAGGGGCTAGTGCCCGCAAGGGCGTAGGGGTTCAAGTCCCCTCTCCGACACCCTCTTCGACACCGCCGCACCCACCACAGCCAAACGGCCATTTCTGAGGATTGGCTTTTCGGCAGGATCTACCGCCACTCGCCATCGCGACAGAGTCGACATTCGTGCACAATGATTTGTCCGATCGTGATCCTGATCGCTTCCTGACCGGCGTTGGTACGGCTCCGCGCGACTCGAAACTCGACACCAGCGGGGCGACTGACATCCACGACCTGGTGACAGCCCGGACACTGCACCGCGTGGCCCACCGCTTCGCTCCCCCCAGTGACTCCAGTACCCGAGCCAGCCTCACCCCGCGCCCACCCAGTCTCTCGCTGTCAACCCGGCGCGCACAAGACCCGCCAGCCGGCTTGCGCGGGACGCGGGTTGGATAAGGGCTCGGACCGCAGCATTGGAGCGTGAGGACCGTCTGGCCCAGGTCCATGATGGTCGTGCTATCTGGGCTGCCCGGCGCTCACGCATCACCTCGCCTCACGCAGGCCACCAAGCCCGGACTTGGCCGGTCCTCACGGGTCATCCAGACTTGGCGTGGCACCGCTGATCTGATGGCGGCGCCACTACGGCGCCTGCTTCGCGGCGGTGACCGGTCACGTCGGGCTCTCCGGTGACGACGTGGGGTCCCTTTATGGCCGAGCGGTGTCGATCGTGGACTGCCAGACGTTGCGGCTCCCGTCCTACGAGCGGTCCTATGCCCGAGTGGGTCCCCCGGCGAGCGCACACCAGGGGCTTGGTGGCAAAGATCCGCCCGCCCGCCGGCATGAACGCGGAGCAGGTCCTCGCCGCTGGGTTCCTCCTCGGCTTGGTGGGCGCCGGCGTCGGGCGGTCCCGACGCTCGGACCTGCGGGCTGCCTGTGGTGGCCCTGTGCGGGCTTGGGCTGCTCCTGGGCTGTGGACTTCTTCGAGTTCTCGTGGCGCTACGAGCTCCCGGCGCTGGTGTTCGCGCCCCTCGGTGCTCGCCCCGACCGTCGACGACCTCGACGAGACGGGCGTCGGCGGGGTCCCGGCGAGCTTCGAGCGGGCGGTCTGGCGCCGAACCCGGCGACAAACTCCGACTGGTAGGTCAGCTCTTAGGCGGCTCTTAGGCGGCTTTTAGGCGGGAACCGCTAGCCTGAGCTTGTCCGGTCGGATCGTGGCGGCCAACCGAGACACCTGGCATTCCGCTCAGCGGGCTGTGCACCCGACGTGCCGCCCAAGTACCTGGCGAGGGACACGAAGGGTCCACGCAAGCTGACGGGAGGCAAGGATGCGGGTTTTCGTTTTGGGCGGAGACGGGTACCTCGGGTGGCCGACGGCGCTGCACCTCTCCCGGGCTGGCCACGAGATCGCCGTCCTCGACAACTTCGCGCGGCGTCGCTACGACGAGGAGATGGGCGTCGAGAGTCTGGTCCCCATCGAGTCGCTGCCCACCCGCGTTGACGCCTGGCGGGAACACACCGGGCGTGACGTGCAGTCTTTCGTGGTCGATCTAGCCGACGCCGAGGCCCTCTACGAGGTGATCAGGGAGTTCGCCCCGGAGGCGATTGTCCATTTCGCTGAGCAGCGTTCTGCTCCGTATTCGATGATCGATCGCCAGCACGCGGTCTACACCCAGCACAACAACGTCCTCGGGACGCTCAACCTCCTCTTTGCCATCCAGGAGATCGACCCGAGCATCCATCTGGTGAAGCTCGGCACGATGGGCGAGTACGGGACCCCCAACATCGACATCGAAGAGGGATGGCTCGACGTCACCCATAAGGGCCGCACCGATCGGGTCTTGTATCCGAAGCGGCCCGGGTCCTATTACCACCTCTCGAAGGTGCACGACAGCCACAACATCGAGTTCGCCTGCCGCACCTGGGGGCTTCGAGCCACGGACCTGAACCAAGGCATCGTGTACGGCCAGCAGACCCCCGAGACGGCGATCGACGAGCGGCTCGCCACCCGGTTCGACTACGACGCCATCTTCGGGACCGTCCTGAACCGGTTCGTGATCCAAGCGGTGCTCGGCGAGCCGCTCACCGTCTACGGGTCCGGGTCCCAGACTCGGGGGATCATCGACATCCGAGACACGACCGAATGCCTGCGGCTCAGCGTCGAGCACCCAGCCGAACCCGGCGAGTTTCGGGTCTTCAACCAGATGACCGAGTCCGTGACTATCGCCGAGCTGGCCCAGGTTGTGCGCCACGCCTCTCCGAGTGTCGTGGACATCGACTGGCTCGAGAACCCTCGCATCGAGGCCGACGCGCACCACTATCAGGTCACGCACCGTCGGCTGGTCGAGATGGGCCTTGACCCCCATCACCTCTCGGAGACGCTGATCAGTTCCATGTTCCCGATCGTGCGGCGATACCAGGAGCGCGTCGACCGTGCCGCGTTGCGACCCCACGTCAACTGGCGCCGCCCCGCGAACCCGGTCCGGGCAACCGGCTCAGCGCTCGCGGCCGCCAAGATCGAATGAAGACCGAACCTCGATGCGGGTCGCGGTCAGGCCGGCTCGCGGCGCCGATGGAACCAGTGGTCGGTGACAGTCTCGGACCGACGTCGCCCATGCTGCTGCGACGGCGAGCTGACGACGCCGTTGAATCGGCGATTTCGGTCTCGCTCAGTCGGGCTACCAGACCGGCCGATGGCGACGACGTGGAGGATCTTGATGAGCTCACTGGCTGAACTCGAAACCCGCCCCACCGAGCTGCGCATCCCGAGCAACGTGCTTGGCGTCGTGGCCGTGCTCGTGCTGCTCGCGGTCTTCGTGCTCATGGGACGCCTCCTGCAAGGCCCGAGTTTCGTCAGCCAGGTCGTGCTCGTGAACCCGACGCACTACGACTTCAACGTCGCGCTCACCAACGGCCGTCCCGACGACGTCATCCTGCTCGGCGTCGCGCAGCCGATGCAGACCACGACGGTGAATGAGGTCATCGACCAGGGCAACACGTGGGACTTCACCATGTCGCGGGCTGGCGTGACCACCGGTGTGCTCCGGGTGAGTCGCTCAACCCTGCAAGCCCACCACTGGCAGGTCGTGATTCCTGCCTCGTTCGCGACAACGCTGTACGTGCACGGACAACCGCCACCTTCCTAGGCGACCGGTGCCCGAGACTCGTTCCAGACCCTGCACGATCACCGCGGCGAGCCGTTCCCCTGAGAAGTCGGCGTCGTATCGGCCTGTTATCAGTCGCTGGCCGGCGTGATGCCCGAGCCGCGCGGCGTGTCGAAGCTCGTGAGGAGGCCAGGTCGTGGCCATCGTGGTCCGCCATGGTCCGCCATGGTCCGGCGGAGGGGATGAGGCGGGGATGATCTTCACCCAGCACTATCTGGCTTGTCTCTCGCATGCGTCGTATCTGATTGGTGACCAGACGACGGGGCGCGCGGTGGTCGTGGACCCAAGACGTGACGCGCGCGTGTATCTCGATGAGGCTGCCGACTGGGATCTGCGCATCGAACGGATCATCGAGACGCATCTGCACGCGGACTTCCTCAGCGGCCACCTTGAGCTCGCCGCCCTCACCGGCGCCGTCATCTCCTTTGGAGAGGCCGCCGACCTGGATTTCGAGACGGTGCCGCTGCGCGACGGTGAGCGCCTGTCGTTGGGTGAGGTGACCCTCGAGATACTCGCGACGCCGGGCCATACCCCAGAGTCGATCTGCGTCGTCGTCTACGAGCACCCCACTGACGAGATCCCCTACGGGGTCTTGACGGGTGACACCCTGTTCGTGGGCGACGTCGGCCGTCCTGATCTGCTCGCCTCGGCCGGCGCGGGACTGTCGGCCGATGTCCTGGCCCGACGATTGCATCACTCGCTGCACGACAAGCTCCTGGGTTTGCCTGATGCGACCCGCGTGTTCCCGGCGCATGGAGCGGGGTCGTCGTGTGGAAGGCAGCTCTCGAACGAGACGAGTTCCACGCTCGCCGAGCAGCGGCGATCGAACTATGCGCTTGCGCCTATGTCAGAGGACGAGTTCGTGAGAGCCGTGGTCGAAGGGCAACCCGTGCGGCCGCGCTACTTCGAGTTCGACGCCCGCCGGAACCGAGAGCGGCGGCCGCTGCTCGACGAGGACTCGGCGCCGCCGCTCCTCGACATCGGCGAGGTCCAGGAATGCGAGCGAGCTGGGGCTGTACTCCTCGATACCCGAGAGCCGGCAGACTTCGCGGCGCGACATCTGCGAGGAGCCCTCAGCGTGGGACTCCAGGGCCGCTTCGCCGAATGGGCCGCCGACGTGCTCGATCCGTACCGTGACCTCGTCCTCGTCGGCGACCCCACGGCGAGTCTCGAGAGCCGCATCCGGTTGGCCCGAGTCGGGTTCGACCGCGTCGTCGGTCAACTCGCCGATCCAGGCCAGGTGCTCGCAACACGACCCGAGCTCATCGAGCCAAGCTCGCGGGTCACCATCGAGCGACTCGCTGAACTCCGCGGCCTCGAACCCGACCTCCAACTCGTCGACGTGCGCAGCCCCAGTGAGACCGCGGCGGGCACCCTGACGGACGCGCGGCGGATCCCACTGCCCATCGTGGCCGACTGCCTGGCGAGTCTCGACGCCGCTCGACCGGTCGTGACCTACTGCGCCAGCGGCTACCGCTCCCTCATCGCAGCCAGCCTCCTGGCACACCGCGGATACCCCGACGTCTCCGACGTGCTTGGTGGATACGCGGCCTGGGTCGCCGCCGGACTGCCCATCGCACACGGCGACGGCGGCGCGAGTGGCGAAGTTCCCGAGGTCATCAATCGCCCAGGAAGTGTCGCTCGTTGATGCCCCTGCGCTGCTCGACCCGCACGGTGGCGCCGCCGCGCACCCGAGCGTCATCGCTCCGTGAGGTGCCGACGTGGCCGGCGACCGACGGGGTCCGGTGATCCCCCGCACCGAGGCGGGGCTGGAGTCGGGCCCCGCGGCGTCGACCGGCGCCCGGCGCGGGCTGGGACCGGAGGTGCGCCGGAGGCGGGCGGCCAGGGCGCGCCGCCACTGGTGCTTCCTGGTCGTGTTCTTTGCTGGCGTGGCGCTGCGCGTCGTCACCCAGATCGCGTACCGTCCCGCGCTCCTCTACATCGATTCCTACCGGTACCTCGAAAACGTGCGCGCGCTCAACCCGACCCTGACCGAGCCGATCGGATACAACGCGATCGTGCTCCGCCCGCTGCTGTGGGCCGGGAACCTCGCCACGGTCGCCGTCGCGCAACACGTCCTCGGCCTGGCGATGGGCGTCGCGATCTACACGCTCCTCCTGCGGTACCGAGTACGACCGTGGCTGGCCGCGCTGGCGATCGCCCCGCTCATGCTCGACGCCTACCAGCTCCAGATCGAGCACAACCTGTTGTCGGAGACGCTCTTCGAGGCACTCATTGTCGCCGCGGTCGTCGTGCTGCTCTGGCGTCGACGCTCCACCTGGTCGGCGCTGGCCGTCGGCGGGTTGCTGCTCGGGGTGTCGGTCAGCGTCCGCACGGTCGGGCTTCCGCTCGTCGCGCCGGCGGCGCTGTTCGCCGCGCTGGCCAGCCCGGGCGGCTGGCGACGGCTCGGGCAGGCCGCGGTGCTCACCGCGGCCTTCGCGCTTCCCGTCGTCGGGTACGGCGCGTACTTCTCCGCCGTCGCGGGCCGGATCGGTTTGAGCACCGCGGACGCCAGCGTGATCTACGGCCGCGCCGCGACGATCGTGGATTGCCGGCATCTCGAGCTGCCGTCCTACGAGCGGGTGCTGTGCCCCCCACAGCCTCTCGGTCACCGACTGGGCGTTGACAACTACGCGCACATCAACGTGCTCGACAAGGAGGTTCACCCACCCCCGGGCGAGACCACGAACCAGGTCCTCCGCAACTTCGCTGTCCGCGTCTTTCGACATCAGCCGCTGGACCTCATGCACGCGGTGCTGGCCGATTTCATCAAGGGCTTCGCGCTCTCACCCACCACCTCGCACAACGACGTCCCAGTCAGCCGTTGGCAGTTCCAGGTGACCTATCCCACGTTCCCACCCCACGATCCCCAGCCGGTCACCCAGACCTACGGCGGTGGCAAGCCAACCACCGTCACGGCCCTCACCGAGTTCCTGCGCGACTACCAGCTCAGCATCGGATTCGCCCCCGGCCCGCTCCTCGGCGCGGCCTTCCTCGCCGGGCTCCTCGGCGCGGTGGGCGTGGGCCGCGCCCGTCGGTCCGGCCTGCAAGCAGCATGCCTGCTGGCGACCCTGGTCGGGTTGATCCTCCTGCTGGGCGCCGACATCTACGAGTTCTCCTGGCGCTACCAGCTGCCCGCGCTCGTGTTCGCACCGCTCGGGGGGGCGCTCGGCGTGACAGCCTTGCTGCGGCGACCGCCCCGGGCGTCGGAGACGACGAGACTCCGAGCCCACCCGGCGCTGCTCCGCCTCTGGCACGTGCTTTCGACCACCAGCCCAGGCACGCCGACACCCAGACCAGATGCTCGGCCGGGCGTGCGGGAATTGACCACCGAGGACTCACACCGAGGCCAGTGACCTCGCTGGGGCGAGGCTGAGGTAGGCCAGCCAGGCGCTGAGCGCGGCGATCACCGCCGCGGCGCCGATGATGAGCAACGAGGGTGCGACCGGTGGGTGCCATGCGTTCGGACCGGGGTCCAGGAGTCGGTCGAACGCCGCGGCCGTCCCGACGACGTTGCGTTGCAACGCGACGACGAAGGCGGCGAATCCAGCGACGGCGAGCCCCGAGAGCACCAGGACCGCGACCCGGCGGGGTACTCGTGCGTCGAGGGACGTCTCGAAGATCAGAGCACCCGCCAAGAGCGGCAAGCCGACGAAGATGGGGAAGAAGTCGCGTGCCTGGCCCACAAAGCCGTCGACGCGCGCGTGCGAGACGGTGATGGCCGTGGGGACCACGATCGCGGCGACCGCGACAGCAGCGAGACACAGCGCCTGGCGTCGGCGCGAGGCCGCCAGTCCGAGGACCAGGATGGTGCCGATCGCCGCGAACCAGAGCGCGATCGTGACCGCGGGCGAGGGCGTGTCGGGCCAGCCGAACACGCCGATCGCCTGGTTCAGATATTGCGTCGTGTGACCGAAGGCGGCTTCGACGATGTGCAGCGTGGAGGTGCTCGGGCGGACCGGAGGGCCGGCGGGCAGGATCGCGTAGGTGTGCAGGGCGAGGGAGTAGATCCCGGCTCCGGCTCCCACCACCCCGAGCGTCACCAGGCCGGTCCGGGTCGGGCCCAGTCGGCACGCCAGCCGACGGGTCCGGGGTGGGTCGAGGAGCCAGAGGACGCCGAGGATCCCGACCATCCACAGGGGCGAGAGGGCGCGGCTGAGTTCCAGGATCACGCCCGCGACCACGAACACGACGACCAGTGCCCGCGGCGGATGCTCGACGTGCTCGACGACTAGGACGATGCCGGCTACCCAGGCACAGACCGCGGCGGCGATCTCCATGCTGTTGGGGTTGACGGCGCCGGACAGGAACATGACGAGCGGTGTCGCCGCGACCGCGATTGCGACGATCAGCAGTCGCGAGCGCGACCAGGTCGCCGCGGTGGCGATCGCGAGACCCAACAAGATGGCGCTGATCGCGGCACCGATCGCTCGCATCGTGCGGACCGCGACCGAGGAAGCCGAGATGAGGCTCGGAAGGCCAACGAAGAAGTAGTAGAGGGGTGGATAGCGCCCGACGTAGGTGGTCGTATAGACGAGCCGCTTGGAGTCTTGCCATTTCGGAGCACAGCTCGCCGGTTGGGTCGGACGGAACCGGAAGCAGTCCGGGATCTTGTTGGCCGCGGCGAACGCCTCGGGAACCTTCATGCGCACCACGGCTCGAGCCTGCCCGCGCACCCCCGTCCCGGTCAGCTCACCGCGCACCGTCGCCGCGGCCTTGATCAGCTGAGCGGGCTCGTCGGGAGCCCCTCCGATCGGCGTCGCCAGGCTCCACAGCATCGACACCGCGAACAGCAAGCCCGTCGAGACGAGCCAGACCCGTCCGAACGCCATGCCCCGAGGCCCTCCTTCGAGGACGTCAAACTCACCCAGCCCAACGCGGCTCGACCGGCCGCTCGCGGATCCTGCAATGCAGACCCTAGCGACAACCACCGGGAGTCGCGCGGCTGTGAGGAGCGCCGTCGTGTGGGCCTGTCGTTATAGCTGGCTGGCGTGATGCCCGAGCCGCGCGGCTGGTCGAGGCTCGCCGGTCGCCTCGCGATCGGCTCGATCCCTCCCAACATTACGGTCTGAGGTCGCGCCGCTGCCCGGTCGGGCGCTCCCCGACGAGCCCGCAAATCCATTGAAAGCCCCACCACCACGGTGGGCACTCAGTTTGCGAACCAACCCGCTGCTGGCAGGGCGGAGCCAACGGCACCTGGACCATCAGCCCCAACGGGACCGGTGCCGGTGCAGGTTCGTGGCGCTTGGGCCCGCGCCGACAAAAGCTCTCTGGCTCGTCGAGGTCTGGCGCCGCTCGGTGCGCACAATCGGTGCACGAGCAAACGAGAACGGGTTCAGCTGGCGCTCACCCCGGGCTGGACGCAGAGCTCGATTTGGAGGTTGTCGGGGCCCCACAGCATGATCAAAGACGCGGCCACTATTGTGGAGTCGAAAGCGCCGCCGGTGGCTTCAGTTCGGGCGGCGGATCCTCGTTCGTCGGGACGGGCGCGGCCCTCGAGTCGCAGGGCACTAATACCCGCAACGGCCAGGTGACCATCAGCTACGACCCGAGCACCGACAGCTGCCCAACCGCGCTGGTCGTCGCCCCCGAGTTCACCCGGGCAGACCGCTAGCCGCCTGTCTCGTCCTCGGCGCATTCGATCGCGTCGGCGAGCGGATCACGACCCGCTGACCCGGAGCCAGCCTCGCCTAGTTGTGCGCGCCTGAGTAGCGATGGGTCCTAGTCGGCGAACCTGGCGAGCGGTTCGGCGCCGCCGCGTCGATCCTCTGGCTTGTTAGACGAGTGGTGGGTCGCGCGGCCAGAGGCGATCCGGGTCGCTTCGCCGGGGCGGTGGTACGTTTTGGGGGTTCTGAGCCGCACGGCCGGAACGGGTGGGGGGAGTCCCAGTGGGATTGCGCGTGGCTGGTGCGGGCCTGGGCGCCGCGGCGATGGCCCTGGTGGGGGTGGCGGCGTTGGCGGCCGGGTCAGGCCCGGCGGGGGCGGCACCGGTCTCACAGCCGTTCCAAACGTCGGGCGCGGCGTCGTTCGCGGTGCCGGCGGGGATCTGTTTCGTGACCATCACTGCTGCGGGCGGCTCAGGTGGGACAGGATTCGTTTCTAGCGACGCGAACTCCGGTGGGGCGGGGGGTGCCGCCGCGACGGTGACCGCGCGGGTCGCGGTAACCGCAGGCGGGACGCTGAGCGTGTTCGTGGCCGCGACTGGGGCACCCGGCACGATCAGCGCCGCTGGTAACGGCGGCATCGGCGGCGGCGGCGGCGCCGGCTTCTTCGATGGCGCCTCTGCTGGCGGTGGCGGCGGTGGCGGCGCGTCGGCGGTCACCACCGCGAGTGGCGCCGCACTGGTCGTCGCGGGTGGCGGTGGCGGTGGCGGTTCCGGCGCCCCCTCCACTGCTGGCGACGCAGGAGGCGCGGGTGGCGCCGTGAACATGGCCGGCTTCGGCGGTGGCGGCGTCGGCTTCGGTGGTGGTGGCGGCACCGCGAGCGGAGGCGGCGGTGCGGGCGCCGGAACCACCAGCGGAGTCATCCTTGGTAGCGGCGGCGGTGGCGGCTCCGGCACCCCGAGCACGCCGGGCACGGGCGGTCCAGGCGGCGGCACCGCGGGCGGCGGTGGCGGCACGGGCCTCAACGGCGTGGGCGGCGGCGGCGGCGGCGCTGGCGCTGGCGCCTCCACCGGTGTTGGACAGCCCGGTGGCGGCGGCACCTCCGGAACCGGCGGCGCCGGTTCGGGCTCG
>Ga0182024_10016118_pt1 | contig 14211 bp, 4 predicted proteins | sample P32metaG_FD_120480 | JGI IMG/M metagenome (GOLD analysis project Ga0182024, IMG submission 120480) | Permafrost microbial communities from Stordalen Mire, Sweden - P3-2 metaG (Illumina Assembly) | ecosystem: Environmental > Terrestrial > Soil > Wetlands > Permafrost | place: Sweden: Stordalen... | reverse complement strand
TGCCGGCGGCGCTTGGCATCTTCAGCGGCATGGGCGACTTTGCGCGCAACGGCGACTCGATTGCCATGTATGCGCTGCGTGGGCTCTCCGGCCATCTTGACCCGCCCGAATCCAGCCCGCACGACCCGTCTTATGTGGGAAACACAGATCCCAGGAACCCGGTGCTCTCGCCCATCTACGCCGACCTGCATGGCCTGCCGCCCACGCTCTTCATCACCAGCGGCCGCGACCTGCTGCTCAGCGGCACCGTGAACCTGCACCGCGCCTACCTGCACGCCGGAGTAGACGCCCGCCTGGTAGTCTTCGACGCCCTGCCCCACGCCTTCTGGTACAGCACCGTGCTGCCCGAGGCCCTCGAAGCCAACCATATGATGGCGGATTTCTTTGTGCAGCAGTTGGGCCACTGAGAATCGGCCTGAAGCTGGTCTGGCAGGAGCGGCGTAGGTGACTCCAACCTCCGCACGCCGACCCTCGTCTTCCGGGATGCGCAGTTCCGATGGGTGTCGTCGGAGCCGCGGATGAACGCATGCTCCGCGAGCATGAAACCACAGCCCCCCCAGCCAGCCGGCTCATTGGAATCGATTCGGCGCCGATAGACAAATTGTGACCAAAGTTTGAGTCGCGGTCGCTCCCGCCGGATCGAAATCGCAGCGTTTGAACACCGAGATGGGGCCATTCCTTCGCGAACCGGTGTCAATTCCATGGCTTGAAACGCGCCTGGGGAGGCTTTTGAGTATCCCTGCGTCACATTGAAAGGAAACTCCCGATGGCTGTTGCCGTACACGTTGCCAATGTCGAGACGGTTCTTCCTGAGAATGTCTTCATCTACTCCCAAACAAATCTCAAAGGGGTGATTGTCGAGGCGAATGAGGCCTTTGCGCAGATCAGCGCATACCGCCGCGAGGACATGATCGGCAAGCCGCACAACATGGTGCGCCACCCCGATATGCCCAAGGAAGCCTTTGCGGATATGTGGAGGTCTCTCAAGGCCGGCCGCCCCTGGCAGGGAGTGGTGAAGAACCGTCGCAGCGATGGCGGCTACTATTGGGTGCTGGCCAACGTATCGCCGGTCCGCGAAAACGGCCGCGTGGTCGGTTTCCAGTCTCTTCGGAGCAAGCCCACCCGTGAACAGATCAACGGGGCGGCCCTGGCTTATCGCCAGATACGCGCTGGGTCCCGCGCTTTGAAGATCCAGGAAGGCCAGGCAGTGCCGGCCGGATCGCGCTGGGTGCAAATCGTTGCCAGCCTCGACTTCCAGCTTCTTGCCGGCGCGTTCATGGCCCTGTTGACGGCATTGGCGGCGCCGGCGGCGATGTTCTTGGGGAGCGGCCACGCTTTGCTCCATGGCTGCGCGGTTGCATTATGCGGGTTCAGCGGCCTGTTCGCCGCCTACACGCTCCTTCACATTCTGCCTCGTCAAAAACGCGATCTGGGCCGGATCGAGTCGTATCTGGACAATGTGCTTTCGAGCGGCAACCTGAATCGCCCGTTCGACTTCGAGCGGCAGGGACGCATGGGCGCCATTGGGAGCAAGCTCGGGTTGCTGGTGGGCTGGGTCAAGTCGACCGTTCAATGCATCGGAGACGCGGTTGTCTACATGCGGAATGGGACGGAAGACGTGTTGAAGGCAGTCATTGAGATCGACCAGGCTGCCAGCTCGCAAAGTACCGCGACGGCGTCTGTCGCTGCCGCCGCCACCGAGCTCGGTCTGACCATCGCGGAAGTGTCGCAACACCTGCAGACCACCGAGACTACGGTTGGGGATACGGGGCGAAAAGCCACCGAGGGCGCCGCGGTTTCGCAGCGCGCCACCGATCAGATTCACAATCTGGCCCTGGCCATCAAGAACGCGTCCACCGAGGTGGAGGCATTGGGTACAAGTTCCGCCGAAGTGGGTCAAATTGCCGGTGTGATTCGCGAGATTGCCAACCAGACCAACCTGCTGGCGCTGAACGCCTCGATCGAAGCCGCCCGCGCCGGAGAAGCGGGACGCGGTTTCGCGGTGGTGGCCAACGAGGTGCGCAGCCTGGCCGACCGGACGATGAAGGCAACGGGGAAGATCGATGCCCTGATCCTGACCATCAAGGGAGACAGCGACCGCGCCATCAGCGGCATGCGAGCCGGTGCCGCTCAGGTGGGAGAGGGCGTGGCCCTGGTTCAGCAGGCTCAGGATGCGCTGAACGACATCAACAGCCTGATGAGCGAAGCAGTCCGCAGGGTCACGGAGATCTCGTCCGCATCGTCCCAACAAACCGAGGCGATGAACGATATTGGGGCCAACATCAGCCATGTGGCCGCGATGACCGAGCAAAGCGTGGGTGTGGTCAACCGCACCACCGGGCTGATCGAACTCCTGTCGCCCATGGTCGACCGGGTCAAGAAGGCTGTGGCGCAGTACGAAGTTTAGCGCACTTTTGCTTTTTCTGTAGTCCGGGAATCGAGCTATCCCACCCTAGCCGCAACAACAAGTACGCGGCGAGGGTGGGGCACCCAGGGGTCTAAGCAATTTCTTAAAATGTTCTAGGGCACGGCTGCGGCGACCTCGCTACTGCGCTATGGTCAGCGTGCCGCCGGCTGCGATCAGGGCGCGACGGCGCTGAACTTCCAGACGTCGTTCAGTTCCCCGATGTTGCCCGCCGCATCCACGCCGCTGCCGCCAAAGAGCCAGAGGTTTCCCTTCGAATCGATCCAGCCAACTGTGTCCTCCCTGCTTCCCGGAGCATTCCCGGCTGCGGCCGACGCAAGCGTTCCATATGCCCCCGGCATACCCGTGTCTCCGTAAGCATCCAGAACAGTGGCCTGGTTGCTCCCGCCCATCCACGTCCACTCATGCGTCGATGAGTTAAACTCCCACAGGTCGTTCAAGTAGCCCCACGGACTGGCCGAGCTGGCTCCGTCGGCGCCGTATCCGCCCAAGAGCCATGCATTTCCCGCCTTGTCCTGCCACGCCAATCCTGCGGACCGCGCGCCCGGCGCGTTCTTCGCCGATGGAACGCCCAGCGTCCCGTAGGTTCCCTTCAAAAGGTCGCCGGCTCCGATCGTCTCGCTTCCGGCTACCCAGGTCCAGACATTGGTTGCCGGGCTGTACTCCCATAGGTCGTTCAGCTCGCCTTCGTCACCGTATTTGTCATAGCCGTCCCCTCCGAAGAGCCAGAGGTTTCCGCTTGCATCCGTCCAGCCGGAGGGCCAGATTCTGGCGCCAGGGAAATTCCCGCTATTCGCCACGCCGAGCTCGCCGTATACACCCGGCTGTCCGCTGTGCGCCCCGACGGTTTTCTCGCCGCCCATCCAGGCCCACTCGTTGCTGGCTGTGTTGAACTTCCACAGCTCATTCAGGTTCCCGTAGCCGACTCCTTCTGAGTCCACACCGCTCCCGCCGAAGAGCCACAGGTTACCGCTCGCGTCGACCCATGTGACGGTCTCAGCCCGCCCTCCCGGAGTATTTCCCGGCGCAGCGACACGTTCCGTTCCGTATGTCCCAAGTTGCGCGCAACTGCTGTTTTCGTTTCCCGAGCAAGCAGCAATCTGCGGTCCGCCCATCCAAGCCCATTCGCCCTTTGTGGTGTTGAACTCCCATAGGTCGTTGAGGTTCACGACGTTTCCGTTCGTGCTCCCGTCGTACCCGGCCCCGCCGTACATCCACAAATTCCCTTGTTTATCGACCCAGGTTGCAGCATATTCGCGGCTGCCCGGCGAGTTCGTCGCGGCAAACTGGCCCTTCGTCCCGTACACGCCGTAAAACCAGTTCCTGTTGGTGAACGCGTCATTGCCGCCCATCCAGGCCCACTCGCCCGTGGCAGTATTCAGTTTCCACAGATCGTTCAGGTATCCCTGATTGCCCTTCGAGTCGGCTCCAACTCCCCCGAAGAGCCACGCATTCCCGCTCTTGTCGGTCCATCCCATCGCGCCACTACGCCCGCCGGGGATGTTGTCTTTTGCCGCGACTCGCAACGTGCCATAGAAGCCTGGCTGGGGCACATTGTATGTGCGCAGGGCCGAGCTGCCGCCCATCCATGTCCACTGGTTGGTGGCCGGGGCGTGCGACGAGATGGTGTATGCCGCTTTGGCTACCGCGCTCTCCAGGCTCCCTGGCGCCACGGCCATCGCCTCGATTGTCTCTGAAGCCGTCACCGCGATTTGGCCGCCATAAACAGCCGAATTGGTCGTCGGCGCGCTCTTGTTGGTGGTGTAGTAAATTACCGCACCCGGCGTCGTGTCGGTGATCTGGACCTTTGCTTTGTCGTATGTTCCCGCAGGCAGAGCGATCACCGGCGTCGCCGTCGGCAGCTCGTATGTCTGGCTTTTCGGAGTGCTGGGTAACTCCCCCGGCGCGATCGCGATCGCCGAAAGCGTCTCAGAGGACGTGACCTCGACCGGATCTGTATAAGCACTCCACACCGGAGCGGACGAAGTAGCGTTGGTCGAGTAATACATCGCCGCAGTGGGCGTCGCGTCGGTAATGGTCACCAATTCGACCCCTGAGGACGGTCCGGGGTTTACCGAGAACGCCGGCGTATCCGTTCTGGATTCCGTCGCCGAGGCGAGCCGATACTCCCACAGATCGTTCGGCGAAAAGCCCCAACTGATGCCGTTCGCCCCCGACCCTTCGCCGGCGAAAAGCCAAAGATCGCCGGCTCGATCTGTCCAGGCTGCGGCCAGATCCCGGCCTCCCGGCGTGCTCCACTGTTCCCCCGGCATGTTGGGAGCTGTGGGCTCGCCCAGGATCCCGTAGGTTCCGCCCACGCCGAACCAACCGCTGTTGTTGATGTCTGTCCCGCTCATCCAGGTCCAGTTCCGACTCGAGGGGTCGAACATCCACAGGTCGTTCTGGTCGCCCCATAAATAGCCGCCTCTTGAGTCGGTCCCTCTGCCCCCAAAGAGCCAGAACCGTCCGCTCTTGTCGGTAAAGCGCGCCATTTCATAGCGTGCGCTTGGGACGAACTCAGTTCCCGGCTGACCCACGTTGCCGTACGATCCCCCGCTCAGGGCCTGGTTGCTTCCGCCCATCCAGGTCCACTCTTTGCTCGTTGAGTTGTAATTCCAAAAATCGTTCAGATACGATGTGCCGCCATTCGACGACCAGCCGTTGCCGCCAAACAGCCATAAATTCCCGCTCTTGTCGACCCAGCACGCCGAGTCTTCGCGTGCGCCGGGATAGTTTCCCGGCGACGCCATTCCTTCGGTTCCATACACGCCGTAAGAAGTGCCTTCGCTCGCTCCGCTTACCCAGGTCCATTCGCCGCTTGAGGGGCTGAATTTCCATAAATCGGCAAGAACGCCCGCGTATTGAGTGGCCTGCGAAGAGAAGCCGTTGCCGCCAAACATCCAGAAGTTGCCCTTCGCGTCAACACACGCCGTGGCATCGCTGCGTCCGCCGGGCCAGTTGCTCGCCGACGCCGCTCCCTTGGTCCCATATTTCCCCGGTTCGCCCTCGAAAGTCCCCGGAATGGCGCTGCTCCCTCCCTTCCACGTCCACTCCAGCGTATCCGGGTCGAACATCCACAAATCGCTGAAGTATCCTTGGCCGAATGCCCGCGCAAAACCCAACCCGCCCAGGAGCCATAGCTTTCCATTCGCATCCGTCCAGCCCACCGCCAGTTCCCGCGATCCCGGCGTGTTTGCCTTGCTCGCTACACCCTTCGTGCCGTAGCTTCCGGCCACGCCGCAAGTCCACTCGCCGTTGGCGCCGCTCAGGAAGTAGCTGCAGTCGGAGCCCACCTGGGCGGTTCCCGCCATAAAGGCCCACTGATTCGTCGATGGATTGAATTCCCACATGTCGTTCAGCAGCCCGAAAGTGAATTCCCCCCTCGAGTTTGGTACGTCTGCCCCAGTACCGCCGAACAGCCACAGGTTGCCGCTCTTGTCGGTCCAGGTGACAGCTCCTTCTCTCATGCCCGGCATGTTGCCCGGCGCAAACACGCCCTTGGCGCCATATACCCCGCCAGACAGGAGGTTCTGTGTGTACCCGAGCATGGTGTCCGCGCCGCCCATCCAGGCCCATTCGTTTGCCTGCGCAGCGGCCGAGACGCACAGGCCCGCCAGCAGAATGAGAACGCAGGGCGGGGCCAGTCGACGGAGGAGGATGGTTGCAGCGCGGCGGCCAGCGGAAACTGGGCCGCCTGTGATCGAAAAGAGAAACATTGCATAGTTCATCGTGGAGGCCTCGCGTGCCTCGGATCGACCCGTTCGGGGTGAAGAAACAATGGATAGGGATCGCGCTCCCATGATACCCGTGCCCTGCCTGGTGTCAAGTTTTCCCGCTGTTTAGTTTACCGAGGGGATAAACCCGAGAAAGGGCGCTATTGCGTGACGGTCAACGTACCGTTGACGAATTCGAACTTGTAGTTCTCCGACGCCAGCGTTCCTGCCTTGACCGTAATTGGATAAGTACCCGCTGCCGATTTCGAGGTCGCTGTGGTCGACAGCGCCGGTTTGCCGGTGGTCGCGCTGGTTGCCGTATCCCCATTCACAAAGCCGACAAACCGATATGTCAGCGTGGGAACCGCGGCGCCCTGCTTCATCGAAAGGTTGTTGGCCGTGACGGTCAGCGTTGCCCTGTCTACCTTCAACGTCCGCTTCACCTCGGCAGCCGCGGCAAAAACGCCATTTCCCGCCTGCGTGGCCGCCACCACCACCCATCCGGCGCCGGTGATGGTAAGCGTATGCCCGCTCAGCTTCGCCGGCCCCGATATCAGCTTGAACGTGACCGCCAGCCCCGAACTGGCCGTGGCTGAGAGCGCGATCGGCTTGACTCCGTAGGTCACCGGGGTGGCCGGCTGCGCGAACGTAATGGTCTGCGTCTTGAGGATGGTGTAGGTCGCCGTGGCCACCGCGCTGTTCAAATCACCGGCAATTTCGGCGATGGCCTTTACCGTGGTGTCCTTGGCGATGGAGAGCGCAGTCGTGTACCGGTTCGAACTGCCGGATGGCGTCGAGCCGTCCAGGGTGCAATAGATCGTTGCGCCCGGGGTGGAATCGGAGATCTTCACAGTCTGGGCCGAGGCGTACGTTCCCCCCGCCACGCTGAGTGTCGGCGTGGCGACTGTGGGGGCTGGAGACAGAGTCTGAAATCTCCACAGGTCGTTGAGGGTGTAGCCTCCGCTGATGCTGGAATCGAAGCCGTAGCCTCCAAAGAGCCACAGATTGCTGTTCGCGTCGGCCCACCCGGTCGTCCCCGTGCGAGCGCCGGGGGTGTTGGCCGCGGAGGGCGTGCCCAGCGTGCCGTACACCCCAGGCTGTGGGCCATAGGGTCCGTCCGTGCTGTCTCCGCCCATCCAGGACCAGAGGCGGGTGGCGGGATTGAACTCCCACAGGTCGTTCATGGGGCCGATTTCGCTTATAGCGTCCCAGCCATATCCGCCAAACATCCAGAAACTCCCGCTCTTCTCGGTCCAGCCGAACCCGCTCTCGCGGCCGCCGGGCCAGTTTCCGGCGGCGGGCACTCCTTCCGTTCCGTACACTCCAACCGGCGTGCCGTACTGGTTGGTCGAGACGTATTCCGAGTTGCTGCCGCCCTCCCAGGTCCATTCCTTGCTGGCGGGATTGAACTCCCACAGATCGTTGAGGTCGCCGTAGTTGCCGCTGGCGTCGAAGGTGAACCCGCCAAACAGCCACAGGTTACCATTGCCGTCGGTCCAACTGACGGAACCGTAGCGGCTGCCAGGGATATTTGCCGCTGCCGGCTTCCCCTGCGTGCCATACACGCCCGCCTGGCCGCAAATCAGGTTGTTGCCCTCGCTCCTGCACGCGCTCGTAAAGTGGTCCTGACTGCTGCCGCCCATCCAGGTCCACTCGAGCGTGGCGGGATTGAACTCCCACAGGTCGTTGAGATAGCTGAGGACGTCGAATTCGTCGTAGCCCAGCCCGCCAAACAGCCAAAGATCGCCGCTCTGGTCGAGCCAGCCGATAGCACTCTGGCGGCCGCCGGGGACGTTTGTGGCCGCAGGCATGCCGAGTGTCCCGTACACCCCGGGCTGGCCGCCGCTCTGGCCAGCCGAGCTGTTGCCGCCCATCCAGACCCACTGATTGGTCGCCGGGCTGAACTCCCAGAGGTCGTTCAGATTGCCGTAAGTGCCATATCCGTCGAAGCCTTCACCGCCAAAAAGCCAAAAATTGCCCTCCCCGTCTGTCCAGGTGACAGCGCTGTCGCGGCCTCCCGGCCCATTTGCCGAGCTGGGCGTGCCCAGCTCCCCATAGCTCCCAGGCTGACCGAGGTACTCTCCGCTTTCTCCAGTCTGGACGGGGAGAGCGCTGTTCCCGGCCATCCAGGTCCACTCGCCGCTGGTGGGGTTGAACTCCCAAAGGTCGTTCAGCTCGCCCTGTGCGCCAACCGAATCGAATCCCGATCCCCCGAAAATCCACAGATTGCCCTTGTTGTCGGTCCAACTGGCCGCTCCATCCCGAGCGCCGACAACGTAGCCCGCCCCAGGCTTGCCCCTGGGACCATACACCCCCGGCTGGCCGCACGACTCGCTCTGCGAACAGTCCGCCGGCACCGCCGAGCTTCCGCCCATCCATGTCCATTCCAGCGGTCCGCTGCCGGCTGGCGGAGCGATCGTAAAGGCTCCGGTTGCCGTGGCGCTGTCGGAGTAGCCGTTTCCCGCCGCAATCGCCAGCACCGTTTCCGAGGACGAGACGCTGATCGGGCCGCTATATACCGTCGAGTCAGTCGTGGGGGTCGATTCATCGGTTGTGTAGTAGATGATCGTGCCCGGCGTCGAATCGGAGATCTTCGCCAACTGTGCCGTTGCATAGACTCCCGAACCGGGTGAGATTGCCGGTTTGGCCGCGGCTGGCGAGAGCTTGACCGTCACCGGCGCAGAGATCCCCGTGGAACTGTCGTAGGTTTTGGAGCTGGCGGCGTCCGGCGCATAATCCGCCGTGATCGCATCGCTGCCGGCCGCAAGGGAGTTGGCCGGAACGACGATCGCGGCGGCTCCATGCGCCAGGCTCGTCGCGATCGAGAAGTAGCTCCCGCTCGACAAGGTTACGGTTCCGGTCGGCGTTGGTTTGCCGCTGGCGGCACTGACGTCTACCGTCACCGGAAGGGGCTGCGCGGAAAGGATGCTGGTCGACGACGGAGTTACCTTGACCGCAGGCATCGGCAGCGCCAGGGACACCGTGACCAAAGCCGTCCCCGATGAGAAGCTGAAGCTTGTCGCGCTCTCATTGTCCGGAGTGTATCTGGCTCTCTGAGTGTCCGACCCGGCGGCCAGACGGCCGGCTGGGATGACGATTGTTGCCGCGCCCTCGCTGAGCGCGGTGGCTGCCGACGAGTAGCTTCCACTTGTCAGTTTTATCGAGCCGGTGGGCGGTTGGGTGCCGCTAGCTCCTTGCACCGTAATGCCGACCGACAGCGACTGTGCTGTCGTGATCTTGGTCTCTGCCGGCGTTACGGTTACGCCCGGCGCCGGGATGCCATTGATGGATGTCAGTCCCACCCCGACGCCCCCGTTGCCGGGGCCGGGCGGAACCAGGCTGATCGTTTGCACATCGAAGACACCGCCGCCTGGCCCGGGGACGAGCCCGTTGTAATCCGATTTCCAGCTCCACTGGAACAGCGGCGCGCTTGGCCCCGACGAGTCGCAAGTCGACGATTCGGCGTCGCAAATCCCCACCAGTTGAGTCGTCAGCCCGATAAAGCTCGACGATCCCTTGCATCCGTTCCAATCCGCCGTCCACGCCGCGCCGCCGGGAAAGCACTGATCGCTGGGCGCATCGAGGAAATTAAGTGTATTGCCCGTCTCGAAAGGGGCCGCTTCGATATCGGATGGATTGTAATAATACGGGTACGCATCCAGGAACGGAGGCTTCTGGCTCAGGCCCTTGGAAACGTTCTTGTACCCTCCCGGTGGAGGGTCGTGGAACGGCGGCGTCAAAGGCGTGCCATTCGCCTGATAGATCACGGTCGGTCCCTCCTGGGTAATCTGCTGCACCCAGTCGAATCCGACGTAACCGCACGCCTTGGCCGCGGCTGCAAGTGTTTTGCCGTCAGCCGGCGTAAAGGACGCCTGCATCTGCGGCTCAAGAAGCTCCCAGGAAAGATTCACCGTCACCGGGCAGCCGATAACGAGCGTAAAGTCCAGAGGCTGCTTGTCGCCGTCGGAGTCGGTCGCTTGAATAGTCAACGGATAGGAGCCCTGCTCAGCCGCCGGGCTCCCTGTCGAGATCAGGAGACCTGTTTCCGCGTTGAGCGAAAAGCCGTCCGGCAGGGGTGCTCCCGATCCCGATGGCAGACAAGCCGATCCCGCCGGGCCCGACAAAACGCACCACGAGTAGGGGCCGCCACTGCCGCCCGTCGCCGTAAACAAGCCCTTATACGCCAGGCCGCTGGCCACCCCCGTCTGGCTCGGCGGGGTGATCTCGATCGGCGGAATCTCATCGAATGTCGCTGTGGTCGAAGACGTAACCGTCAATGTGAACGTATAGGTCGTGCCATTGCTCGTCAGCGATCCCTTGATCGCCATGTCGGCCGTTTCGTGCAGCGTCATGGTGGGCGGATTGGCGCCGGGTGAAACCTGGCCGGTGCCGGTTTCAACATTGCCGGTGACGCTGGTAATGGTCAGGCCTTCCGATTCGGCCGCGGCATAGTTGATCACCGCGAAGATCCCCGTTTCGGTCACGCTGTCTCCGCTGACCTTTACGGTGCGAACCAGCGTAGCCAGTTCCGCGGGGGTGAGACCCGAGTTGAGCAGCGAACCATCGCTGGGCAGAATCGGTGAATATTGATAGGTGCACGTGCCGGTTTTGGCAATCTTCACCACGCCGCTGCCGCTGACCGGATAGGTATTCGATCCCGTCTCGCCGTCGCTTGCCGAGATCGCCAGGGTGAGGGTCCCCGTCTCGGTGGCGTTCCAGCTTCCTGCAATGTCTGCGCACTGCGAAAACGCGCGCGGCTGAGTCTGCATCAGCAGCGCGAAAAAGACCGCCGCCAGCCCAAAACGCAAAATGGCCGCCGTACCAGGAGCCCGGCGACCCGAAGGTCTCAACGTGTTCATTTCGTCCCCCAACGCCTTTCGCCGGTCCGCGCCGAGTGCCGATTCCGGACTCGCATTCGCAGCCAAAGCCGCGCCGGCCGCGAAATCAAGGAAAATCGTGGCCCGCAGAGAAGAAGTAAAGAGGTTAAATCTCGATACAGGAAGGAAACATCACGCCGACGCGGATGTCAAGCGTATCGTGCAGGCGAAATTGGCCCTGCGCTATTGCGTCCCGGTCAGCGTGCCGTTGACGAAGGCGAACTTGTAGTTCGCTGCCGCCAGCGTGCCCGCCTTCACGGCGATGGGATAGCTGCCCGCCGGTGACGTCGATGTCGCGGTGGTCGAGAGCGCGGGCTTGCCGGTGGTCGCGTCGGTGGTCGTGTCGCCATTCACAAAGCCGACGAAGCTGTAGGTGAGCGTGGGAACGGCCGCGCCTTGATTCATGGAAAGGTTGTTGGCCTTCACGCTCAGTGTTGCCCGGTCCACTTTCAGTTCCCGCTTCACCTCGGCAGCCGCGGAGTAATCGCCATTGCCCGCCTGCGTCGCCGCCACCACCACCCAGCCTGCGCCGGTAAACGTCAGCGTGTGCCCGCTCAGCTTCGCCGGCCCCGACACCAGCTTCAACGCCACCGCCAGGCCGGAACTGGCCGTGGCTGCCAGCTCAATCGGCTTTGCTCCGTAGGTTACCGGGGTTGTGGGCTGAGTGAAGCTGATGGTCTGCGGCTTGAGGATGACGTATGTCGCCGTCGCCACCACACTCTCCTCATATCCAGTTGCGATTGCGATTGCCTTTACCATGGTATTCTTCGCGATCGAGAGCGCGATCGTATACTTCGCCGACTTGCTCGTTGGCGTACTTCCGTCCAGAGTGTAGTAGATGGTAGCGCCTGCAGTAGCGTCGGTGAGCCCGACGTTCTTTGTCGACCCATACGATCCGGACGCCACACCGAAGGCCGGCGTTGTGGCCGGTAGATTGCCGGGGGTAGGCTGGAACACCCAGAAATCATTGAGTTGTTGGCCGTAGTAGCCCCCGAAGAGCCAGAGATTGCCTCTCTTGTCCGTCCAGTTCGTGGCACCCTGCCTGCCTCCAGGGATATTTCCCGGCGCGGGCTTGCCGCGTGTACCGAACACCCCTGCCGGTGTGCAGGTACCCCTAGCACAGGCTCCGTCCTCCGGACCGCCCATCCATGTCCATTCCTTTGTGCGTGGATTGAATTCCCAAAAGTCGTTGAGGCTTCCCTGATTTCCGTTCACATCGACGGCGCTACCCCCAAAGACCCAGAAGTTGCCGTTATCGCCTGCCCAGCCCGCTGCGTCTGCACGGCTTCCGGGGATGTTTCCGGGAGCCGGCGTCCCCAAAGTGCCATAAACTCCTGCCGAGCCGAATCCCGGCCGAGGCGCCTGGTCTCCGCTCATCCACGCCCATTCCTTCTTCGAGACGTCGAACTCCCAAAGATCGTCGAGTATTGTGCCATAGGGTGCGCAGGACGGGCATGCGGCAGCTGCGCCGAAGCCGCCCAAGAGCCAGAAGTTGCCGCTGCTATCGGTCCAGCCGGAAGGGGTCGTGCGACTTCCAGGAAAGTTTCCTGCGGCGAACTCTCCCAGAGCGCCAAATGCTCCGGCCGACACCGAAAGGGTATCGCTTCCGCCCATCCAGGTCCATTCTGTGGTGGAAGGATCGAACTCCCAGAGATCGTCGAGGTCCCCCACGTTCGCGCTGTCGTTGGCGTAGCCGTCACCCCCAAAGAGCCAAAGGTGGCCGCTAGCGTCGGCCCACCCTGTAGCTTCCTGGCGCGCTCCGGGTACATTCCCTGGCGCAGGAATACCCAGCTCGCCGTAGACCCCATTCTGGGGACTGCCCAGAACCGTGTTGCTTCCGCTGACCCACACCCATTCCTTCGTCGATGGAACGTATTCCCAAAGATCGTTGAGATATCCCCACACGCCGGTTTCATCCCAGCCTGCGCCGCCGAAGAGCCAGAAGTTGCCATTGCTGTCGGTCCAGCTTACTGCTGAGTCGCGCCCTCCGGGAACATTTCCAGCTGCAGGAACTCCCTTGGTACCGTACACCCCAGGAGGACCGTCGTTCTCCCCGAATTGATCGCTTCCGCCCATCCAGGTCCAGAGGTTTGTGGCGGGGTTGAACTCCCAAAGGTCATTTGCTTCCGCATCATGCCCCTCGTCGTCAAGACCATAGCCTCCAAAGAGCCAGAGGTTTCCTGCCTTATCTATCCAGCCCGCGCCGCCCCATCGGCTTCCCGGAACGTTAGTAGCCGCGGGAACCCCCAATGTGCCGAATACCCCGACTCGGCCGCATTCGTACAGGGTGCAGTCGCCGCTCTGACTTCCAGTAATCCACGCCCATTCGCCGGTTTGCGCGGCAGTTGAGACGCAACTGCACCCGACTAGGATCAGCATGCAAGAACGGAGCAGCTCCGTCAGGGAACTCGTTACCGGACGACGGGACGCAGAAGAACGGCCGTTCGGTGAATGCGAGAGCGATGTATTGCACTGCATCGGATGGAGACCTCACACGCCTCGAAACGAGTGGATTGCCGCGAACGCCTCAAGAACATCCATTACGAGGGGAAAGAAAAGGGAATTCGTTCCTAGTTTTAATGCCGTTCAGCCAGCTGTCAAGCATTTTCTGTCCCAGAAAAGTGGGCCGTAACCGGGCTTACCCGGTGTTCGGGCACGCCGCCCGTCGCCGTGCTAACCACTCCGACCAGTCCATCGCCCACTCCGCCCGTCCCAATCGCCATTCGCTGCCCAGAATCCCCGTTCGCTGCACCTTTGTTGGGTTGACAGGGGGCGGGAGTTACTTTGGAATTGCACCTCCAGACCCTGGCATTTCGATCGCACCCGCCAGGGGGCTTGGACCAAGCGGCCCGGAAACGAGCGGGTAACCGCCAGCTCACACATCTAAAAGGAGATCGCACCATGCCCAAAGCGATTAAATACGCCGAAAAAGCTGCCGTCTATGCTGCCAAGGGAGCCTGGGTCGTCTACGAGCGCCTCAACCGCCTCAGCCCCAACGGCTCATTTACCCCAAAGTGGAGCGACAAGCCGCTGCTCAAGAGCTACGAGAAGGAGAAGCCGCCGCTGGGCTGGCCGCGCACCACCGACTCGCTCTGCCCCAAGTGCGTGCCCGAGATCCGCAAGCAGATTCTCGACGGCAAGCTGCCCCACGAGGTGCTGCTCAACGAGAAGGTGGGCGAGATCAAGGCGCAGATCG
>Ga0182024_10016117_pt1 | contig 14211 bp, 10 predicted proteins | sample P32metaG_FD_120480 | JGI IMG/M metagenome (GOLD analysis project Ga0182024, IMG submission 120480) | Permafrost microbial communities from Stordalen Mire, Sweden - P3-2 metaG (Illumina Assembly) | ecosystem: Environmental > Terrestrial > Soil > Wetlands > Permafrost | place: Sweden: Stordalen... | reverse complement strand
GGCCTTCCAGATCGGGTTTGTCGGCTCGCTCGCATTTGGTCTGCTCGCGATCGACGCCATTGAGCGTGAGAAACGGTACATACCCGCCCTGTGGGGCCTCGGCGCCGTCATGTGCTCGGGACTGGGCGTACCGATGGTCATCGCCGCCGCGTTGGTCGCGCTGGCCCATCGCCGGGTCCGGGTGGCGCTCATCGCGGCTTTCGTGCCGGGGGCGGCCTTTGCGATCTGGTGGGTGGCAATCGGCCATTCGTCCTCACCGACGGTGTTCACGAACACGAGTCAACTTCCGTTGTACATATGGACCGGTCTCACGGCCGCCCTCGCCGGGTACCTGGATCTCCCTCGGGTCGTCGGCGCGGTGGTCGTCGTTGCCCTCGCGGCCACCGCGGTGTGGTTGCGAAGCATCCCGGCCGTGCTCGCCGCGTCTTCCGTAGTTCTCTTCGCCTTCGTCGGAATCGGCCGGCTGCAAGACGGAGCCGGTGAAGCGGCGGTGTCGCGCTATTCGTTTGTCGCCATGGCGCTCCTCTTGCCACTCGCCGGACAGTTCCTGACCACCGTGTTACGGCATCGCGACCTTCGAGTGATCGTCGACGTTGCGCTCATCGGGCTTATCGGCATCAACGTGCTCGTGCTCCACAGCGAGGCGACCACGTGGGCGGTGGGCACCCAATACGATCGAATTGAGCTACCACCAGCGGCCTATCTGGTCGATCACGGTGAGAGATTCCTCGGTGACCTGCCGGCCGGCAATGGCTATGGGTCAGCACAGAGCACGCTCACGCTGAGCAAATTTACGCAGATGGTCAAAAACGGGCAGTTCCCCGTGCCGGAACATGTGAGCGCGTCGGAGTTGGCAACCGAGCGCGCGGTGTTGACAGTCTCGGCTACACCCAGGCGAGCCTTCCCGGCCGGCCTGGCATTCACCAACCCGAAGACGCCGACCTGCGTCAATCTGCTGCAAGGAATGGCGGTCGCCGTCACCCTGGCGGGCCCGGGTTCGCTGCGCCTGACCAGTTCCAGCCCGCTCCGATATTCCCAGACCACTCCACTCTCGGTGACCGTGAAACTCCATCCCGGTCGCGGCGCCACGCAGATCGGTCCCGCAGCGAACATTGGTCCCACCGACCGTTGGCTCAATCTTCCCGGGGGAGGGTACGTATCGGCCGTTGTAGCGGCTTTCGACGGTCCCGTGAGAGTCTGCGAGACACTTGCCCAACCTGGCCAGAGGCCGAACCACCAATAATGAAAACCGGACCCCTGAACTTGGTGAATTCGAGATGGCGGACGACCTCGAGAAGATCCTGGCCTTGCGCAAGGATCTTCTCGCCTTCGGTCAGCTTGTGGATGACCAGTTCGCAGGTGTGGCGGCATTGCTTCGTCTGTCCTCCCGGCCTCATTATGGAGGATCGGACTCGTAGGCGCGCGCGCCTCAGTTCGGCGAGTCTCGCTGAGTGCTTTTCACTGCCGCCAGGAGTTGCGGAACTAACCACTTTGCGACCCAAAGAGATGCAGCCGGCCCGTAGTGTGCATCGTCCGGTCTGACCGTTAGCCCTGCTACCACGAATGGGCAAGGCGGCCCCGAGGGGCATACACGCGATGAGAGGTCAACCAATCCGACGCGCCCCGTGTATCGTTTTGCCAGCTCGATCAGCATTTCGTTGAGGTGGGCAAACGCTGCGTCATTGGCAGTCGGTCGGGTCGGTGTACCACTGTCCACAAACGGCGGTTGTTCTAAGAGGATAACGGTCGCCCCAGTCGCGATGAACTGTTGGAGGCGCGCGTTCATTCGCTTGAGCATGGTGGCTCGCCACTGACGGCTTCCTTGAACAAGCACTTTGTGCCCAGAGGTTGTTTTCACCAAGATGGATGCCTTCTCCCAGGTGCTCGACCAGAGAATTATGTTGGGCGAGTCCCGCCTGATGGCTGATTTCTCGGTGTCAAGGGCCTTTTTTGCACAAATATCGGTGTCCGTCTCGATATCCACGCCCGGATCGTTTTTGTAGAAATAGGGTGCGATGCGACCGCTCGCTATCCCGCAACCGACCACCGCGCCACTATCAACCTGTAGACCGTACAAAGAGCCGACGGCAGCAAGTCCAGGCATTAGCGTGCACGCAGTTGAATCACCTACGACGACCATGCGAAGTTGGCTAGTTGAGTGAAGCCTGGAGGCTTGATCCTTCTTTATTCCGAGCTCCGCTTGCATGGAGGTGAATTGGGCCGCCGTCGTTGAGGGACAACGCGTCCCCACACCACCATCAGCGGCGCTGACCACGTTGGCACCTGCGTCATGGTGGACTTCCGCAGTCGTTATTGCCAGTCCGGAGAACACGAGGCAACCCCCCATGACAACGCTCACCCACCGCCGGGTCATGAGAGCTTTGGCATGGCGTATCGGATTCTCAATAATAATATAGGTGCCCACGGCTATTACTAATGCGAACAGCACCAGAATCATGTTGTCCGAAACCGAAAGACTTGTCTTTCCTTCGCGTTGTGCTGCGATTGTGAGAATCGGCCAGTGCCACAGATACAACGAATATGAGACGAGTCCGAGTAGTTGGAGCGGCCGCAATCGCAAGAGGGACTCGACACCCCAGGTCGGTTGGGCTGTCCCCCCAGCAATGATGAGACCCGCGCCGAGTACCGGTATTGACGCGAGCGATCCTGGATAGGCGGTAGAGGACGTGAAGACAAAGGCCGCTGCCAGAATCGCCCCCAAGCCGAGCCAGGACATGAGAGCGGCGACAAAAGACGGAAGGCGTCTGAGGGATTCGCTCGACACAGCGACGAGAGCCCCCAGAGCGAGTTCCCACGCACGCGTGAACGGCGAGAAGAAGGCCGTCGACGGATCTGTTGAGGTCAGTGCAATCGATAATGCGTACGAGCCCACGATCGTGCACACCAGCACGATCGTGAGGCGAATGCGTAGTGACGAACGGCGAAAGAGGCCCGCAACGACCAAGAAGACGGCTGGATAGACGAGGTAGAATTGCTCCTCGACGGCGAGCGACCAAAAGTTCTGAAGAGGGGAAGGCGGTTTCAGCGACGATAAATAATTCGTGGAAGTTGCGGCGAAGTGAAAATTTACGAGGAACACCGATGCCCATTGACCGTCGCCCGAAGTCTGGCCGCCGGTAGCCGCACCGAGGAATACGTTCGCTGCGAGGACAGTGACAATTATGACCACCGTTGCGGCTGGAATGATTCGCCGGGCGCGACGACCATAAAACGCCAAGATCGATGTTCTGCCAGTTGACGCGGACTCTCGTAAGAGCAAACCGGTGATGACGAACCCAGAGATGACAAAAAAGACATCGACACCGACGTAGCCACCACTTATCCCGGGGATCCCGGCGTGAAACAAAACGACCAGCAGGATCGCAATCGCACGCAAGCCCTGGACGTCGGGCCGGAACTTTCGATCACCTGGCGCGGTACCGGCCTCGTCGCCGGAAATGAGGAGGCGGTCATCGGCCGCCACGGTCATCTTAGAGTTCCTTCTGTTTGGGCATTCTTCCCATCTTCACCGTCGGCGACAACTGTGAATGTGATTAAAAGCGCCCACGTCGGGCCAGCCATCCTCAGCAGCCGTGCAGACAGAGTGGCGTTGAACGACCCCCCTCGGTCTCTTGTCGTTTCTAGCCGCGATCTTGCGGGCGGCGGCGTCGCCGTCCAAACTGCCTCGCGGACGCCGGACAGATGAGGGTAGCGTGGTCCGGATGGGGGTGCTGGTCGAAAGAATCTGGCGACTATACGATACGCCTCATGGCCGGAAGCTCGTGCGATACGCCATGGTGTCCGCCATTTCGGCCTTGGTAGCCTTTGTCGTCCTCACAATTGTGTACGGGGTTTTGCAACTCTGGACCGCGGTGCCAAGCGTGCTCTTCTCCAACATCGTGGCTGGTTTCCCCGCCTACTATTTGAACCGGCGGTGGGTTTGGCAAAAGTCGGGGCGATCGCATTTGCGCCGAGAAATCCTTCCCTTCTGGGTGATGTCGCTGACGGGCATCGGGGTTTCCATTGTCGCGGCTTCACTGGCACGGAACTTCGCCGAAAGTCACCACCTTCACCACCTTGCTCGTACGGTGCTTGTGGTGGGTTCGAACATTGCAGCATTCGGAATTCTGTGGTTCGTGAAATTCCTCATCCTGAACCGCCTCTTCGCTTTCGACTCGCTCGCATCGGCGGAGGTGGAAACCTGATCGATCTCGATTGCGAGAAAACTAAGGATCGTTGGGTCTGAGTGCGGAATGTGTGGTTGTGAACCGCCAAAGCACTGTTTGCTTGGTAGCCTCGACGTGTGCGGGTCCCGCCGTCGACGGCCCTCGGTCGGGTCCTCGGGGTGATCTGCCTGGTAGTGATCCTCTTCGTTGGCGCCACAGCGAGATTGTTTCTATGGCCGCCGAGTGATCGGCCGACCCGGGCACAAGCAGTCGTCGCTTTGGGTGGGGACCCTGGGCAGCGCCGGGCGAAGGCGGCCGTGGAACTCGCCCGGTCGGGGTACGCACCGGTTGCCGTGATCTCCCTCGGAGGCGACGCCGAATGTCCGCCGCCTGTGCATGGTGTGCGGATCATCTGCTTCCGGCCGCGTCCGGTGAACACACGCGGGGAGGCTGAATACGTTTCTCGGATTGCCCGTCGCCGCCACTGGAACCGGTTAATTGTTGTATCGGAGCGGAGTCAAACGACCCGAGCTCGTGTGCTCTTCAAGCGGTGCACTGATGCACGTATTGAGATGGTGCCGGTAAGTGATCCGCAGCCTCCCCGACTGCTCTATGACGTGGCCTACGAGTGGGGAGCATTGATAAAGGCGTTGGTCTTAATTCGATCTTGTTGATCGAGTTGGGACTCTCGAGGGCCACTACTACTGCGCCTCAATGCGTTCTGTCAGTGAACTTGGGGACTGTGGGTCGGAGTCGCCAATGATGCCGGCGATGTCCCGCATTGAGAACGAGCGCATGCCATCGGACTGGGCGAGCCGGTCAAACTCGTCGAGAATCGTGTTCAGGAGGTCGAAGCTCTGGCGCGGGAAGCGAGCAAAGTTATGAGGATGCCACCATAGATGGAAGATCCGTCCTCTGCGACCAGCGTCACGGAGCCCAGCTTTGAGTCGGGCGATGCGAAGCGGCTCCAACGCTCGGCGATTGGGAACGTAAGGACGCAAGAAGGCGCTCGCTGGTACGTCGCATAGATCGTCGTCCCGCCGCAGGCGGTCCCAAGCGATGGTGGGTGGCGCCGAGAGGCCACCGTACGCATCCGCCAGCCGTGCAGCACGGTGGGCGAGGCTTTGACCACCTTGGCTGCGCCCTTCGTGACCCCACGAAGGTTGAGGCCCTCGGAAGCAGTTGAAGCCGCTCTGGAGCACCGCAGGGGCGTACAGCGGATTCCATTGGTTGCGGGGCAGCACGAGGCTGGTCAGGTGAAGATTGCGAGATCGAGCGATGGCTTGAGCGGCCGCCAAGTCGGCGCGGAATGAATCCACGTCCTGGCCCGCCTCGAGGCAGTAGTAGTGAGAGAAGGTATGAGAGGCGACTTCTTGGCCCGGTGTACCACTGAGCAAATCGACGAGTGATCCGGCCATATGCTCTGGATCCGACGCTTCGTCGTCGCCTACCGTTTCGACAAACGGGTCAAGTTCGGGCCGCTTATAGTTCGGTCGCACCTCAGGCGAGAATGCCGCGATTTCTTGGCGTTTCGAAGCGAACAGAAACCCGACTGTGGCCCAAGTTGCCCGAATACTCCGACGAGCGAACAGCTTTGCGAGGTCCTCCACGACGGGGCGCGATGCCGAAAGATCTGCGAAGTTCGGGTCTTCGCGTCTGGTGTGGTCCCTCATGCCCCAGTGCAACTCGAAGTCCAGCGAGATCACGAGCGCGCCGGGCTGGGATGGGGTGGTCATAGAATAGGCCTCGCTCAACGCTTCCGTCTCTCTTCTTCGTCTGCTTCCGCGAACAAACGACCATCATGGGATCCCCGGATCACGTGGACCCGTTGCATTTCCCAGTTGTCCAGATGGTATTAGTGAACACCGGTGACGATCCATTGTCGCAGGTATCCCCACAGGGTGGGGTGCGTCAAAAGTCGTGACTCTCCAGGTGACGATTCTTCGGCGCTCGGTCGCAGCACATGACCGGCGAGCACATGGCCGACTTGGTCGGCCAAGAGCGGAAGACCGGCCGCAAGATGCAGATACGGGTACGTGGCGATCGAGTCTGCCGGCGATGTATCGAAATAGGCCTTGGCCAGAACGGTCCCGGTGTCGACCCCCGGATCGACGACGTGAACCGTTGTCCCCACTTCCTCGGGGTGTCCTTCGGCCAGCGCCCAATAACCCCCATGGACGCCCCGGTAGTGAGGGGTGATCCCGGCATGGATGTTGATGAACGGGCAATCGAGGGAATCGAGGACCGAGCTGGAGATGATCCGGGTACCGTTTACCACCACCAGCTGCGGCTGGAGGCGTTGCAGCAGGGCGATGGTTTCGGCGCTGTTGACGGAGCTGACGCGGTGCCCGGGCCGGTAAGAGCTGTCATTGAGGTTCTCCTCAGTTAACACAGCGCGCCGACGCGCCCGACCGAGTCGACGGAGCAGTGGCATCGCCAGGACGACGAAGAGGATTTGACCCGCGGCCGCAACCCACCCGATTCGCCGTGCTCTTCGCCGTGCCAATCTGACGCGGGACGGTGCCCCTTCCATCACTACGACTAGATTTTGCACCCGTTCCGCAAGGCGGTTGGCGACAATGTCGGTACTGTCACCGGGCCCGGCAAGCAGAATCACTCTGGGGGTCTCTGAGGTGTCCACGGGCAACAGAGTACGGGAAGGTCTGAAAGTGACGGTCAACCCGGTCCGCCGGCGCCTCTGAGCCGACTGCGGGATTTGCGTTTTCGGGCTGCCAGTACCGGCGGAGAGTGAAATTTGGCCGCGGACATGGGTTTCTGAGGCGTCGGCGCTGGCGCTGCCTTCAAAAACAGGTCCGGACTCTACCGTTACCAGGGCTTCAGCGGGGCTCGTGGTCCAGCATGAGCCTTTCCGCGGTCGGTCTCTCCGGGAGCCAATCCTCGACAGCCGATGACATGTCATGAGGGACTGACGGTAGGTCTCCGTGACGGTAGAATGACTCTGCACCCAGCGGTACGAAACGCGTACTACGGCAGGACCACTGTTGTTGAGTCGATTCTTGTTCCGAGAAGGCGGGGGAGGCGAACTGATATGGCACCCGGACCCAGGAAGGAAGTCAATCAGCCGGAACCACCGACTCGCCAGGAGAAGATAGATACCAACCTGCGGCACTTGGACACGGCTTTGCGAAAGGCCAACCAGGCTGGTCCAGTCGATGCAAAGGCAGTCGATGCGGGAAGAGCCGCCGCCTTCGGTATCCGTGCGTTAGCCCTGATGCAGATGGAGGCCAACGAAATGCTCCGTGCGTTGGCCCTCATGCACATGGAGTCCAACGAACTTCTTCGCCAACTCGTCAAAGATGCTGGCGATACACCCTAACTTGGGTTACTGACTTACTAGTTACACGACTTCGCCCAGAGCTTTGAGGGGGTGTTTCAATTGTCGCTCCGCCCAGCGCGCTCTGCAACAATGAGAGCGAGTGTTGGGGCCGCTATTCGATCAGGAGGCCGCATGGAACCAGTCCACCGTGGCCTGAAGCCCCTCGTCGAGGGCGACGGGCTCGACGTCGGGAAACAGACCCCTGAGCCGAGTCTGGTCGGCCTGTGAGTCGCGCACATCGCCGGGGCGTGGATCCGAATGGTGGCGTGGAAGTGGCCTACCCAGCAGTTGCTCGAGGAGCGCGATGAGTTCGAGGAGCGAGACTCTCGATCCGAAGGCGAGGTTTACGGGCTGCGGGTCGGTGACCCGACGGCGAATGCTGTCGGCCAAGACGGCCGCAACACTCCCCACAAAGGTGAAGTCCCGCGTCTGATGCCCGTCGCCATGCACCGGCAGAGGGTGACCGCGTAGCGCAGACGACACAAAGACGGGCACCACGGCGGCATAGGCATGATCGGCGGCTTGCAGGGGGCCGAATACGTTGAAGAAGCGGAAGGCAAGGACCGGTAGGTCGAACGAAGTGCCGTAGGCGAGGGTATAGGCCTCGGTGGCCAGCTTGCTCGCCGCGTAGGGACTGATCGGCATGGTTGCCATGTCCTCGCGTTTGGGTATCGCGGGGTTGGCGCCGTAGACCGAGGATGACGACGCAACGACCACGTGCGGCCCTCCGCTACGACGGGCGGCTTCCAACACCATCATCGTGCCGGTTGCGTTGGCCTCGTGAGTGGCCATTGGATCTTCCAGCGAACGGGGTACCGACGGACGGGCCGCCAGGTGCACAACAGCGTCTATGCCGTCGAAGACCGAGTCGAGCAGGGAGGAATCGAGAATTGATCCCTCGACCAGCTCCACTTGGTCAAGACTCGCCAGATTCTCCCGCCATCCGGTCGACAAGTCGTCCAAGGCTATGACCTTGTCCACGCCGGGGTCGTCCGACAGCGCCCGACAGAGGTTGGCCCCGATGAAACCCGCGCCCCCGGTCACGACGACCCTCATGGCCGAGAGACCGCCGAGGTCTTGAGGTACCGGTCCGGATCGAGCCGTGCGCTCACGACCTCAGCCCTTGGCTGCGCCGCCAGGATTACAGTCGCTCAACGGTCGGGCCATCCAGGCGGTTCCGCGTATCGAAGACATACCGGGCATGGGTTCGGACCAGGTCGTAGTCGAAGGCATCGTGATCGGTCACCACCACGACGGCGTCAGCGGAGTCGAGTTCCTCCGCGCTCAGCTCCACGAGCGGGAACACCACCGACTGGTCTGAGAGGTGGGGGTCGGCAACACGCACGTCGGCCCCGAGCGCCGACAAGGATTGGGCGATGGCCGTTCCCGGTGACTCACGGTGATCACCGGTGTTGGGCTTGTAGGCAAGACCGAGGAGCAGGATGCGCGATCCGTTGATGGCTCGCCCCATCCGGTTGAAGCCCAAGACCAGCCGCCGGACGACATAGTCGGGCATGTGCTCATTGACGTCGTTGGCAAGCTCGACGAAACGAAAAGGCTGGCCGAGGCTCCGGCGTACCTTCCACGACAGGTAACTCGGGTCGATGGGGAGGCAGTGACCGCCCACTCCCGGTCCGGGAGTGAAGCGCAGGTAGCCGAAAGGCTTGGTCGAGGCGGCGTCGATGGCCTCCCACACGTCGATATCGAGTTCCTCTGCGAACATTGCCAGCTCGTTGACGAGGGCGATGTTGACGTGGCGGAAGGTGTTCTCGAGGAGCTTGGTCAGCTCAGCCTCTCGGGTGCCAGATACCGAGATCGTCTGGTCCACGATGCGGTCGTAGAAATTGCGGACTGCTTGCAATGACGATTCATCGATGCCCGAGATGACCTTGGGGGTATTTTCCAGACGCCAGTCCGGATTACCTGGGTCGATGCGTTCGGGGCTATAGCCGAGGTGGAAGTCGCGTCCTGCGACCAACCCCGATCCTTCTTCGAGAAGGGGGGCAACGAGTTCCTCGGTTGTGCCCGGATAGCTGGTCGACTCGAGCACGACGGTGGCTCCGGGCTGGACGTGCGGGGCAAGCAGCGTGGCGGCGCCTTCGACGAAAGAGAGATTCGGGTTGCCGTCGTGCAACGGAGTGGGAACATCGATGACCGCTACGTCGAAGGCGCCCATGCGGCCCGGGTCGCTCGTCGGCTCGTAGCGCTCGGAGCCAAGAGCCCGGACAAGTCGGTCGTCGGGAATGTCTTCAATGTAGGAGTCGGCGTCGGCAAGGCGCTTGACCCGGCCTGTATCGGTGTCGAAACCCACGACGTTGAATCCGACTTCTACCGCCCGAAGGGCGAGGGGAAGTCCGACGTAGCCTTGGCCCACAACGACGAGCTTGGTCGGGGCGCTCTCCAGGCTCACCCGCGGTCGCCGCGGATCGGGCTCATGCTGAGGTCGAGATGGCGGGGGACGGCGAGCCATTCGCGCTCCGGGGCACCAGCATCGGTGTTGGCTCGGGCGCTCCAACGGCCTCGGTGAGAGCGACGGAGTCTGGGTCTTGTTCGGCGGACACCGCTGTGAACAGGAGGGCCCGGACGGCCGGTACGTCCCGGTTGACCGCAGCCGCATGGAGGCGCGACAGCTTGGTGTTGAGCACCTCGGGGGGGGTGGGAACTGGGGCGAGCCGGTGAATGTGGGGATGAGTCGTGCTGAGCACCTGCTCTTCGGGCGTACAGAGCTCCTCGTCCAGTTTCTCGCCCGGCCGCCTGCCGATGATCTCGATCGGGATGTCGACCCCCACCCGGTAGCCAGACAGCCGGATCATGCGCTGGGCCAGGTCGATGATCCGGACCGGCTGACCCATGTCCAGCATGAAAATCTCACCGCCCGCAGAGAGCATCGACGCCTGCAAGACGAGCTGGACCGCCTCTTCGACGCTCATGAAGAACCGGGTCATCCGAGCGTCGGTCACCGTGACCGGGCCACCGTTCGCGATCTGTCGGGCAAAGGTCGGAATGACACTGCCACGGCTGCCGAGGACGTTGCCGAAGCGAACAGCGCAGTAGGCCGCACCCTTTGGGGAGCGGGCCAGCACGATCTGTTCGGCGAGGCTCTTGGAGGCCCCCATCACACTCGAAGGGGTGACCGCCTTGTCCGTTGAGATCTGCACGAATCGCTTGGCGCCCACCTCGACGGAGGCCTCGACAACGTTGAGAGTGCCGAAGACGTTCGTGTTCGCGGCCTCTACCGGGTACAGCTCGAGTACCGGCACGTGCTTGTGAGCGGCTGCGTGGAGGACGACCTCGGGCCGGTAGCGGTTGAACACATCGAAGACCGCGCCACGGTCGGTGATGTCGACGAGTGCCTGTTCACACGGACCGGGGACCGTGGCGGCGGTGTCGTGGAGGTGGGTCTCGTCGTGGTCGAGGAGGACCAGCAGGCTCGGCTCCAGGCTGGCCACCTGGCGGCAGATCTCTGAGCCGATAGAGCCGCCCGCGCCGGTCACGAGCACCCGGCGACCGGTCAGCGAGGAACGAATCGTATCGAGCTCGGCGGCCACCGGTGTGCGGCCGAGCAGGTCCTCGATGCTCGGTTCACGCGCTTGGCGGATGGCGGCGAGATGGGTGGGGAGGCTCATGAGATTGTGGACGCCCGGGAGGACTTTCATCGACACGCCGGCCTCTTCGGACGCTCTGAGCACCTTTTCGACCAACTCGGGCGGCGGTGCGGGGATGGCCAGCAGCACCTGTTGGAGGGTGTAGCGGCTGGCGGCGTCGGGGATGTCGTAGATGCTCCCGACGACGGGGACTCCGAGTAGGGACAGACCGTGAGCCCGGGTGTCGTCGTCGAACACGGCGACCGGGATCAACCCGGCGCTCGGACAGCGCTGCATCTCGCGGATGGCGGCGGCTCCCATGTCGTGGCTTCCGACGATGGCCACCCGGAGCCCCATCTGCCGTGATCCGCGCTGCCACGCAAACAACCGGGAGTGAAAGCGAAGGATCCCCATGCCCATGGTGGAGAACAGGCAACCCACCACCACCACACTGACCGGCACCAACTCCGGGCTGTACATCCGCCAGATGAGGTCGAACGCCAAGAGGACGCACATGGTCACCACCGCGGCGAGAAGAAGCTGTCGAGCCTCTTGGGCCCCGGCGTGACGCCACATCCGCTCGTACAGCCCGAAAAGCTGGTTGGCCACTAGCGCGACGATGACTGCGACGACCAAGAACAAAGCGAAGTGCTGCCAGTAGTTGGCGGGCGCTTTGTTGCGAAAGTAGATGACTTCGGCCAGCCCATAGCCGGCGAAGACGCAGATTGTGTCGAGCAGCACGAATAACAGGCGGGCCCGGACGCGACTAGCCCGGACGGCGACACTGTTCTCCCTCACCGCGCGCTCGGGCGATTCATCGCGTGGCTCCCACTCGGCCGCTTCTTGCTCAACCATGCCCATCTGACGGGTCCCCCCCCGATTCCGACACCCCCCGAGGCCGACACGCCCCCCAGGTGGCCTGTCCCCAGTCACACCTTCCGCAGAGTCCCTCTCATTGAGTCCCCTCTCTTATCACACGAGGAAACGATTGCGCCTGCGGTGCTACGTACAAGCTAGACGCTTGGGCACTGCGTTCGCCCTTCAGGGTGATGAGCTGGTGATTTTTCTGGACGTATAACGGCGTTGAGTGAACCTCGTCAACCGCCGTGTCGTATCCGTAATCCCATGGTTAAACCGCGTTATGACACCGGATTGCAGGCACGTGGCCGTCGTTGGGAGACCGCCGCGTTGAGCCCCAAGGGGCAATTTGGCGCTCGGCAATGCAAATAACTGAGGTGTATCCTTTCGTCCGATCACTGGGTGAGGCTGTACTGCCCGATCGATCGAATGGTAGGCGTTTCGCCCTCGGCGACGATGCCGACGAGGGGCAGAGGAACCGAGGACGGGGAGTGGGGCGGATGGAGCCGATCGACTTCGGAGGTGCGCTGCTTCGGCGCTGGTGGCTCCTGTTGGTGCTCGGCCTCGTGGGGGCGATGGTAGGCCTCCTGCTTCCGGCGGGCCACGCCAAGCATGCGGCCCCATCCTCTTGGAGTTCGACGGCGGTTGTCGGGGCGTCACCGGCGGGCGGCCCTGGCAACCTCGTTGTACAGTCCGGAGACGTCAGCACCGACCAGATTGTTTTCTACGCGCGCAATGTGGCGGTGGTGACCGCCGCAGCCAAAGCAATCGGACGGTCGGGCTCGATTTCCCAGTTGGAACGAGCGATCACCGTGACCGGTCCGACTCGCAAGACTGGGCAACTCGGCGAGGTGAGGATCAGCGCAACGGGGCCGACGTCGGAAGGATCGGCCGCGTTTGCGAATGCGTTCGCCAACCAGCTGGGCACCTATATGAACGGCCTGGTTAACCAGCACAACCAGTACCTGTTGGCTCTGGTACGCCAGAAGGTGGCCGGACTGGAAACCCAGATAAGCGCACTGGGCAAAACCAAAGGGGGCAACAGCCTCCAGAACCAGCTGAACGTGGCCCTCGCTCAAGAGCAAACCCTCGCGGCTACGGCGCCGACCACCGGATACCTGATACTCCAGCCGGCCCAGGCGAGTTCGGCGGCCAAGGTTGCGGGAGGTTCGGGTGGCCTGGGATCGAGCCGCTTGGTCCGGGGAATCGCCGGCCTCGTGGGCGGCCTGATCGTGGCTGCGGGCATCGTGCTGGCGATCGAATTGCTGGACAAGCGCTTGCGCGGCGCGGCGCGCGCCGAGGAGACATTCGGGTTCCCCGTCATAGCCGAGATCCCGATGCCCTCGAAGGAGAACGGCGACGGGGTCGTGTCGGTCTTCAACGGATCATCCTCGTCGAGCTCGCCGATGGCAGAGGCCTACCGGATGTTGAAGATGTCGGTGCTGTTCGGCGCCTTGGTGGCGCCGACGCGCTACGACAGCGGGGTCGGTAACGGGCGCGGCCGGGATATCGCGAACGGACATGCCAAAGGGGCCGGCAATGGGCATGGCAACGGATCCGCCAGCCTGGCGTCGACGGTCGGCCCTCGCCCCTTCTCACCTCCCACACGCCAGGTCATCATGGTGGTGTCTGCGGGCACGGAGACATCTCGACCGCTGGTAGTGACCAACCTGGCTGCCACGTTCGCCGACGGTGGACAGCGGGTGATCGTGATGAGCACCCACGATCTCCATCTCCATGCCGGCAACCGAGTTAGTCAAGGGAGCAACGACCCGAGAGCCGTTATTGCGCCGGCCGAACTCGAAGCGACACTCCACACGTCCCCGCTAGCAAACGTCTCGTCCATCCCATTGGGTCTATTCGTGGCGAACAGCGGCCAGTTGGCTCTGCGAGCACCGGCCGTGCTCGAAGCAGCACGCCAGCTGGCCGACGTTGTCCTGGTAGAAGCGCCTCCGATTCTGGGCTTTCACGACGCTGAGGCATTGGCCCCCGCGGTAGACGTTGTCCTCGTGGTGGGAGAATGCCTGGCGACCACCTTTGACCAGGCCAAGCGTTCCGGCGAGTTGCTGCGCCGTATCGGTGCCCCGGTTGTCGGTGTTGCGCTCACCAACATGCGCATCGGGGCGCGCGACATCCGCCGGTCGGTGGTGCAACCCCCGGTGGGGCCCAAGAATCATCTCGAGCCCGAGCAGGCTCCGGCCGCCGATCCGGACGCCTCGCCCGCCCAGATTAAGCACTAGCTGCCGGTGCTCCAAGCGGCGCTCGG
>Ga0182024_10016116_pt1 | contig 14211 bp, 15 predicted proteins | sample P32metaG_FD_120480 | JGI IMG/M metagenome (GOLD analysis project Ga0182024, IMG submission 120480) | Permafrost microbial communities from Stordalen Mire, Sweden - P3-2 metaG (Illumina Assembly) | ecosystem: Environmental > Terrestrial > Soil > Wetlands > Permafrost | place: Sweden: Stordalen... | reverse complement strand
TTGCGCGTGATGAAACGGTGCTCGTTGAAATCCACGTAATGTCGGCCGCCCTCGCTGGAAGTGCGAATCACCGGGAAGCGCGCGAAGGACCAATAGAGCTGCACTTCGGGAAGCAGCAGGGCCCGCGCGACAAATTCGTTTGGTGGAGAATCGGCGCTGAAAGCGAAAAACGGCGCGGTGGAGTCGCGCAGATCGAAGCGCGATTGGTACACACCGTCGGTGGTGCGAATGACGCCGCCCCAATCGAGCAGCGAAGGCGGAAGCGGAAGGGCCGCGATGCGGTCAATGGGAATATGATTCGTGGCTGCAAAATTCCTGGTGCGCAGTAGCGCGGCATGATGGGCGACGCTGCAGGCGAAAATATAGGCACACAGTACGACACAGCCAGCCTGGCACCAATGCGCGGTGGTGACGCGGAAACCTGCGCCGCGAATTATGGGGAGAAAAAACAGCGCGGCGATGATGCCGCTGGCCGCGAACGTAACCCACAGGTGAAATGGAAATCCTACCGCGCCTGCGATTTTCCACGCGCCGAATGCGCAGAGCGTGAATAGCACCCACATGGGGAAGGCGCGCTTGGTCGTTTTGCTGCGATCGGAATAAATCCACGCGGCGACCTGCGGAAGCAAGGCGATCGCGGTGAATGAAAAGTCTATGATGAACAGAAGGTCCCAGGCGACGCGTTCCTGCGAAAACGGATACCAGATGCGCGTGCCGAAGGAGGTCATGGCGTCGAGGAAAATGTGACTGGCGATTGCGATGGAGTAAATGATGAAGAGAATTCCCCACGAGGGCGCTTCCCAATCACGAAGGCCCCAACGTTTTTTTGCGAATGCGAAGCCCGCGCGAGTGAGCCATGCGAGAAACGCGGCGAAAAAGGGTAGCGCGACGAAAGAATGCGTGATCGCGCGATGATACTTGACGATGGCCAGAGGATCGCTGGAGAAGATTTCCCGCACGACGTCAACATCCGGAAACATGGCGCCTGCGGTGGCGGCGAAAGTTGCGACGCGGCCGTTACGCTCCGAGAAAAAGCCTTTGCCGATGAGCGCGCCGACGATTCCGTGAGTTATGGTATCCATGGATGATTCGAAAAAGTAAGAGTGTACATGATTGCGCGGAAATCAAACGACTTCGAGAAGCGGAGAGCGCCTGGCGGTAACCTCTCCAACGATGCGGCCGGGGACATTGCGGCGACGCAGAGCGGCCAACGCGGCATCGGCGGATTCTGGAGCGATGGCGGCGAGCAAACCGCCGGAAGTTTGTGGGTCGAAGAGCAAAGCGTGGAATTCGTCGGGGACGCTGGGCGCAAAAGCTGTGCAACTTTCCACGAAGTCGCGGTTATTTTTCATACCGCCGGAGAAAAAGCCGCGGCGTGCCGCTTCGATTGCGCCGGGAAGATATTCCATCCGCGTGTGGTCCAGTTTCATGGAGACGCCGCTGCCGATAGCCATTTCCCGCGCGTGGCCGAGAAGCGCAAAACCGGTGACGTCGGTGACGGCGTGAATCGGACGCTGTTCCGGCGCGTGCGCGGCATCAATTTCGTGGAGCGCTTCGGCGGCGTCACGATTCAGGCGTGTCATGGACGCAGTGGCGCCAGCGACCCAGGCCTCTTCGGCTTGGCCCTGTTTTAATGCTGTAGAGATCACTCCGGTGCCGAGCGGTTTGGTGAAGATCAGAATATCGCCAGGACGCGCGCCAACATTTTTCCAGATTCGTTGCGGATGAATCACGCCGGTGACCGCGTAGCCAAACTTCAGTTCATCGTCGCGAATCGAATGGCCGCCGACGACGGTGCAATTGGCTTCGGCCATTTTTGCCAAACCGCCGCGCAAAATTTGTTCCAGGACTTCCGGCGCACCGGCAGCGGGAAATGCCAGGATGGTGAGTGCGGAAATCGGACGGCCGCCCATGGCGTACACATCGCTGAGTGCGTTCGTGGCAGCCACTTGGCCGAAAAGTTCGGGATCATCCAGGATCGGCGTGAAAAAATCCACGGTTTGAACGATGGCGAGATCGTCAGTGAGGCGATATATAGCTGCGTCGTCGCTGGTTTCGAAGCCGACGAGCACGTTTGGATCGAGCTGCGGCGGAAGGCGTTTGAGCACTGCATCGAGAACGCTCGGACTCAGCTTCGCAGCGCAGCCTGCGGCTTTCGCGGTGGTGGTGAGCCGGACTTGTTCCGCCAATGTCATTTCTCCGTGGAACAGATTGGATGATTATAGCGCGCGGCAGTTGCGTACTTCACATCAGAACAAGAGGAACTGAGTAGCCAGAATAACCGGGCGGCCTATGCGTGGGCGGCGGCTGATCTAATAGGAATGGTGATGGGCTTGGCGGTTTCGGTCGCGGCGAGCATGTGGCAGCGGCCGTCGAAGATGGCGCCCGGTTCCATTATCAGGCATGGCGTGTGAATTTCACCGGTCACGATGGCTTTGGTTTGAATTTCAACTTTGCCGGAGGCTTTTACGGTGCCGTCGAAATGGCCGCCGATAATGACGTAGTTGCCGTCAATCTGGCCTTCGACTTTGGCGTGCTCGCCAAGGATCAGGGTTTCGTGTGAAACCAGAGTCCCCTTCATCGCGGAATCAATGCGAAAGGTGCCAGCGCATTCCAGGCGGCCTTCGAGCTTGACGCCCTGGTCGAGAAAACCAGTCCATTCTCCGGAATCATGTCGTTTGCGGTCGAACCAACCCATGCGGCTTCCCCAGGCTACGTAAATAGCGTAACACTATTTTCGCATGAGTTGGTCGTAGAGGCGGGCTAAATCACTATCGTCGTAGTATTCAAACACTAACTGTCCCGCCTTGGCACCGTGGCGCGGGTGCATGTGCACGCGCGTGCCGTACTCGCGTTGCAGCTCTTCGAGGGCAGCCTTGGTGTTGGCATCTATTGAAAACACTGGCGCGCTGACATGCGGCTTGGCGCTACGTGTGGCGAGACGTTCGACTTGCCGAACCGTCATGCCTCCACGCGCGGCCCGGCGAGCAATGGTGAGGCGGGCTTGGGGATCGGCGACGGCGAGTAGCGCGCGCGCGTGACCGGCCGTGATGCGGCCTTCCTCGAGGAGATCCTGGATTGGCTCTTCGAGCTTGAGCAGGCGGACAGCATTGGCGATTGTCGCGCGATCTTTGCCGCTGCGCTCGGCGACTTGCTCTTGCGTGAGGTGAAATTCGTCAATGAGGCGCTGAAAGGCGTGCGCCTGCTCGATGGGGTTGAGGTCCTCACGCTGGAGGTTTTCGACCAGCGTCATCTCCAGAGCCATTTCCTCCGAGACGTCGCGCACGACGACGGGAACGCGAAGCAGTCCGGCGCGCTGCGCGGCGCGCCAGCGGCGTTCGCCGGCAATCAGCTGGAAGCGGCCGGCAATTCTGCGGACGACGAGCGGCTGAACGATGCCGCTGGAATGGATGGAGCGAGCTAACTCGTCGAGCGCTTCTTCGCGGAAGCGTGTGCGAGGCTGGTAAGGGCTCGGGTCAATCAGGTCAATATCTGTTTGAAACAGGCCCTCAGATGGTGCCGGAGCCGCTGCCGTCGCTGCCGCTGTTGCTGCGACTGTCGTCGGGCGTGCTGGTGGAGCCGACGGAGCCAGCTCCGGCGGCGGCGGAGGCACTGGAGCCGCTGCCGACTCCGGCTCCCGAATCAGCGCGCTCAATCCCCTGCCCAACGCGTTTCTGGGCATTAGCGATAACCTCCTTAGCAAGTTGAATATAACTTTCAGCGCCTTTACTATGTATGTCGTAGAACATTACGGGCATGCCATGACTTGGCGCTTCTGCCAAGCGTACATTTCTAGGAATGACAGTTTCGAAGACTTGGGCTCCGAAGAAGCTGCGAAGATCGGCGGCTACTTGCTTCGATAGCGTGGTGCGGTCGTCGTACATCGTGAGAAGGATGCCTTCTATGCCTAGCGATGGATTGATGGTGCGGCGCAGACGCATCAGGGTGTCGAGCAGCTCAGATACACCTTCGAGGGCTAGATATTCGCATTGAATCGGGACCAAGACTGAATCGCTGGCCGCGAGGGCGTTGAGCGTGAGCAGATCGAGCGATGGAGGGCAATCAATCAGGACGTAGTTGTAACGGGCCTGGATGCTCGAAACGAGCACTTTGAGACGATATTCCCGATTTTCAAGGTTTACCAGCTCAACTGCCGCGCCCACGAGATTTTTGTCCGAAGGAATTAGGTCCAGGCCCTCTACTTGTGCGTCCAAAATGATTCTATCGATCGGTTCATCGAGCATCAGAGCTTGGTATAGCGTGCGACGGGCGGGGTCTTTCGGAAAACCGAGCGCGCTGGTGGTGTTGCCTTGCGGATCGCAGTCGATTATCAGCGTGCGCTGTTCGGAAGCGGCTAGGGAGGCACCGAGATTTACGGCAGTAGTGGTTTTGCCTACTCCACCTTTTTGATTGGTTATCGCGATGACACGGGCCAACGGCTATTCCCCTAAGCGCGGCGTAAATGTAGCAGAGAGATTTGATGAGAGGCAAGACGTTTCACGTGAAACGGCACAAATAGTGGATGGTTCCACGTGAAACACTGGCTGCGCAAAAGATTCGTTCCATGTGGAACAGCGTGTTCAAAGCTAGACCTTTGATCCATGCAGAATAACTCGCCTATCAGATTGCGGAATGCGGATCGGATCCGACCATCTCCAGCCGGCATTCAGAGAAATTCGGACCGCATCGGTGTTTCCGAGCCACAGCACGACGGATCCAGTCGAATTTAGAGAGTCGCGCGACCAATTAAGGAAGGTGTTGTCAATTCCTAGAGCACGTGCAGTGACGAAGTTGACGTTTTCATCGTCGAGGTGGACATCCAGCACACGGCACCTGCGCACATCTACGTTCTTCAGGTGAAGTTCTCGCACGACCTCCGCTAGAAAAGTTGCCTTCTTTAGGTTCGATTCGATGAGAATCACGCTCAAGTCTTCCGAAACCATACGGATTGGTACGGCAGGAAAGCCAGCACCGGAGCCAACGTCGGCGAGCCGACCATTCCTGATGGGGACGGTGGCGACTGCGATGAGGCTCTCACCAAAGTGGAAGCGCAGGATCTCGCCGGGATCGGTTACCGTGGTGAGAGAAGTCTTTTGATTCCAGCGCAGTAGGAGGTCGATGTAGGTCGTGATCTGGTCGCAGAGCAGCGCAGAGGCGGCGATGCCGTAGGGTTTGAGAGCCGCTTCGATCGTGTCTTTAGAGAGTAGTTTCATGGCAATATACTACATAGACAGTTTTATGCGTGATCGAACTACAAAGTATCTACATTGGTTTCAGCAACTTGCGAGTTCTTCTTTGCAAGACCTGCGCGTAATCGGCCTGGTGCGAGCATTCCTACGGTAATATCCGCCACGAAATGTGCCACGACGCACGGGAGAAGACTGCCCGTCCACGCCCGTATGGTCGAGAATAACAGGCCGATTGTAAGCGTTGAAATCAGGCCGCGACGCCCCTGATACAAATGTGCAAGCGCGAAAAACACAGAGGAACCGACGACGGCGGCAACGACGGAGTCGCGGGACCAATCCTGAAAAACGCGCTGGACGAAACCACGGTAGATCAGCTCCTCGCACAGTGCGACAGTAGTGACCAAGGCGAAAAAGGCCACGCGTTCTACGTCGTCTTGAGGAAAAAGCTTCAAAGCCAGCTGCGGGAGAATACCGTGAACTTTTTCAGGCTGCGCAACGAGCCGTCGCAGGCCCATGATTTGATTGAGCAGAATCAACGCAGCAAGCACCACCGTGGCACTCACTGCGAGCGCCGCATTGGGTATAGCCAAGCCGAGTTGGCTGGCGCGGATTCCATGAGCGTTGGTGCGCCACAAGATCACGCCGGCGGCAATCCATTGAAACGCGAGGGTGGAAGCGTAGAGTGAGATGCGATCCATTTTTGTGGTGCTGGACATTTCCATTAACTGGCGAACGCGGCGGCGTCCGAGCACCGGGACGGCGATGCCGAGAAAAAGCAAAATGAAAGCAAAATCCCAATGCATAACGGTAGATGAAAACACTTTTGCGGCGATGGAAGCAAGCCGAACCGCGAATGAGCGGTTAGAGGAGTTGACACCGTCGGACGCGCCGCCGTATCGTTCTTGTTCCTGCAAAACGAACAACATGAAAATTATGATCATTGGCGGCGGCGGACGCGAGCACGCAATTGCGTGGAAATTACGGCAGAGCGCGAACGTGGAAAAGATTTGGTGTGCGCCGGGGAACGGCGGAATTTCGCGCGACGCGGAATGTGTGCCGCTGAACGTCGGCGATGTGAAAGCGGCCGCGGACCTGGCGATGAAGCTGGGCGCGGATCTGACGATTGTAGGGCCGGAATTGCCGCTGGTTCAGGGCATTGCGGATGAATTCGGGCGGCGGGGCTTGGCGATTCTCGGCCCTCCGAAAATGGCTGCGCAACTAGAGGGCAGCAAAGTTTTTGCGAAGGAATTTATGACGCGCAACGGAATTCCTACCGCCGGCGTGTATGGCGCGTTCGAATCGGCGCGGGAGGCCTGCGCGAAGCTGGATTCCGTCGCGTGGCCTGTTGTTGTGAAAGCGGACGGGCTTTGCGCGGGCAAGGGCGTGTTGGTGACTTCGTCGGCGAGCGAGGCAGAGGAATTTGTCGAGCGGTTGATGAAAGGCGACGAATTCGGCGACGCGGGAAAGCGGGTGCTGCTCGAGGAAGGAGTCACCGGCAAAGAACTTTCGTACATTATTCTGACGGACGGGACAAATTTTATTTCCCTGGCGCCGACACGGGATCACAAACGCGCGTTTGATAATGATGAGGGTCCGAACACCGGCGGGATGGGAACGTATTCGACGGACGGAATGTTGACGCGCGAGCTGGAAGAGCAAATTCTGGAGAGAATTGTTCGTCCGACGCTGGCGGGATTGCGCAAAGAAAAACTGAAGTATCGCGGATTTATTTTTTTTGGGTTGATGCTGACGAAAGATGGTCCGAAAGTTCTGGAATATAATTGCCGGCTGGGCGATCCGGAAACGCAGGCGATTTTGCTGCGAGCTGATTTCGATTTTGCAGCAGCTTGCATGGATGCTGCGCTCGGAAGGCTCGATGCTTCGAGTGCCAAGTGGAGCCCGGGAGCGAGCGTCTGTGTGGTGATGGCGTCCGAGGGCTATCCGTCCAGCCCAGTGTTGGGAAAGCCGATCAGAGGGCTGGAGGAAGCTGAGAGGATCCCGCACGTGGCGGTGTTTCACGCGGGGACCCGGCGGGAAGTGAACGACTACTACACAAGTGGTGGAAGAATTCTCGGGGTGGCGGCAGTTGGTGACTCGCTCGTGGAGGCGCACAGAGCTGCCTATGAAGCGGCAAGTAGAATCAAGATATCCGGAGCGCACTACCGGAAGGACATTGGCATGACCGAATTTAGACAGGTGAAGATCGCGGAGGCTCGGGTGAATGGGTGACGTGCTACATCTCTTCACGTGTCTGGTCCATCGCTTTCCGATGCGAGAGGTGTCTGAGGTTGAAGTGATTCATGACAAAGGGTTTAAAGGTTGCATTCATGGTCGCCCTGGGAGCAAGCGGCAGGTCTCGCTAATAGACTGCGAGACCCTGGACAAGTTTAGCTTGGCTCCGGGAATCGTGAAGGAAAACATAACCACGCGAGGGATCAACTCCCAAACGCTCGCGACGGGGGACGTATTGCGCATCGGGAATTGTGTTCTGGAGATTACCGGACCTTGCGAACCGTGCGCTCGCATGGACGAGATTCGCATGGGACTGCAAGAGGAGTTGAGGGGTCAGAGGGGTTGGCTGTGCCGCGTGAAGGAAACGGGAATTATCCGAAGAGGCGACCGGATCGAAGTGCTGGCGCAGTGTGGAGAGAATGTGGCGACTAACAACAGAGAAGCGAGAGCATCCAGGTGATGACTGCGAATAAGACGAGGGAAGTGCGGGTGGGCGTGTTGATGGGTTCGGACACGGATTTGCCGATGATGAGCGAAGCCGGAAAAGTGCTCGATAAATTTGGGATTGGATACGAGATGGAAGTGATGTCCGCGCACCGCACGCCGGTGCGTGCACACGAATACGCTACTACGGCGCAGAGCCGCGGGTTGAAAGTTCTTATCGCGGCGGCGGGGGCGGCGGCGCATCTGGCGGGAGTGATCGCGGCGAACACTACTTTGCCGGTGATCGGCGTGCCGATGGGGACGAGTTCGCTGAACGGCCTGGACGCGTTGCTTTCGACGGTGCAGATGCCGGGTGGAATTCCCGTGGCTACGATGGCGATTGATAAGGCCGGGGCGATAAATGCAGCGATCTTCGCGGCTGAGATTCTGGGCTTGTCCGATCCGGCTATTGCGCGAAAGCTGGTGGAGCATAAGGAAGAACTGGCGCGGTCGGTGACGGAGAAGAACGCGCGTTTGCAGCAGCAGCTTGCGGAACGGAAGTAGCGGCATCGCAGTTCCGGCCCGTAGCGCGGTGTGAGCGAGGCTGCCCGCTTCGTCCCGAAACGCACGGGACGAAGCGGACGCTACAAAACCATCGCCTGTCGACGGGGATCTACTTGTGGCTGGCGACGCTTTTCGTCGAACGAAACTGAACTACTCTCCTGCAGCCATTCGAAAGAACATTTTTGGTGCTGATTTATTCCGGCGACGAGCCTTTCAAGAGCGAGGGGGCGTCGGCGGGCCTTTCTTGTTCTTCCTGCGAAGAAGCTCTTTTCGGCTCTGGCGGCGGGCGGAGAATCCATTCGAAACCCGTTTCGAGGCCGATTGACGCCATGGTCTGGCGAGCGTTTGGCGGAGCCAAAACCGCGAGCGCGGCGCGAAGGAATTGTGTGGCGTCGGCTGCGGTGATCTTGCCGCTTTGTCCTTCCAGAAAATAATCCGCAACCTCCCGTATTTTAGGATCGGAAGCGCAGATTTTTTCGAGGCGCGGGTCCTTTCGGCGCAGCAAATCGAGCAAGGTGGGTGTGGCGTTTTCGGGCGGATACTGAAATTCCATGAGGGTGTGCGGCTGGCCTTTTTCGGGGGGCCAAGCTTGCAGATAGGCGGCATGGGAGATGTGCGTATCGTAGAAGTCCAGGCGCTGCATTTCCTGATTTAAGGTGAAGCTGAGTTGCCAGACCTCAGGGCCGTATCCCTGGATGTAGTCGGCGAGGATGAGTTGCGCTACGGGCTCGGCCGGCGGCCAATCGAGCTTACCGTGGAGATTGCTGGCGACGACATTCATGCGTTCGAAAAGATTTTGGCCGACGCTTTCGATGTCGGAAGCCTCCGCATTGGTTTGCACCTGACTTAGATGAGGGCTCGACACGGCGAAATGGCCGTGGAGGTGCGGCAATTCGGTGTCGAGGCGCGCCAGCTGGAGTTGCGAAGAGGGCGAAAACCAATCAACGGCGCCGAGGAGGATGCCGGCGCGCCGGCCGTTCATCTGCACCGGAATGGGTGGATGGGTTTGCGGCTCGATTTGATTTTCAATCGTGCCGATGAGGATGGCGTCTTTGACGACGGCGATGACGACCCGGCCGGCCGCGAAGTTTACGACGACTTCTTCAGTGGGTACGTCCTGAACCTGCTGGGCAGCAGTTGGGCGCGGGGAAAGCGTGATGGCGATTGCCAAAACGAGGAGCGTCGCGATTCGCACATAAGAATTGTTGGGAGTACGACGAAGTCCGCGGTGGAACGACCGGGGGTGGAAAAACAACAGCATTCTCTGACGGTACCACAAAATTATTGCGACCGGGGAAAGCGTGGGAAGCTCAGAACCGGGCAGATGGGTGTTACAAAGGTCCGGGATTCTAGTAAAATTTGACGGTAAGCGACCATCCTGAAGGATCTGAGGATTGTGGGAATTTGGGCGGCATTGAAAGGAGTGGTGTGAAATCCCCCAAGAGTATTCGGCACAAGGGCAAGCGAGTATCGGAAATTATCGAGGCGCACCAGCGATTCGTGCGGGGCGACGAGACGGGCGCGCGCGCGGATCTTTCCGGCGCGGACCTGAAGGGCGTGAATCTGGAGAACATGAATCTGGACCTGGTGAATTTCCAGGGAGCGAATCTGGAAGGCGCACGGTTTTACAATGCGCGGCTTTCGTCGGTGAATCTGAGGAAAGCGAAACTGCGGCGCGCCGATCTGCGCAAGGCGGATTTGACTGAAGCTGATCTTTCCGGCGCGGATTTGACGGAAGCGCGGGTGGGAGGAGCGGAATTGTTCCGCACGGATTTGAGGCAAGCGATTTTGCGTCGCGCGAACTTTGGCGCGGCGAATTTTCGCAGCGCGGAAATTCGGGGCGCGGATTTTAGCGGGGCGGAAATGCGCACTGCGATTTTGCGCGAAACAAATCTGGAAGGCGTGGACCTTTCAGGGCTGGATTTGAGCACAACCCTGCTGCCGTCGGGGTACGTGGCGGCGGGAAGCGGCAAGAAGTAAGGCTATGGCAAACCTGCCCTGGATCATGGTGGAAGATTACAAGTACCCGGCGGGGTGGATTGGGGCCGAGCAGCAGGAAGCGCGCGCGCGGGCCTACTGCGAGCTGGCCGAGCGCGGGCAAATCTTGTTTTTCCGCGAGTTGCCGTTTCATTTGCCCGTCGAGGACCAGCAATTTCTGCGCGAACAGGAATGGGCGGAGCTGCGGCTCCACAAAAATGTTTCCTACCGGCCGAGCGAAGATATTCTGCGGGGAGTATCCGGCAAAGCGGAAACGGTGGCGCGGCTGCATACGATCATGCGGAATTACAGCGCGCAGATCATCGAATTCGTGGAGAGATTTCTTTCACCGTACTGTGGAAAATGGAACCTGGATTTCGCGAGCTTTCGTCCGCTGGAGGAAGAAAACCGCGATTTGCCGGTGCATAAGCGCAACGATCTGCTGCACGTGGATGCGTTTCCCAGCCGGCCGACGCGCGGCGGGCGAATTTTGCGCGTCTTCACGAATTTGAATACCACGCGGCCGCGCGTGTGGGCCACCACAGAAAGTTTCGACGCGCTGGCGCGGCAATACGCGAAGGCCGCGGGGCTACAGCAAATTGCCGAGGACGATTCTTTTTTGGGGCGCACGGTGCAGAGTCTGGGAGCGAAACTCGGCATCGGCACGATGAGCCGCACGCCGTACGACATGTTCATGCTGCGGTTCCACGATTATCTGAAGGAGAACAGCGCGTTCCAGGCAAATTGTCCGAAGATTCGGATGGAATTTCCGCCGATGGCCACGTGGGTGGTTTTTACCGACAGCGTGGCGCACGCGGCGCTGAGCGGGCAATATGCCGTCGAGCAGACCTTTCTGATTCCACCGAAAGCGCTGGTGGCGCCGGAAGCGGCGCCGTTTCGCATTCTGGAAGGAATTGCTGGGCGGCCGCTGGTTTCGTAAGTCTTGCCTGAAGTTTGCGACCTGCCGGGTTTACGGAGTCATTCTTCCTTTGGTTAAATAATCCTGCGAGGGTACGCCGAAGGCATCGGCCACTCGATTGAAAAAAGCGAAGAGCGCGGTGATGTACACGGCTTCGGCGATTTGATCTTCTTTCCATCCGGCATCGCGCAATTTCTGGACATCCGAGTGGGTGGAGCGCGCGGCGTCTTTGGTAATCTGCTCGACGTAAACCATTAGAGCGCGCTCCGCGGGCGTCAGGCCGGCCTTATCGAGGTTGCCTTCCAGAATTGCAGCTACGCATTGATCGGTGGCTCCCTGAACACGCAGGAAGTAAGCGTGGCTATCCAGTCAATACGGGCAGCGATTGAGGAAGGACACGTAGCTGGCGATCATCTCCTTGTGGCGGCGCGCGAGATGGCCTTCCGAAAAGTGAACTTTATTGGAGAATTCCACAACCTGGCGAAGAAAATCGGGACGAGCGCCGAAGCATTTGATGATGCCGGGGACCTGTTGACGTCCGGAGCCGGCGCGCCAGAAATCGTAGGCGGCGGCGACTTCACCGGCGGCTTCGGCGTCTTCGGTGATGCGGATCTTTGTGGAGTATTTTTTGGCAGAAGTATCGGAAACCGCGCCGGGGTTCTGCGATTCGTTCTTTTTATCGGTGAACATCGAAGGCTCCATTCGCGCAGCACATCTCGCGAATCATTTTTCCGTTTGGCGGACCCAGCTGTACACGGGCCAGCCCACCAGCACCACGGCGCAGCCGAGCGCCGCTTCGCGCGGGCTGCGGGTAGCGAGCAGAATTAACATGATACCCACGAGCGCGAGGAACGCAATCGGCGTGAAGGGATATCCGGCGGTGAGGATGATGGTTTCCGTTTGCTGTGGCTTGCGGCGGATAACAAACAGGCCGGCGACGGTGAGTCCCAGAAAAAGCACTGTGACAAAAAAGAAATACGAAATGATTTGTTCGAACGAGCCCAGTGCTGCGAGGAGCGCGGCGATGCAGCCCTGAATGGCGATGGCGCGCGCGGGGGTGCCGAAACGCGGGTGAATGCGAGCGACGGATTTCAGAAAAACGCCGTCGCGAGCCATCGCGTAATACACACGGGGCGCGGACATCATGAAAGCGGCGAGGCTGCCCAGCACGCAGACGACGACGATCGCGGCAAAAATGATTCCTCCGGCGGGGCCGAAGAGAACTTCGCCGGCTTGCGCGACGAAGGTGCCGTCGGAGGCGACTTTTTCGATGGGCACGAGATAAATGAAGACGGTGCTGATGATGACGTACACGGAAGTGACTGCAAGAACGCCGACGACGAGAGCGCGCGGGAGAGTGCGGCCCGGGTCGCGCACTTCGCCGGCGATTTTCGTGGCGTCCCACCAGCCGCCGAAAGAGAAGAATGCGCCAACTACGGCGGCGCCAAGCGCGGGCGCGAGCGGCAACGCGCCGGAATGTTGCGCGACGAACGGAACGAAATTCGACCAGGAGCCCAAGCGAAACGCGAGCGCCCAGACGGTGAGAGTAGCGAGCACGGCAAATTTCAGCCAGGTAATCCAACGCAGAAAGCTGGCACTGATGCGCGTGCTGAAAATATTCAGCATGCAAATTGCCCAGATGGCGGTCATGGCGGTGAGTCTTGTGATTAGCGGCGTCCAGCGAAAAATATACGCTGCGTAGGCAGCGAAACCGGTGGCGAATGCCGCGGTGAGGCCGGGATCGAGGACCAGCAGGCACATCCAGCCGTAAAGAAAAGCGGTGCGCGGGCCGAAGCTTTCGCGCAGGTACACGTAGGCTCCGCCGGCGCTGGGGAAACGGCCAGCGAGTTCGCCATAGCAGAGCGCGCCGCTAAGCGTCATGGCGCCGACTGCGAGCCAAACGATGAGCAGCCAGAAGGGAGACCCCAGAGATTTGGCCATGCCCGCCGGCGTGAGGAAGATGCCGACGGCGATCGCTTCGCCGGCGACAACTGCGGCGGCGGAGCCAACGCCGAGTTGGCGGCGGAGCTCTTCATTTTTCGGTTGCGGCGATTCGGTGTGAGACTGGATCGATTGGGGCAGCGAGAACTCTCCTGGGAATTATTTGTGTCGAGCTTTGCGATGTTTCGGCGGGGCTTATCTTACACGGGGATTGGCGAGATGCCGAATCTTGGGAGCGCGGAATTGCGCGAGCGTCGAGCTGAATGCAACCTCGCCCGCCTGAAGGCGGCCGCTACAAAGGCAAAGCGGACGTAGGCACATAACGCCGCGCCCGTAGGCCGCATGCGTGAAGCGAAGGTTATTTGCCGGCGGCGAACTCGGCTGGGTCTTCGCCGAACGCGCTTGCGCCGCGGGGCGACATGCTGCGGCGGCGGGTTTCGATGCCGAGGCGTTTGATTTTTTGGTTCAGGGTAGAGAGCGGAACCTGGAAACGCTCGGAAGCTTCGGTCTGATTCCAGTTGGTGCGCTCGAGCATGTCCACGATGATGCGGCGCTCGACTTCTTCCAGAATTTCAAAAAGCGAAGGCGCAGTGCCCGGGGCGCCCACTTGTCCGGGGAGCGGCGGCAAAAATTCCGCGAGTTGCAAACGGACGCCGCGAACGATTTCGCGCGTGCGGACGCTTTCGGGGAGAATGTCCGCGTCCATGGCTTCCTGCGTGGAGAGGACGACCGCGCGCTCGACTACGTTTTCCAATTCGCGCACGTTGCCAGGCCAATCGTAATCCATCAGGAGTTTCATGGCGCCGTGGGTGAAGACGCGCGGCGGCTTGCCATTGTCGGTGCAGAACTGACCGAGAAAGCGGTCGATCAGCAGCGGGATATCTTCCTTACGATCGCGGAGCGGCGGAAGGTGGAGAGAGATGACGTTCAAGCGATGGAATAAATCCTCGCGGAAACGGCCATCGC
>Ga0182024_10016115_pt1 | contig 14211 bp, 18 predicted proteins | sample P32metaG_FD_120480 | JGI IMG/M metagenome (GOLD analysis project Ga0182024, IMG submission 120480) | Permafrost microbial communities from Stordalen Mire, Sweden - P3-2 metaG (Illumina Assembly) | ecosystem: Environmental > Terrestrial > Soil > Wetlands > Permafrost | place: Sweden: Stordalen... | reverse complement strand
GCACGGCAGTGCAACGCAAAACTATTGGCCTTTTGTAATAGGAATGGTGACTGAGGTCACTCTGTTGACCCCAGTGGGGTTAGTGGCATTTCAACCGCTTAGGCGGCGCGCCGGGGTGACTCTGGTAACCGCAGAGAGGTTCAAGTCGTAACGGGCGGCTGATTTGCAATGGGTTCGTTCTGCGGACGAATGTCCCGAAGTGCGGGGAATTCTCGGGAGTTTTTGCCGGATGACCAGAGTTTGAAGCTGGCGCAAAATCGGCTTACGAGGATGCGACAGATGATTCTTCTAAAGCCTGCAGAGATCTTTCCCGCAACAGAAGATATTGTCGCCGCATCATAGCTTCGCGTTGCGGGCAACGAAGCGCTCGACGCAAACAGAATTCTTAGGGAGGTTGAGATGGCAGGTCGAAAGAGTACCGGTTCAGGCGAGAAATCGAGTGGCCGCAAATACGGCAAGGCGGTCGGCAAATCGGTTGAGAGTGCGGTGCGCCGCGAAAAGAAAGGTACGCTTCGCTTCGGAAAAGGAGGCAAAGGCGGCGCGGTAAAAAGCCGTCAGCAAGCGATAGCGATCGGGCTTTCCGAAGCTCGCAAGAAGGGCGCTATGGTTCCGAAGAAGGCGCAGTCGTAAATCCTGGCTTTCGCGAAAGGTCGCGCTTGCCCACAGCGACGTCCCCGAAGTCTGTCTGACGAAAGCTGTTAGCTAAAGAGTTCCCTCAGCCATGGCTTGCGGTAAGGAGATCGCCGCGACGGTCACGCCGGCGAGTAGATCGTTGCGCGTTTTTCCCCACGTGTAGTCAAACTTCATTCCGATTCACCTTCAGTTCGTGCGAGACCGACACGGTCGGTCAGTGAAACCGATAGCATTAGTCCACTAAGTAAGTGCTCGGGGGGAGGGAACCGATCAAAAGTCGTACCGCAATCGGGGAGCTTTCTCAATCGCGCTTGCGTAATCTACTCGATCTGCTGAGTAGCACGCCAACTAGCCTTTCCGGCAGTATACGATAGAGTCGATGGAAATACTAGACTAAGTTACGGATTTTGTTGAGGGGCCGACGGGATCCATTTGGGAAACAGCGTCCCTGCCGCTCTTTTGTGGTGCATTTTCGATTCGACCAAAAGCACGTTATAATCCCCGCATGCCTCCTGCACCCGGCGCCACGAAAGCTGTCGGCATGGTTCCCGACGAGATGAAAGCTGAACCGAAGTCCAAGGGCCTCACCACGCCGCGCAAGAAGAAGCCGAAAGAATTGGCGGTGATCACCGAATGCTGCACAGGATGCGCCGGCTCGCCGGCGTGCGTGGAATACTGTCCGGTGGAAGACTGCATGTTCTGGGTCGCGGACGAGGACAGCACGCCCTTCGGCCGCATTGCGGTCGATCCCATTCTCTGCATCGGCTGCAAGAAGTGCCTCAGCAAAGGTCCCGACGGCTGCTTCCTGGACGGCTGTCCGTGGGACGCGATCGCGATGGTCGATACGGTTGAAGTGGAAAAAGAAGTCGGCGCAATGGCGATTTGAAAAAGCAGGGACTAGGGTTCAGGGGCTAGGGGGCAGTCTCGGGCCATAGTCAAACTAGTATGTTCTACCCCAAAACCCTAGCCCCTAAACCCTGTTTCACCCCTTTTCCCCGGTATGTTCCGGACTTCCCCCAGGCTCGGGAAAATCTGAGTCAGCGCCCTTGATGCGCGGGTCCTGGTCGCGGTGGCCTAGTTGTCCTGCCAGGCCTGCGTTGCCGTCGTGATCGCGCTCTTCACCCTCGGTCGCGCCCTTGGCTCCGTCGGGATCGTTATCCGAAATCTTCTTCGACATGAATCTCCTTAACCTCGTCCAGCAAAAAATGGGAGCAAAAATATTGGCAGCAAAATTATTCGCCGGGCCGCACGCTGGTAGAGACTCCCAGTTTGCGCAGCCGTTCGCGAGCCTGCAGGGCTTCGTTGGATTTGGGATAGCGCTGGATCACGCGGCGGAGCTCCACGACTCCATCTTCCTGTTTACCCAATTCAATTAACGAAAAGCCTTTTTTCAGCTGGGCCGAAGCGGCTTTGCTGCCAGTCGGAAAGGTCTGCAAGACCTGGTCATAGCTCTGCGCGGCTTGCTGGTAGTTTCCCTGGCGGAACTGAATCTCTCCGAGATAAAAGTAGCAGTTCCCGGCCAGATCGGTGTTGGGATAGTACTTGATGTAGTCGGAAAATTCCTGGATGGCAAGATCGTTCTTGTTGCCGTTGTAATCGCGCAGAGCATTGTTGTAGAGCACGTCCGGAGGCGGTGCGGCTTTGGCTGCGGCATCCTGTTGCGCCTGCGCGGATTGCTGCGCCGCCTGACTTTGCTGGGAAGACTGCATGTCCTCAAGCTGCTTGCTCACCTTTGCGAGGCGCGCCTTGAGTTCGTCGAGCGTATCGTTAAGCGACTGAAGTTGACCAGCAAGTTGGTCGACGTGCGAGGCGGAATCTCCCTGCTGTTTTTGCAGGGTCGCTTGCAGGCCATTGATCGCGCCGGTCACTTTGTTGATGGCGTCGGTATCCTGCTCGACCAGGTTTTTCATCACGCCCATGCGCTCGTCAAAACTGCGTTGCATGGCGGTCATCTGCTCCTGAAGTTGCTGCACCTGAGTTTGCAGTTGAATCATTTCCTTGCTGGCACCCCAAGCGGGAGCGGCAGCAAGCCAAAGCATCGAGAGCAGAGCGAGAACGGCAGAGAAGCGTTGTAGTTTCATAAGCGTAGGTTTCCTGAATCTATTTTAGACGGATTGCGGGCGCTGTGGGTTGGCAAGATTTGCAGCTGAGAACACAGAAAGACAGGGGCGGAGATTTTCTCCGCCCCTGCAGAGCGTTTGCTACTTCTGGTAAACAAAGTGGCCGCGACGGTTCTGCTGCCAGCACGACTCATTCGACTCCATGCAGAACGGTTTTTCCTTGCCGTAGCTGATGGTCTTGATGCGGCTGGCATTGACTCCGGCCGATACCAAGGCGCTTTTTACTGCCGAAGCGCGCTGGTCGCCCAGAGCGAGGTTGTATTCCGTGGACCCACGCTCGTCGCAATGGCCCTCAACCGTGAAGCTGATGTTCGAATGTTGATTGAGGAACTGCGCGTCCGTCTGGATCGCAGCCTGCTGATCGACGCGAATGTCCGACTTGTCGTACTCGAAGTAAATGTCCTTAACGCTGCGGCCGAAGAGATCTTCTTCCGTAGCCGAAGTTTGTGGAGGAGCTTCTGCCACTGGCGCCGGCGTTACAGTCAGGCGCGTGGTGGCCTCCTGCGTTCCGCCGGAACTCTTGGCGACGAGGTGATAGGTAGTGGATGCTCCGGGGCTAACCTGTTGAGTCCCGCTGGGCTGAACCGCGCCGATGCCGTCGATGGAAACGTCGGTGGCATTCGACGTCTGCCAAGTCAGGGTCGCGGATTGCCCCGGCTGAATGGTATCCGGGCTGACGGAAATGGAAGCCGTGGGCGCTGCTGGTGGCGGCGGTGGTGGCGGCGGTGGCGGAGCTGTCTTCTTATGGCAAGCGCCGAGCATGACAACGGCGGCCAGAGCGATAGTGGTTGCGAGACCTTTCAAACTTTGATGTTTCATGTTCTTCCTTTTCACCTTTGATCCTCCTGCGAATCCCGAAATAGTTCGAGTTCAGACGAAGTGTCTTTATTTCCAACTCCAGTTTGGTTGCGTGTTACGTCCGGTAAAAGTTAGCTGATGAAGCTTGGTTCCATCGGCGAGCATCATCCAGAGTTCCTCTTTGCCCGAGCGTTTGGACTCAAAGACAATATGGCGGCCATCCGGCGACCACGAAGGATAATCGTTGCGCCCGCCATCGTGTGTCAGCTGAACCCATTGTTTGCTGGCAATATCCATCAGGTAAATGTCGGAAGAGCCGGGCTCGCCGGGACCGTACTTGCGAATCCACGCCAGCGTTAGGAACTGGCCGTTGGGCGACCAGTTGGGCGAGACGGCGTAGCCTTGGTCGGTCATGCGCTGCTCGTTGGTGCCGTCTGCCTCCATGGTATAAACCTGCGGCAATCCGGTGCTGCCGCTGACGAAAGCGATCTGAGCCCCGGTCTTTCGATTCCAGACGGGTCCAACATCCGGGCCTTTATTCGAGGTAAGGCGGTGAAGGTTGGAGCCGGAAGCATCACACACATAGATTTGCGGATTGCCGCCGCGCGAGGACGAGACCGCGAGGTGAAGGCCGTCCGGCGACCACGCTGGCGAAAGATTCGTGCCGCCAAAATGCGGAAAGCTAACCACGCGGTTGAGGTCCATCGAGTACATGAGAATGTCCCACCCGCCTTTGGTCAAGGAACTAAAGGCGAGACGGGAACCGTCAGGCGAGATGCGCGGTGACAGCGAAACGGAACCCAGGCGAGTGAGTTGGCGTTGATTCGAGCCATCGTAATCCATCACCCAGATTTCTTTGTGGCCGGAGCGGTCGCTGACAAAATAAATCTTGCTTTCCGCGATGCCGGGAATACCACCACCCAGGCGAAAGATAATCTCGTCGGCAAATCTGTGCGCGATCACGCGGACTGCGTCGCTCGTCGGAACGTCGGTGTACTGTTTGCCGAGAACCTCCGGCGAGGCCGTGTTCTTCACGTCATACAGCCAGCCCTGCACGGTGACTTTGCCCGCCGCAACGGCGAGATTGCCGAAAGTCAGCATGGCCGCGTTCGGCGGAGGCGAGTTCCACACTCCAAAAGTCACCTCAGGCGGTTGGCCCGGCACCTGCAGGGGATAGAAGCTCTTCGAGATAAGTTCGACCACACCGGAATTATCCAGATCATTCCAGAACGTATCGTTGAAAGTTTTCAGAAGCTCAGCGTTCTGCGGATCGCCGTTGGAAGGTTTGAAGTCAGGAACGGCAAGGCGGACTTTATCCACGCCCAGACCGGAGCCGGTGCGAACCCAATCCTGCGCAGACGATCTGGCAGGGAAGAGAGAACAAACCAAAATCAGCAGGCTCAGACCGCTGAGAAGCCGTGCGCAAGATGTAAAGCGCCTAGAGCGAGAAGCGCGCGAAACTGGTCTATGTATGTCGTCCATCCGTTTGGAGACGTCAGGCAACTGTGTGCAAAAAGATACGGTACAAGACAATATCGTACTCCGATATGTTTTCGTTTTCAAGTTACGGGAGATCATTACCATCCATCATATTGAACTGTCCCACGCCGCAGGAATAATCACCGGGATGCCTTAGCATTTTCTTATCCTGCGTAGGTCGAGACCCTGCCGCGAATTACAGTATGGATGCATCGACTGGGCCACAAGGACACAAGTTATTTCCTCGAGTAATCGAACCAGTACTCCACTGAGATCTTGCTGCCGTTGTAATCCGGGGGCAGTGGGCCGAAAGTGTCGATGCGCTGCAGGGCGCGGACGGCCGATATATCGAGCGAGGGCACGCCGCTCGACTGCTCAACCTTTACATTCAACGGATGGCCGTCGCGAGCAACGTCAAAAGTGATATAGACGCGCTCGGCGCTGTTGATCCGCGGATCGACCTCGTACTTCAACCAGTTTTCGGAAACTTTCTTCTGGATGACTTGCACATACCAGCCGAATCGTGTGCCAAAATCTCCTCCGCCGCCCGTGACACCGAAGCCGCCTTTCGCGCCGCCGGCGTCGAAGGTGCCATAGGGGCCGCTGACTGGACCGCCTTCGCCGAAGGCCACCTGGTTGCTCTGTTGCTCGGGCGCGGGCTTCGTTTTCTCTTTGGTTGGCGTGGCCTCTTTCTTAGGCTTGATCTTGGAATTCTTGCCCTGAATCTCGATGGCGTCGGGCTCTTTTTCTTCTTCGACCTTCGGTTCAGATTTAGTCAGGCCTTTCGATTCGTTGGCCAGAACGTTCTGCGTCGGTGCCGGCGTCGCGGGCAGAGGAACAGAACTGACCAAGGTGACGCCGATCGCAGAGCCTCCGCCGCCGGAACCCCAGCCTTCGCCACGGCTCCCGGTAAAGACCACCGAGTAGAGCAGGATTGCGCCAGTGATCGCGAGGTGAAATCCCGCAGACCAACTGAGGGAGCGTCCCCAATTATCGTGTTCGAAAAAGATCTCAGCGTTTTGTGCCATTTTGTTGCCGGTTTTCTTCGAGGGGCTGAGTGACGATGCTGATGTTGGTGATGCCTGATTGCTTTACTGAATCCATGACCGTGGCGAATGCACCGAAGGGCACATTCTCATCAGCGCGTATAAAAATGGACTGGTTGCGCGGGTCGCGAATCTTCTGCCGCAGCTTGGCAGCGATCTCGTTGATGTTGACGGCGTCGTTGCCCATAAAAACACGCTGATCTTTATTGATGGTGATCACGACGCGTTCTTCGGTTATTTCCTTGACCGTGCGTGTCTTGGGCACGCTCACTTCAATGCCTGACTGCAGAACCGGCGCGGTGACCATGAAAATAATCAGCAGGACGAGAACCACGTCGACCAGCGGAGTGATGTTGATATCGGCGAGAGCAGTTTGCGTGCGGCCGTTGGGAGTCGTGAAGGCCATCAGCGCCTCGCTTCGGCAGCGGGTTGCGCCTGCATGCTCTCGATGGCGTTGAGCACTTCGAGATTGAAATCGTCGCTGCGCGCAGCCAACTCGCGAATCGAATTGCCAATCAAGTTGTAGGCGATGACGGCTGGGATGGCAGCGGCGAGGCCGGCCGCGGTGGTGATGAGAGCTTCCGAAATGCCGGGCGCGACCGCTCGCAGTGTCGCTCCACCAGCGGTCCCGAGGCCGTGGAAGGCGTCAATAATTCCCCAGACGGTTCCGAATAGGCCGATGAACGGAGTGACGGCGGCAGTAATTGCGAGCCACGGCACGTTGCGTTCGAGTCGCGTGATTTCTTCCGAGGCTCCGATCTGCATGCCGCGCTGCACCGCGTTGATGCGTAGCGCGGCGGCGGGCGAAGCGAGTTGGCGCTTGAACTCCTGGAATCCGCCTTCGAAGACCCCGACCAGCGGGCTGGGACGGAATTGCTCGGCCACGGCGGCGATATCCTGCAAGCGTTGCGCCTTGCGAAAGGCGCGGACGAAGCGTCCACTCTGCACCCGGGCGCGCCGCAGCAGGCTCCATTTGGTGAGGATGATTGCCCACGAGATCAAACTGAACGCAAGCAAAATGATCAGAACAAACTTGGCGACAGCCCCGGTACTGGTGAGCATGTCGAGAATTTCGCCGCCGATAAAAACTGCAGAGTAGGGAAGAAGATGCATTGTGATTTGCGGGATACCTGAACGTGATTATAGATGATTGCGGCGCGACCCTCGGCGGAGGTATCGCAAGGATAACCGGCTGACCCGCGCTGCCTAGACTTGCTTCGGCGTGATCTATAAGTTACAATCGATCTGTGGTCATGGAAGTCCGTCGCTATCTCACGGCCGCCGGAAGAAATGTCTTCAGCGAGTGGTTAGCTGAACTGGCGGACCGCAACGCCAAGGCGAGGATTGCGAATAGGATTGACCGGCTTTCGCGGGGAAATCCGGGCGATTGCAAGGCGCTGGGTGGCGGGCTATTTGAACTGCGCATCGATTGGGGACCGGGTTATCGAATCTATTACGCGATGATCGGTCGAACCTGCGTACTGCTGCTTTGTGGCGGAGACAAGCGCAAACAGGCCTCCGACATTCAGCGCGCACGGGACTACTTCAAGGATTACCTGCAGAGGACACGCATACAATGAAACGCAAAAAGAAAGATATAACGAGCGTATCGCATGACGAGTGCATAATTCGCGAATTACGCGCGGACCCGAAATTTGCCGCCGAATACCTCAAGGTCGCATTGGAAGACACCGAAGAACCCGCCGTGCTGCTGATCGCTCTGCGACGCATTGCGGAGGCCAGAGGCGGCATTGCCAAGGTGGCCAAGGCCGCCGGCATTGAGCGCGAGAGCCTGTATCGCGCCTTGTCGGCGCGAGGAAACCCTCGGCTCTCCACGCTGGTTGCCGTGACTAAGGCGGTGGGGTTGAAGCTTACGGTTGAGGCTGCGCGGTGAGCTTGGCGAGGTGGGCCCGCCCGCCACACGGCACCTCGAACCCAGCCAGGACTTCGAACTCGCCAGCTACGCCCGCGAAGGCTGGATGTGGAACGGCGAGACGTTGGAAAAAGGTCCGCACCTTCCGCAGTACAGGAGGTGGGCCGCGCCGTTTTTAGATTTCGTCGCCCCTCACGGGGTGTTCCGCCAGGTGAGGAAGCTGCTATCCCCGATACACCAACTGTCGTCGCTTTCTGGGTCGAGGCATATCATTTGGAACCGTCTTTATTCTTGTAATAGGAAACCAGATTTAATACGGCAGTCTTTAGCTCTTCGACCATGACAAACAGCATGCCAAGGACAAAAACTTCGGTGATACGCTTCTCCGCTAGGCCGTTTGCTACCCAAAGCCCCAAGCCTTGACCCGCTGACATCAGTAGGAGTATCAGCACACCAACAAACCCCATTATCGCGAGCAACCGGAGCGTTCTATCAGATGTGACCTTTTCACTCGCAATGGTCTTTGTAATTCGCTTGACGCCACGACACGCGCTTCGACGGATAGTTTGCCGACTTGGTTTGTCAAAGTCTTTATTCGGAACCAATCGCCCGGATTCAGTAACAAGGGCTCCAAGACTATCTCGTTGACGCCGGTGTTAACCGTCGGTTGTAAGGTTTCAGGATTTACCTCTACAACTTCTGCCGTCAGAATCCTTGCCGGCTCAGCCCAGCGAAATCGTAAAGGGCGTTCGAAATCGTCGGCCCTGATGGGCTCATTTCCCGAGTTGTTGACCGTGATGACCACGAGGCGAACGTCTGTTACTGCTGCACCATCAAACAGGATTGTTACCCTGCTCGGGCTGACCGCCGCTTCATGGACGCCTAGGACCCGCGTGTCCGAGAGCATATAGCTCAAGCGCTTTCTGCGCCGCTTTATTAGAAAGAGGACCACCGTTATGCAGATTGCCACAACAGCGAGAATTGTTCTCACCATCGGGTCGCGGAGTATCGCTGCCAAGCCCTGTGCCATTCCCCCAGCATCATAACCCACCACCCACGGCGGAAAGTTGCCTCGGAAGCTCGATGTTTTCATATACTGTCAGAAGCGCCTATGAAGCCGAAGATCCACGGAAAACTGGGAATGATTCCGGATGTGAGGCTCTACCGGGAGGATCTGGAAGAGATACTTTCCCTGTTTCACCACTTTTGCGAGACCGTCACAATATCGGATGCCGACTCCGAGTATGAATCGCTCGATGAATTGAAACAACACGTCGGTTCACGGGTCCGCAACATCGAAATCGCCGGGACTAAGCCGAACGTTACCCTTACCATTATGGGCAGTTCGATGCTCCGTCATCTCTCGGAGGGTGTAGTGTTGACGCCAGAAGAAACGGATAGAGCCGATTTACTTTTCAGTCGGGCCAAAGAATTTCTTTTGCGGCGAAAAAGGCTGCTTGCTCGCATCGCGTCCGTCCCAACAATCGTCGTTGTTTGTTCAGCAATCTTTTTCGTTGCCTTCCTTGTCAACCGGCATGATCCGACACAACAGGGCAACACCATCTTGGTGATGTTGCTCATAGTTCCCGTGGCTTTCATTAGCGGCGCGACAAGAAGCGGGGCCTTCCGTTATGTAACGCTAGATTCAAAGACAACCGCCTCCTCGTTTTGGAAAAGGAACGGCGACCACATTTGGATGTTAGTGATTGGCAGCGGAATCGGTATTTTCGGCACCCTGCTCGCCCAGTGGTTGGCACATAATCTATTTAAATAGATGCCCGTCTTGATTCTAGTTGTTGCGTTCACGGACCTGGCCCATTCCTCCCCGCGCGGGAACGAATCAGCTCGAAAGAGTTGGCTGAAGTTCTGTGGCCCTAAAACGAGGAGGCCACCAGTGCTTTCGCAAAGGCGGCCCGCTCTACCCTAATTCTCGCCCTGGGTCAGGGAACAGCGAATCCTTTTGGGATCGCAAAATTCAATTCCTATGATGCTTAATTCGGGGCGATGATTCAAGGGGAAGATCGCGGTTCGCATTTCGGAAAAACGCCGTTTTCGCCATTCCTCCAAAATCTTGTCAAGCCCCTGCAGGGGTGATTTTTGGACTATGTTGTTGATTCGCTGGGAGAAATAAATGTGCTAATTTGGCGGATTTACCCTATGCCGTATGATATAATGGTATTAGAGTTGAAACAGCGGCGCAGGCCTTCGGGTTTGCGCCGTTTGTGTTTGTGGCGGGGAAACCAAGATCCCTCGCTTCGCTCGGGATGACAACTTAGACGCTCGGGATGACAAACAAAAATTCGAGAAGGAGTGCTTTTCAGGCGCGGCTTACTGGCTGCGCCTTTTCTATTTATGGATGAGAAAAACGACAATTCGGGTACGGAGCGGGGAAAGGAACTAATGGACTTACAGGCGGTCGCCGACCACAATGCCAAGCGCCTCGGGGAAATGATCGAGGCCGCCTTTCTGGCCAAGGCTTGCAAACTCAGAATCCCCGTGTGCAAGCCCTGGGGAGACAGCGAGCGTTACGACTTTGTAGTGGAGTGGGACGAAGGATTTTGGAGCGTGCAGGTGAAGGGTGGGACGAGTCGAGAAGGGGCCTACTATAAAGTTAGGGCGGGGTCCAAGGGCCAGTCATTCACGAAGGACGATATGGATTTCGTGGTTGTGTACATTGCCCCCGAAGATTTGTGGTACGTGGTCCCCATCGAGATTGCGGAGGGGCTGCGCTCGTTGTGGTTCAATCCGCGATCGACGCGCTCCCGGTTTGCAAAATACCGGGAGGCCTGGTGTCTGCTGGATTGTCCGCGGAAGGCGCGGGGGCGAGAAGATATTCCGCGGCGGTGCCGCAGCGAGGAGGTGAAAGTTCGGTGCGCGGTTTGTCCGTTGAGGCAGAACGTGCCTTCGCAGAAGCTCGCTTGTCCCGCAAAAATACGGCCGCGGCGATTGAAGTGATTTTGTCGGTAACCCCGGCGTCGTCGCTGACATCCAAACTACGCGCGATCGTTATCTCACTTTTTCAACGGGAGGACAAATTCATGGCACGTTACGGAATGCTGCGGGACTATCGTTTTCAAGAGGCCGCCGAGGACATTCGGGGCTCCAAGTTGTATGGCTTGAACGATCAAAAGCTGGGCAAGATTGACGACGTGATCTTCGACCACTTCACCGGAGTGATCAGCTATATCGTGGTCGATACCGGCTGGCTGACGACCAAGAAATTTATCGTTCCGGCGGATCGGCTTCGGGCCTCGACTGAGCACAAGGACGACTTCACGGTCGATTTGACCAAAGATCAGGTTGAGGCTTTGCCGCCGTATGACGAGACCAACCTGGAATCAGAACAGCAGTGGGCCGACTATGAAGGCCGCTACCGCTCGAAGTGGGAAGCGGACCCCATAATGCACCGGGTGGGGACGGATCGGAATATCACTCCGACGACGCAGCAGATGGAGGGGAATTCGACTTCGGTGCGGCCGGTGGATTCGGCGGCAGGAAGAGTGGCGGCAGAGATCGACGGCACAGATACGGATGCATTGACTCAAGGAGGTTTCGCCGCGAGCACCGACAGCGTGGTGATCAGCCAGGGTGCAATGGGCATCGGACCGCGCTGGGACACCTTCCAGGATCGCTTGCGCGAACGCCGCAAGGAAGTGATCAACACAGGGTCGACTGAAGAGGGCGCGGATAAGTACCGCAAAGCGGGCTAGTACGCCAGGTTAAGGCAGGTTGTTGTGCAGAGCCACGGCTTCGGCCGTGGCTTTTTTGTTGCGGGACAAATGACGGTTCCCCAAGTTTTCGGAAGAGCAGGCTGCCGAAATCTTTCCGAAGCAAACTGACCACTGCTCACTGACCCCTGACCACTGCCTTTCATGCTATGCTGCGCAAAACTTCGTCATCGTGAACCGAGGGCGGCCTGTGCTGGTTGAATTGCGTCTGGAGAATTACGCGGTCATCGACAACGCGGCGGTGGAGTTCGCGTCCGGGCTAAATCTCCTCACCGGGGAAACGGGCGCGGGGAAATCCATTCTGATCGATGCGTTGGCGTTGTTGCTCGGCGAAAAGGCGTCCAGTGACGTGATTCGCACTGGAGCGGAGCGCGCCGTTGTGGCGGCGGTTTTCGAGTGCGAAGGCAGTGCCGGAAACGCAATCGACAAGGTGCTCGAGGATAATGGGCTGGACGAATCGGAAGACGGCTCGCTGATCGTGCGGCGTGAAATTGCGGCTGGAGGCAAGGGCCGCGTATTCGTGAACAACCAGCCGGCAACGGTCGCGGTGCTGCGGCAGCTTGCGCCGCACCTGGCGATCATCCATGCGCAGAATGAATCGATTTTGTCGTTTGATGGCCCGGCGCGTCTGGCGCTGCTCGACGGATTTGCAGGAAGCCAGGTCGAGCCGGTAGCGGGAGCGTTTGAAGCATGGAAGGGAATTCGCAGCCGCATCGAAGAATTGGAACAAGGCGAACAAGATCGGTTGCGGCTGGTGGATTTGTGGGCGTTTCAAAAACGCGAAATCGAAGAAGCCAAACTCGAGGCGGGCGAAGATGAACGCCTGGAAACGGAAAAACGCGTGCTCGCCAACGCGGAGAAAATTTACAACGCAGCGATGCAGGCCTTCGATCTGCTGTATGAAGGCGACGGTTCCACTTCGTCTTCAATGCGCGCCGCGCAGAAGCAGATCGAAGAACTGGCGCGGTATGAACCAAAGTTTAAAGAAGCTCTGGCGGCGCTCGAGACCGCGCGCATCAGCGTGGAAGATGTGGGAGCCACGGTGCGCGACTATGCAGGCGGTATTCATGCCTCGCCGGAACACCTGGCTGAGGTAGAAGACCGGCTGGCGGCGCTCGACCGGCTGAAGCGGAAGTACGGACCCACACTCGACGACGTGATCGCATTCGGCGCGGATGCAGCCCGCAAGCTTTCCGAGGTCGAGAACAAAGACGAAATCCTGCGCGAGCTGCGGGCCGATCTGGCGAAGGCCGGTACCGAGTATCTGAGAACAGCGGGCGCACTGTCGAAAAAGCGCGAAGACGCGGCACGCAAACTCGAAAAGCTGGTCGAGGAAGAGATCAACGATCTGGCGATGAAGTCGGCGTTCCGCATCGAGATAACAACAGCAGAACAAGAAGGGAACTGGACGGCGTCCGGAATAGACGAGGTCGCTTATATGATTGCGACGAATCCGGGCGAGCCCATGCGCCAGTTGGAACACATTGCGTCCGGAGGGGAATTGTCGCGAGTGATGCTGGCACTGAAGGTGAGCGTGCAAGCTGGAGGCGACCCTGCTCCTCGAAAGAAACATCAAAGCGCACAGCGCACGATGGTCTTCGACGAAATCGACACCGGCATTGGAGGCCGTGCCGCCGAAGCCGTGGGAAAAAAACTGAAGCAACTGGCGCGGGCCAATCAGGTGCTGTGCGTCACTCACCTCCCGCAAATCGCCACCTTTGCCGATCATCATTACGTCATCGAGAAAAAAGCCTGGAGCGGGCGCACGCGGACAACGATCCGCGCAGTAGTGGGCGAGGAGCGCACCGAAGAGGTAGCTCGCATGTTAAGCGGCGCCAAGCTGACAGATACCTCACGCAAGCACGCCGAGCAAATGATTAAGGCGAACGGGTAACGTATATATGGAAACAGTCACGATCCAGAAGGCTAAAACTCAACTGTCTCGGCTGATCAAGAAGGCTTGCGAGGGCGAGGAGATCGTAATCGCGCGCGGATCGAAGCCGGTGGTCCGCCTCGTGGCAGTCGAGAATCTGAATCAAGACCGCAAGCCTGGTGCCTGGAAAGGAAAGATCAAGATAGGTCCTGAGTTTTTCGAGCCCTTGCCGCCGGATGAGTTGGAACGCTGGGAGTAAGCGTGCTCCGCGTTACCATCCACTACCCGATTCTCCCCATCGACTGCTAATCCCCGCCGTTTCTTTGGCTTACGTTGACCAGCCGGGTTCTTTCCAGTAGCTTATTAATATCGCCTCAATAAGGTTCGTGTAAGCTAAGAGTAGTGATTTCAAGCCGATCTTTGCATCTTACATAGTTCAGGGATTATTCAGAAGATTATCGGAATCAGGAGTCTGAGATTGCCAAACAGCCAGGGAAAGACCGTGCTTTTGCTAAAGCCGAGAGGGTTTTGCGCTGGAGTGGTGCGGGCCATTGATGTAGTCCGCATCGCGCTCGAGGCCTTTGGTCCGCCGATCTACGTCCGCAAAGAGATTGTCCACAACAGCTTTGTGGTGGATGAACTACGCGGCAAGGGGGCTATC
>Ga0182024_10016114_pt1 | contig 14213 bp, 15 predicted proteins | sample P32metaG_FD_120480 | JGI IMG/M metagenome (GOLD analysis project Ga0182024, IMG submission 120480) | Permafrost microbial communities from Stordalen Mire, Sweden - P3-2 metaG (Illumina Assembly) | ecosystem: Environmental > Terrestrial > Soil > Wetlands > Permafrost | place: Sweden: Stordalen... | reverse complement strand
TGATTGCCGACCTGTTCGTCGATTGAGCACCGAAGCGCGTGCGTCAGCCGTTGCGCTGAGTGCCTAGAGGTCTGCGCGCAGTTGTGTCAGCTCGGTCTCGAGCGCCTCGAGGCGTGCGAGCGCCGCGTACATGCGATCGACCGACTCGCGCAGCTGCTGAGACTGCGGTGCGATTGCTTCTTTGATGCCATCCACCGCGTGACAGGCGCGTATCAGCGTTTCACGCACGGTGCGATGCTGGCCCTTCTCCAGTTCGGCGATTCGGGCCAGCGTTTCCGAGCGCTTGAGCGCCACCTGACGTTGCCAGCGCCGGGTGATCGAATTCCACTCGTGCTTGGGCGTGGGCTGCGGTGGCCGGTAGTCGACCAGCTGCCTGGTAGTGATGTCCATCTTCTGCGAGAGCGCATCCACATAGCCGACGAAGGCGCCGTGACCCGGCGGTGTGTTCTCGGCAATAAATGCCTTGACCGCCTTGGCCGCCGTCAGATTGGTGTGGATCGATATGCCGGTGAACAAGCCGGTTTTGGCGTCGTAGAAATGGACGTAGGTGCTCATCTCGATACCCTAACCGAATGCAGTGCAGATGCCGTGACGTCCGTCGCACGCTTGAGCTTGCCAATCCGATATTGATGGAGATTCTACTTAATGCCAGTAAGATACTGATATTGAAGGATTAGTTATAGCACAGCGCCCGGTGCCCCCGAGGGCGCCGCCGCTGGCGTTGGCGTCTCAGGCGGTAGCGGAATGAATTCGTGCGCATCGCCGGGGACCGTTGCGAAGCGACCCTCGCGCCAATCGTTCTTGGCCTGCTCAATGCGCTCACGCGAGCTGGAGACGAAATTCCACCAGACATAGCGTGTGCCGTCGAGCGGCTCGCCCGCCATGAGCATGAGGCGCGCGCGCTCGCAGGCGCGCATCCTGACACGCTCGCGAGCCCGCGGTAGCAGCAGTTGTGCGCCGCCAAAACGCTCGCCACCCGCTTCGATGACGCCGTGGACCACGTACACGGCACACTGTTCGAACTCATCCCCGAATTCCAATTCCGCGCCCGCATCGAGCTGCGCATCCGCATACCCCATGGGAGATAGCGTGGCGGCCGCGGCCCGCTCGCCGAACAGCGAGCCGGCAATGAGGCGGATGCGCTGACCACCGGCTTCCAGCAGCGGCTGTCCGCTGGCGGCGTGATGCATGAAACTTGCGGGACGCTGCTCCTCGTCTTGCGGCAACGCCACCCAGCTCTGGATTCCGGCCAGTGCCGATGCGGCGCCGCGAGTACTGGTAGCGGTGCGCTCCGAATGCACGATGCCGCTGCCGGCAATCATCCAGTTGACCTCGCCGGGACGAATCACCTGCGCGCTGCCCAGGCTGTCCCGGTGCACGATCTCGCCTTCGAACAGGTAAGTCACCGTTGCCAGGCCGATGTGCGGGTGCGGTCGTACGTCCAGCCCAGTGCCGGCGTTGAATATCGTCGGACCGAATTGATCGAAGAACACGAACGGCCCGACGGTGCGGCACTCGGCGCTCGGGAGCGCCCGTCGCACCAGGAAGCCGTCGCCCAGGTCGCGCGTCGGCGGCACGACGCGGCGCTCGAATACGCTAGCCGACACCGAGCGCCTCGTGCTCGAGCTCGACCACGAATTGCCGCACGTGCTCGCGCGTACAGACCTGACCTTCGACCATGGCCCGCAGCAGGCCGCCCAGATGCGCCCGCAAAGCGAACGCCAGTACCGGCGGGGCGTAGTGGTCGAGGTGCTCGATAAAGCCGTCGATCTCATCGACACATTCTTCGATGGTGCCGCTGCCGGCCGCGCTCTGAGTAGTGGACATGCGTTGGAACTCCATCGCTGGCAGTGCGGACGATACACCAACGGCCTCCGTATCGAAGCACGAATTTCTGCACGAACAGTGGCGATTTCGCGGGCTCCCTTGCGACCGGCCGCTCTCTAGACTGGCCGCAGCTGGTTCATAACGGACTGCATCATCAACTAGGAGATCGAGCATGAACAGTTTCACCGTCACCGCCGTCGGCAACCTCGCCAAGAACCCCGAGCTGGTTGCCAAGGGCGATACCGCCTACACGCGTTTCTGTCTGATTGGCAATGACTACGCGGGCAAGGACGATGATGGCGCGGCGCGTGAGGTGACCACCAGTCTATGGTTCGTGGCCTTCGGTCCGCTCGGCGAAGCCATCGCCCACAATTCCCGCAAGGGCGACCAGCTCGTCCTGGAAGCGCGCATTCGCGCCAGCAACTGGACCGACCAGCAGGGTGAGCGGCAGTACGACTACTCGTTCATTGTCGAGGGATTTCGCTTCGGCGCGCCGGGCAGGGTGAAGCGGGAGGAGTTCGAGCAGCGTCGTGAAGAGCACGGCTCGCATGCCGTTTCGAGCGCGGCCTGAGGGCCGCCCCGTGAGGCAGTGGACACGTTCAGGCACGCTTGGGCTGGCACTGGCACTGGCGATGCCGGAGCTGCTCCGGGCGCAGTCCTCGCCGTTCATGACGGGAGCGACCGCCCTGCAGACCAACATTCTGGCGTGGCTCACGCCGATCGCCGTGATCCTCGTCATGGCGCTCGGCGCCATGGCAATGGCCAACCGTATGTCCTGGGGTTGGTGCCTGGGTGCGATTCTCGGCATCGCAATTGCCTTCGGCGCACCGCAGATCGTGAGCTGGGTGCGCGGCATGTTCGGAGTCTGAGATGAGCACCCGCAATGGCGGTTTGACCGTTGAACCACTGTTCGTCGGTGCGACGCGGCCGCCGATGCGTTGGGGCGTCACCTATTCGGCGTTGCTGTTCAATCTGGTGTTTACGATGGAAGTGTTTCTGCTCTCGAGGAATCTGCTCGCCCTGCTGCTGTGCGCACCGATCCACGCGTTGTGCGCGCTGCTGTGTCTGCGGGATGCGCGCTTCTTCGACCTGCTGCTGCTCTGGGGCCGAACCCGGCTGCCGGCGTGGCTGGCGAACCGGCGTCTTTGGCATGCGGGCAGCTACAGTCCGCTGCAGCTGTCGCTGCCCGATCACGCTGGACGGCGCCGCGGCGACTCAGCCCCGGCGCAGGTCTGGCCATCCAGCCCGGAGCGTCGCTGATGCGTGGATCACGGCGCGCGCGCTGCCTGTCACGCGAACTGCTCGCGGCCGAACGGGTTCCCTACACAGTGCAACTCAGCGACAGCGTCGTGCGCACCAGCCTGCTGGACTACCTGCAGGTTTTCCGCTGCGCAGGGGTGAGTTTCGAGAGCGCCGATGACGCCCAGCTCAACAACTGGCATGAACGGCTGAACATACTATGGCGCAATATCGCAAGCCCGAATGTCGCCCTGTGGACTCATGTCATTCGGCGTCGCGAGGCCACACCGTGGCTGCGCACCGCGGCCGGCGGCTTTGCCGCTGCGTTGCTCGACAAGTACCGCGAGCGCCTTGCGCATGAAGCCCTGATGGTCAATGAGCTGTACCTGGCGGTCGTCTATCGGCCGGCTGCCGGTATCGCCACCGGGTTGCTTGCCAAGGCACTCAGGGGGACTCAGCGTCAGCCCTCGCGCGACACCGAGGCGGCGCTCGAAGCCTGCGCCAAACTCGCGCAGACCATCGCTGCATCGCTGGCGCGCTACCAGCCGCAACTGCTCGGGAACTACCGCCGGGGAAACACTTGCTATTCGGGGCTGCTGGAATTCCTGGCCGTGCTGATCAACGGCGAAACGCAACCCATACCGCTGACGCGCACACCGCTGAATCACGCGCTGGTGACTTCGCGGCTGTTTTTTGGCAACGAGGTCATCGAATACCGCACACCAAGTGCGACCCGCGCCGCGGCAATACTCGGCATCAAGGAATATCCGACTCCCAATGTGGTGGGAATGTACAACCGCCTGCTGTCGGCGCCTTTCGCGTTCGTACTGACCCAGTCCTTTGCGTTCCTCTCGAAGGCAAGCGGCCAGGGACTGCTGCAGCGGCAGATGCACCGGCTCGCCAATGCCGGGGATTTCGCGATCTCTCAAGGGCAGGAACTGCAACAGGCGCTCGACGCGCTCACCAGCAATGAGTTTGTCATGGGCGAACATCATCTATCGCTGCAGGTGCTGACGGATCTGCCCGCTGACCACCTGCGGGAGTCTCCCGATCGTCTGCGGCGGCTACACGATGCGGTAGCGCTGGCCCGCAGCCTGCTCGCCGATACCGGCATGACCGTGGCGCGTGAGGACCTGGCGCTGGAAGCGGCTTTCTGGGCGCAGTTGCCGGGCAATTTTCCGATGCGCCCACGCAAGGCGGCCATTACATCACGCAATTTCGCCGCCATGGCCGCACTGCATAACTATCCGGCCGGGCGCGCGCACGGCAATCATTGGGGCGAGGCATTGACGCTGTTCATGAGCAGTGCTCGTTCGCCGTATTATTTCTCCTTGCACGCCAGCGATCCGCACGAAGCGGATGGCGGCAGCCGCAAGGACACCGGCCATACCTTCATTTGCGGTCCGACCGGTTCGGGCAAGACCGTGTTCATCGGCTTCATGGTGGCAATGCTCGATCGGCACGGCGCCACGCAGGTTATATTCGACAAGGATCGCGGACTCGAGATCCTGGTGCGCGCACTGCGCGGCGAGTACCTGCCGCTGCGCAATGGGCTGGCCACGGGCTTCAACCCGCTGCAGCTACCGCCGACGCCGCATCACGTCGAATTTCTCAAGCTCTGGCTGCAGAGCCTGGTGCGTCCGGCCGGCGACTCGACAATGAGTGTGCGCCAGCAAGCGGATCTCCAGCAGGCCTTGCATGGCACATTATCGCTCGATCGCAGCGCTCGCCGGCTTTCGCGCCTGATCGAATTTCTCGATCCCACCGATCCGGAAGGCATGCACGCGCGCTTGAGCCGCTGGTGCGCATCGACACACGGCGATTACGCCTGGGTATTCGACAACGCACAGGACACGGTGGTTCCCAGGCTCGCGCAACGCACGACGATTGGCTTCGACGTCACCGAGTTTCTCGAGCATCAGCTAACGCGCACGCCCGTGACGCTGTACCTGTTTCACCTGGTGCGCGAGTTGCTCGATGGCCGCAAGCTGGTCTGCTGGATGGACGAGTTCTGGCGCCTGCTGGCCGATCCGGCCTTTGAGAGCTTTGCAAAGGACGGGCCCAAGACCTGGCGCAAGCTCAACGGCGTGATGTGTCTTGCGACGCAAAGCGCCAGCGATGTGCTGGACAGCCCCATCAGCCGCACGATCATCGAGCAGACGCCGACCAAGATCTTCTTTCCGAACACCGATGCCGGCGCTGATGAATATGTGCGCGGCTTCGGCCTCACCGAGCGCGAGTTCAATCTCATCCGGCAGCAACTGGAGCCCGGATCGCGCAAGTTCCTCATCAAGCAGGGGCATCACAGCGTCGTGTGCCAATTGGACCTGAAGGGATTCGAGGCGGAGCTGAATGTGATCTCCGGTCGCAGCACGCAGCTCGAACGCATGCAGCAGATCATGGCCGTCGGCGGCACCGATCCGGGCGACTGGCTGCCTGATTTCCTGCGCGAGCACGGCGTCCTCGATCCGTCATCAGACGCTCCAGGGGAGCAGTCCACATGCCTGTGACGCGCGCCAGAATCTTCCGATTGGTGGCAGTGATGCCGGTGCTGCTGTGTCCAGCGGCCAGAGCGCAGTTCGCGGTCATCGATGTCGCCTCGGTGGCGCAATTGGTGCAACAGTCGCAGACGCTGGCGCAACAGCTCGCGTCGGCGCGTGCCCAACTGCTGCAATTGCAGGCGCAATACCAGTCGATGACCGGTAATCGCGGCATGCAGGCGCTGCTCAGTGGCACGCCGCGCAATTACCTGCCGACGCAGTGGCCGCAAATCAGCGCTATGCTCAACGGCACTAGCGGCTACGGCACGCTGGCGCTCGACTACCAACAGAGCCTGACAGCCAACGCAGTGCTGTCGTCGCAGCAACTGGCAGTGCTGCCGGCGGCTGAACGCACGCAGGTGACGGCCGCGCGCCAATCGGTGGCGTTGCTGCAGGCGCTGGCACAGGACGCGTTGATGAATGCCAGCGGCCGTTTCGCCGCCATCCAGCAGCTGATCAACGCCATTCCGGCAGCCACCGATCAGAAGGGCATTCTCGATCTGCAGGCCCGTATCAGCGCCGAGCAGGGCATGCTGCAGAACGAGCAGACCAAGCTGCAGGTGTTGTTTCAGTCGGCGCTCGGCCAGGACTGGGCGATGCATCAGGCCAGTCGCGAGCAGGTGATCGCCGGTCAGGGTCAGTTCGCCACTCGCTTCGAACCTGTGCCGCGCTAGCCTCGGGCGCGGTAACACCATGGGATTCTTTCAGACGTTTTGGGCCTGGCTCAATCAGACGCTGACCGGTTATATCGGACAGAACACCGCGCGAGTTTCCGCCGCGCTCGAGCCCGCCGTCGTGACTCTCGCGACCGTGTACGTGATGGTGTGGGGTTATCTGCAGCTGACGGGCCGCATTGACGAGCCCGTCACCGCCGGAATCAAACGCATCCTGGTGCTGGCCGTGGTCCTGGGAGGCGCGCTGCACCTGTGGCTGTACAACAGCCTCATAGTCGACTCGTTCTACACGGCGCCGGCACAGCTGGCCGCTGCTGTGGTCGGCGCCGGCGATCCGGTCGGCACCATCGACGCCATCTGGCAGCAGGGCGGCACGGTGGCCGAGGCCCTGTGGGTCAAGGGCGGAGTGTTCAACGGTGACTTCGGCTTTTACCTCGCCGGCGGTGTGGTTTGGGCGCTGATGGGGTTGCTGTGCGTTTACGCGATGTTCCTGATTGCGCTGTCGAGCATCGCATCGGCGGTATTGCTGGCGATTGGGCCACTCTTTATTGCGTTGCTGCTGTTTGACAGCACGCGGCGATTCTTTGAGGCCTGGATTGCGCAGCTCGCAACCTATGCGCTGATCTCGATACTGACGGTGCTGGTGGGCGCCCTGATGCTGCAGATCGTCCAGTCCTACGCCACGCAGACCGCGGCCCGAGGCGCCGCGATCCTGACCGTCGATGCACTCGACATGGTCATGGTCTCGGTGCTGGTGTTGCTGCTGATGCGGCAGATCATGCCGATCGCCGCTGGCCTGGCCACGGGGTTGGCGCTCAGTAGCTTTGGCACGCTCAGTCGCACGCTCGGATCCGCGCTGAGGCACGGGCGCGCCCACATCGGTAAGGCGGCCAAGGTAGCCGCAAAGACCGTATTTGCCAGGACCCTGGTGCCCAACTCTGCCGCGCCGGAGCGCACGGCTGCGGCGGCCTCGGCCTGGCGCGAACCCTAGCACCTATCGGACCTCAGGGAGATCGAGCATGAAGTGGTTGCTTGTGGCCGTTCTGGTGTCGCTGCAGGCGGGTTGTGCGCAGCGGACGTTGCGCTGCGATGGCACGCTGCGTCCAATCAATGCCGGGACGCCAGCGGCTCAACACACCTCAGCCCATCCTATCAGGCCGACACCATGAACAGGCCGACTGGGATCGCGACGGCCGAGTACTTCGCCGAAGCTGCGCGCTGGGATACCGATCGCGTGGCAACCGTGGAACACAGCCGGCGGATCGCCTGGCGGGTCGCGGCGGCCGGATGGGTCTGCGCGCTGAGCTGCGGCTGTGCGCTGGCACTGCTGATGCCGCTGAAACGTGTCGATCCCTTTGTGATCCGCGTCGACAACAGCACCGGCGTGGTCGATGTGGTGCCGGTGTTTGTCGGCGCTGCATCGATGGATGAGACCGTGAGCCGCTATTTTCTAAGTCACTACGTTACCGTCTGCGAGCGATTCAATCATTTCACCGCCGAGAGCGACTATCAGGAATGTGGCGCGTTTCACACGGCGCAGCGCAACCAGGCATGGTACGAGCTCTGGAAGACCAGCAATCCGAAATCGCCGCTGAACCTGCATCGCGACGGCAGCCGGATTCGCGCCGAAGTGCAGTCCGTCAGCTTCTTCAAGCGCGGCAGCGGGGTCGCGGATCTTGCGCAGGTACGCTATGTGAAGACCGATCTTCAGTCGGACACGACGCATGCGCAGGTGACGCGCTGGATTGCCACCATTCAATACGCCTATGCCGCACCCTCGAACGATCTGAAACTGCGCCGCTGGAATCCGCTCGGCTTCAAGATCGTGGAATTCAATGCCGAACCGGAAGTGACCGTTGAGCCGACTCCGGCCGGCGCCGCGAGCAGCATGGAGCGACGGCCATGAATCGTGCCTCGTTGCTGGCGGTCGCGGCGGTGGCGCTCATTGGGACGCCATGGCCCTGTTCCGCTCAGGGTCATGACAGCCGCATGCGTTCGATCGCCTACGAGGGCGACCGGGTCTACCGGCTTCGCGGGTATGTCGGCTACCAGATCGATCTCGAGTTCGAGCCCGGCGAGGCTTTCATCGGCGTCGGGGCCGGCGACCTCGAGGGCATCGGTTTTGCGGCGCAGGACAATCACTTATTCATCAAGCCCAAGGCCACCCGCGTCCGGACCAATCTGACTGTGCTGACCTCGCGGCGCAGTTACCACTTCCAGTACCAGGTAGTTTCCGCCGCGGAGCCTGCGGAACAGGCCTCGGAGCTGATCTTTACGCTGCGATTCAATTATCCTGTCGTCCCGACGAAAGCCGACACGACGCTCAGCGGTGACAACGCAGAGCGCGAGTTCCAGCGGACGGCCGCGGCGCAGGCTGCCAATCGCGACTATTGGTATTGCGGCAGTACGGCGCTGCAACCGCTGGCGGCGTTCGACGATGGGGTGCGCACACACCTGCGCTTCAATCCGCGGCGCGAGCTGCCCGCCGTGTTCGTGCGCAACGATGATGGCAGCGAATCGCTGCTCAATTTCAATGTGCAGCAGGGTGAGATGATCATTCATCGCGTCGCCGAGCGACTGGTGATCCGCCGCGGGAAATTGCGCGGCTGCATCCTCAATCGAAGCTTTGACGGAACCGGGCGCGAGTTGCAGTCAGGAACCGTCAGTGCCGAGATCGAGCGCGCCACGCGTGGCGCTGCGCCATGAGCCGCGAGGATCCCGAACGCGTCCCGGGGGAGCGCGGCCTGCCGTTGGTGCGCCAGGTCGCATCGCTGCACTCCCGCCTGAGCAACCTGCTGGCGTTGGCCCTGATGATTGGCATGGGGGCAGCCGTGCTCACGGCCTACTACGTGCATGCCGCGCATCGACAGGTGCTGCTGCGGCAGAAGGCGCAATCCGCCGCCAATAGCCGCGCGCAATCGGAGATGCTGCTGCCCGCGCTCGAACCGGTGGTGCTGCCGGAGGCGGCCGCGCGCGCGACCGCGCCGTCGGGCGCGGCGAGCATAGGGCAGGTTCTGTCGCTAGATCCGGCGCCGTCCGCCAATGCTGCGCCGATGCCATCCGCAACGACCCAGCCCGCCGCCACCGGCACAACCGAGCCCTCGGACCTCGAGCGACGCCTGTCTGGCAGCGCCTTCGCCCATTCCGCAGAGGGCGGCGCACGGCCGGAAACCGGCGATGTGCCGGGCGCATCCACAGTCGCGAGCGTCGGCAATACAGGCAGCCCGAGCGGACTGGGCGCGGCTCTGCCGCGTGCGGAGTTCGGCAGTACCGCGCTCGCGCGGATCTTGCCGACTCAGCGTCTGTTATTGCCGAAAGGCGCGTTCATCGACTGCACGCTCGAGACTGCCATTGACTCGACGCTTCCGGGCATGACCACCTGTGTCACCGCCACCGACACCTTCGGCGTCGATGGCCGGGTCGTGCTGCTCGAGCGGGGAACCAAACTGGTGGGCGAGACCCGCGGCCAGGTGCAGCAGGGGACGGCGCGGGTGTTCGTGATCTGGACGGAGGCGCGGACGCCGACCGGGGTTGTCGTGCCGCTGGATTCGCCGGGTGCGGACGAACTGGGCCGTTCGGGACTGCCCGGAACGGTCGATCGACATTTTTGGGAGCGCTTCGGCGCGGCGCTTTTCATATCGACCATCGATGGTGCCGAGCAGGCGGCGGTGCAGTCCTCGAGTCGTGGCAGCGGCACCATCATCTACAACCCCTCGGCAACCACCGACGTCGCCACCGAGGTGCTGAAGAGCACCCTGAGCATCGCGCCCACGGTCCGCAAGGACAACGGCGATCGAATCCAGATCCTGGTGGCGCGTGACATCGATTTCACACCCGTTTACGAGCTGCGCCATGCCGCCTCCAAGCCTTAGCGCCGTCGCCGCCGAACCGTCCACGCTCGGACTGACGCTGCGCGCCCTGCAACGCTTTCTGGACGATGCGGACGTCACCGAGCTGTGCATCAACCGACCGGGCGAGGCTTTCATCGAAACCGCCGGCGGCTGGCGGCAGGAAGCGCTGCCGGAGATCAATTTTGACTGGTGCCTGCGGTTTGCGAAGCTGGTCGCAAACTTCACCGGGCAACGCATCGATGCTGCCGCACCGCTCCTGTCGGCAGCCTTGCCCGGAGGCGAGCGCGTCCAGATCGTGCTGCCGCCGGCGACCACCGCCCGAACGGTGGCCATCACCATCCGACGCCCCTCGAGTCGGCATTGGTCGATCGAAGAGCTCGCGCGAGAGGGTGTATTTCGCCAGGCCCGCCGCTCCGGGCACCGCGGTGATGCCAACGAGCCGCGTCTGCTCGAACTGCTGACGAACGGGCAGTACGAAGCCTTCATGCGCCTCGCCGTCGTGGCGCGCAAGAACATCCTGGTGTCAGGGCCAACCGGCTCGGGCAAAACCACCTGGACCAAGGCCTTGATCCGCGAGATTCCCAGTGATGAACGCCTGATCACGATCGAGGACGCCTGCGAACTAGTACTCGATCGGCATCCCAATCACGTGCGGCTGTTCTACTCCAAGGACGATCAGGGTCTGTCGCGTGTAACGCCGAAGAAGCTGCTCGAATCCTGTCTTCGCATGAAGCCCGACCGCATCCTGCTGGCGGAGTTGCGCTCCGAGGAGGCGTTCGATTACCTGCGCAATGTCAACTCTGGGCATCCCGGCTCGATCACCAGCGTGCATGCCTCGAGTGCGGCGCTGGCATTCGAGCAACTGGTGCTGCTCGTCAAGCAGAGTCCCGCGGGCCGCGAGTTGATGCGACAGGAGATTCGGGCCCTGCTGCATCTGCTGATCGATGTGGTCATTCAGTTTGCCTGTTGTCGGCAGCGGCGTTTCATTGAAGAAATATGGTACGAGCCCGGACTCAAGCGTCGCGCGCTGGAAGCCTTCGCCTGAGCGCCCCACGAATGCCCGACGCCTTCGGTATCACCGCACTGATCCATGGCTCCTCGGGGTTGGAGCTCGCTTACGCGGCCGTGCAGCTGCCGCTGGCCGCGGCGATGGTGCGGGCGCGCGCCAGCGTGCAGAAATTGCTGCTATCGCCGATTGTGGCGATGCCTTTGACCGTGGCAAGCGGCGTCGCCTGCTCACTGTTCGGACCGGCATCGCCGGTCGCATCGTTGATATTCGGTACCGCGGTCAGCGCGGGCCTTGGGTATGCCGCCGGGCGTGCGCTCACGGCGCAGCGTCAGTCCGCCTCGGGGCATCAGCGGGGCACGCTGGTGCTGGACGCTCGAGACTCTGCCGATGCCCAGGGCCACACCGCGGCGGACATGGGCGCCGCTCGCGAGCAACCGAGCTTGGCTGGTTGGCGGATCCCGCACGGCGATGAGACCAAGCACTTCAAGTTCATCGGTACCACCGGAACGGGCAAGAGCACGGCCATCAGCGCGCTGCTCGGACCCGCCTTGCAACGCGGCGACCGAATTGTCATTGCGGATCCCGACGGCGGTTATCTGCGTCGCTATTATGACCAGGAACGCAGCGATGTAATTCTCAACCCGTTCGACGCGCGTTCCGTGAAGTGGGACCTATTCGGTGAGATGAGGCAGCCCTACGACGCCGAGCAACTCGCGCGCGCGTTGCTGCCGGACCCGGAAAGCGGCGATCGTACTTGGCACGGCTATGCGCGCACGCTGCTGACCGCAGTAACCCGTCAGGCGCATGCCGCCGGCGTGCGCGATGCGGGTGAGCTCTACCGCCTGATCTCGATCGCTCCCACTTCGGAACTTCGCACTCTCACTGCCGGTACCCCGGCGCAGCCGTTCCTCGAGGAGCACAACTCGCGCATGTTCGATTCGATCCGATCGGTGGCGAGCTCGGCGGTCGGCTCGCTTGAACACATCGCCTCGCAGCGTGGCGTCGCCTTCTCGGTGCGCGATTGGGTGAGTGGCAACACCGCCGACGACGAGCGGGGCGGCAAGCGCGGCGGCGTGCTGTTCATTCCCTATCGCGCTGATCAGATCGCCGCCCTGCGATCGACGGTATCGGCCTGGATGCGGATCGCGATCTTCGAGGCCATGGCAGGTCCGGAGCTCGATCAGCGGCTCTGGTTCGTGATCGACGAGCTCGATGCGCTCGGCAAGATCGACGGGCTCAAGGATGCCCTCGCGCGGGTGCGGAAGTTCGGTGGTCGCTGCATCCTCGGCTTTCAGTCAATCGCACAGGTTGCAAGTACCTACGGCGCCGGTGACGCACATACGATTGTGGAAAATTGCGGTAATACGCTGATTCTTCGCTGCTCCGCCAGCGAAGGCGGCGGAACCTCACGTTTCGCCTCAACGCTGATCGGGCAGCGCGAGGTGCTGCGTACCACGCACTCGCGGACCCGTCGCGCCGGCGAGTTCCTGGGCTCGGTCACGCGCAGCGAGCACTTCAGTATCGAGCCGGCGGTCATGGATTCGGAGATCGAGCAGCTTCCGGATCTGGCCGGCTACCTCAAATTCGCCTCTGAAGATCGTTGGCGCCGCGTCGATCTGAAGCCACGGCATCACACCGCCTCGATCGAGGGGGCGACGCCGGCTTTCGTGCCCGTGCCCGCGGCTGCGCCGACGGCGGCCATCGTCGCAGCAGCTGCGGCGCGCCAACGGCCCGCACGCGCGCCGCGAGAGCGGGCTGCGCCGCTACGTACCCGTGCTGCGGCTGTGAGTGCGCCGTCCATCATCAAGCCAACGGGACTCGAGCCGTGAATGCGGTGACACCACTGGATTCCGACAGCATGCGGTTCGGACTGCTGCTGGAAACGGCGCAGACTCAACAGGACCTTATTGCTGCAGAGTTGAGCGCGCTGCAGGCACACGCGCGCGGCCTGGACGGTATCGTGCGCGATCAGATCCGGCGCACTCTGGTCGAGGAGCTGGGGACTGTGATCGAACAGAGCGCGCACGCGGTCCTGACCCTGCGGGCGCTCGAGCGCGCTGCGAAACTGCGCTTCCTGGGCTGGACGCTCGCAACCACGCTGCTGTCGGGGGGCGTGACGGCTGCATCGGCGTGGTGGTTGCTGCCGACGCCCTCGCAAATGAATATCCTGCGTATCAGGCACGAGCAGCTGCTCGCGCAACTTGCGAATCTCGAACAGCTCGGTGGCCGGATCGATCTGCGACGCTGCGGTAGTGAGCAGCGCTGGTGTGTGCGCGTCGACCGGCTGGCGCCAGCCTTCGGCCCGCAGGCCGACTACCTGATCGTCAGGGGCTACTGAGGTGGTGTGGTCGCTGCCGATGAGCGGATTCGTGCGCGCCGCCGAGCTCGCTGCGGTATTGCCGGCCTGCTTCTGTCTGCGGCTGCTCTGGTGCCGGGACCCGACAAGGGAACGCCACCGGCGCGGGGCGCGACTGCTCGATGTGTCCTCGAGACTCGGACTGCCCGTGCGCCACCGCCGCGGGGGCGCTCAGTCGCACGTTACCCTTGCTGGAGTCCAGGTCGCGCGCCTGGAGGAGACGAAGCACTTCAAGCTTCTTGGCACGACCGGCACCGGCAAATCGACCGCCATTCGCGAACTGCTCGAGGCGGCTCTGCGGCGCGGCGATCGTGCGGACATTACCGATCCAGACGGCGGCTATCACGCTCGCCTGTACCGTCGCTATCGCTGCGACACAGTGCTCAATCCGTTCGAGCCCGACTCGGTGCAATGGGACCCGTTTGCGGAGATCCACGCCACTTATGACATCGAACAGCTCTCGAGCGCACTGATCCCGCACAGCGAGGACCCTTCGACCCGGGAGTGGCGTGGGTACGCGCGCACGCTATTCGCGGCGGTCGTGCGGCGCTGTCAGACCGAGCGCCGCACGGATCTGACGGAACTGTGGCGCCTGTTGACCATGGCGTCGAGCGAGGAGCTGCGACCGCTGGTGGCGGGCACCCCCGCGCAGCCGTTTCTCGATGCGGACAACGCGCGCATGTTCGGTTCGATCCGCTCGGTGCTGCTGTCTGCGAT
>Ga0182024_10016113_pt1 | contig 14213 bp, 11 predicted proteins | sample P32metaG_FD_120480 | JGI IMG/M metagenome (GOLD analysis project Ga0182024, IMG submission 120480) | Permafrost microbial communities from Stordalen Mire, Sweden - P3-2 metaG (Illumina Assembly) | ecosystem: Environmental > Terrestrial > Soil > Wetlands > Permafrost | place: Sweden: Stordalen... | reverse complement strand
TCATCACGGCGGCAATCTACTTCGGCCCGCTGGGCACGCTGCTCTGGACGCTCATCGCTTCGGCCGCCTACTGTTCCTACTTGTATCCGGCACTGCAGGAGTACGAGGTCACCGCGGGTGGTTACGCCGAACTCGCTATTCGCATCTTGTTTTTCTTTCTAGCGGCCATGGTCGTCAACCGTTTTGCCACGGAAAATCGGCGGCAGACGTCGCTCTACCAAACTTTGGCGGAGGAACTGGCCGAAACCAATCGGCGCCTCGAACTCGCGCAAGCCGAGGCGCGCCGTTCCGAACGCCTTGCCGCGCTCGGCCAGCTTTCCGCCGGTCTGGCCCATGAAATTCGCAACCCGCTCGGCATCATCAAGGGCTCGGCCGAGATGCTGATCGAACGGCTCAAGTCCGCCGAGCCCCTCGCAGCCGAGCTGGCCGGCTACATTTCCACGGAAGTGAACCGCCTTAGCGCTCTGGTGACTCGCTTTCTCGATTTCGCGCGGCCTTTGCGCCTCGAACTTCGGCCGCAATCGCTGCCCGCCGTCGTCGATCTGGCCCTCAAGGCTGTGGCCGCTAATTGGAGCGGCCCTCCGATCCACGTGGAGCGGCACTACCAAGACAATCTCCCGGAGATTCCCCTGGATGAAAGTTTTGCCGAACAGTCCTTCATTAATCTGGCGCAGAATGCCTACGAGGCCATGAGCGAAGCTGGCGGCGGCACGCTGCGCATCTCCATCGCTCGCGCGGCGCGCAACGAGATCGACGGCGTCGAAGTGCGGTTTGCCGACAGCGGCCCCGGCATTCCTCGCGAACTCCGCGAGCAGATATTCAATCCCTTTGTCACCACCAAGAAAACCGGCGTGGGCCTCGGTCTTTCCATCGTCTCGAAAATCGTCGACGAGCATCACGGCTCGATCCAATTAGCAAAGGACACACCAGGAGCCTGCTTCGTGCTATTTTTCCCTGCGTCCGCTCAATCCGTCGAGGAGGAGACGCGGCCAGCCGCCGCCATCTGATGGCCAACCCCACGATTCTTATTGTTGAAGACGAAGCCAAGATGCGCCGCCTGCTCGAGCTCGATCTAGGCGAAGCCGGTTTTGAGACCGTATCAGCGCCAGACGCAGAAACCGGACTCGATCTGTTGCGCAAGGACCAGGTGCAACTGGTGCTGACCGATCTGAAGCTTCCGGGTATGAGCGGGCTCGAATTCCTGCAGGCCGCCAAGCGCCTGTACGCCGCAATGCCCGTGATTGTCATGACCGCCTATGGCACCGTCGAAACAGCCGTCGAAGCCATGAAGGCTGGCGCCAGCGACTATGTCCTGAAGCCCTTCTCGCTCGCGGAAATGCGCCTGGTCGTGCAGAAGGAGCTGGACGTCCGCCGCCTCCGCGAAGAAAACCGCTCCCTGCGCGAAGCCTTAGGCCAGCGCTACAACTACGCCAACGTAGTCGCGCACAGCGCCGCCATGCAGGAGGTGCTGGCGCTGGTCGAACGCGTCGCGCCGACGCCCTCCACGGTCCTGCTCGGCGGCGAAAGCGGTGTCGGCAAGGACCTCATCGCCCGCGTGGTCCACCAGCGTTCCAGCCGCGCTTCCGGCCCATTCATCAAAATCAATACCACCGCCATTCCCGAGACTCTGCTCGAAAGCGAACTATTCGGCTATGAAAAAGGCGCCTTCACTGGCGCCACCACCAGTAAGCCCGGTAAATTCGAGCTGGCCGACAAGGGCTCGCTCTTCCTCGACGAAATCGGAGACGTCCCCGCCGTCACGCAGGTAAAGCTCTTGCGCGTTTTGCAGGAGCGCGAGTTCGAGCGCCTCGGCGGCACGCGCACAATGAAAGTCGACGTGCGCCTGATCGCCGCAACCAATCGCGACTTGCGCGCGGCCCTCGAACAAGGCACCTTCCGCGAGGACCTCTACTACAGATTGAACGTGGTGCCCATCGATATCCCGCCCCTGCGCGCGCACAAAGAGGACATCCCCGATTTAGTGAACCTCTTCCTCGTGCGCTACGCGAAAGCCTCGGGCAAGAGCTTCACGGGCATCACCGCGGAGGCGCTCGACAAATTGATGGAATTTCACTGGCCGGGAAATGTCCGGGAGCTTGAAAACATTGTCGAGCGCGCCTGCGCCCTGGCTCCCGGGCCTGCGCTCGAAGCCAGCGATATTCGCCTCGATTCCGGGCGGCCCAAGGCCCAAGATTCCTCTGCCGCCTTGCTCCCGGAAGGCAAGACGCTCGATCAATGGGAAGACGAGGTCATCCGCGAAGCCTACCGCCGCGCCAACGGAAACAAGAGCCAAGCGGCGCGCCTGCTCGGCCTCTCGCGAAACGCACTGCGCTATCGCCTTGAGAAAATAGGCATCCCCGACGAGCCGGAAAAGGAAGCTCCAGCGAAGTAAACCTTCTCCGTTTCGCCTATGCCCCAAGAACCTTCGCGTGCGTTTCAGTTTCCTCTGAACCAGCGGCCAGCGAGCCTAGGCTGGTTGAAAACCACCACTCCTGGTGCAGACCAACCAACCGTACCGATAACCGCCCCACTTTCATCCTCTCCAGCGCATGCAAGTCACAGTAAATAGGCAGCTTGCGTTGCCACTCCGGGGTGTTTCTTTGGCACGGCCATTGCTATGAGTCATGACGTGACGATCTTGAGGTGCACCATGAGAACGCGTACCCTGGCAGTGCTGGCGGTCCTGATCCTCGGAAGTTTCGGGATCGCGGCAAACGCACAGCAGCCAGACGCCCAGCCGCCTGTATACGCCGATCCGCAGGTAAACGGGCAACCGGCGGCAGATGCGTCCCAACTTGCCAATCCGCCGCAGCCCGGCAATCCGCCGCAGTCCGATACCGACCAGGGCGCCGGCCGCGTGAGCTTCATTCACGGGGACGTCTCCATGCTGCGCGGAGATACCGGCGAAAGCTCCGCCGTCACGCTGAACACCCCGCTCATGGCTGGCGACAAGATCTCGACCGGCGACGCTTCCAGGACTGAGATACAGCTCGATTTCGCCAACGTCCTGCGGCTCGATGAACACGCCCAGATAAATGTGGTCACGCTGAATCGCTCGCACATTCAGCTTCAACTCGCGCAAGGTCTGGTCAGCTACTCGGCGGTTCGCCCTTCAGAAGCCGATGTCGAGATCGATACGCCTAACGTTTCCATTCATCCGCAGCGCCAAGGCCGCTACCGCATTCAAGTCAACGCCAATGGCGACACCGAAGTGGTGGTGCGGGATGGAGAAGCGGACGTCACCACGACTCAAGGCAGCACGCAGGTCCACAAGGGCGAGCTGATCACCATTCAAGGCAGCACCGATCAGGCTCAATATCGCGTGACCAACGCGCCCGGCAACGATGAATGGGATAGTTTCAACGACGGCCGCGACGGCACAATTGCCAACGCCCAGACCTTCCAGCACACGAGTCCGTATTACACCGGTGGCCAGGATCTCGATCAGTACGGAGTTTGGAGCGAAGTGCCTGACTACGGTCAGGTTTGGATTCCTTCTGTCGCAGCGGGTTGGGCGCCCTACCGCGCGGGCCGCTGGGTGTATGAGCCTTACTGGGGATGGACTTGGGTCTCCTATGAACCCTGGGGCTGGGCGCCGTATCACTATGGCCGCTGGTTCCTCTACAGTGGTCGCTGGGCTTGGTGGCCCGGTCCTGCGTACGTCGGGTATCGCCCACTCTGGGCGCCAGCGTATGTTTCCTTCTTCGGGTTCGGGGGAGGAGTTGGCTTCGGCTTCGGTCTGGGCTTCGGGTTTGGCAATGTCGGTTGGTTGGCGGCCGGACCTGGCGATTTCTTCCACCCCTGGTGGGGCGGTTTCCGCGGCGGCTTCGGCGCCGTGGACATTCACAACTATTACAACGCCCGTGGGGGCTTCGCGCCTCTGCACAATGGTGGCTTCTCGAACTTCCGCGACCTGGCGACCAATGACCGGCTGCGTGCCGGAATGTCCAGCATGTCGTCTCGCGGCTTCGGCGCCGGCACGGAAGCAGCCCGCGGCGTGAGCGCGGAAAATCTGCGCGACGCGCGCGGAGTAACCGGCGGCATGCCCATATCGCCTTCCCGCACAAGCATGCGCGCCTCCGACCGCCCAGGGAACTCCCAAGCCTTCGCAGCGCACGCCAATCAGCACTTCTACTCAAGCAACGCCGCAGGCGGCGCCCGAGGCTTCCAGGGACAAGCTGCGGGTGGATTCAACCGCGGCCCGGCCTCAGCCTCTCAGCAAGGCGGATGGCAGCGATTCTCCGGTTCTCGCGGCGAAACCGGTAATGCCGCCGGTGGTAATCTCCGCGCCAGCCAGCCAAGCTACCGGCCGCCGCTCAGCATGAACAGGCCCATCGTCAATGAGAATCAGCGCGCCAACGGCGCCCCGAACGGCGGCTATCGAGGCGGCTATCCTGTCACTCCCGGCGGCAGCTTCGGTGGAAACCGCGCCGGATCAGCGCCAGCCTATCGTGGCTCCCCGGCACCCAGCTATCGCGGCGCTCCGGCGCCTAGCCGCGCTCCGAGCGGTGGCGCAAGTCGAGGAGGCGGTGGCGGCAGCAGTCGAGGCGGTGCAGGCGGACATCGCCGCTAAGTCGGCTGGAGAACTGACTCGTTCTATCCCGCGCGGCCCCGGCGAGTGGGGCGCGCGCGGTCTGTTTTTCAGGTTCGTGTGATTCTGATTCCTTCCCATTTGTCTGGCTGTGTGTGGTGGATGTGTTCCTCTGGCTGGGCTACAATGGCCGATCGATGGCCACGGATAAATCGTTCATCTTCGATCAACCGCATCAAGCGGATTACATGGAGCGCCGCCGCGCGTTCCTCGGCGGTTTCCTCCCGCAATGGAAACGCGAACTCGATCTGCGCACCGCGCTCGACGTCGGTTGCGGTGTTGGCTATTTTTCCGCCTTCCTGCGCGATGCCAGTTTCCAGGTCACCGCTGTGGATGGCCGCGAAGAAAACGTCGCCGAAGCGCGAGCCCGGCATCCCGGCATTGATTTTCACGCTTACGACTCCGAAGATCCGCAGCTCGCGGCGTTGGGCACCTTTGACTTAGTGCTGGCGTTCGGCCTGCTCTATCACCTCGAAAATCCATCTCGCGCCGTTCGCAATCTGCACGCGCTTACTGGCAAGCTGCTTCTCATCGAAAGCCTGTTTGTGCCGGGAGAGGCTCCGGCTTTGTTGTCGCTCGATGAGTACGCCGTCGAGGACCAGAGCCTTCGCACAGTCAGTTGTTATCCAACCGAAGGTGCCATCATCAAGATGGCTTTTCGCGCCGGCTTCCCGAATGTCTATCACTTCCGCGAATTCCCCGATCACGCGCAATTTCGCCGCGTGGACGGGCGTGACCGCGTGCGGACTCTGTTAGCTGCGGCGACCTGCGATGTGCGCTCGCCGCTACTCCAAGCCGCCACCGAACCTTTCGCCCGCCCCGACCGCTTGACCAAGGAGCGCAAAGGTCTTGGCAAGCTCTTCCGTCGGCTCGGCAAGGGCTTTCGCCGGCCGGCGCCGGCAGCCGCAACGATGAACACGAGTAGAGATTGAATTTCCGCCACCGATGCTGACCCTCTTTGCCATCCCTAAGCCCTTTCGCGGCCAAAGCGACCTGATCCAGCGCAACGCCATTGCCAGTTGGACGCGCATCCAGCCGCGCCCCGAAGTGTTGCTCTTCGGCGACGAAGAAGGCACTGCCGAATTCGCCCAGCAGCTTGGCGTTCGCCATATTGCAGAAGTCGCGCGCAACGAGTTCGGCACGCCCCGTCTCGATGATCTCTTCGCCAGCGCCGAGCGCGCCGCCACCACGCCTCTGCTGGCCTACGTCAACGCCGACATCATTCTGAGCGACGAATTTCCCGCCGCCGTCGCCCGCGTGCAAGCTGCCCTTCGCCGCTTTCTGATGGTCGGCCAGCGCTGGGACCTCGAAGTCGACGCGCCCCTCGACTTCAGCGCCCCCGATTGGCAGCGCACGCTGGCCGATCGCGCCCGCCGCGCCGACGCCCTCCAGCCGCCCACCTGCATCGATTATTTTGCCTTCACCCGCGGATTCGCCGAGGGGCTCCCGCCGCTAGCCATTGGCCGCACGGCATGGGATAACTACCTGATCTGGCGCGCCTACTCGCTGCGCTTCTCCGTGGTGGATGCCAGCCCCGTCGTCAACATCGTCCACCAGATCCATGACTACTCCCATCATCCCGGCGGTGCGCGCGCCGTCTGGACCGGCCCCGAGGCCCAGCGAAACCGCGAGCTCACCGGCGGCTGGTGGCACCGCTACACCATCGAAGACGCGGCTTACATTCTCACGCCGCAAGCCCTGCGCCGTTCCCACCGCCATCCCTGGATGATGGCCCAGCGCTTGTGGTCGCACCCGCTCACCGTGTTCACCTGGCCCTGGCAGGTCCTGCGGCGCTCGATGGGCTCATAGGTCATAATGGATACGCCAGCCTTTGACGCACGAAGCAATCCGGCTCAACACTCGTTCGTCGCGGCCACGTTGAAGTCGCTCACGTCCAGGTAATCACTGAATGTATCCCTTCATCCATATCGGCCCCATAACGCTCGGCACCTACGGCCTGCTGGTCGCCTCCGGCCTGCTGTGCGCATTCTTCGTCTTGCGCGCGGACCTCTACCGCCGCGGCATCGACGCCGACGCCGAAAGCATCATCGGCATCACCGGCCTCTCCGGCTTGGCTGGCGCGCGTCTCTACCACTTGCTCGAAAGCCCCGCTGACTTTTTCGCCGATCCTTGGCGCCTGCTCTTCAGCACCATGGGCTTCGCCTGGTTTGGCGCCGTGATTGGCGGCTTCGTCGCCTTAGTGATGTTAGCGCGGCGCTATCGCATGAAGATCCTCCTCATGCTGGATGTAGCCTCGCCCGCCGCAGCCGTCGGCTATGGCGTTGGACGCATCGGCTGCCTGATTTCCGGCGATGGCGATTACGGCATACCCACCTCGCTGCCCTGGGGCATGAGTTTCCCCAATGGACTTGTGCCCACAACGCAGCGAGTTCATCCCACGCCCATCTACGAATTTCTGGCGGCCTTGGTGATCGCCTATTTTCTCTGGCGCGTGGGCCAGCGCGCCGTCGGCGGCACGCGGCCCGCCGGCGAAGTCTTCGGTTGGTATCTGATTGCGACCGGCGTAGCGCGGTTCCTGGTCGAATTCATCCGCATTAATCCGCGCTCCTTTTTCGGCCTGTCGAATGCCCAAGCCGCCAGCGGCGTCTCAGTCATCGCCGGCGCGCTCTTGCTGGTTTTGCTCACTAGGCGCGCCCCTGCGGCGCGCCAGCCCGCCGCACGAAACAGCACCGCCGGAAGCGGCGCCGCGCAAAACCGCCCTGCACGAAAGCGCGCGCATCAACCAGCGCGCTGAACCGCAAAGGATACGATAAACGGATAGAATGTCTAAAGGACGGTACACATGGCGCGGCCCACAGGCGTAACAGTTCTCGGTTGCTTCCAGATTGTCGGCGGCGCATCCACCGTCATTCTGGGCGCCGCCCTTTTGCGCAACCCCGGCGGCGCCGCAAGCTGGGGACTGCCGCCGATGTTTGCAGCCTTGGGTGCCGGCGCAGGCTCGCTTCTAATAGCTTCGGGAATTCTCAATCTCGCGGTCGGCTGGGGCTTGCTCAAACTGTTCAACTGGGCCCGCCTAATCATGCTCGCGATTACCGCGCTGAGTTTAGCCGGCTCGGCGTTTGGCATCCTGCTCGGCGGCGTTATGCAGGAGGCCCTCGGAATGGACGTCCTCAGGCTTCTGGTGTTTGCGATCGACGCCCTGATTATCTGGTATCTGCTGCGCCCTGAGTCCAAGCACGCCTTCACTCCGGCCGCGCCCGGCCAGCAGCCAGGCGCTCCGCCAGCCGAGCCGCCACCGCCAGCAGCTTCGTAGAAGCTCCCGCCTCCCTCGCGCCGGGCCCCGCAAATTGTTGCAATTGTCTTTAGGGGGCCGGAGCTTCAGCTCCGACGTTGCTGAATGAATGGGGTTTCAGCCCCTGAAGTCCCAATGTCTGGGCAGTAACTTCCGGGACAGGACTACAACATCTGCCGCAGCACGTATGGCAAAATCCCGCCGTGCCGGTAGTAGTTGATTTCCTCCGGCGTATCCACGCGAGCAATCGCCTCGAAGCGCGTCTCCTTGCCGCCGTCCTCGCGCGCCACTACGCGCAGCTTGGCCCGCGGCGTCAGCGTAGCCACTCCCTCGATCGTGAAGCTCTCGTGCCCGTTCAAGCCCAGCGATTCCGCCGTTTGTCCAGGCAAATATTCCAGCGGCAGCACGCCCATTCCCACCAGGTTGCTGCGGTGAATCCGCTCGTAGCTCTCCGCAATCACCGCCCGCGCGCCCAGCAGCAGCGTGCCCTTGGCGGCCCAGTCGCGTGACGAGCCCGTGCCGTACTCCTTGCCCGCCAGCACCACCAGTGGCACGCCCTCCTGCTGATAACGCATCGCCGCATCGTAAATCGTCATCTTCTCGCCGCTCGGTTGGTACAGAGTCCAGCCGCCCTCGGTGCCCGGTGCCAGCAGGTTACGCAGCCGGATGTTGGCAAAAGTTCCCCGCATCATCACTTCATGATTCCCGCGCCGCGCCCCGTACGAATTGAAATCGCTCGGCTTCACGCCATTCGCAATCAGGTATTTGCCCGCCGGCCCGTCCGCCTGGATCGACCCCGCCGGCGAAATATGATCCGTCGTCACGCTGTGCCCCAGCATCGCCAGCACTCGCGCACCCTTAATATCCGTCAGCCCCGCCGGCTCCTTCGGCATATTGTCGAAAAATGGCGGACGCTTGATATACGTGGACTTCTCGCTCCACGCATACAAATTGCTTTCCGGCACCGGCAGCCCGCGCCAGCGCGCATCCCCCTGAAAAACTTCGCTGTATTCCTTCACGTACATATCGGTCGTCACCGCCGTGCGCACCGTCTCTTCCACCTCCGCCGGCGATGGCCAGATGTCACGCAGATACACCGGCTTGCCGTCCTTGCCGTTGCCTAGGGACTCGCTGGCCATGTCGAAATCCATGCGCCCGGCCAGCGCGTAAGCCACTACCAGCGGCGGCGAAGCCAGATAATTCGCCCGCACCAGCGGATGCACGCGCCCTTCGAAGTTGCGGTTTCCGCTCAGCACCGACACCGCCAAGAGTCCATTGTCCTTGATCGCCGCGCCAATCGGCTCAGACAGCGGCCCGCTGTTGCCAATGCAGGTCGTGCACCCGTAACCCACCAGATTGAAGTGCAGCTTCTCGAGGTACGGCGTCAGCCCCGCCGCATTCAGATAATCCGTCACCACCTTCGATCCCGGCGCCAGACTCGTTTTCACCCAAGCCTTCGCGCTCAGCCCGCGCTCGACCGCCTTCTTCGCCACCAACCCCGCGCCCAGCATCAGCGACGGATTCGACGTATTCGTGCAGCTCGTAATCGCCGCGATCACCACCGACCCATTCGATAGCTCGAACGAGTCGCCGTTATTCTTCACCGCAATGTGCTTCTCCGGCGTGCCCTCCACGGCCTTGGCGAACGACGCCTTCGCCTGCCGCAACGGCACGCGGTCCTGCGGACGCTTCGGCCCGGCCAGTGTTGGCTCGACCTTGCCCAAGTCCAACTCAAGCGTGTCCGTAAACAGCGGGTCCGGCGTCTGGTCCGTGCGGAACATCCCTTGCAACTTGGTATAGGCCTCCACCAGAGCAATGCGCTCGGCGCTGCGTCCTGTAAACCGCAGATACGCCAGCGTCTCCGCGTCCACCGGGAAAAATCCCATCGTCGCGCCATATTCCGGCGCCATGTTGGCGATGGTCGCGCGGTCCGGCAGCGTCAAACTCGAAAGCCCGGTGCCGTAAAATTCCACGAACGCTCCCACCACGCCCTTCTTCCGCAGCATCTCCGTCACGGTGAGTACCAGGTCGGTCGCCGTGGCGCCCTCGGGCAGCCGTCCGTGCAGCTTGAAACCGACCACGTCCGGCATCAGCATCGAAAGCGGCTGGCCCAGCATCGCCGCCTCGGCTTCGATGCCTCCGACGCCCCAACCCAAAACACCCAAACCGTTCACCATTGTGGTATGCGAATCGGTTCCCACCAGCGAATCCGGATAAGCCACCGCACGCCCATCAGGCGAAACATCGCAAACCACGCGCGCCAAATACTCCAGGTTCACCTGGTGCACGATCCCCGTGTCCGGCGGCACCACCTTGAAGTTCTGCAGCGCCTTTTGCCCCCAGCGCAAAAATTCATACCGCTCCACGTTGCGCTGGAACTCCAATTCCGCGTTGAATGCGAACGCCATGTCGCTGCCGAATTTGTCCACCTGCACCGAATGGTCGATCACCAGTTCCGCCGGCAGCAGGGGATTGATCTTCTTCGCGTCGCCGCCCATGTCCGCGATGGCGTCGCGCATCGCCGCCAGATCCGCCACGCACGGCACCCCCGTGAAGTCCTGCAACAGCACGCGCGCGGGCATGAACGCAATCTCCGTCCGCGATTTCGACACCGGCTGCCACGCCGCCAGCGCCTCGATGTCCTTCGGACGCACGAAGCGCCCGTCCTCTTGTCGCAAAAGATTCTCCAGCAGCACGCGCAGCGAAAACGGCAGTTGCCCGCTGTGCCCGATGCCGTGTTTCTCCAGCGTATCTAGCCTGTAAATTTCGTAGTTGCGCCCGCCCACCGTCAACGTATCGCGTGAGCCAAGCGAGTTCTTCGAATTAGGGGACATGTCCTCGGAACCTCTCTCGTAATTTATTTAACCCAGCATCATAACGCAATTCCCGCAAGCCCACACCCCGCACGCCGCCGCACCTCGATTCTAAGAACGGCAGAAGCCCCAGCCTCGCCACCTACTTCGCCACAAGACTCGCCACGAGCCCTGCAACCAGTCGTGACACCAGTCCCCGCCGCCATCCTTGTTACCTCGCCACTTCTCCACAACCTCGCACTTCGCCAAAACCTCGCCACAAGCCCCGGGCAGGGGCGACACATGGCTAACACATTTTCCAGCAGCCGCCTCGACATCGCCGCCGGCACCAACGACCGCCCCAAAACGAAGGTCTGGCAGCAGGCAAAGACACTGCCTCCCCGGTTTTGTGACACCTGTGCTATTCCATTTTCGCTAAAGCTCTCCCTCCCTAGGCCGATCTACCTCTCGTATCACCCAGGCCGGGATCGACACAAGCCAGCCTCGGAATACCTATCGTCCAAGCGGAGAAAAAGATCATGTGGACAAACAAATCCTCCCGAATCGAAGTACCACCCTACGCTCCACCGGACTCCCCGGAAAAAACCGTCACAACCGCGCCAATTCACGTGCTGAAGGAAACAGAACATCGTTCCGCGGGCCTGTCCGCAAAGATTCAGCCGCCGTCCATGCCTGCGCAGCATGGTTCTCACTTGGGCCCCACCCTGTCCATTAAGGGCGAAATTTCCGGAAACGAGGACCTGACCGTGGATGGCTCACTCGACGGTCTGATCCAGATGGAAGGTGGCAAACTCACCGTCGGCGCCGGTGCCAAAATCACTGCGGACATCCTAGCGGCCGAGATCCTCGTCTACGGCGAGGTCAAGTGCAATCTGTGCGCTCGCGACCGCATCGAAATCAAAAGGGATGGCTCGGTTCTTGGCGAGTTGTCGACCTCGCGCATCATGATCGAGGACGGCGCCTATTTCAAAGGCTCCATCGAAGTCAATCGCAGGGTGGTTTCCGCGATTCCCGCAGTTGAGCGCCGCAACCACCAGAGCCAGGACGATGCGCCGGCGGCGCGGGTGCCAAACCTCATGGGCGGCACGCCTACGCTCCATCTGCCGTCGCCAGATGGCAAACCCCACTAACGCGCAAGCGCAACACGCGGCCCATCCCAAAGAAGTCGAGCGCTTTCCTACGCCGCTCCTTTAGAAAGCCTCGCCAGAATCGTGAAGACGGAAATCCTAACCGCCCGAAACCATTGCCTTTGCCGCTCTCCGTTGAGTGTCTACGATTTCACTGAGAAGGAACAGATCCGTCAGCAGGGCACGGAGATGAATGGAAGCGTTCAGGTTGTCAATCAATTGAGAACTGATGGCGCGTTGCGCCAGCACCAGTTCAATCGCGGCGAGCGAGTCGTGTGCGTCGCGATCGAGCACCGCAAGGAATGTGTGGTATGGTTGGGCCGGTTCAAGACGTTCTCGTTCAACCGCGATTGCACAGCTTTCTGCCAGATCAGACATCGCTCTCACGGCGCGGCTCAAGTATCCTCGAATCTCTCCGCAGGACTGGCTGCCTTCGTCACTGGGAAGCCCTTGCGCCGCGTAAGCCAGCATAAACTCGTAGCATTCTTCGATTGTGTCGCAGCGTTCCGAAATGTCAGCGATCATCTCTCAACTCCTCGGTTGCGTTCCCTGGGATCTCGAAGGCAACGCGCGGGCCTCGACCGGCCATCGCGCTGGATCGTGTTCCTCCAGATAAAAGTCGCGGCTCATCCACCCGAAGATCATCGACTTCGTGATCGGGCGCTTCTCCGGCCGAATTCCGAAATAGACGTGCACCGTGATCAACGCGATCAATCCGACGCCCGCCAGCCCGTGCAGCACGTACATCATTCCCCACGTCATGTCGCTGAAGAGATACGGATTGCGCGGGAAAAAGACGGTGCGCACACGAGACATCATGAACACACCTGTCACCATCGCAGACAGCCCTGCAGCCATGATGGCGGCGTGGTAGAGCTTGTTTTCCAGAGGATACTTTGCAAACCTCTCCGGTGGTGGTGCAGTCTTGCCCATGGACCGCTGGAGCCTTCTCCGTGCGTCTCGGATATCGATCTTGTCCGGCCAGATCGACCAGAAGTCCAAAAAGAACGAAGCGTGAAAGATGTGAAATAAGACGGAAACCGTCAAAACAGCCCCGGCAATCCAGTGGTATGTAACCCAGTCGAACTGAACACCTACTTTCGGCAGGAAGGCGGTAAACAGCAATGTGAACATGGACGCCGCCATGATCCAATGAAATGCCCGCGCGACCGGCGAATGACGAGGAACGTGCGCCGGAATCTTCGCGGGGTCAACAGGAGCATGATCAGGCTCGAACTGCCTGCGTTTCGCGAAATACCGCACGTAAATTGCATGCACGATAACGAACAGCAATCCCGCGATCGCGGCCACCCATATCAAGAACCACGCAATGTGGATAGGGACAATTTTTCCCCACGGATCGGTTGCCCATTGTAGTGGATTCATGTTGCCTCCCCCACGCTTCCGATGGCGCGTTTCACCAGGTTCCGCATCAGCGGGATCTTGTAGGCATTAAACTGCAAGGGAACAGCTCCTTGCACCGCCAGCTTCCCCGCCATTTCTCCGGTTGCCGCATTCGCTGGTTTGCCGCGGACCGCGTCTTCTACACCCTTCAGGCGCAGTGGACGAGCGGCGGCGCCGTTCACGGCGATGCGGATTCGGTCGATGCTGTCGCTTGATACCGCCATCGCCGAGGCCACGTTGAGCAGCGGAAAGTCCCAGACGTTGCGGTCTCGCACTTTCTCAAAATAGAATTGCGTGCCGGCCCACGTGGATGGAATTCGAATGGCCGTCAGCAGGTCGCCGGGTTGCAGGATGTGCAACCGCGTGATGTCGATTTGAGGACCGATAAAGTAGTCCTCCGCGTCCACCACGCGCTCACCCTTCGGAGTGCGCATCACGAATTTGGCATCGAGCGCAATCAGGGCCGGAGCAGTGTCAGAAGGATTCACCGCCACGCAGCGGTCCGCATACAGAATCGCGTGCTCGCGGTTGCGGCCCTCCGGCGTGTCGGCATAACAGATGTTCCCCCCGGCACGGTAGCAAGGCCATCCCGCGCGGTAATACCAGCAACGAGCGTCCTGCGACAGGTTGCCGCCAAGCGTGCCCTGATTCCGAATCTGTGGCGAGGCCACCAGTTCGGCGGCGTCGGCCAATAGCTTGTACTTCTCTCTAATGACAGGATGCTGGACTATTTCCGTGAGCGTCGTCATCGCACCGATCTCAATGCCGTCGGCTGTGGTGCGAACTCCCTTGAGTTCCGCGACCCCGCTCAAATCGACCACGACCGCTGGCCTCTTGATGCGGTCCTTGAGCCAGTCAAAGCTATCCATTCCTCCAGCCAGCACCCAGCCGTTCTCGCCCTGCCGCTCGAGCGCCCGTTGCGCATCCGCAATTGAGGTCGGCTGAACCAGTTCGAAGGCCGGCATGACGTCTCGAATTACAGCCATGGCCTCTCCTTTCGCATCCTCGCTAAATGCTCGCCATTA
>Ga0182024_10016112_pt1 | contig 14214 bp, 10 predicted proteins | sample P32metaG_FD_120480 | JGI IMG/M metagenome (GOLD analysis project Ga0182024, IMG submission 120480) | Permafrost microbial communities from Stordalen Mire, Sweden - P3-2 metaG (Illumina Assembly) | ecosystem: Environmental > Terrestrial > Soil > Wetlands > Permafrost | place: Sweden: Stordalen... | reverse complement strand
GATCACACAAGCTGCCCGAACGGACGGCTTGGCGCTTCGCGCACGCCGTCCTCGGGCACTGGGGATGAACAATGAAAGGAGCGCTGAAAAGCGCGTGTGATGAAATGTCCTATACGTATTAACAAGAGCATCACACCGAGTCCAATTTTGAAGCCTGATCAGTGGCATCACTCGGGAGCGGCTAGTGCGCGATTCCGAGGAGGTCATCCGCATCGCCTTGTACTGTCGAGTGCGCTCAGATTGCCCGGTGATGTCTATAGAGGTCATGAGCGGTCTGCCGCGCAACTTCCTCGCTCATACCCGCCTGGGGCCCCACCTCGTGGACATCGGGGCACGAGCAACTGATCGTGTAGCCGTAGCCTTCGATTGTCGGGATTGCTTCTTCTCCTATGATTTGGCATTTTCGCATTGTGACCCCTCGCATGTTTGGTGATCCCTGTTTCCCATCACAACATATGCAGCAGAGTTATCAGCATGGCGAAGGTTTTGGATATTTGACCGCTGGGGTAAAATTATTGGGGGAAGATGTGTCCAGATGCCGTTAATCGACAACACAACTCAAACAATGCAGCGCGCGTTGAAGAACGCGCTCACAAACGCCGACCGAGTGGATGTTTCTGTTGGGTACTTCTATTTTTCGGGCTTCGAGGCATTGGCTGACGAACTTGAGGACAAGCATGTGCGGATCCTCGTCGGCATGGAGGTGGATCCGACTTGCATTCCCGATATTGTCCAATTCTCCAAAGAGGCGGATGAAGACTTATCACGTTGGCAGCCGCGACAACCTACTAGATCGTCACTTGGGCTCAAACAGAATTACACCGATGCACTAGTCGGCTTCATAAATGACAGTGACACCTTTGATGAGCCGGTGGCCGATAAGGCTTTTGAGATCTTCTTAAAGAAGCTGCAAGACGGCACGCTTGAGATTCGCAAGACGCTGAACGACGAACATGGAAAGTTTTATCTTGTTTACAACAAGGCTGAGAATTCGCAGAATGGAGATTTTCCTGGAACGGTGTTTAGCGGTTCGAGCAACATGACTTACCGTGGTTTGATCGGGCAAGGCGAGTTGAATGACTCTCATCGTGACAAATCGAAATTCGAAGAATACGAGAATCGGTTCAATGAGCTATGGGATCCGTCCAAGTCAGTCGCCATCGCCGACAGGCATAACAAAGAAGAATTCATAGGCGAATTGAAGACACGAGTCTGGAAGTATCAGACCCCATCGCCTCACGACATGTACATTCGGGTTTTACACGAACTCTTCAACCACGAAGAGAAGGAAGCGATTCTCTCGCCTGGAAAGATCACAGGCGGTCAGTTCTTGGATTTGAAGTATCAACTCGATGCAGTTCGAATGGGAATTGACAGACTGTCCAAATTTGACGGCGTCATCGTTGCCGATGTTGTTGGCCTAGGTAAGAGCATCATTGCCTGTTGCATTGCTCGAAACTTGGACGTGAGCACTGTCATCATTGCACCGCCGCACCTCATTCCACAGTGGGAAGACTACAAGGAACAATTCGGGATTCGGGGCTCGCGTGTTTACAGCTCAGGCAATATCGCTCAGGTCTATGAGCGATATCGAGACTCTAAAGAACCAATTCTCATAATTCTCGATGAAGCTCATCGCTATCGCAACGAGGACACCAACGACTACAAGTTGCTCCACCAGGTTTGTCGAGGCAATGCGAATAACAAAGTGATAATTCTCACTGCGACGCCGTTTAACAATGCTCCCAAGGATATTTTCGCCTTGGTGAAGCTCTTTCAAACACCTGGCCAAGCGACAATCAAGTCTGTTGACAATCTCAGCCTCAGATTTCGGGAACTTATCGATAGATATAGAAAGTTGCGCAAGGCAATGACCAAGGGTCTTGGGCCAGACGAGATTGATAAAGAGGCGGAGGAGATCGCTCAAGAGCAGCGAAGACTGATTGAGAGCGTCGTCATCAGGCGCTCCCGGCTTGATCTAAAGCGAATCACTCGCTACCGCGAGGACTTGGAACGTCAACACATCGAATTTGCTGATGTGATCGGGCCGGAGTTGATGGAGTACGACCTTGGCGGCCTATTGGATCTTTATCTTGAGACGCTGAACGTAATCAGTGCATCGGATGGAGGTGAAGGGTTCATCGGAGCTCGCTACAAACCGGCCGTATATATCAATGATCGACAAGAATTCTTGGAGAGGTTCGGTGCGGACCTAGACGAAACGGATCTAAGGACCGCTCAAGTAAACCTCGCCGATTTCATGCGGAAGTTATTGGTGATGCGTTTCGAGAGTTCGAAATATGCCTTCCAGAGCACGCTCAACAAAATGATCCAGACGAACCAGCTTGTGGAACGATGGTGGGAAGAGCTTGGTCGAGTGCCGATCATGAAGAAGGGACAGATTCCAGACCCGGACGATTTTTCTGATTATGACGAAGATGATGGTGAGGATCACAGCGCCCTCGATGACGAGCTTGAGCAACTCAAGGCTGATAAGGGTTTAATTTCTATCCCGATAGACCTGATTGATCCGAAATTCATTGATGACGTCAGGAAGGACATCGCGCTGCTGGTCAACATTCGATCTCGATGGTTTGACGATCCCGTTATCAGAGATGAAGATCCCAAGACCGATGATTTGGCGAAGAGGATTGTGGCGCTGTTGGCCGAAAACCCTGCCAGAAAAATAGTGATCTTTTCTGGGTACGCAGACACTGTCAACTACTTGTACGCAGCCTTGCGTGAACGCGGTCTCGAACGGTTGTTTCACTACACGGCGGCGGATGCAAGCAGCGCGACGAGGAAGGTAGTCAATTTAAACTTTGACGCATCCATGCCCGCGGCGCAGCAAGTGAATGACTATGACGTGCTCATCGCAACAGATGCTCTAAGCGAGGGCTACAACCTCCATCGAGCTGGCGTGGTGATCAACTACGACATTCCGTACAATCCGACGCGAGTCATCCAGCGAGTGGGCCGTATCAATCGAATTAACAAGAAAGTGTTTGATGAACTCCTTGTTTTCAATTCATTTCCAACCGCGATAGGCGAAGCAGAGACCCGAGTAAAGCAAATTTCAACCCTCAAGATCAAACTGATCAACGCAATTGTCGGAAGTGATACGAAAACGCTTACGGATGACGAGTTAATTCAGAGTTACTTCAAAGATGAATATGACGAGGCTGAGGCCCAAAACGAGACGGTCTCATGGGATGCCGTGCACAGAGATGTGTACTTCAAAGCACTCGAAGACGACAAAGTGATGGAAGCCGCGCTCAAGCTTCCCCGCCGCTCAAGAATTCTGCGAAAGGCTAAGACGGAGTCCATCGTTGTCGTCTTTGGAAAGAAGGGCGACCAGTCCATCTTTACTCTTGCGGACAGTGATTTGGAACCTTCGGTAGTGAGCGCGGAGAGGGCTATTCCGTTAATTGCTGCGACGAAGGATGAGCAGGGTTTCGAAGTTCAGGACAAGTTCGCCCCAGTCTTTAATAAGGCCAAAGAAAAGCTATTTGCCAAGAACCCATTGCCACTTATTAAAGGGCGAAGACAGGATGCAATAAAAAATCTCATGGCGATTAAGGAAGCGCTACCCGCATCCGAGAGTTATTGCTCGGACTTAGTCAAAATCATCAAAGAATTCGATGATGTTAGCGAAGGTACTCTGAAGGACGTTGTTCAGATCGACATGCGAAACATTGAGTCAACCTATGCTCGGCTGCGAGAGTTAGTACCTGTTCAATTCATCCGAAACGTCATAGATCGAGCCCACCGTGCCGATGAGGGAAAGGAACTCTTGCTACTTGCCGAGGAACTCGAAGCATGAGCTCCGCTATCTCTGAGCTCTCTTGCGCTTATGACAGAGCCACGCTTCTTAGGTTCATTGATGATCTTCTGCCCAGCGTTGAGCGCGACACAAGATCGATCGCAGATATGTCAACGGGCTTTGCTGATGTCGTATTCCTCGGACGATCCTCAGAACTCGACTTGCAAATCTTCGAAGTCAAGGTATCCGGCTCACTGGACAAACGGGTCGCAATTGCAACAGAGGCATTCAAATTAATGAAGAATACGGCGAGCTTTCGATCCCTAGTCGTTTTTTATTCTGATGCTACCGAACAGTGGCGACTCTCACTCTTGACGGCTAAGCCAACCATTGACGAGGGAAAGGTCGTGACAAGGTTTTCAAGTCCAAAACGTTATTCATATTTGCTCGGACCGGGAAGCAAATTAGGAACACCGGCGAAGCAGCTCATCGCTAAAGGACGAGTGACCGACTTCGAGGATCTCTCCCAAAGATTCGCGGTCGAAGTCGTCAACGACGACTTTTATAGAGAAATCGCAAAGCTCTATGACGAGTTAGTCGGGGCTGATCAGATTTCCGGTGTACTCAAGTATCCAAGCGAGAGAACCTCAAAGCCTGAATTTGGAGTCAGGCTCGTTGGTCGGATCATCTTTTGCTGGTTTCTGCGAGAGAAGAGGAGCAATAATGGGACGGCACTTATCCCATCGCAAATTCTTTCACGCGAGGCCGCGAATGATGTCAACTATTACCATGCAACCCTTGCTCCACTGTTCTTCGAGGTATTGAACAAACGTCTTCGGAATCGGGAGGAGCGATTCCAAGGCGCAGACTTTGCGGCCATCCCTTACTTGAATGGTGGACTATTCAGCCCTGATGTGGACGACTGCTACAAATTCGATAAGGTCTCGCAAAAGTCAAGCGCGGAGAAAGTAGATGTACCGGATGAGTGGCTTTGCAAATTCTTTGACCTACTTGAGATGTACAACTTCACCGTTGACGAGAACACAAGTTTTGACATTGACCTATCGATAGATCCGGAGATGCTGGGACGCATCTTCGAGAATCTTCTCGCCAGGATCAATCCGGAAACTGGCGAAACAGTTCGGAAAGGTACCGGAAGCTTTTACACGCCCCGTGAGATCGTCGAATACATGGTGGATCAGTCGCTCGGTAACTATCTAATCCAAGCCACGAATCTCCATCCCGAAAATGTCTCAGCTCTCGTGAATTATGACCTTGCTAGCGATGATCAACTCACGCTTAGCGCCCCCGAAAAGCAGGACGTCTTAAACGCGCTAAGTGTTGCCAAGATTCTGGATCCGGCGTGTGGTTCCGGAGCGTTTCCTATGGGAATCTTGCAGAAGATCGTCTTCATACTCCAGCGAGTGGATCCAGAGGCAAAGCATTGGCTACAAAAGCAACTCGTCGGCGCTGGCCCGGAACTCAGGCGACACCTGGAAGAGGAATTCGGTAACAAGAACTTTGACTACCTTCGAAAGCTGGGCGTCATCCGCGAGAGCATATATGGCGTCGATATTCAACCTATTGCTACCGAAATATCGCGACTCCGTTGCTTCCTCACGCTGGTTGTTGATCAATCTGTTAAGGACGACGCACCGAATCGGGGAATTGAACCGCTGCCTAATCTCGACTTTAAGTTCGTGACCGCCAATAGCCTGATCAAATTACCCTCCGCCCACACCGGGCAGATAGATCTGTTCGACGATCAGGAAGGAATCGCAGAACTGAAAGAGATTCGCAGTGAATACTTCACCGCGGGAGAAAATGAGCGTGACCAAATAAAGTATCGATTCGCCCAGGTTCAGAAGAGCATGTTTCAAAAAATGATTGCTAAGAACGGGTTCGCAGAATTGACCCAAAAACTTTCTGCCTGGGACCCGTTTAGTCACAAAACGACTGACTGGTTTGATTCGGAATGGATGTTTGGAGTAGCTCATGGGTTTGATGTCGTAATTGCAAACCCTCCGTATGTCGATTCGGAACACATGGTAAGTAGCGATCCTCACCTGCGAGATCAATTAAAGGAAATTTACGAAACTGCGCGGGGAAATTGGGACTTATTCATTCCCTTCGTCGAAATGGGCTTAAAAGAAACCAAGTATGAGGGAGTGTTGACGTACATTATTCCGAACAAGTTAATCGGAGCAAAATACGCTTCAACGCTGCGAAAATATTTAACTAATCAACTTATTTTGGAAGTCCGCGATTATTCAAGAATGAATGTGTTCCGTGAAGCCGCTGTGTATCCTGTCACCCTGTCTATAAAGAAGGCCGAAATAGGTAGGGCTATATCAAGTTTCATGGTTATGACTGACTACGACACCATTAAGTCAAAGAATGTGGTGCCCGGGTCAGACCTCATCGGAGATGTTCTTTGGGATAAATATTTTCTTGAGCCCGCGAGTTTTCAGTTAATTGACAGGTTATCTAAACTAACGAATTTTCGGAGTGCCAAGGTATCTATATTGGGAGCCGCCACTGTTTCAGAAGCTTATGAAATAAAGAAGTACCTAGTGGACTCGCTCGAACAAACCGATTCATTGAAGTTCATTAACACGGGCACGATTGACAAATATAAGTCTTTATGGGGACTTCAAAAAACTCAATACATTAAGGACGGGTATTACTTTCCAGTGATTAGCAAGGAATCACTCAAGAAAATAAGTGCAACGAGGTGTGAACAGGCTCTCAAACCAAAAATAATCATCGCGGGAATGAGTAACGAACTCGAAGCCTATTTAGATACCAAAGGTGAATACGTCCCAGGTAAATCTACTTCGTTCATAACCGGCGCCGAAAACGATCTGAAGTTGTATCTTGCCCTTCTGAATTCGAAACTGATTAGCTTCTATGTGTCAAACATGTATCGCTCCTTAAAAATGGCAGGAGGTTACTTGAACATCAGTAAGGAGATCCTTGAAAATTTGCCGTTACCAATGGTAGATGAAGCTAAGAAAAGCCAAGTTGCCGCAATGGTGGAAGAAATCCAAGTTGTCGCGTTGATGGAAAACGGTACAGAGTTGAACCAGGAGATTGATCAACTCGTTTATGGACTGTATAACCTCACAGCTGAAGAGGTCCTAGTTGTGGAGTCGTCCTCGAATTGAAGGCATGCCGAACTGAGTTTCGAATCCTTCCTCTCGTCATCATTGATCTCACTGCCCGCCATCCGTAGGAAATGGAATTATCGGGACGGGCACACGTTTAGTTGACGATTGCAATTGACATGACAAAAGCACATAATTAGGACATGAACTCACAAACTCTCATCAGGTACGATGATGAACGGGAAGCAAGATGACCGATGCAGGTTCGCCCCAAGTAATCCAGAAGGTTGTCCTCAAGAATTTTCGACGGTTTCGTGACACGAAGATCGAGTTCTCTCCTGGATTGAATATTCTTGTCGGTGACAACGAAGCCGGTAAGTCCACCGTGCTGGAGGCGGTGAACCTTGCACTGACATCTCGTTGGCAGGGAAAATTCTTCGCGACTGAACTGGCTCCACATTTCATATGTCTTGAGGCGACGAACGAATACCTCCAGGCCGTGAGAGATGGTGATGCGCCCGAACCCCCGGAGATTGCGGTTGAGTTGTTCCTCGTCGAGTCAGCTGACACCGTGAAGCTCAAAGGTACAAACAACTCTCTGGGTGAGGACACCTGTGGATTGCGAATTACCGCTCACTTTGACAAGGAGAGCTTTGCAGAGGAATATCAGAAATACGTCGAAGATAAAGACAGCGTGCAATCTGTCCCCACGGAGTATTACAGGGTGGAGTGGTACGACTTCGGCGCACATCCGGTAAATCCGAGAGCTATCAAAGTTTCTGCATCGCTAATCGACGCCTCACGAATTCGACTACAGTCCGGTGCGGATTATTACCTCCAAAGGATCATTACGGAGAGCCTCGACCCGAAGCAGCGGGCGCAGCTCTCGCGTGCCTTCAGAACACTGCAAGAGTCATTTGCGGATGACGATTCAATCCGGACTATCAATGAAGCGCTCGATGCGAGCCAGCAGAACATTACTGACAAACGCCTAACAATGGAAATAAACGCGTCTCAAGCGAATCAGTGGGATAGCGCTCTAGCGCCCCATTTAGATTCACTCCCTTTGCATTTTGCTGGAAGTGGAGAGCAGAACAAATTGAAGATTCTGTTGGCTCTTGCTCGCAAGGTCGAGGACGCGCATCTCATACTTATCGAAGAGCCTGAGAATCATTTGTCGTTTTCGTCCTTGAACAAATTGATCGAGAAGATCGGTGCAAAATGCGAAAAGCGACAGGTCGTCATTTCGACACATAGTTCATTCGTCATCAACAAACTAGGCCTAGACCGACTGATGCTGTTGAGCGGCGAAGATGTCACGCGCACTACAGACTTACCTGCGGACACGTTGGACTACTTTAAGAAACTCTCTGGCTACGACACCCTCCGGCTGGTTCTCGCCAAAGCAGTGATTTTGGTGGAGGGCCCATCGGACGAATTGATTGTCCAACGCGCATATCGCGATAAGTACGGAAAACTTCCGATTGAGAATGGAATCGATGTGATCAACGTTCGTGGTCTTTCGGCCAAGCGATTCCTAGACCTCGCGGTTCCGTTGGCTCGTCGTGTGGCGGTCGTGAATGATAACGATGGCGACTTTGATCAGAAAGTAGCCAAGAGATACGCCGGCTACTCTGCGCATTCTTTCATAACAATTCATGCGAGCGACAACAACGACTTGGAGACGCTAGAACCTCAGATAGTTGCATCCACCGGCCTCACAACTGTCAACACTGTGCTCGCTAAGACTTTTACAAGCGATGACGAAGCATCTCAGTATATGGTGCAAAACAAAACTGACTCGGCACTCGCATTTTTCGAGACCGATCAGCTCATCATTTGGCCCCAATATATTCAGGATGCAGTTGATGGCATCGGCGAATGAAGTTGTCTTCGCTTCAGCGGGCTCGGGCAAGACGTCGTACCTGCTGGAACATGCTCTTTCTGACCCAAACAAACGGGTCCTTTTAGTCACATACACGAATGAGAATCTTCGTGAGATAAATTCGCGCCTCTGGGAATCGCACAAAGGTCAGCCAACAAACGTTGAGACCATGACTCTGTTCGAATTTCTTCTTCGTGAATGTGTGAAGCCATATCAGACCCTTAAGGCCGAAATTGCACAGATCAGATCGGTGAACTTTGTAACTGACAATCCGCCGTTCTCTGCACGGAGCGATTTTGTGCGGTATTACCTTGATAGCGCGAACAATATCTATAGCGACGCCGTCTCCGACCTCGCTTGCGTACTGAATGCAGAATCGGGCGGAAAGGTGATCAAGAGGCTTGAGGCGATTTACGACAAGCTGCTGATCGACGAATTACAAGACCTTGCTGGATGGGACTTGGAATTTCTTCTCTTGCTCTTGCAGTCGTCAATACAAGTGGTGATGGTCGGCGATCTAAGACAGGCCGTGTACTCGACCAATAGATCAAACAAGAACAGCCAATTTCGAGGAGCGAAACTACAGAATTGGATCGACAGCAGAGTCACTGCCGGAGAATGCGCGAAGATCGAACACACTCACAGCTATCGATGCATTCAATCGATTTGCGACTTCGCAGATTCCGTATATCCCAAGTTTCCATCAACGACTTCGAAGAATACGCAGTCCACTGATCATGACGGAGTATTCCTTGTCTATGAGTCTGACGTCGATGCGTATCGTGAGTCTCTTATGCCTCAAGAATTGCGGTGGGATAGGCGGAACAAGAAGGCAGGATTGAGCGCCAAGAATTTTGGAGAGGTGAAGGGTCTGGCATTCCCTCGTGTATTAATTTTCCCTACTGCACCGATCCTAAGATTTGTCGAAGACGGGACAACACTTCAAGAGGTGTCTGCCGCGAAGTTCTACGTTGCTGTTACTCGCGCTCGACAAAGTGTCGGAATCGTAACTAACAAGAAGGTCACAAAATCGAGCCTGACATATTGGACTCCCACGGCAACCACGGACGCGTAATGCCTCAACAATCTCGCCCATGCGCATCACGGCCCCAAATTCGGCGATCCTGCAGCCTCTCTCGTCGCGCTGTCGGGGATTGGCTTTGGACTCGCTAAGTAGGCGCCTTGATCGTGCTAGTAAGCGAAGTGCCACAGCTCCGACAAAAATGGTCATTAATTCCAGCATCGAGCCCGCAGCTTGGACAGTAACGGAAGCGGGTGTCGCCAACCTCGTCGTTCATGCCTCAATCCTGCACTTGCTCGCGTTTACGTCGCGCATACGAAGGGATTACGAGATACTACGCCAACCCTGTTAGCGCGCGTGGCTAAGTCGATGATCTTCGATTCATGTAAGTCAGATAATCATCGATCTTGGTGGACAAACGTTCGACGCTCGCAGAATGCAATACTTCCTTCTCGGTCAGTCTCGGTCGCCAGATCTTCGCATCACCGCCATGGACAATGCGCACATCTTCTCCTCGGCCTTCAACTCTTCGGACAAAGGAGTCGGGAGATTTAACGAGACGACCCCAGAAAATCACTATCGGTCGAATCGGCACGTTCGGATCGACTTGATGCAGCAGGGCCCGAACTCGCCCAGAATTATCTTCGACCTGGACCATTGCGTCACCGATTCTCTTTTCGAGCTGACTTCCACCCAGATCGATTGGCGATGAGGAGTACTTTGTTTCGAGGACAAGAACTCCGTACGGACCAACGACGATATGGTCGACGTCAATTTCATAAGACATTTCGCCGAAGCCCACTGAGAAAGGAACGTTTGAGAAAATCCGCCACTCCGCACCCAAAACTGACAATTGCTTCCTTGTCCAACTCTCCGCGAGGGCACCGGTCAAGTAATTTGCTGCACCTGTAAAGACGATGCCGATGTACAAAATGACGCAAAGGAATGTGGCAAGGAAGAATCCAATTATGAACGCCAGAGCACTGCCGTTCGTTCGGATTCCAAGCGCCTTAAGTCCCGCGACCTCGCCAACGAAGATCAGAATGTAGGCGAGAACAACGGCTGCGACCATGACGATTATCGGTGGTGCTAACAACATGCCGCGAATCCTGCGAAGTGCCTCTTGCAGTGGGCCGGATCGAGAACCGTTCATACGAATCCATGATGGTCCAACGTCAGCTTGGAGCTTGACTTATGGGTGAAGACCTGTAGGGGTATCAATGTCTGTCCTGGCTTCGATCTCACTCAAGGATTCGGCAGCTCGATTCCATGCACAGGAATGTGTCGCGGACTATAACGTGACCATGGACCTTGTGGACGAGAACTTGGTGCTTACTGCTTACCAAGTACTCCTGTCTGGCCAACGAACAGTCCAGGCAATCGCACGAAAGTCTTTGGGCGAAGCTTCGCAACACGCGTTCACGATCGACGGCAAGCTGCTCGGTGATCTCGGAGAACTGATCGCCTGTCTCGAATTCGGTTTGGAGCCACTTCCTACCAATACCCGGGGAGTTGACGCCAAGACGAGAGATGGTGACTTGGTATAAGTCAAGGCGACGGCTGGAGAGGGCGTCTGGATTCCTGGATACTCCTCTGGTGAAGGTAAGCCAGAATATGTTGTTGTCGTGAAATTCGACGCAACCGGTCGTTGGTCGTTTCCATATCATGGCGAACTTAAAGCACTTTGGATGGCTGACAAGACAATTGGTGGGCACAAAACCAGCCTCTTTAGCCTCAGCCGGTTGGCCAAGATTGTGGAGTTAGAGCCTGAAGAAACAATGCTTCCACTTCATCCCTCGAGTCGATGACCGAAGCGGGGAACTTGACGCTCGATTGAGTTACTCTTCCCTCAGTGACTGTGGTTGTTGCTGTAAAAGTCTACGACGGCATTGTATTGGCGGCTGACTCCGCAACTGCCTTGCCGCTAATTGACGCGTCCGTAACGCCACCTGTGGTGACCGGTTACCAAGTTTGGAACAATGGTGAAAAGGTCTTTCATCTTCATCGGGACCTCCCGATCGGAATGTCAACTTGGGGCGGTGGCGAAATTGCATCGGCAAGCATCGCCGCACTCGCTAAGGACCTCCGTCGTCGATTCATGGGTCGCGATGCGGACCATCCCAATTGGAAATTGGATCATTCGACGTACACACTCGAAGATGTATCAAATCGCCTCATTGAATTAATGCACGGCGAACTGTATTCAAAGTTGGCCCAGACTGAAGTCCAGTTCATTGGTTTCTTAGTCGCGGGCTACTCCAACAAAGCAAGACATTCTGAGCTCTGGCAAATCGGACTAGAGGACGTGACGATAACTCCAGTTCCCGTTCAGATTGCGGGTCTGTCAGATGCAGGCTGGTACGTGCTCGCCCAACCTGATGCGGTCTGTCGCCTATTTAATGGGTATGGACCCAATCTCCTTGACGCCGTGAAGAATCAAATTCCTCAGACCTCTCACCAGGTGGTTGAGGATTTGTTTCTCGCGGAAGGTCGCGCGGGGGTGCTACCAGCGATGCCATTTGCGGATGCCATTGCTTTCGCGAAATTCTGCGTGGAGACGACGGAAGGATACATTCGATTCACGCCGGGAGCCGACCTTGTTGGAGGCCCAGTTGATGTTGCCGCAATTTCGAAGCATGAAGGGTTTAAATGGGTACAGAGGAAGCACTATTACCCCCCCGAGCTAAATCCGAGGAGGCCGCATGACCATGACCAATAAGATTGTTGGGTCAAATACGAACACTGTGACTAAACCATTGGCGGCGCCGATAGTTGATCCTCGAGCTAGTGGGGCGTCTACTGAACGTATCCATGATCCATACGAAGGTGACTCTAAGGACGAAGAGCGCGACTTCGGCAAGACTTGATTCGGAAGGTTCAAAGTGAGTGCGAACGGCCGCGTTCGTATTTGAACCTGCGAGTTAATTGTCGAGGCTCCACCAATAGGTACACGTGACCTTGAGGTGTTTCAGGGGTTGAATATCAACTCCAAATTGGAAAGCCCAAACTCTATATTAGAAGTTCACCATTGTTGTCCACAGACGAGCGAGCCACCTGATAAAGCGTTACAGCTTTGTAGAAGAATCGACGCGACTAGTAAGTGAGTTCACGATGGCCCTAACGAATCCACCCGATGCAACGCAGCAGCACCTAATCGACGTGGTCGCACGAGGCTTCGGCCTAGCTGGAGGTCAGTGGCCGATCTTCCAATACGTTGAGGCACAGATGGACGACCAATTTTCTGTTGAGGCGACCGACTTACTGCGGAATTGTCCACGGCTCACCTTCGGGACGTCGGTCGGCTCATACGGTTGGTTTCGAGTAACGGGCCAGCACCCCTACGAACCTGCTCCCGAAGACGAGGTCACACTCAGTGTGGCCGGGATGGCTCGCTCCGCCGAGGTGAGTGCGCGAGCCGACCAGTTCGTGCAACTGATCAACTACCTCGCGGTTCGTCTTCGCGAATTTACCCCGAACCCCGTCACCGTCGTTCCACTCGTCGTGACTTCTGCTGAGATCCTTGAGCACTTCGACTCTCTGACATATCCAAAAAAGAGCACGACTCTGCGGGACATCTCGTTCCTCGCTGAGGTCCTTGAGCATGAACCCTCGGTGTGGCGCTGTCCGGTTGCGAGATCGGGAGACGAGTTCACGATCACGTTGATTCCGACCATCCGCCGCTACGTGAACCTGCGAGACATTGATGACTACCTCCGACGCTTCGAGGAACAGTTCTCTCCGCCCACCCAATCTGTCGCACCCACCTACCCCACGGAGCTAGCGCTGCCCGAAGCCATCGACTACCTCAACGCGAGGTGGCAGGTACAGCCAGGGCACGCGGCACCATTAATACCGGTCGCGAGGGCTGAGGCCGCAGCACGGCTAGCCCGTGAGTGCGCGAACGCCGAGGAGTTCGATTCCGCCCTTAGCGCGTTTAGCACGACGGTCGGCGACCTCAATCTTCCTATGGGCAAGAAGACGTTGTTCGACCTCAGGCAGTACCTTGAGCGCACCCTGCCCGATGAGTCTCGATACCGCGCACTCGAGGCCGTCGAGGATCTGCGCGCCGTGATCGATTTGCGCGCGTGGAGCCAGCACGGCAACAGCGAGCGCCTCGAACGCGGAATGAAGCGGCTCAATGTCAAGTTACCCACGAACGACTCGGCAGCAACGTGGGTCGCCATTCAGTGGAGGAGCGTCCACGCGCTCAACGTCATTCGTGAAGAGGTCGAGCACGGTGACTTCACCGACGGGGCGGAGTAGGCGCAGTGGCGCCGAGCCAAACCTCGTCTGTCATTGGATTAAGTCTTTCGCCGTTCGATTCTTGGGCATACCACGGGCATACTGCGGGCATATATGGGCATGTAACACGGGACAATTGCGGTCATCCGTGGTCACTGCTGGTCACTTTCAAACCCTTGCAATTAAAGGACTTTGG
>Ga0182024_10016110_pt1 | contig 14215 bp, 14 predicted proteins | sample P32metaG_FD_120480 | JGI IMG/M metagenome (GOLD analysis project Ga0182024, IMG submission 120480) | Permafrost microbial communities from Stordalen Mire, Sweden - P3-2 metaG (Illumina Assembly) | ecosystem: Environmental > Terrestrial > Soil > Wetlands > Permafrost | place: Sweden: Stordalen... | reverse complement strand
TCGGGAACCCCGCCCACTTTCGATGCGATTGCGCCCTTCGATTATACCGGCTCCCCGCCACAAAATTGCGCCACGCAGCATATCACGACAAAAGAAACCATCTATTATGCTTCTTCCAGCGCGGGCGTCGGAATTCTGTCCGTGTTCGCGCACGACCCCACGTTTTACGGATTTATCAATCAGGCAGACAATGCCTATTTCCCCAGCGTCCAGTTTGGATTGTCGACCACTTCTCTCGGCACGACCGACGCGACCGTTTACAACGACGGCGGCACCGAGACCCAGGGCAAGACGAGCATCTCGATCGGGGCTCCCAACCAGGTGTCCTGCACGAGCGGATCGAAAAGCCCCTATCCCAACCCGCTCCAGTGCTACGGGCCGCTGGTCCAGTTCCCGTTTGCGATCACACCCATCGTATTCGCCTACAACTCGACTTATGAAAGGGTGCTGAACAGCGACAACTCCGAGACAGATTATCACTTCAACATCAAATTTCCGCGCAACGACGGCAGCGGGGGCCTGCGGTTCAGCCCGACAACCTATTGCAAGATATTCAATGGCCAGATCACCAACTGGAACGACCCCGCAATCCTCGCCGACAATGGCAATCAGTCGCTGGAGGATCCAAACGATCCGACCCCGCCTTCCCAATGGGGCGTGACGCTGCAGATCGTCGGCCGCGGCGACAGTTCGGGCGCTACCAGCATTCTTACGCGCCATCTGGCGAACGTCTGTGCCGGGCTTACGGGCAATCAGTACACGACGGGCACTTCGACGCTGCCTACGGCCCTTTTGGGACCGACTTACAACGTCAGCAATCCGAACTATCCCCCGGTTGCTGGCGAAACGCCCGGCAAATTCACGCTCGTGTCGGGCAATAACGGCGTGGCCCAATACACCGCCTTCACAGCCGCACCCGGCGGCTCCAATCCGTCGAACTGCAGCCAGGGAACCGCCTGCATACAGCTGGGCCGTATCACCTACAGCGGCACCGATTACGTGTTGCCTTACGTGCTTAATACCAACCAGAACACCTATGGTCTGAACTCCACCACGCTGCAGAATTCCTCGAGCAATTGGGAGGAGGGCACTGCCTTAACCGCGCAAGCAGCCTATTCCAGCATCCAACCGCCGCAAAGCAACAAGAACGGTACTTACTGCGCGAGTTGCCTGAATTTCGGCCATCGAAACGATCCCACGGCTTGGGTCCAGAGCTCGTCGCCATCCTCGGCTATCGCGAACCCCGCGAACAGCGGCGCATACCCGATCGTGGGGACGGCAAACTGGGTCACGTATACTTGCGACGCCAGTACCTATCAGAACAAGTCGCTTGTGGGCGTTATGCTGTACGTCGACCATTCCGCGATCAACTACGACTTCAGGCTCGGCATTCTGGCGAGCGCGGGCCTTTCGCCTCTGTCCAAGCAGTGGCGCGAAGCAATCCAGTCGACGTTCGTCAACAATACTTCGGGCCTGGGGCTGAATATCGTGCCCGTGGGATCGCCTGGAGCATGCAGTGCCGCCGGCGTGATTGGCGGATAGTTTTCTCCCGAAGCAGCAACAGCGGCCCCGCCCGGGGCCGCTGTTTTCTTTTCTGCCGTCCAATTACGAGCGTTACGAGCAATAGAGCGTTCGATGCCGGTCTCGCAGCACATTTTTTTGGACCTTTCCCATGGCACTGCGCGGCAGCTCGTCTGCGAACAGAACGCGTTTGGGCAGTTTGAAATTGGCCAGCCGTGAGCTCAGCGCGGCGAGCACATCCGCTTCGCGCAATGTCGAGCCTTCGCTGCGCACGACAATCGCCGTCACAGCCTCCCCGAAATCGGAATGCGGCACGCCGATCACTGCCGATTCGACAACGCCCGCAACCGTGTCGATTTCCGCCTCGATCTCCCTGGGGTAGATGTTCAGGCCCCCGCTGATCACGAGATCCTTCGCGCGTCCCACGATGTGCAGAACGCCAAAGGCATCGATCTTTCCGAGGTCGCCAGTGATGAAAAAACCGTCCTCTCGGAAAGCCGATTTCGTCTGATCCGCCTTTCGCCAATAGCCCTTGAACACATTGGGGCCCCGCAGTTCGATCATGCCAATCCGTCCGGCCGGCAGTGCTGCGCCGCCTTCCGGATCGGCGATACGGATCTCGACGCCGGGCAATGGCAGGCCGACCGTGCCCGCAATCCGCTCGCCATCATAAGGGTTTGACGCAATCATGTTTGTTTCGGTCATGCCATAGCGCTCGACGATGGCGTGACCGGTGCGCGCGAGCCACGTGCGATGTGTTTCGGGGAGGAGCGGCGCCGAGCCGCACACAAATAGCCGCATATGGGCCGCTTTACCGCGTGTGAGCCGCGGGTCTTCGAGCAGGCGCGTATAAAATGTCGGCACCCCCATCATCGCGGTGGCCTGCGGCAGACAGGCAAGCACCTCACCCACATCGAATTTCGGCAGCAGAATCATCGAGGCGCCGGCCATGAGCATGGTATTTGTCGCCGTGAAGAGACCGTGCGTGTGGTAAAGCGGCAATGCGTGTAGCAGCACATCCGCCCGCGAGAAACGCCAGAGGTCGCGGAGCGCGAGCGCATTCGAGGCGAGATTGTCCTGACTGAGCATGGCGCCCTTCGGACGCCCGGTGGTGCCGGAAGTATAAAGAATGGCCGCAACATCGTCCGGCGCTCGCGCAACATCGCGAAAATCCTCGGGCATGTTCCGCGCGCGCCCGATGACCGAGCCGGTCCGTCCGTCGTTACCGAGCGTGAGAAGCGTGGAAGAACCTCGCTTTGCAATGGTCGCGATCGCGGATTCCTTTTCGGGTGCAACCACGACGCAGGCGGGCCCCGCATCGTCGAGGAAGTACTCCATCTCGGCCGGAACATAGGATGGATTGAGTGGCAGAAAGATCGCGCCCACCCGAAGACACGCGAGGTAGAGGAGCAGCGCCTCGGCGCTTTTCTCCACCTGCACCGCGAGCCTGTCGCCGGTGCGAAGACCGGCCGCGGTCAGACAATTGGCAAACTGGCCGGAGCGCGCGAGCATGTCGGCATAGGAAATGTCCCGCGCATCCGCGGTGCGCAGAAACGCGCACGCACCCTCCGGCATGGCAGTACGCATCTGCGCGAACAGTCCGGAATCAATTTGCGGCATGGAATCCAGTTTAGCGTCAGTGTGCGGCCCGAGACATGGGTGACACAACGTACCGGACACAGCTGGTCTGGTGGGCCCGGAGGGACTCGAACCCCCGACCAGACCGTTATGAGCGGTCAGCTCTAACCAACTGAGCTACAGGCCCCTGGAATCCATTCCTAACAGGTCCCCATCCAAAAAACACAGGGCCACGCTTCGCGGCGCCGCTTCGCCGATTGCCGCAAGCTGGGGCCGGCGCTAGACATGCCCGGTCGCTCTTTTTTAAAGCCGTTGTTTTCATAAGGATGTCTGCCAATGGACGGGAGAACGCTCTTGCTTATATGTGGAATTGGGTTGACCGCAATCCCCGCGCCAGCCGCGCCCGGCAACCCGCCGCGCCTGGGCATCTCCAGCCTTTCAGAAGTCGCGGTACCCGAGCGGCCCTATGACGAGAACGCCAACGCGGACTCGATGGTTGAGAGCGCATTCGCGCGCGCGCAAGTGGCGCACAAGCGCGTCCTGATCGAGCTTGGCGGAAACTGGTGCGCCGATTGCCGCATTCTCGCGGGCGTCATGGCGCTGCCCGAGTTGCGGCAATTTCTCGAGGCCCATTACGTCGTGGTCCGGGTCGATGTGGGCCGTTTCAACCGGAACCTGCAGATTCCCGCACGCTTCGGAATCACTCAGCGTCTGGAGGGCGTGCCGAGCGTATTGATTGCCGATCCCGACGGCACGCTGGTCAACAAAGGCCACACGGCCGCTCTCGCCGACGCGCGCAGCATGACACCGCAGGCCATCGCCGATTGGCTGGCGCAATGGGCGAGCTGATCGAGAACACCCATCCCAGAACGCGCACTTCAAACGGCGTCCGGGCTCAGGCGTCCATTGTCGAGGACGGATTGCCGATTACGCTCAGGAACTCGCGTCGAGTCAAGGGATTCTTGCGGAAATCGCCCAGCATGGTGGACGTCACCATGCTGACTCCGGGCTTGTGCACGCCGCGAGTCGTCATGCATTGATGCTCGGCCTGGATAACCACCGCAACGCCTTTGGGCTCCAGCACCTTCTGTATGCAGCGCGCGATCTGGGCATTGAGTTTCTCCTGCACTTGCAGGCGCCGCGCATAGGCCTCGACAACCCGCGCCAGCTTGGAAATTCCCACCACCTTGTTGGTCGGCAGGTAACCGACATGAGCACGTCCTATGATCGGCGCCAGGTGATGTTCGCAATGCGATTCGAACCGGATGTCGCGCAGCACGATCATGTCGTCGTAACCCTCGACCTCCTCGAAGGTGCGTGCGAGATATTCTTCCGGGTCCACACCGTAGCCGGCAAACCAGTCTTCGAACGCACGCGCAACGCGCGCGGGCGTTTCGCGCAGGCCTTCGCGCGCGGGATTGTCCCCCGCCCACATGAGAAGCGTGCGAATCGCGTCTTCGGCCTCTTCGCGAGAGGGCCTTTCGTCATTCCTGGCCGCGCGCGCGGCCGGGGATGAAACCTTCGGTGACTTGGGCATGGAACTTTCCTGGGCGAATGAGTGCGCAGCGCCTGGCGCGGATGATCAGTGGATCTGGCGGCGCTCGTGCGGACTTTCAAGAAGAAACATGGGAATGTCCGCTTCGAAGGTCTCGCCCGAGGCAGCGCGCAGCTCATAACGGCCGACCATGGCGCCCGAAGGCGTCGGCAGCGGGCAGCCACTCGCATATTCGAAGATCTGCCCGGGTTCCAGCACGGGCTGTGCACCTACGACGCCGGGTCCGCGAACTTCCTGAACATTGCCCCGCGCGTCGGTGATGTGCCAATAGCGCGAGAGAAGCTGTACGGTTTCCGGACCCTGATTCTCGATGGTGACCGCGTACGACCACACATATCGGCTCTCCGACGGATCGGATTGATCGTCCAGATAGGCAGGCTTGACGGCCACGCGGATGCTTCGGGTCGTGCGTTCGTACATAAATCCGTGTTTCCTGGTCGGCGGCGAAGGCCGGCCTGATGCGCGCTGTTCCATCGGGCAACTATCGCGCGGACCGCCCGACCGGCGCAAGCACTACCGCGCGGAGCCGGTAACGAAATTCTTCAGCGGCGAGGCTCGACGGCGATATCGGTCTTCACGGAATTCGCAATGAAGCAATCCTGATGGGCTTGATGATGAAGTGCAGCCAGTTGTTCCGCGTCCTTCTCTACACCGGCGCGAAAGCTCACGAGCGGCCTGAGCGTCACATGCGCGATCCACGACTTCCCATCGCTGCCCTTCTCGAGGCGGCCGCTGGCGTCGTCTTCATACCTGTCAACCACGAACCCCCTGCGCGAACATATCGCGAGGAACGTCAGCATATGGCATCCCGAGAGCGAAGCGACAAAAGCTTCCTCAGGATCGACGCGCCCGGGGTCGCCGCGAAATTCGGGCGCCGCAGATCCGGGTAGCACCACTTCGCCATTCTTGAACAAGATATCGTGCGCGCGATTGTAGCCTTGGTAGGTGAAATCGGCGCCCGCGAGCTTCCAGCGCAACTGCGCGCGGTGTTCTGACATGAGGAGTCTCCTTCCATCGAAACGCAACGCCTGGGTGATGTCCTCGCACAGATCGGCAGCCCCTTCCAGAGCCGCCGAGAGGCGCAACATACCCTTGTACGGGCCGAGCGCCGCGCGCGTCGGGTGCCAGAGAGGCGTAACCCGACGCAAGGAAGTGTGCCTCGCTGTTTCATGGAATGATGTCCTGGTCCGACCGCCGCGGACGGGGCAGCGTCCGCGATCTCAACCTGGCTCGTCGTCGCCCGCCGTCATCTCGATGCCGGATTGCCGACCAGCCTTGGTGCCGTGCCTTGCCCGCCGCGGTCAAACGGCCCTAGAGTCGGATCAATGGGAGGTTGCTCATGAACGCAATTGGCCATCACTCGGCGCTCATTTATGTGATGGTTGTTGTCTCGGCATCCGACGGCAATATGAGCGAGCGCGAGTTGCGCACGATCGGCGACATCGTCCGCACCCTGCCGGTGTTCCGCGGCTTCGACCATCATCGACTGCTGGCGGTGTCGCAGGAATGCGCGGCAATCTTGCAGGAGCAGGACGGGTTCGATGCGGTGCTGGGCCTGATCGTCGATGCCGTGCCCGAATCGCTCCGGGAGACGGCGTATTGGCTCGCTCTCGAGGTCGCATTGGCCGATCCCCAAGTGATGATGGAGGAGGTGCGTATCATCGAATTATTGCGCCGCCGGCTCGAAATCGAGCGGCTTGTCGCGGCGGCGCTGGAACGCGCGGCGCAGGCGCGCTACGGGAAAGCATAACGCCGATGAGCTCCGCGTCCGTTTACGACTCCGGCCGCCTGAAATTCCGATGAAACGCCTGCTGGTGTTGCGGCACGCCAAAGCCGGTCCCCACGACGAAAAGCATGACAAGGAACGTGCTCTGACCAGCCGCGGGCGCGAGGATGCGGCGCGCATGGGCAGCGCGATGCGCGAACGGCACTATCTGCCAGACCTAGTTCTCTGTTCGAGCGCGCGCCGCACGGTTGACACGTGGGAGTCTGCTGCACCCATGTTGAAAGCACAGCCGGAAACACAATTCCTCGACGTCCTATATGACGCGCCGGCAGGAGTGATCCTAAAATGCGTTCGAACCGTCCGGCAGAACGCGTCCGTGCTGCTCGTCATCGGCCACAATCCCGGCCTTGAGGATTTTGCGCGCCAACTCACGCGCCGGCCCACCGACGCCGAAGAAAGCCGTTGCAAGACGCTGCTCAACGAAAAATTTCCCACCTCGGCCCTGGCGGTCGTGGATTTCGGCGTGAACGGATGGGCCGAAATCGTGTGGTCCATAGGAATATTGCGCGAATTTCTTACGCCCGCTGGGGCGAAAACGGATTAGCCGTCACTCCCTCTTCATTCATGCATCAACGCGTAGCGCGGCGCTCGGCAAGCGAAAGCCTGCGCCAACCGAAGGCGGCTTCGGGAACCGGGTCTCCCATCATGCGCTGTAAACGCTCGGCGACGAGACGCCCGCCCATCGCCTCGTAGAAGAAGCGGACCGGGTTGTGGGCGTGGGCCCAGATCATGCAAGAGGAAAATCCGCGTGCCCGCAGCGATGCAAAGCCGCCCCGCAGGAGGGCACGGCCTGCGCCGCAGCCGAAGAATCCCGGATCCACATACAAGGTGTAAACCTCGCCGTCGAAACCGAGCCCGCCGTCGCGCGACGGGCCGACGCTCGACATGCCGATGAGTCCGTGGGTGCTACTCTCGGCCACAAGAACCTGTTCGCGACCGCCTGCGCGAATGGCGGCGCGCCAACGGGCGGATTGTCCCTTCGGCGTCATGGCGCAGAGAAGCCGGGACGGAAGTATCGCCGCGTAGGTATCGTGCCACGAATCAATGTAGATTCGCGCGATCGCGACGGCGTCGTCCGGGCGCGCGACACGAACCATCGTGACGAGTTCGTCCATACCCGCGAGCTTGACCGAAGATGGCCCGTTCCGGCAAGCGCTTTGGGCCGGACAACCCGGAGGGTCTTGCGCGAAGCACGCTCAAAATCTGCCGACGGGTGCCCAAAACGACAAAGCATCGCTCGCTCTGCACCTGGAAACGATGAGCCCGGTGCGACCGGTGTCTGGCCGCGCGCGAGACGATTGCCGCACCCAGTAAATATTTGTTAAAAAGGACACTTCGCTTGCGAATCGCGTGTCACGAAGCGAAGCGAACTGAGGAGGTTCTTATGCGACTTAAAACTGCGTGTCTGGCTGCTGCACTGGCCCTGGTGCCCATCGCCGCAGCAGCACCCGCATCCGCCATAATGGTTGGGGTGAGGGTTGGCGTGCCCGGCCATTATTGCGGTTGGCATCACCACTGCTGGGCGTATCGCTGGCATGGCGGCTACTACAATTATTATTGGCATGGCCGCTACTGGCGGAACCGCTGGCACTGCGGTCCCCGTTGGTGCTATCGGTAAGAGCTTCATCGCGAGTGGAATGGCAGACCGGCTTTTCCGCTCGCGATATACTCTCGAGTACGGAGCGCGGGTGAAGAGATCGCCCGAGGCCACCTTTTGTTACGTCTATTGCTTTGCAGCACATTACGGCAACGCGGTCGCCGAGGCGGCCGATGCTGACGAATCAAAACACACGTTCCGAACTGCGACGTGGCGCGCATGATCGCGCAGTGCTGGCTGCACATCGGAACGGAAAAGACGGGCAGCACGTCGATCCGGAGTTACCTTGCACAAAACCGCAGCGTGCTTCTCGCCCAAAATTGCCTTTACCCTCTAGCGGCAGGCACGACCAACCATTATGCGCTGACCGCCTTCGGCCTCGACGATTCCCGAATCGACAGCACGCGCAGTGGGCTTGGCATATTCCATTCCGTTGCGGCGGTGGCATTCCGGCAGAAATTCGTCGCTGCGCTCCAGGACGAAATCGCAGCGAGCGGCGCATCCACCCTCGTATTTTCGAACGAGCTTCTCAGTTCCCGGCTGCGGTCGCCCGCCGAGATTGCGCGCATCAAATCGCTTTGCGACGGGTTCGCGCGGAACACCAAGGTCGTGGTCTATCTCAGAAACCAGGCGGATTTTCTGGTGAGCCGATACATGAACATAGTAGCAGAGGGAGGAAAACAGGAATTCGATTTCCGCATGCGCTCGATCATCGCGGATTACTCCCTCCTGCTCGAACGATGGTCGGCAGCGTTCGGGCGCGAGAACATCGTTGCGCGACGGTTCGAGCAGATGGACTTCCCTGGAGGAAATCTGCTCGCGGACTTCGCCGACACCGTAGGGATTGATGCCGCCCTGCTCAGCCCCGTGCCCCGCTCCAACCCGTCGATCGACGCCGAGTCGCTGGCATTCTTGCGCGCCACGAATCGAAATCTACCGCAACTGCTCGCGAAGCATATCGCGCCTTACCGGGGGCGCATCCTCGGCGTTCTCCAGCGGCGGCGCGGTGGAACGAAGTTCATCATTTCCCCGGCACTGGCAAATAAGATCGAGGTGGCATTCCGGGAATCAAATAAAATTGTGTCCGATACCTATTTTCGGTCCCGCTTTCACCCGCTGTTCTCGCCGCCGCTCCTGACCGGACCAGTTACTCCCTTGACATCGATTGGGCCAGTTGCCGCACTGCGTCTTGCCGGTTTACTCGCTCGCGGCCTCCTTTGCGATTTAATGAAGCGACGCAAGCGCCCCCCTCTGGGACGCGCGTTTTTGGCATGAAGCGCTCACCTTAGCGACGGTTGTCACCCGGCGTGCGTGCGTCCAAAAACCCTGTTCGCCCGCTCCGAGGGGACCGAATTCGAAATAACGGCTGAGCAGTAGATAAGCGCACCCGGATTGATGATTTAACCCTTGGAGCGGGCGAAGGGAATCGAACCCTCGACATACAGCTTGGGAAGCTGTCGTTCTACCACTGAACTACGCCCGCGGCGCGTCGTAATACCACGGCGGCAACGTCATGCGAAGATGCCTTTTGCAATGGAGAAGCGCTGCCGGTCAGTAGCCTTTCGCCGGTGCGTGCGCGCAAAGTCCGTCCAACGGACACGCCATGCAGAGGGGAGCCGAACGCTTGCAGAGGCGGCGGCCGTGTTCGCGCAAGACCAGGTAGGCCGAGATCAGCCAGGCGGGTTCGGGGGGGCATGTTCGCGCAAGAAGCGCGACCGCTTTCTTGTAAGTCGCGGCGTAGGAGGATTCCGGTGCCAGAAAGCCCAGACGCATGAGCACGCGCAGGCCGTTGGAATCGACACTTGGCCGCGCGTCGAAGCCGCAGAACAGAAGAATTTTGTCCGCCCCCGGATCGCCGATGGAGGGGAATCGCTTCAGCAGGCTCCTTGCTTTCGCGGGCGGCAGCGCCCGCAGGACGCCTGTGAGGTCGCCTTGACATTCTTGCAGGACGAGCTCCGCGATGCTTCGCCAGCGCGCGACACGCGCGTCGGGGCGCATCCCGCCACGCCGCGCGATATCGAAAAGCAGCTCGTCGGAGGCCCGCAAAATGTCCGCGGCGCCTTGTCCTACTCGCGCGCGGAATTCGTCGAACAGGGCCTGTCGGCAAACATCGTTGACGAGATATCCCACATTTTCCCAAAGGATGAGACCGAAAGGCTCGGTCGACGGCGGCTCGACCGAATAAAGTTCCGCGAGTCTGGCGATCAACGCCGGCAAAGACTCCGCCAGCCCGCCTCGTTTCTGCGGCATCGGCGCCTCACGCCAAGCTCCTCGCGCATTGTATCACGGGATCGTATTCGGGGTCCTCGTGCCGCGCGCAACTTCCTTGCCGCGACGCTCGTCACGCAGATCAGGCATACCGCCGCGATCGGCGTTCGGCAGATGAAAAATCCGGCGAGGTCATGGCTTCCCCCATGCATTGGCGGGATTGGATGATCCGCCTTGGCGGCTGCTAGATTTTGAGGATGAACAGGCCCTTCGTGCAGTTCGGCGCCTGGCATCTCGCGGCCATTGCGCTGACTTTTCTTGTTCCGCTCTTCTTTGCGGCGTTGGCAAGAGCGCACACGAGCCCCCGGATCGCCCTCGCCATCCGCTTCGCGTTCGCGGCAGAGCTGATCGCGACCTGGATTCTCTGGTATTGGCTGATCGCGACGCGCGGCTGGATATCGGCGCAGACCGTCCTGCCGATGCAATTGTGCGACTGGGCTGCAATGGCGGCGCTGGTCACGCTGATCCGTCCCAACCGGCGAAGCTACGAGCTCGCATATTTCTGGGGGTTCACCGGAACCTTTCAGGCGCTCCTGACACCCGAGCTGTTCTTCGACTTTCCGGATCTGCGCTTCGTCGTATTCTTCGCCTTTCATGGGGGGGCCATCGCCTCGGTTGTCTATCTCACCGTCGGGCTCGGGATGCGGCCTCGCCCGTCCTCTCTTCCGCGCGTGTTCGCGTGGTCGTTCGTCTACCTTCTCTCTGCGCTCGCCGTGAACCGTCTGTTCCACACCAATTTCGGCTATCTGGGCAGCAAGCCGGCGAAACCCTCGCTGCTCGATCTGATGGGGCCGTGGCCGCTCTACATCGCCGAGCTTGCCGGAGTAGGCGTCATCCTGGTTCTGCTGCTGTATTTTCCCTTCCTTCTCGCGGACATCTTGCACAAATGCGGGCAGAAACCGCTTCCGGGAACCCAGCGCAGCGGGAAAAAAACTCTACCTTTTCCGGAGCGACACTGTTAGGTGTCGGAGACGCGGCCGGCATGGAGATGGCTGCTACTGGCTTCCCGAACGAACAGCGGCACATGCTGGATTACGAGCGCCTGAGCGCAACCGACGTCAACTCCGAGCCGTTCGCCTTTGCCATCGTTCCCGGCTTTGTCGCGGAAGGCGAGCGCGATGCGATCGATGCGGATTATCCCAGGATCGACCGCTCCGGAAGCTTTCCTCTCAAAGCGCTCACCTACGGGCCCGCCTTCGCGCGGCTCATCGAGGGGCTTACGGGCGTTCAGATGCGCGCAATCGTAGCCCGCAAATTTGGAGTCGATCTCGACGCGAAGCCGGTAATGGTGACGGTCCGCGGCCAATGCACCTCGCGCGACGGTTACATTCACACCGACAGCGCCACGAAGCTGATCACGATGTTGCTCTATACGAACCGCAGTTGGGAATGCGCGAGCGCCCGGCTCCGGCTCCTGCGCTCATCCCGGCGCCTCGAAGACTTCGTGGCCGAAGTGCCTCCAGAGGAAAGCACGCTCGTAGTTTTTCGCAACGGGCCGACGGCATGGCACGGCTTTGCACCCTTTCACGGGCAGCGGCGCGTCATCCAGGTCAATTGGGTTACGGACAACGGCGTCGTCGCGCGCGAAGAAATGCGGCACCGTGTGAGCGCGTTCTTCAAGCGCTTCGTCTTCGCCCAGGGCAGGTCTGATGCCGCTGCACATTGACACGTTTCGCAACGGTTTCGGCGGCAGCGCCGTCTACAAGGCGCTCTCGCACCCCCTCGTTGGCCCGGCCGCTCACACGCTGACTGCGAAGCTTGCGGCAACCGGATCTCTCGCGATTTACGATCCGGACGATCTGGCCGGCACGTTCGATGCCTTCTATCCGCTCGCGGACGTCCCGATCGCGCATTACTACGTTCAGAACATCGAACACATGCACCGTCGCTTTCGGCACCTGAAGGCGCAACCGGTTTCGAATATCGGCGCCCTGCACCAACGAGCTATTCTCGTTGCAAGTTTCGACGCATCAAAAAGTCTGGCGCCCATCCGCCATCTTCTCTCCGCGCAGGCGGAGATATTCAGTTTCGAGACACTCAAGCTTCCCGCCGACCTGCAGACGGACCATCGACGTTATCTCGTTCCTGTCAACTTCGCGACCAATTTCGTGTTTTTCCGTGACGAAGCCGGCTCTCATACGCGCCTCGTCACCGCGAATTACTGGACGCGATATGGCGCAACGGATGTGAGCGTGTGGTGCCGGTTGTTCGGCTCCGACGGACAGACGCTGGCAACCTGGACCGAGATTTGCGGTGGGCCCGAATCGTCACTTGTCATCGACAGCCGGGATGTTCGTGCTCGTTTCGACCTGTCGCCTTTCACGGGCCAACTCTTCGTGCATGTGATCGGCGCAGCCGGTCACGACATCGTAAAATATGCGCTCGACCTCTACGGCGACGACGCGACGACGCTCTCGGCGACGCACGATGCGAATTCCTGGCCTGCCGATCTCTATGCGGGTCTGCCCGCGCCGGCCGAGGATGAGGATGTCGTGCTGTGGGTGCAGAACAGCCACCCTTCGGCGATCGCCTCCGGCGAGGTGGGACTGGCGCGCATGGGCTCCGAAGACGTGGTATCTCTGAAAGAGGAAATAGCGCCTTTCGCAACGCGCGCGCTGAACCTGCATGAATTGCTGCCTCATCTCTCGTGGCCGGACCAGATCGAAATACATGCCGGCAAACATATCGTTCGGCCGCGCTATGAAGTCACCGCGAAAAGCGGACGGTCGCGCATTGCGCACCCCAACGTCGAGCGCAGCGATCTCCAAACGGATCCGAATCTCGCGACACTTGGCCTTGTCATGGGAAAAGGCCATGTGCTGCCGGCGGCATTGCTGCCTCCCGAAGAATTTGTCACGACGCTGCTTCCAACGCCCATGTCTACCGCCCAGCGGCAATTGCCGGTCAAGGCACTTGTCTACGATGCAGACGGCGTCCCGGTGGCCGAGCATCGGTTTGGTGCGCTTGCCCGCGATCACCGCTACGCGCTCGATGTCTCGGCGCTCGCCGGCCATGCTCTCGCGACCCGTTACGGGCACGTCGAACTGGTCTACGACTTCGATGCCGCGCAGGAAGCAGACGGCTGGCTGCACGCTCTTTTCCGCTATCGCAATCGCGAAAGCGGCCATGCGGCCGAAACGAGCTTCGGTTCGCATATTTTCAATTCGCCCCTCACCTATCGCGGCGAACCCCAATCCTATGCCGGTCCCCCGCCGGGCCTCTCGACACGCCTCTTTCTGCGCATCGCACCCGACCCCTGGGTGACGTTTTGCCATCTCATCTATCCGGTCTCGAAGTCCTGGCATCCGCACTCCAGGACCACACTGTCGCTGCGTGCTTCGAGCGGCGAGGAGATTGCGTGCGCGGAAATGACGATCCCGGCCTCAGGCTCGCGCCTGTGGCGAGTGCCGGAGATCTTTGACAAGGCCGTGCTCGCGAACGGAGGCGCGCATCCCTATGTCATCGTGCGCGACGAGAGTTGCCGGCTCTTTGGCTATCACGGCGTGGAGGGCGGCGAAGGCAGCTTCAGCCTGGACCACATGTTCGGCTTTTGAACGTGCCCGGCGGATTCTCGTCCTGCTGGATCATTACCGATGGCAAAGCCGGCATGGAGAGCCAATGCCTCGGTCTCGCCGAAACGCTTGGCCTGGATCCCGCGATCATGCGCATAAGGCTAAGAACGCCGTGGAGGCAGCTGGCGCCTCACCTGCGCCTGGGATTGGGTCACGCATTCGCGCCGCCTGTGCTCGCTCCGCCTTGGCCCGATCTCGTGATCGCCACCGGCCGGCAAAGCGTTCCGGGATCTCTTTTTGTGCGGCGATGCGGCCCGCGCACCCGTACCGTTCAAATCCAGAACCCCGGCATATCGCCCCGGCATTTCGATCTCGTCATCGCGCCCCGGCACGACAAT
>Ga0182024_10016109_pt1 | contig 14215 bp, 13 predicted proteins | sample P32metaG_FD_120480 | JGI IMG/M metagenome (GOLD analysis project Ga0182024, IMG submission 120480) | Permafrost microbial communities from Stordalen Mire, Sweden - P3-2 metaG (Illumina Assembly) | ecosystem: Environmental > Terrestrial > Soil > Wetlands > Permafrost | place: Sweden: Stordalen... | reverse complement strand
GCTCACCGACTCTACTTCCGCGAGCGGCAATTCGCAATCGCTGATTTGGCGACGCGCGTCGCTCTATCGCTCGCGTGGAAAAGCGTTGACGCGCCGCGGCAACTCGATCGACGATCCCGCGTTGTTTCCCCGCCACTGGACGAATACCTTGGACCTGAGCGAATATAGACGTGTGTTTACATGGGGATGGCGCTTCGCTGTTAGACTCGCCTTCCATCCCACGGATAAAATTCCTTTACTCTGAGGACCCAATCAACATGAGCCAGACCCAATCTTCGACCTCGGAATCCCAAGGCGCCGCGGGTAACCTCGCGAGCCAATCGATCGACCTTCTGACGATCAACACGATCCGCACGCTCTCGATGGACGGTGTGCAGAAGGCCAACTCCGGACACCCGGGCACGCCGATGGCGCTCGCGCCGATCGCTTACACCCTCTGGCAGAACTATCTCCGCTACGACCCCGCCGACCCGCAATGGCCGGACCGCGACCGCTTCGTGCTGTCGAATGGCCACGCTTCGATGCTGCTCTATTCGGTGCTGCATCTGGCAGGGGTCAAACAGACCAACGCGATCGGTGAGCCGGAGAGTGGGCCGGCCGTCTCGCTGGAAGACCTGAAGAGTTTTCGCCAGCTCGAGAGCAAGACGCCTGGCCATCCCGAATACGGCATCACGACCGGAGTGGAAACGACGACCGGGCCGCTGGGACAGGGCGTAGCCACCAGCGTGGGAATCGCGCTCTCGAGGTATTGGCTCGCGGAAAATTTCAACCGGCCCGGGTTCGATCTCTTCACTTACCGCGTGTATGCGTTCTGCGGCGATGGCGACATGATGGAAGGAATTTCGGGTGAGGCCGCGTCGGTTGCGGGGCATTTGAAGCTCGCGAACCTTTGCTGGATTTACGATAACAACCACATCACGATTGAAGGCGACACCGACCTGGCGTTTAGCGAAGACGTGGGGATGCGGTTCAAGGCCTACGGCTGGAACGTGGTGCACCTTACTGATGCCAATGATTGTGCAGCGTTCGGGAAGGCTATCGAAACTTTCCAGGGCACCAAGGATCAGCCCACACTAATCATCGTCGACAGCCACATCGGATACGGGTCGCCCAACCGGCACGATACCAAGGAAGCGCACGGCGAGCCACTGGGCGAAGAGGAAGTCAAGCTCACCAAGCGCGCCTACGGCTGGCCGGAGGATGCCAAGTTCCTGGTTCCCGATGGTGTGATGCAGAATTTTCAGGCGCATCTCGGCAAGCGCGGGCACGACCTGAGCACTGCCTGGGGCGGGAAGTATCAGTCATATCGCGCACAGTTTCCGGATCTCACGAAGCAGCTCGATCAGATGAAATCGCGGGAACTCCCGGCAGGCTGGGACAAGGACATCCCCACATTTCCAGCCGATGCAAAAGGTATGGCTACCCGCGAATCCGGCGGGAAGGTCATGAATGCTTTTGCCAAGAATATTCCCTGGCTGGTTGGCGGCGCCGCGGATCTATATCCTTCAACCAAAACGCGGCTCACCTTTGACGGAGCGGGAGACTTCGAGCCCGGCCACTACGGCGCGCGCAATTTCCACTTCGGCATCCGCGAGCACGCCATGTGCGCAATCTCGAACGGCATGGCGCTGACGAAACTGCGCTCCTTCGGTGCGACGTTTTTTATTTTTACCGACTATTGCAAACCGTCGCTCCGTTTGGCGGCGCTAATGGAGATTCCGGTCGCTTTTGTTTTCACCCATGATTCTATTGGACTGGGCGAAGACGGTCCTACCCACCAGCCGATCGAGCAATTGGCTGCGCTGCGAGCGGTGCCCAACATGATCGTCCTGCGTCCGGCGGACGCCAATGAAGTGGTGGAATCTTGGAAAGTGATTCTGCAGGAGCGTAAGCACCCGGTGATTCTGGTGCTGAGCCGGCAGGGCGTGCCCACATTCGATCGCACGAAATTTGCCGCGGCGAGCGGCGTGGCGAAGGGCGCTTACGTGCTCGCCGACGCAAAAAACGGCGCGCCGCAGGTGATCCTGATCGGAACCGGCACCGAAGTTTCGTTATGTATGACGGCTTACGATCAGCTCACCGCCGCGGGAATTCAGGCGCGCGTGGTCAGCATGCCGTCATGGGAACTGTTTGAACGCCAATCACAGGAGTATCGAGATTCGGTGCTGCCGCCTGCGGTCACCGCGCGAGTTTCCGTGGAGCAAGCGGGCACGTTCGGTTGGGAGCGGTACATCGGCACGCGTGGGCATGCCATCGGCATGACCACGTTTGGCGCGTCCGCTCCAATCAAGGATTTGCAGAAGTATTTTGGATTTACGCCCGAAAAAATAGTGGAAGCCGCCAAAAAACTGCTCGGCGCCTAAGGCGCGACCTCGATCCTAAGGGGCTCGAGATCGGCCTGCCCGCCGATTGGTCGTTGCCATTTTCCGGCCAGCAAAGTATCCGGGTGCCGTTTTTCTTCTGAGGGCCGTTTATGAAAGCGAAAGCGTTATGGGTTCTGGGCGGGATCGTCGCCATTGTTCTGATCGTGAGTTTGGTGCTCCCGATGCTCATTGATGCCAATCGCTTTCGGCCGCAGATGGAATCGAATCTAAGCGTTGTGCTGAACCGAAAAGTCTCAATCGGCAACGTTAGACTCGCGATCCTATCCGGAGGCGTCGCCGTTGACGATCTCACGGTGGCCGACGATCCGGCCTTTGCCAGCGTGCCTTTCGTTCACGCCCAGTCGTTGACCGTCGGCCTAGCGCTGCGGCCGCTGATTTTCTTGCACCAAGTTCACATCACCAAAATTTCGGTCGGCCAAACCCAGGTGATGCTGCTGCGCTCACAGGCTGGCGCCTGGAACTATTCCACGCTGGGTCCGGCGCACTCTAATTCCGGTGCGCCATCCGGCAGTTCCATGCCTGCCGGAAATGCCTCCGGCGTGAGTGTTTCGGTACGGAAGTTTTCGATTGACGGTGCTGACGTGCACATCGGCGAGGCGGGTCCTGGCGGCAAGATGAGCGAATACCCGAACGTGAACCTCGAAGTCTCCGACCTCTCTTATACCGCTCAATTTCCGTTCACCCTGACCGCCAAAACTCCCGGCAACGGGACCCTGAAGATCGAGGGCCGAGCCGGACCGCTGAGTACCGCCAACCTGGCGGAAACGGCAGTGGACGCGAATCTGGAGGTCAAAGATTTCAATTTGGCTTCGTCTGGATTTGTGGAACCGGCCACCGGAATTGGCGGGATGCTCGATTTCAATGGTGATTTTGTATCGGACGGCCAGCGGCTGCGTTCGAAGGGAAGGATCCACGCGACGAAATTCCAATTTGCGCCGAATGCCACGCCGTCCACGGTTCCGGTAGATCTCGATTACCGCAGCGAATACCAATGGAAGGCCCAGACCGGTACGCTCACGCAGGGTGATGTACATGTCAATAAGGCGCTGGCGAAGCTTGAGGGAACCTTCAGTCTTGCGGGAAAGGAAGCGGCGCTGGAGATGAAGGTCGACGGCGACAACATGCCCGCCGCCGACCTGCAAGGCCTGATGCCCGCCCTCGGGGTGGCCCTGCCGTCAGGTTCGTCGCTGCCGTCAGGCGTGCTCAACGTGAATCTCACTCTGTCCGGAGCCATCAATGCGCTGGTGACCACCGGTTCGGTGAATCTCATGAATGCGAAGCTGGCGGGATTTGATCTCGGTTCGAGGCTCGGCGGCATATCTTCGCTCGCCCGCCTGCCGAAAAAATCGGACACCGAAATTCAGGAGCTGAGCTCGAAGGTCAGGATTGCGCCTGATGGTATTCGCGCGGACGATGTAAAGGTGATCGTGCCTGGTACCGGAAGCATTACCGGCAATGGAACCGTTGCGCCGAATCATGCCCTGAATTTCAAAATGTTGGCCAAATTCAGCGGGTTGAGTCCGGTGGGTGGCGGAATTACCGCGCTCACGTCGATCACCCAAGGTTCGGGCGGAGTTCCGTTCTTGATTCATGGCACCACCGCCAGCCCTGAATTCGAACCCGATGTCAACGGGTTGGTTAAAGGCGTTGCCAGCGCCCCGCGGCACGACGCCGGAGCCATTTTGAATGGTTTCTTCGGGGAAAAGAAGAAGCCCTAATCGGCGAGCCGCGAAGAGACCATCGGGACGGATGGACCGATTAACGAACGCCGTCCCGTTTGCTAAGTTCCAGGCGGGGGAACAGGTTGGCCGAGTATCTGGACCCGGGTCAACGGTACCGATTGAATCCCAGACCCTTCGAACGCAATCTTGGCCCGCCTGCGTAGTTCCCGCGCCACATCGTCCTGCCGCAACAGCGCCGTCCGTACCTGCACCTTGATGGTTGTGCCGTCCAGGGTCACCGCGTCAACTCCCAGCACCCGCGGGCCATCCACCAGTGCCGAAGCCCAGTCGGGGTCGTTTCGAAAGTCGGTGGTTACCTTTTCGAGCACCGAGAGCGCTTTGCTGACGGCCTCGCTGGGGGCGACCACGACGTCCACGAAAACCTGGGACCAGTCCCGATTGAGGTTCGCCACTTGGCCAACCAGCCCGTTAGGGATAGTAATCATTGCTCCGCGTTCGTTGCGAATTACGGTCCGGCGCAAGGTAAGATGTTCTACACGGCCGGTTTCTCCGCTGGCACGGATGAGATCGCCGACAACGTATTGATCTTCGAAAATGATGAAAAAGCCGTTAATCAGGTCTTTTACGAGGTTCTGCGCCCCGAACCCTATAGCCAAGCTGGCCAGGCCCGCAGCGGCGGCGAATGGAGTTACGTTGAACCCTAATTCCGGCAGGGCCGCGAGGGCCGCCACCACGATAACTACCGCGCTGCCCGAGCTATACAGGATGCCTGCCAGCGTGGTGGTTTGCTGCTCCCGCATTTGGGCTGACCGGGTCTGGTTGCGGGCGCGCTCGACCACCCGCGAGGTGATGCTTTTCAGCAGGCGCACCACCAGGAACGCCGCCGCCGCGATAATCAGCAGGCGCATCCCGCGCGTTTCCAACAATTCGGTCCACTGTGACATGGGTTCAGTCATAGAATCGAGGGAGCGAATTATACCATTCTCGCGCCCTGAATCGGGCCACCGGGACAAGGTAGGAGGGCATCATGATTGAAGCCAGGAGAAGTTTTGCGCAGGGCCTCCTCTCCTTCACGCTTGCGGCAACGTTTTTCAGCTTCGCGGCGGGCGACATCGCTCGCGCGCAATCGCCGTTGGGGAAGACTCCTGTGCCACCGCGGGGGGGGCCGAATCCCGAGGACGAGCCGAAGGTCGACCAAAACAAGATACTCAAGCACCACCAAGAACAAATCCAGCAGGACATCAAGCGCCTGTACAGTCTGGCTACGGACCTCAAGAATGAGGTTGAAGACACCAATTCCGCCGACATTCTTTCGCTTACGCTGCTGCAAAAGGCCGACGAAGTGGAAAAACTGGCTCACCAGATCAAAAGTCTGGCCAAGGGATAAGCGGGGACGCAAATCATGATCAGGATGGAGCAGCGATGACGATTGTTCGCGAAATATCGGGTCAGGAGCACGAACACGTTCTGGCATTTCGAGACGAAGCCACGGGGCTGATCGGTTTCCTGGCCATCCACAGCCTGAAGGCGGGGCCCGCGGTGGGCGGGGTACGCTTTCAGCCTTATCGCTCTGATCTGGCCGCACTCACGGATGCTCTGCGGCTATCCCGCACCATGAGCTACAAAGTGGCGCTGGCCGAGCTGCCGGCCGGCGGCGGCAAGGCGGTAATCGTCGATCACCCGGGATTTAAACGCGAAGCTGGCTTCGAAGAGTTCGGCCGGTTCGTGGAGCAGTGCGGCGGGCGGTTTTTTACCGGTCCGGATGCCGGCATCACTGCCGCCGATCTGGCGCAAGTGCGGCGCGCGACCAAGTACTGCGCGGATGAGACGTCCGCTGAGCTGGGAGATTTGTCGCTGCATACCGCGACCGGAGTGTGGCATGCCATGCGCGTCTGCCTGGCTGCCGCGAAGATCGAAAAACCGCTGGTGGCGATTCAAGGAGTGGGCAGCGTGGGAATGCAGCTCGCTCGAATTCTCCATGAAAATGGGTGTCAGCTAACCGTCGCGGACACCAACCGGAAACTGGCACGCGCTGCGGCCAAGGATTTCGGCGCGGAGATGGTCGGCACCGACGAAATCCTGTCGTCGATTTGCAATGTGTTCGCTCCCTGCGCCATGGGCGGTGTGCTTAGCGCGGAGACGATTCCTACCCTGAAGGCTCGGGTGGTCTGCGGGTCGGCCAACAACGTCCTGAACACCGCGGAAGACGGCGACGCACTGCATCAGCGCGGCATATTGTACGCACCCGACTATCTAGCGAATGCCGGCGGGGTGATTCGCGGGGTGGAATTTTATCTGCAGCAACGCATAGACAGCCGAGCGAGCATCGAACGGATCGCTTCACGGATGCAGACGGTGATCGATCTTTCGATCGAGCGCGACCGGCCAACTTCGCGCATCGCCGACGAGTTGGCCGAAGCGCGATGGAAGCTGCCCGCCGGTCAAAGTGAGACAACTCCAGTTGCAAAGGAACCGGTGACCCAGGGCGCAACGCAGGCCGTAAGTTCGGGCGCAACCCGTAACATCAACCGGCGCGGGCGGCGGCAAAATACCAGGGCGTAATCCTTCCGAGCAAACCCCGCGATTTTGATTTATAAAGGGTGGCGTTGACTGGGCGCTTTGCTTGCGTCCGGCACCTTCCCGACCATGCGCGATATCCGATCCCATGTTTCGTGTTGTGAGTTAGTACTCGGGACGAGTCCCGCGCCTGATGGCGGTGGTGGCCATGCTTGAACTTTCGGCGCGTACCGTTCGCGAGCGGCATTTCTTTTCACCCGCGCCGAAGCGTATTCTTGCGCTCGACGGTGGCGGCGTCCGCGGGGTGATCTCGCTGGCATTCCTCGAGCGCATCGAGCAGTTGGTCCGCGAACGCACTGGCAACCGTGAGTTTCTACTCTCCGATTACTTCGATCTGATCGGCGGCACGTCAACTGGCGCCATTATTGCGTGCGGACTTTCTGGGGTTTTCGGCCGCACGCCTGGTGGATCTCTACCTCACTCTTTCGAGGGAAGGATTCAGCCGCAAGCGGTGGATGGGCGGCATGCTCGTTCCGAAATTTCGCGGTCAGGCGGTGGCCGACGTCATCCGCTCGCAGTTCGGCGAGGAGACCCTGGGCTCCGATCGCATTCGCTGCGGGCTCGCCATTCTTGCGAAGCGGCTGGATTCCGGCAGCGTTTGGGTATTTCACAATCATCCGCGCGGGCGCTACTTTGCGCCGGAAGATGCGGAGGGCGCCTGCATACCGAACCGCGATTTGGGCCTTGCGGCATTGCTGCGCGCCAGCACCGCCGCGCCCACGTATTTCGAACCTGAATTCATCGAGGTGGCCCGCGGGGTGCGCGGCGCGTTCGTCGACGGCGGGGTGAGCCCCCACAATAATCCCGCGCTGATGCTAATGATGACGGCCACGCTGGAGGGCTATGGGTTTCGCTGGCCGCTCGGCGCTGATCGATTGATGGTGGTCTCGGTCGGAACTGGATCGCCGGCGCACGCCCACAAGTCGGAGGCGCTTTCTCGTATGCCTGCGGCACTGATGGCGGTGCAAGCGTTGCAATCGATGATGCAGGACTGCAACTGGTTGGTGCAGGCGCTCTTGCAATGGATGTCGAAATCGCCGACGGCATGGTCGATCGACGGCGAGATGGGGGATCTCAACGGCGATCATCTGGCTGGAGCGAATCCTTTGTTGCATTACCTGCGCTATGACGCGGTGCTTTGGGCGGAGTGGCTGGAGAGCCGGTTGGGACTTAAATTTGATCCCGTGGAACTCACCGCGATTAGCGCGCTGGATCGGCCGGAGTTGGCTGCGCAACTGCTGGACATCGGGCGCCGAGCCGCGGAAATTCAAGTCCTCCCCGCGCATTTCCCTGGTTCATTTGATCCAGGCGAGGCGATGTGAGGCGGCGGAGTTCTGGCAATGAGTCTCACCTCGGGGGACCGCTATACGAAGGTCAAAATGCCCACTTTTCCCAAAGCCAGGGAAGAGTGGAGCACCGTCAAAGGGTAGAATCCTAGGTCAAAACATGCACGGCTGGGACTGGGGTTGGTGTAGCGCGCGGCGCTTCCAAGCGAAGGCCTACTTCCCGGAGGACCAGACCAACTGCATCGCGACGCGTCAGGCGCGCGTTGCGTGGACCTCGAGGTACTCCGACGTTACGCAGGTCTCGCCGGGTCCGCCGTGATTGTATTCCGCGAATAGTTTCTCGCTGTCTTCAGCTAGTGCGATTTGACCCGCTGCGTCCAGCTTCGCGTATGCCGCCGCCGTGGGCCCGAAGTATTGGCGCATGAACTCCACGGCGCCCTTCGGTGGAAAGGGATAGCGCATTTCGATGGATATTCGCGTGAGGGCGATTTGGGAGATGCCGTTCGCGAATCGTTCGCGAACGATGTTTTCGTCTCCCCACAGCACCGGCGCCGCGATCCCAGTCGGGGGCGGGACGTGCCGGGCAGTCACAGCGAAAGACCGACCCACGAATCCTTCCTTCGTCCAGTTGGCCATCGCGATGAGTCCGCCCGGGCGACAGACGCGCAGCAATTCTCCGGCGGTTACTTCGGGGCGCGGCGCGAACATTGCCCCGAACATGCTCATCACTACGTCGAACTGCGCGTCGGCGAAAGGAAGTTGTTCGGTGTCGCCCTCGGCGAATTTCACCGCCAGGTTTTCAGCCGCTGCCCGGTCGCGGGCTTGCTTTAACAGGTTCGTCGCAATGTCCACGCCGGTCACCGGAGCCGCGGTACGCGCTGCGGGAATCGCCAGATTGCCGGTCCCGCAAGCCACATCAAGCACGCGATATTCTGGCCGCAATCCCAGGCGCGCAACGAATTCGGCTGCGATTTGCGCGGTAGCCAAGGCCACTTTGCCGAAATCACCTGCCATCCAATTCTTGCGCATCGCTTGTTTCAGACGATCTAAGCTCGGTTCTATGGATTCCATCAATATCTCCAAGTATTCGAAGTTCCTGGTAACGGCCGGAGCTATTCGGTGATTCGAAACAGTGCGCGCCATAATGGGTTGCCGTCCAATAGAACGTCAAACCTGTAAACTCCTGGTTGCATGTCGGCGATGCTGAAGGTCGGGCCCAAGGTCATTAGCTTATCCACCTTTGTTACGGCGAGCATTAGACGACTGCATCACGATCCTGTTGTCAGGATCGTAGACCGTAACTGTAGCGTTTCCTTTCAGTTTTGGACGCGGCACGGTATTCAGGAATACGCCGGCGCTTCCTTCACTCCGAGCGAAAACGTATCTGGGCGTTGTCGGGCTCGGCGTACCGTCCGCGCTGCGCACCTTCCCGCACAGGACGGCAAACGTCAAATTTTCGGTGCTGGTCAGCGCCGGCAGGAATTCACCGGACTGCGCTAATTCATCGAGCCGCGCGGTCTTTGAGGTGGCTGCTGGCAAGGAAATTTGGCGCATCAGTATGGCCATCGCAGATCCCGAAATGCCGGGAGTGACCGGATTGCCCATGTTGGTGGCCGACGGGGCCTGGCCATTCGAAACAGACGATCACCTGGTGATCTTGCGGGACGTAGAAAACAGTTCGAGGATCGCGGACTACATAAGTGCCGCCATGCACTTTTCCCACCGATCCGGAAACCGAACGAATCAAGCGAAACCGCGATTGGGCGGCCGGGACGCCTCCTCCGCTTGATGGTGGGGTGGCCTCAGGAAATGGAGCTTTCGCGTCAGGCGGGGGAGTGCAAGGGTTCTGAGCGAGAGCTGCGGTAGCCAGGAAGATCGGCACGAGCGCCGGCGCAATTGCAGATTTCAAGATACTGGTCATAGAGTCCTTGCATGTCTTATCAGTGGAGCCCAGAGCAAGCGCAGTTTACTAAAAGGGTAAATCAAGCGGCAAGACGGAAGTTGTCGCGCGACGAAAGTAGCGGCGCTAGCGCCGTGGCCTGCAGCGCGAGCGGTGCGCGCATCGGACGTGTTATAATTCAATTTCGATGCAGTAGCGGGCAGGCAGCAAGCACGTGCATTCTGCTGCGCGACCTGAATTCTAAGATCCCGAATCAACCATTGGGATAGGAGCGGCGATGTTCCCTGACATTATGGTTCTACCCATGCGTGAGGATTTGACGCGAATCGGATTTCGCGAGTTGCGGACGCCTGCGGACGTGGATGCCGCGCTGAAGGATGAAAAGCGCACCACACTGGTGGTGGTGAATTCAGTGTGTGGCTGTGCTGCCGGAAAGGCACGCCCGGCGATCGCCAAGGCGCTGCGTCATTCGGTGCGCCCGGAAGTGCTGACCACGGTTTTCGCGGGCCAGGATCCCGAGGCCACTGCGCAGACGCGTAGGTATTTTACCAATTATGCGCCGTCGTCACCTTCGGTCGCTCTGATGCGCGATGGTAAGGTGGTTTTCATGCTCGAGCGGCGAGACATTGAGAGCCGCGATCCGGGCAGCATCGCTGACGAACTTATCAGTGCCTTCGATCGTTTCTGCGCGCCGACCGCCCAGGCTGCTCAGTAGCGGCGCAACGGGGCAGATCCTCCTTGGATCGACCGGTGGTGCGGCCACCCTGAAGACATAACGCGAAGCGGAACTTTGATGGTTGCGGTATCGGACGGCGGTGGCTGGGAATCACATCGCGCTTCTATCGAACCCGCACTTTTAAGTGCGCAGGGTGCGGCACCCACCTTTAACAACTAACCGAAAGTCAAAACACCCAACCTTCCATCCTCCTACGCTCTGCGTAAAAGCGGCAGTACGGCGGACTACGGGAAGAGTGGGGCACGCGAAAAGCGCGGAATCGTGGACCCCAGCTCCTGGCACGAAACGATGCGCCTGCGGACTGAGGGCGCCCGGGTTTTGGTTGAGGCGGCGATAGCCGAAGGCGTGTGTACCTACATCCACGAATCGGTTTCGTTCGTCTACGCCGAGGGCGGAGCAAAGTGGATTTCGGAGGAGGCGCCAACTGATGCCGGCGACATGGCTCTGTCGCGGGCGACGCTCGACGGTGAAGCAGAAGCGGAGCGCTTCACCAACGCAGGAAGGCGCGGCATCGTATTGCGCTTTGCGGGTTTCTACGGCGCGGATGCTGCGTCCACCATCGAAACGGTGACCCTGTTGCGGCGGCGAATGATGCCGCAAATTGGATCGGGCTCCAATTATTTTTCGTTGATCCACGTTCCCGATGCGGGGCGAGGGGTGGCCGCGGCGATCGGACTTCCGGCCGGCATCTACAACGTGTGCGACGACGAGGCGGTTACTTTCGCCGACTATCTAGGGATCGGCGCGCAGGCGGTGGGAGTGCCCGAACCATTCCGGTTTCCTGCGTTCCTGGGAAAATGGATGTTTGGCGAAGTGTGGAAGTATTTCCCGCGGTCGGTTCGAGCTTCCAATGCGCGGCTGAAGAAAGCTTCGGGCTGGAAACCGGAGCTCCGGAGCGTGGCCGAAGGTGGCCGATCGTCGCCGCGGAGCTGCGTCAGCAAAATCCAGAGCGCGCGCGCTCAGCGGAACGGACCCAACGCTCCACGCGAAAACACGGCGACACTTGATTAGAGAAATGCGGGGAAGCGTCCGTGCCTGCGGCCGAGTTGGGAGCTGGGAATCCCGATTACCCTCCGGTGCTCGCGGGCAGGCCATCGGTGGAGCTGATGTAGCCTTGCTCGGCAAGGCGCTTGCCGCTTTGGCGATAGACTTCGGGGAAGCCCTCGGGGGCCCAGGTGGCCAAGCCATCGACGTAGCGGTTGTACATGCAGAATGCCGCGGCAATCAGTACGGTGTCGTGAATTTCCTTGTCGGTGGCGCCGTGCTTTCTGGCGCGCTCCACGTCGTCCGCGGTTACGTGTTTTCCGCCCTTTTGCACTTGGCCTGCTATTGCTAGCAGGGATTTCAGCTTGTCGGAGATCGGTGAGGATTCGAAATTGCGCTTGATTTCGTCGATCAGTTTTTCGTTTCCGCCCCAATGGTGCGCTGCTACTGCACCGTGGACGCCCTGGCAAAAATAGCAATCGTTCTGAGATGAGACGTAGGTTGCGATCATTTCACGATCGCCCGGGCTCAGCGAGTTGGGCCCACGCAGCAAAACGTCGGCTAGCGCGTTCAGAGGCTTTGCTGTTTCCGGACGGAAGGCCATCAGCCCCAGGATTCCCGGAATACCTTCCGCTAATTTAATGTGTGCCATCGACGATCTCCTTTTCGGGCCTTTATGATCAACTTCGTACGAACTGCCCGCCGCCCGGAAGGCGGCGCCACAACCCGTTAGTCCTGTGATGCTTCTTTTGCGACCTGCACTGGGAGTTCCCAGCCTGTTGCGTTGTAACCGTGATTGGCGATGCGTTGGCCGATTTCGCGATAGACGCCCGGATCGCGCGGCTGCCAGGTGGCCAAGCCGTCGACGTAGCGGTTGAACATGCAGAAGGCGGCGGCGATCAGCACGGTGGCGTGGATTTCCTTGTCGGTTGCGCCATGCCTGCGCACTACCTCGACGTCTTCGGTGGTCACCAGCTTACCGCCCTTTTGTACTTCACCTGCGATGGCCAACAGTGCTTTCAGCTTATCGGAGATCGGAACGGCCCGGTAATTTCTCTGGAGGTCTTCGATCAAGGCGTAATTGCCGCCCAAGTGCTCGGCGGCCGCCGCACCATGGCAGTGCCGGCAATAGTAACAATCGTTCTGTGAAGAAACGTAGGTCGCGATCATCTCGCGCTCCGCGGGAGTGAGCGTGTTGTTAGGAGCCCGCAACAGCACCTCTACCAAATCGCGGAGTGGTCTAGTGGTCTCCGGACTGAACACCATCGGTCCGCGATGCCCGGAAGGCCTTCCGGTAACTGGATATGTGCCATCGACGATCTCCTTTTCGGAGCTTTATGACTAAACTTCCTGCGGAGCGCCCGCCGCCTGAATGGAAGGCGGCGCCACAACAGCTATGCCGGTCTGCGCCGGAAGGCGCTGTAAACTGGCACTCCTAGAAAAACAACCGCGCATCCCAGCAGTGGCTGGAGCGGGCCGTGCGCCATGAGCAGAGCCAGCAGCAGCACCACCAACCCCAAAAACACGATGGGCGTGAACGGATATCCCGGAGTCAGCAGAGCCACCCCAGGCGCCTCGCGCCGCGCTCGCACCACCAACAATCCCGCCACGGTGAGCCCCAGAAATATGACCGCGGCGAACACGAAATACGCGATGATCTGTTGAAACGTCCCGAGCAGCACCAATACCGACGACACCACACCGAGGATCGCCACCGCGAGGGCGGGGGTCCCGAACCGGGGGCTGATTCGTGCCACTGCGGGCAAAAACAGTCCGTCCTGGGCCATGGCGAAATACACGCGCGGCGCGGACATGATCAGCGCTGCCATGCTTCCGAGCACGCATACGATTACGATGGCCGCGAGCAACACTCCGCCGGCGGACCCGAATAAAACTTCACCGGCTTGCGCCACAAATGTTTCGTCCGATGTGACCCGGTTGAGCGGAATCAGATACACGAACACCGTGCTAATCAGGACGTAGGCCGCGGTGACCGCAAGAACGCCGAGGACCATCGCCCGGGGCACGGTGCGGGCTGGATCGCGCACTTCGCCGGCGATTTTGCTGAGGTCCCACCAGCCGCCAAAGGAAAAAAATGCCGCCACCACCCCGCCGCCCAGCGCGGGACCCAGCGGAAGCGAGCCCTCCCGCCGTGCGACGAACGGCACAAAATTGGCCCAATCGCCGCGATGAAAGACGATTGCCCAAACGGTGAGCAATATCAGGACGCCGAACTTCAACCAGGTCATCGACCGTAGAAATCCCGCGCTCATTCGCGTGCTGACCACATTCAGCAGGCACAGCATCCAGATGCACGAAAGCGCCGCCAATTTGATGGTGATAGGCGACCAATGAAAGATATACGCCGCGTAACTGGCGATGCCCGCCGCCAGTGCGGCAGTCAGGCCGGGGTCGAGAACCAGCAGACACATCCAGCCGTATAGGAACGCGACGCGCGGCCCGAAGGTTTCTTGCAGGTAAACGTACGATCCGCCGGGGCGCGGAAAACGTCCCGCCAGTTCTCCGAAGCAGAGGGCGCCGCTCATGGTCATCGCGCCCATGCCGAGCCAGACCACTAACAACCAGAAAGGCGAGCCGAGTGACTTGGCCATGGCCGCTGGGGTAAGAAAAATGCCGACGCCGATTGCTTCGCCCGCTACGGCTGC
>Ga0182024_10016108_pt1 | contig 14216 bp, 8 predicted proteins | sample P32metaG_FD_120480 | JGI IMG/M metagenome (GOLD analysis project Ga0182024, IMG submission 120480) | Permafrost microbial communities from Stordalen Mire, Sweden - P3-2 metaG (Illumina Assembly) | ecosystem: Environmental > Terrestrial > Soil > Wetlands > Permafrost | place: Sweden: Stordalen... | reverse complement strand
GAGCCTCCGCTCTCCGTGGGGGCACGCGCAGCAGATGACGAGGCCCGGAGTGCACCACCTAGCGCGCACGTTCATCTCCGATGCGAACGAGAATGCGCACACCGATCTGGCCTTCGATCTCGACCAACTCACCACGCGCGACTTCAACGCCGCCAACGCGGAGTGTGACGGGATCGCCGAGCTTCTGAGCACTCTCCAGGACGTCGCCGGGAGCGAGCTCCGCCCACTCGCGAGCGGTCATTCGTACCGTTCCGACCTCGACGCGGACAACGACGGGAACGTCGCCGACGGCATCGAGCACGGCATCGCTCGTGTCGGGTTCGTTCATGGTCGACCAACTGAGGGCGTCACCGCCGCCTCGTAACACGAGGGTGCCGTCCTCGACGAGCTCCGCGCGCGCGCCGTATTCTGCGTCAGGGGCCGCAAGCCAGACCCTTCCTCGAAGCGACTTCAATCCTGGGGCATTGCCCAATATCCAGGCGTCGCCCTCTCCCCACGAACCAACGTCGAGGGCCGTCGTTCGCACGCTGCACGCCACGACCGGAATCTCGAGAGGCGTGACCCCCATTCCACGAAGTCGAGCCCGATCCATCTCCTGCGCGCGGGGCATTGGGCTAGAGGCGCTTTTCGACACGCGTGCGAGGTAGGCCTCGTCGCCAACGAAAACAGTGAATGTCGCGGTATCGAAGAGGTCGTCCGCTCTTCCGCCTGCTGCGTCGGAGATCGTTCCCACGGCTCGCACGCGGACCGGGGGCCCCTCCGCTTGCCGCCCGAGCGTCAGCAAGATAGCGGCGAGACTTCCGGCGAGGCTCTCGGCTTCGGTATTCGCCAGGGGCGCGTGGATTCGCGGAATCGGGCGATGGAGAGCTCTTGCGGCCAATCGTGTTGCCAGCGGCACTTCCATCTCCAGCCGCGCCCCGACGGCGGCAGATCCCCTCGGCTCGAAGTCGATCGCGATCCCTTGTTCGATGCGAGGCAACGCTCGCCCACGACATGCGCTTCGAAGGCAGATCTCGACTCGTGCGCCGAGCATGTCCCCGAGACTGAGCAGGCACGGCCTCAGCTTGAGCGACATCGCGGCCCAACGCTTTATGTGTTGCCCTGCCTTGAGGTCTTTGCTGCGGTACGACTCTAACTCGTGCCATGGGAAGGGTCGGAGCGTCGGCACATTCACCTCCCGATGAAGACCTCGCGCTCGAGCAACGTATCTGCTTCCTGTACGAAGCGTCGAAAGCTTGCGTACTCCGCGCCCGGTTGGATCCGGCCTGCCGGCATATCGACGACACGATCGAGCCGCAGCGAATGCCCCTGGATCGAGTCCTTCACCGCAACGAAGCGGTCTCGCTCTTTCGCCTCGGCGTTCGAGAGACTCGGGGGGGCACGCATCGAGTCCGGCAGTACGACGTCGAACCGGACTTCGACGTGCGACGAGGCCCCGAGGAGTAGCGGCGTTTGCCTTTCGGGAAGGATTGCGAGTTGGGCGAGGTGCACCGCGAATAGGGGCTGCAGAGCGATGCCGTGCTCTTCTTGCCGCCCCAGCTGGGGGACTTCCGCCGTCACACGCAGCACTACCGGGGCACCTAGTTCCGTCCGGTTTTCGATATGAAGGTCGTGCACTCGAGCACCCGGCAGGTTTCGTCCGAGCAACCGCTGCTCGACGAAGTCGTGAAGCTGAGCCTCCGGTACTTTGTCGAGAACTTCTCGCATCGATATCGCCACTTTGCCGAAGAATGACTCGACCAGCTCGACGCCCGCGGAGCCGTCCGCGCGGAGGCTCGCACGTCCTTCGAAAGTAATGGAGTCGAGCGCGCCGCTCGCGCTCGTCATCTCGTGGGGCGTTCCCGGGGAAAGGACAATCGCTGGCTGGTCTCTGAGCTCCGCGGGAAGGTATCCGTACGGGGCGAACTTATCGCGCACCGTCAACCAACGGACTCCGCGGGCTCCAGTGTCGAGGCGGAGGACCAAGCTATCGTAGCTCTCGACCTCGCTCATCTTTCCGAGGGGAGGCGTCGCGAGTTTATTCTTGACGATCGCGACGTCTGCCGGAATCCCGAGCTCGCGCATCATGTATTGAAATGCCGCCTGGCGCGAGCCACTCCTGCCCGTAAGGACGCGTCGGCCGTCGGTCTCTCGGCCGTCGTCGACGTGGGCGACGATGTCTTTGTAGATGAGGCGGGCGCGCTCGTCCGGCTGGTTGGCCGAAACTGCGCCGACAATCTCGAGTGCGCGCGCCCTGAGGCGCGGGTCAAGAGGCGTCTCGTCCGACGCCGCATCGACAAGACGGTCGACCGCGTCCGTCAACGAGATCCCCCAGCCGACGCGGACACTCGGCAAGAACTCCGTAATCGGCGGACTCTCCGGCTCCTCGAGTGCCGGGGGGCTCAAGTCTACCCGCCAGCGCCGCTCGACGAACGTACCGAACGGGCGGATCTGCGGGTCGGGCACCTTGCCTCGCGTCTCGATCTCGATAGGGCGATCCCGCGGAGTTATCGTAACGAACTCGCTCCGCCAGTACCCCTTGTCCGCCTCACGGAAGAACCAATGCGGCCCTCGGAAGCGCTTCCCTCGCGGGCCATCGCCAGGGGAGGGGGCGACATGCTCCATCTCGACGTAGTCGCCGACCTCGAGATGAGGCATTGACACCGTAGGCTTGCCGGCGACGGCCTCGGGCTCGAGGACGGCCCCGTCGGCCTTAATCACCCGCAATCGCAGCACGAGGCCGGAGGGCGGTGCTTGCTCGGCTTCCTCGCCGATCGCCTCTTGCGATTGGACGCGCAAGATTTCATGCTCGAGCATCTCGCTTGACCCGTCGGGGTGCACCCATGTTGCTGCATAGTCGAGGATCCGCGCCGCGCTTCCCTCCATGCGCCTCCCTCCCTTCTCCCACTCCTCGAACTCTCGGATGACCTTTCTCCCGTCCTGACGGTAGGGCTCGAGGTCGGTCGCGCCTTCGATCAAGTCGATCGCCGCGCGCAAGTCATCCACTTTGGCGCCCACCTGAAGTGCGTCAGCCAGTGCCCGTCGGAGCGCGAGCGGATCTCCCTTCGCGTAAGCTCGATCCGCGAGCCGAAATCGGGCGGTTCCGTCGAGCGTGTTCTTCTCGAGCGCGTGTGACAGCTCCGCGGCGGCGGAGCTCGGATCTCCTGAGCGCTCGAGCACGTCGGCGATTCGGGTCGCGATCTCCTTACGATCGGGGCGAAGTTTTCCGATGCGTTGAAGCGATTCGATCGCGCTCCTCCAGTCGTGACGTGAAAGAGCGCGGTCGAGGTCGACTTCGCTGTCGGGGTCGATGTGTCGAATTCGAGTGGCGATCTTGTCTGCCTCCGCGAGCGAGCCATCTTGGTCCAATGCTTCTAGGTAGAGGTGCAGCGACTTGATGTCGTCAGGGAATCGACGTGCGAGATCTTCGAGAGCTTGCAGGCGTTCCGTTCGCCATTCCAGCTGCGCGTACAGCCGCACGAGACTCTGAAGCACCTCCGGCTCCTGGGGAACTTCATCGGCGAGCCCGCGCATCGGCGCGATGCCTTCGAGCATGCCACGCTGCTCCGCGTCGTCCAGGATGAGCCAGACCCTCGAACGCCACAACTTCGGATCTCGAGCGAAGGCACGTGCGCGAAGGCCCTTCTCGGTGCGCTGACGAACGTCCTCGGGCAAAGCGGGATCCCCGCCCACGAAGGCTGCAGCTTCTTCTAGCGCCACTGCCGCGGCATCTTTTCGTGCGACAAGCGGCTCCACGAGCACGCTCGCGACATCATCCATTCCCTCGACGTGAGCCAGAGACGCGGCGAGTGCCGCCTCTAGCGCCGAGCTCAGGCTGCCGTCGGCGGACATGGATCGCCTGCGCACGAGATCATCGAGGATGTTCGGGTTGCCGATTACGCGCGGCGGAACGGTTGCGTATCGGAGTCGATCGTCGGCATCCGTGTCGACCCCGGCCGGACGCCCATCCGTATTGAGGAGGCGGACGCTCGATCCGTCGGACAGGACTCGGGCGAGGATCCGGTGGCGGCCTGCCCCGACCCGGACAGTGACACCGAACCTCTGCCAGGAGCCCCATTCTCGAAGATCGCGTTCGAGAACCGGCCTGTCGTCCAGCCAGAGCTTGACCGCTCCTTGCACGGCCACGATGAGGTCCTGTTCTCCTGTCGTCGTGAAGAAGGTCTGCACATAAAATACGCCGTCTTCCGTATTCTCAGCACTGGAGGCGAAGCAGCGGTGCTGCTCGACCTTCAGTACGTGTGGCACGGTGCCGCGAATCGGATCCTCCGGCCAGGATGGCGGCCAAGGGCCCGGACTCTCTGCGGCGAAGGCCCTCCGCCGATCCGGGACGCCTCCTCGTCCAAACGGGCCGGCGAGGTGGATTGCCCTGGCACAGCCCAGTCGGCTCGTTACGCGATCGTCAGAGGCATTTCCGATCGCTTCGGCCTTGTCGAGGGACTCTGCCTCCGACCACTCGATGATCTCTGCGAGGGCGCGCCATCCAACGTTGCCTGGCGAAGCGATTAGACCGAGCAGTGCATTCTTGTGCTGAGCATAGAGGTCCGTCACCGATCCGCGTAGGCCGAGAAGATGGTGCGCCGCGTACCAGCTGATCATCGGTGCGACGCTATCGTTCGGCGTCGTCGCCGCTGCCTGCAGCGTCAACACGTAGGCCTCGGCCGCGGATCGTGGGCTCCCGTGAACCTCATCCGAGATCGCGCGGGCAAGGTTGGCGTAGGTCCCTTGTTTGGAAACGCCTCGATCGTTCAGTCTGGTCCGCGCCATCTTTGCGCGCTCCGGATCTCCGCCCGGCTCGAACATCTCGGCAAGAGCCCAGCGGCCCACGACGTCCCCGTCCGAAGACTGACTTCCTTGCTCGCGTAGTCGAACGAGTTGCCCCGAAGCCGTGACCGACGAGGTCGTCGGGGAGCAACCTGCGAGGAGAGCAAGAAGGATCCACTTGGCAAGAGCCGCAGCGTTCGAGATCTCCCGCTGCGGAGGGAATCCCCTGGACAGGCCCTTCGCCTGAGGGCTTCTCACTTGGAGAGGACCAGGCGCGGACCAAGGGAGCGATCGGCGGCCTCGCACCATGCTCGCAAAGCCGGATATTCGGTTGCGGAAATGCGTGACCGATCCATTCTCACCGTGGTCTTCACATGCACGGTCGACGAGAACTGCTCGACTTCAACCCGGACGTCGCCGAAGGGGCTTCTGACGTCGGACGCCTGTGGAACTCGGTTCACGTGCATGCCGGGCGGAAGGCGGACGGTCCAGTCGTTCTCTGTCGTCGTCATGGCGGGAAGCCTGATGTCCAGCCTGCGTTGCGACAATGGAGCGAAGTCGTGGACCATGTGTTCCCGTGGACCGAGTGGGATACTCATGGAATCGCCTTCCTTTCGTGTCAGGTTCCGCGCTTTCGCGCGGACATGGAGGGCGACCTTCTCCTCGACGTTGTCGATGTCGGGCGCGTCGACGGTAGTAACCTCAAGTCCGGCGAAATCACCTGCGAGGTCCTCCGTGATCCGTTGTTTGCGCGACACGTCAGAGTGGTAGCGCTGCCGGTACCCGCTCGCGTTCGCGCCCGTCACGGTAAGGAGAGCGTCGATCTGGGCGCTCCCGTCAGCAGCCACGATGACCTCGAGTTTCCGCGACGTGACGCTCTCACTTGCCGGAGCATCTGGCAGGTGTACGAGCTTGGCGTGCCCTTCGTTGATCTGAAGAGAGAAAGCCCCGCGGTCCATCGCGGGAAGCTCCGCGGACCCGGTATATTCCGCGGTCCCATCCAGGTAGAGATCCAGCGACGGAACATACGCGATGGCGTGGTCGAAGGGAGCTAAGCTCGCGGGGGTGCTCTCGAAATCGCCCCGCAGTCCCGTCCGCACGATTACGATCGTCGCCGGAATCCCGAGCTCCTTAAGCATGGTTACGATAAGCGTCGCTTTGTCTTTGCAGTCGCCGAATCCGCGCGCAAAAATCTGAGCGCAGCTGTACGGCTTGAATCCGTGAATCCCGAACTCCAGAGCGACGTAGCGCGTCTTCTGGACGACGTAGTCGTAGATGGCGCGCACTTTCGCGCGGTCGTCCTTGAGTCCACGGGTGACGTCGACGACGCGCCGTCGAATGTCGTCATCGGCCACGAACTGGTCCTTGACCAGACCCCAGTACCAGGCCGCCATTTCCTCCCAAGACCGATAGGTCGACACATGGACATGTCCGAGTAGTTCGCCGAACGGGGGAGACGACGGCTCCGGATCGATCGGCGGCACGTTCCGTGCGACGAATCGGTACACTCTCTGGTCGCCTTGCTCGGTCACGTCCTCTGTGAGACCCGGGAGGTTGGGTTTGTTAAAGTAGAACGCGCGCGCCTTCGGCGTGATGAGAACGTACTCCGCGCGGGCACGAGGCTCTTCCGATTGCAAATAGTTCGTCTCGCCGAAGTAGTCCGCGAACGCATTGCGCGGTGCAACGTCTTCGACACGGTAAAGAAGCTCGACCACGTCTCCCACGTTGAGTCGAGGAAAGTGAACGTAGAAGGCTCTCGTGCTCGTATACGTGGCGAGCGCCGGATTGTCCGCGGGTCCTTCGCCGCTCTCGACGGCTTCATCCACTTCTCCGCCCGCGCGATAGACGCGCGCTCCGCGGAGCTGCACGCTCTCCGTATCCGCCTCGAACCCGAAGGCATACTCTCGCGCGTCGGCCGCTGCGCTGTCCGTCATCGGCTGGAAGACGATCTGATGAAAACGGCTCGCTAGCCCATTCGGGAACACCGTCGTCACGGTCAAGTCCACGAGTCCTCTGCGACTATGTCCGTCTCCCGGTGCGTTGCGAAGCTGAAGAAACTCCCCGACGGGTCGCGCGTATGCCTCGTCGGCCCGCGCGCGGCTTGGCTCGAGGTGCGCGAGGTACTCGCGGACATCCTTGGACTGAGGACGAAGCGTGACCACTTCTCGTAGGAGCTTGACTTGTTCATCACGCTGCCCCGCCATTCCGTAGACCTCGGCAAGCGCTCTCAGGGTATCCGTATCCTCCGGCGCAACGTCGAGCGCTCGCCGATACATGGCTACGGCGCGCGGGCGATCTCCGAGTGAAAAGAAAGCATGAGCCGCGACCCTCATGGCTGCCGCACTGTCCGGATTCGTCGCAGTGAGGCGATCTACCCAGCGCGCCGTTTGCGCGGCATCGCGGCGAGCCAGAGCGAGATCGATGTGCTCTTTGGTGAAAGACGGATCGTCGAAGCGGAGCGCTGCATAGCGTTCTTCCGCCTCGTCCGCGTCGGTGGTGCGATCCTCCGCGCGAAGCGCACCCACCATGGCGTTTAGAAGGGCGACGCTGCGCGGTCGTCTCTCGAGCGCCTTGCTGAGGAGTGACAGTGCGGTCTCGCGGAGGCCTGCGGCCGTGAAGAGCTCGAACCGCCCCAGGATCGCAGGGACGTTGTCTGGATCTGTTTCCAGGAGGCGGTCGTAAAGCGGCACCGCGTCTCGCCAGTTCGAGCTTCCTCGCACGTGACCGGCTCGCGCCAAGAGAGCTTCGAGCTTCTCTTCGGGCGTTCCTATCCCATGGTTTACAAGCTCCTCTGCCTTGTCGATCCAAACTGCTTGCTGATTACGACCCTCCGCCAGCCCTCCCGCGAGGAGCAGGCGTGGAATCGTCGGCGCTCGTTCGGCGGCTCGCCTGGCAAGCTCGCGGGCTCTGTGCTCACTGGGGTCATCTGACTGCGTGATCACGAGGTAGCGAGCATAGGCTTCGAGCGTTTCTGGATCGTTCGACCGGATCATGCGCTCGAATGCCTGGACGGGGCCTTCGACACGAAGTCCACTCGGAACGCCTCTTGAGCGTTGGGGCGCAATCGCCGACTCTCCCGCGTCGGCCGCAAGGGGATGTGCCTCGACCTCGATGTGTCTGTCCGGTGCTCCGTCGGCGGCGGCAACGCGCACGGATACTATCGGCGCGCTGTCTTCCCCACATCCCTTGACAAGGAGCCGGTTCCATCCAGGCTGCAATACGACGTTTGCGGCAAGACGGTCCGCATCGAGATCCCGATACTTCTCGTCGCGAAGCACCTCCGCGCCATTCCAAAAGACGCGCAGTGCGCCCGCGCTGCCCGCCCAGATCGAGACCGGTCTCGAGCCGGCCATCTTCCCCTTGTCGGACGAACCGCCGGCGTCACGCACGTAGGTGCTTAAGTACCCGCAGATTTTCTCCGTCGGACGAAGCAGGGCACCCAGATCGATCCACCCGTACGGGGAATTGCTTGGCGCCACCCTCCATTTTAGCGAGCGCTCCTTGCCTGCATAGGCGCGCATGAGGCTCGGGGCAACGAGCCGTTCCTCTTCAGGTCCATAGACCGTCTCGAAACCGGCCTTGCCCTCGTTATCGAATGGCCCCACGACGAGCCACTGATCGATGAACCCGAGTTGCGAGATCTGAGCGCGCGCGCCATAGAGATCCCCGCGTCGTCGTCGCGCGTACGCCTCGAGGAGAGCCGCGTACGCGCGGATGGGCGCTGAAAGTGCGGCGTCACCCGCGAGCTCCTTGAGCACTTCTTCCACTTCGGCCGGATCGCCCTGGTCCCATTCCCGCCAGACTCGACGGAGTTCCGCGTACGCCAACGGACTCTTCGCTCGCTTCACATCGTCGCGGAGCTGCGTGAGCTTGCTAAGGCGAGACGCCACGTCCGCGGAAGCATCACTTGCCACCGTCGCGGCCAGCCAGAACGCCGTCGCAAGTGCAGAGATGCGCCACCTCATCGGGACATCCGCGGGCTCGTCGAAATGGGGTTCGTCACGTACACGTTGTCGGGCTCCGGGGGAGGGCACGTCAAGTCCGCCGCGCGACAGGACGCCCGAACCGTGGCGTGTCCCGGTTCGAAGTTTTGGGCTTCTTCAATAGGGGGCGAGGGCAACTGGGGTCAGATCGTAGGGATTCTAGTGAAGTAGTCCGACATCGACGGACGGCGCCGCTCCGAGCACGCGACGCGTCTCGCGGAGTCCCCACGGGACGGCCGCGAGGGCGTCGCGACGCTCGGAGAACGAGGAGGGCATCACCGAGGCTCCGCGGGGATGCCCGACGGACACGCAGAGCATCCTCGGGGATGGGCAGGGAATCCCGCCAAGTGGCCAGGGCATCCCTGGGAGTGATCATCGCTCCCTCACGCGTACGCAGGGTCGCCCGAGGTGCTGCGTGGAATGCTCGACGATCTTCGAAGGCGCCCCGACGCGCTCGCACAGGAGCCCTCGATCTTCGTGGAGCATCCATCGTGAATGGCAGAGGCGTCCCTCCCCATGCGTCGGGCATCCCTCCGAAGACGTCGGGATGCTCTCCGAGGAACGACGGAAGCTGTCGGAGCTCGTCGGGGAGCCAGAGACGCAAGGAGAGACGCCGTCGTCACCGGCAGGGATGCTGTCGGTCTTGGGACTGCAGCTCTCGGAGCTCGCAGAGCGGCCGTGCGTCTTTGTGTCGACGCTCGCCGTCTTCGGAGGGCATCCGTCCGCATGGGGACGGATGCTCCATCCATTCCGACCGATGCCCTCCTCATTCGGAGGGGCGCCTTTGTCAGCACCGACGGCTGCTCGACGAGATCGAAGTGACGCCATGGAAGAAGCCTGGGCAGCTCTATCGGAAGAAGGCGACGCCCTACGCGGACCTTGAGATGCTCTGCTCGAAGCTAGGGATGCTCTCGCGATTCGCGGGGATGCTGTGCGCAGGCGAGGACGGGATTCGCGAAGAGTCACGCGATCCTCGCGCAGTTCTCCCGGTGCCTAGCCCCTCTCGGCAGCCGCGGCACAGACGCGAGGGGCGGCCCTCACCACTCCAGGGGACGCTTCGCGCGCACCTCGGGCCGCCGTCGATGGGATTCGAGACGCCCCACGAAAAGAGGATGACGCGCACGGTGAAGCTCAGAAGCCCGTGTCGACGTCCACCGAGTCTTCAGCGGTTCTTGCTGAAGAGCTCGCGCTCTTCACCGCTTTTGGAACCGTTCTCGCGTTTGCCCCATCCCCCGGAACGTCGTATTTGCTAGCCCCATGCCTTCCGCCGATGGCCGAACGAAGCGCGCCCCCTCCGAGCTACGCGTCATCTCGGGGGAGGATGGAGGTGCAACCGTGCCGAGCGATCTCCGACCCTCCGGCGTCCTTCGCGAGAAAAACGACCTGGTGGGGAGCCTCATTCGGACCCTCCGCCCGCACCAATGGGTGAAAAACCTCTTTGTCCTCGCTCCTATGTTCTTTCACAAGGACGTTTTTGTCGTAACGGCGAGCGGCGACCCCGCCCTCAATCTCCACGTGTCGGGGCGCGCAATCGGCGCGGCGGCAGTGTTTTGCCTCTTGGCGGGTGCGGTCTACACGGTCAACGATCTCGTCGACGCGGAGGCCGACCGGGTTCACCTGGTCAAGCGGAACCGCCCGATCGCGAGCGGGGCCGTGCCGGAGCACGTGGCGCGAGCGATGGCTTTGGGCCTAGTCCTCGTGTCCCTCGGGCTGGCCTTTCTTCTCGATGTCCGCTTTTTCGCGATCGCCGTGATCTACTTCATCAAAGATCTTCTCTATTCGTTCAAGCTAAAAAAGGTCGCGTTTGTCGACGTTGCTCTTATCGCTCTCGGTTTCGTCCTGCGTGTTTGGGCGGGCGGGATTGCTACGTACGTTCACGTGTCAGGATACATGCTTGCCTGCACGGCCCTCCTCGCGCTCTTTCTTGGGTTCGGGAAGCGTCGGCACGAGCTCGCAAGCGAGAACGCGACGCGCCAAAGAGCCGTACTCGAGGCGTACAGTCCGGCTTCCCTCAACGTCGCCCTCGCGTTGACCGGGGGGGCGACCATCGTAACCTATATCGCCTACACGCTGGATCCTTCGACGGAGGCGTTCTTTTCCTCGACGCACCTATGGCTCACGGCTCCCTTCACTGTATTCGGAATCGTGAGGTTTCTCGTGCTCGTCTCGGGTCGTTCCGGTCGCGGTACAAAAGCGGAGTCCCCAACCCAGGAGATGCTCCGCGACGTCCCGTTTGTGCTCAACCTCGTGCTTTGGGTCATCGTCGTCGTAGCGATCGTCTATCGACTCAAGCCCAGCACTAGGTGAGACCCTCTCTTCCTTCCAGCAAGTTCGCGGACAAACCCGGTGCGTGGGTTGACCTCGCGCTGACCCTACCGTTCTTCGTTGGATATCACTTGGGTGTTGTCTTCTTGAACGTGAAGAACGCCTCCGATCCCGTTACCGGCCCTCTTCTCGAGCTGGCGAACGGTCGTCGCGAGAACTACGTCGGAATCACTGCCGCGGTCGGCGTTCTCTTCGTGGGGATCTTCGCTCTGCTCGGGCGTGGCCACGCCTTCCGTCCGAGCAAGTTCATTCAAATTGCGCTCGAAGGTGCGGCCTATGCGGCGGCAATGAGATTCGGTGCGGACTTCGTGGTCGGAAGGCTGCCCATCGGGCCGTCTCTCCGGGGAGACCCCATGACGGGTGTCGTGATGTCGATGGGCGCAGGCTTCTACGAGGAGCTCGCGTTCCGCGTGGTGTTGTTCGGTCTCGGGGCCAAGGTTCTCGTGTGGCTCGTGTCGCGGGAGAAGATGAACGTCGTCGACCGGACTCCGCGCCTCACGATAAGGGCCTTTCTCGTCGTCGGGATCTGGGGCGTCCTTGCCGCAGCGACGTTCAGTGGAGTGCATTATCTCGGCCCCTTTGGGGACAAGCTGGAGCTCGGGTCGTTCGTGTTCCGCTTGACTCTCGGGCTCGCGCTCACGCTCATTTTCGCTACGCGAGGCTTTGCGGCGGCCGTTTGGGCCCACGCGCTCTACGACCTCTGGGTCCTCGTTCTCTAGAGCAATCGTCGTCCTCTGGAACGACGCCTTCGGGCTTGGCTTCGCCAAACATTGCTCTACCGAGTCTCGGGGGGCGGCTCCCGCCCCCATGATTGACTTACGTTTCGCTGGATACAGCCGCTGGAATCGAAGCGGATCCGTCCGAACGCAGTGCGCCCGTTACGGCAAGCGCGATCAGCATCCCGATCGAGGCCGCTACATACGGCGCGCGCGGACCGATTGCTCCGTAGACGAATCCACCGAACGCCGGGCCAAACACACGGGCGAGGCTCGCCGCCGCTTGGTTGGTGCCGAGGGTGGAGCCTTGTGCGTTGGGGTCGGCGCACTTCGAAACGTAGGCCGCCACGCTCGGCTGGGTTAGCCCGTTGCCTACGGCAAGGATGCCGCCCGCGACGAAGAGCATCCCTCGGCCGAAGTCTGGCGCCACGGCAAAGCCGGCGAAAGCGAAGACTTGTAGGAGTACGCCCGCCCGAAGAAGCGCGACGTCCGCGATTCGTCGCGAGAGCGTCCTCACGAGACCTCCTTGTGTGGCGGCCGCGGCGACGCCGACAAAAGCCAAGACCGTCCCCGTTTGACTCTCGTTCATACCGAAGAGGTCTTTGTTGAAAAAGCGAAAGGTTTGGTCGAGGTTCGCAAAGGACAGCACGATTATGAAGTTCACGAGAACCGCGAGGGCTACCCCAGGCCGTAGGAACGCGCTTCGTGCCGCGTCGATGTTGAGCGGCGTGAGTCTGCGTGGCTCGTTCGATGCGAACGCCCGCCTCTCGCGCGAAAGGGACTCGCCGAGTCCAGCGATCGCCCACATGAGGTTGACGACGCTCAGGCCCGCCGCGACAAAACAAGCGACCGCGCCGTGTCGACCGTTCACGGTGACGGACGCCAGGACCCCGCCCAAAGCAGGTCCGAGTATGAAGCCAAGGCCGAAAGCCATTCCTATGAGACCCATCCCTCGAGCCCGGTCCTTCGGCGTGGTTACATCCGCGATGTAGGCACTCGCGGTACCTAGGTTCGCGGTCGCGATACCGCTGAAGATGCGCGCCGTGAACAGCCATCCGATACTTGCGCCGTACGCGAGCCCAAGCCCGAGTCCGCCCATTGCGAGAGCCGTTGCTCCGATCGACCAGAGGAGTACCGGTCGGCGTCCCACGCGATCGGAAAGTCGCCCCCATACGGGAACAAACAGAAACTGCATCAGGGAATAGACCGCGCTGAGGAGCGTCCCGACGAATGCGGTCGAGTGGAACGTGGTGCGCGCCTCGTCCGCGAGGAAGGGCATGACCAGCCCGAATCCCAAGAGGTCCAACGTTACGGTCAGGAAGATCGCGCCAAGAGATGGGCGGCGTTCGTTCGTCATGGATGCGAGCCTCCCTTAGCATCCCTGAAGTCGATGGGCGTGGACGAAGGCCTCGAGATTCCCTTTGGGTCCGGAGAGAACGGCGTCTGCGTGCGAGGTCACCTGGAATCCCGCGTCCCGAACCTCCCCGAGGACGGAGTCGATCGCGGCGAGCCGCGTGCGTTCGTCACGCACGACGCCCTTGTTGCGAGAGGCTTCTGCGCGGCCAACCTCGAACTGCGGCTTCACGAGCGCGACGAGCTGGCCGCCGCGCTTGGTGCACCGAGCGATTGCGCCGAGAAGCTTTCCAAGGCCAATGAACGAGGCGTCGACGACCGTGAGATCTGCGGCGCCGCCGATGGCCGAATCGGTGAGCATTCGGGCGTTCGTTCGCTCGAGAACGACGACGCGTGGGTCGATGCGAAGCTTGTGGGCGAGCTGCCCGTATCCCACGTCCACTGCGACCACGCGCGTCGCGCCGCGCTGAAGAAGGCAGTCGGTGAAGCCTCCCGTAGATGCCCCGATGTCCAAACACGTGAGACCTTGCACCTCGACCCGGAAGGCGTCGAGCGCGCCCGCGAGCTTTACTCCACCCCGCGACACGAACTCGTGCGGAGGCCCGCGTACGGTGAGTACTGCGCCCTCCGCCACGAGCGTGCCGGCTTTCGCGACGCGCTCCCCCTCGACGAAAACGTCTCCCGTCAGAACGAGCGCTTGCGCGCGCGCACGCGTGGCGCAAAGCCCTCGATCCACGAGGAGCTGGTCGAGGCGCTGGCGAGGAGTCCCCATGGTCTAGGGAATGCGTAGTCCTGGATGGATCGATTGGGCAAGACTCAGAATCCCCTCGGCCACGCGGGGCCCAGGTCGAAGAACAGCCTCGTCGCGCAGAGCGATGACTCGCTTGGCTTTCACGGCTCGCAGCTCTCGCCAACCTGGCGTGTCGGTCGTGACTCGCTCGTCTTCATGCGATTCCTGCATCGAGGCGTCCACGATCACGTCAGGGTCCAGTGAAAGGACTCTCTCCAATCCCAGTGTCGGGTAGGCCCCCCCCTCCGTCACGACGTTTGTCCCACCTGCGGCGGCGATCATCTCGTC
>Ga0182024_10016107_pt1 | contig 14216 bp, 10 predicted proteins | sample P32metaG_FD_120480 | JGI IMG/M metagenome (GOLD analysis project Ga0182024, IMG submission 120480) | Permafrost microbial communities from Stordalen Mire, Sweden - P3-2 metaG (Illumina Assembly) | ecosystem: Environmental > Terrestrial > Soil > Wetlands > Permafrost | place: Sweden: Stordalen... | reverse complement strand
GCGGCAATCATCAACGCTTCCGGAAGCGCCTTAGGATTTTTCACTTCGGCAACGATCGCCAGTGCCGGCTCGCTGTCTTCGTGAATCTGGAACGCGGCGACGCAATTGGTCCGAATAAGGCCGGACGCGTTCTCAACCACTTTCTCGATGTCCTGCGGGTAATAGTTTTGCCCGCGGACGATAATCATGTCCTTAAGACGGCCGCAAACGAAGAGTTCGCCGTCGTGGAAGAAACCCATGTCGCCCGTCCGAAGGTAGCCATCGTCATAGGGACTGTCGTCCACCAGCCGGGCGCGAAACGTCTTAAGCGTCAGTTCCGGATTATTCCAGTAGCCTAGGCACTTACTGCCTCCAGCGACCCAAATCTCGCCGATATGACCTGGCTTCTGAGCGAGGTGCTTCTCCGGATCCACGATCTTCACCGTGAGGCCCGGTAGTGGAGTTCCACAACTCACAATCTGAGTAGCCGCGCCGATTTCGGAAACCTCGGTGGTCACGCGGGCCTTCCCTAGCGCAATGGCGTTCTTGTTGACTGAAGTGATAGTGCGGCCACGGAGTGAAACCGCCAGAGTATTCTCGGCCAGCCCGTAAGCGACAAAAAAGCTCTCCGACTTAAGTCCATGGGGCTGAAACGCCTCCAGAAACCGCGTGTAAGTATCGGGTTTGACGGGTTCGGCGGCAACCAGCAGCACCTTGAGCGAGCTGAGGTCGCAATTTTCCAGACTCTCAGTTGAAAGCCGCCCGGCGCGCAAGCAATAGTCGTAAGCGAAGTTGGGTGCCGCTGAGGCGCTGGCCCTGTATGTTTTTATCGCGTCGAACCACAGGGCTGGGCGCTGAATGAAGTCCGTGGGAGCGAATCCGTATGTCGTGCCACCTTTAAGCGCGGGATAAAGGTAGCAACCGATAAGCCCCATATCGTGATACTGCGGAAGCCAGGATACGACTACCGGCGCGGGATGGTCGATCACGAGCGAGCAGTTATGCAGTATGTTTTCGTGCGTGACCATCACGCCTTTGGGATCTCTCGTCGATCCCGACGTGTACTGGAGAAACAGAAGCTTCGAAGCGCCGCTGAAAGTTTCGTCCGAAATCGTATCAACGAAGTCTTCCGTCACGATCCACCGAAGACCGGAAATGTAGTCGACGTCCACTCCGGATCCCGAGACTCCGCTTCTGACGAGATTTGTCTTCAGGGATCCGTGGTAGTCTCTGCTCGTTAAAATACCGGCCGCATGGCAATCCTTTGCGATATGGACCATTTTGTACAGAGCGCCCTGGAAACCATGAGAAGTGGGGGGATAGACGGGAACGGGGATCAATCCGGCGCGCACGCAACCAAAAAACGCGCAAATCATTTCGAGACCCGGCGGGTAGGCGAGCAGAAGCCGGTCCTGCGCCGCAAAACGATGCTCTTTCCGCAAATGTCCGGCGATCACCCTCGTCCGGTGGAGAAACGACTCGTATGAGTAGCCTTCGATCGGATTGCCGTTCAGGTCAATGTACGAATAGAGAAGTTTGTGCGGGTGCTCATCCCCTAGCCTATCCAGCTTGTCTAGAATCGACGCTATCATAGCTTAGCGCTATCCTCCGAGGTTGAATTAGAAAACTCTGTGCGAGAAACATATATCTCCTGGCTCCCCATGCACCGGGGGAGGTGAAAGTGATTGAGTCTCTGAGTGCGGGAATCGAAAGAAGCCGCGGTTGCTCAAAGCCGTATGGGCAAGTTCCGCCGAGAGCCGAATGCCCGAGACAAGGAGATCCTGCAGGGCACTCCGAGGGTTTGATCGCCCGATTCAAAACGCCTTCGTTTCATACCACATATCGGGCTATGTTAACAGAGCCGGGAAGAAGCGCGACCCCGTGATCACTTTCGAGAACATGCGTACCATGCTGGCTCCGTCTGATCCGAATGTCCTTGGCTCTCCTTAAGTCTTCGAGCTAATATGAAGTTCCGACGCTGCCCATGGCGCTGTCTGGGCCGCAAAATCCGCTGCTGGCCTCAGCGACCCGCAAGCAACCGCGCTGGGATGCGTCGGGCCGACCTGAAAATATTGCGGAGGCGCCGGTGACGTCCGAGACAAAGGCGGTTATCAGTCTGAAGCCGAATATTGTACTCTCTGAGGCCCCGCCGCGGTCGTCCCTGGGCGACCCGGCAAATGTGTCCTCATTCCCCAAAGTCTTACGCAGCCGCCTCAACAATTTCTTTTCCGATCGCAACATTTCTCCCAAAGCCGACCGCACGATGTGGGTCAAAATCGCCTTGGGTCTGACAGTGCTGGCGGGCAGCTGGATTGCTCTCTACGCGCTCAACCCGGATTCCTGGAGGTTCGTGGCCCTCTACCTTTTGAGTGGCCTCGCCCAGACATTCCTGTTGCTAAACATCGCGCACGATAGCAACCACAATGCCATCTCGTCGGTGCCGTCCGTAAACAAAGTCCTGAACTATGTTTTTGATGTTTGTGGAATCAACTCATACATGTGGCGTATCCTCCATCATCGAGGCCACCACTCCTGCATCAATCTCCACGATGAAGACGACGCGCTTACTGGACGCCGCATCTTTCGGTTTACGCCCCACGAACCCCGTGCGCGCCTGCAGCGGTTCCAGCACATCTATGCACTGTTCTTTTATGCGCTGTTTTCTCTCGACTATATTTTTCTAAGGGAATTTGAGTGCTTTTTCTTCCCGTCTCACGAATATCTGAAACGCACCAAGCATCCGGTGCGAGAATACGCCATCCTCTTTGCAGGTAAAGGATTCTACCTCACCTACATGCTCATTTTCCCGGTCGTGCTACTGGGAAAATCGCCTCTGCTGGTCGCCTTGGCTTTCGTGCTGGTCCATTTGATCGTCGGTTTGACCGTATCGCTGGTATTCCAGACCACACACACGGTCGACAGCACTTACTTTCCTTCAAGCCGCAGCGAGTTTGACAGCAGCGTCTATCATATCTTCGCGACAACGGCCGATTATGCGACGAGCAGCCCGCTCGTAGCTTGGCTTGCGGGCGGGCTCAACCATCATATAGTCCATCATCTGTGCCCTTTTGTGTGCCACACTCACTATGCTCCGCTGACCCAGATTGTGAAGGAGACCGCGGCAGAGTTTGGCGTTCCCTATAGGCAACATCCCACTATGAGGCGGGCGATCCTGCATCATCTGATACTTTTGAAGCAACTCGGAAACGAAAATTAATTTTCGAGCGCTTAATCCTTTACGTATGGCTACGCTACCTCTTCAGGCGGACCCCATGGAATTCCCCACGGCTCTACGCAAGTGCCTGGGCAGCGAGGCGTGACCTTGCCCCCAACTGTACCCGTCGTTTCCCGATTCCGCTCATTTGCGGATTCGCGCGGGATGGCCCGCGATCCCGTACAGGTTTTGTCAAAGTACACCGAACTCTTCGGCGACACATTCCGGTTCTATTTGGGCGGTCTCAAAGAGGCCATCGTAACCACCAATCCTGTCGTCATTCAGCACGTGCTGAAGACCAATGCGGAAAATTACCAAAAATCCGAAATTCAGGTGAAGCGGATGGGCTACTTCCTGGGCAAGGGTCTTCTTACCAGCCACGGGGAAGTCTGGCGCACGCAACGGCGTCTCATCCAGAAGGGTTTCGATCGAAAGCAACTGGAGGTTCTGTCCTCGATCATGCAGGACTCCCTCGCGGAGTCGCTGCGGGATTTCGACAAACAAGCTCGTGTCGGCCCCGTCGATATCTACCCCCACCTGATGAAAATTACCTTCGGGATGGTCGCCAGGTCTCTGTTTGGCGCCCGGCTGAAAGACGAAGACATCGACCTTATTAGCCGGACCATCTCGACCATCCAGGAATTTATGGTTCGTCAAACCATTCAGCCTTACCTGAATCCCTGGTTTGCCGTCTCCGGCGAACTACGCAGACACGAGGAAATGCGAGCCCGCGCCGACGGCATTCTGCTCGACTACATCAGGAGGCGGCGCCAGGAGGCGCCCGGCCACGATTTGCTGCAGATCTTGATGGATGCTCGTTACAGCGACGGCGAAGGCATGAGCGATGAGCTGGTCCTGAGCGAGAGCATGCAACTCCTGGTCGCCGGCCATGAAACATCGTCGAATGCTTTATCGTGGCTTCTCTATCTTCTAAGCTCGCGTCCGGATTGTCTCGAAAGGCTACGGCAGGAGTTCGATTCTGTGCTGGGCGGAGCGCCTCTGAGTTACTCCGACGTCCCGAAGTTCGAGTTTGCTGCTCAAGTCATTCAGGAGGCGCTGCGCCTTTACCCACCGTTTTGGATGGTCGACCGAATGGCTCTCTCAGACGACCGTGCAGGGGATCTCGCCATACCCCGAGGGTCGACGGTCATTGTGTTCGTTTACGGCGCGCACCATTCGCCTCAGTACTGGGCGAGCCCGGAGAGTTTCGACCCGGAACGTTTTGCCAAAGAGAATGAGAAGCTTCACACGCCCTTCACCTATCTGCCCTTCGGAGCCGGGCCGCGGGGCTGTATCGGAGGTAACTACGCCATGCTGCAGATCCTCATGATTCTGAGCGCTCTGCTCAGAAAATACGATCTTCGGCTGACTCCGGGTCAGACGATCGAAGCACGCCCTATGGTCATCCTGCGACCGAAGCACGGAATCCGCATGACCTTCACCGAGGCAATCACACGCGACGTCAGCAGGCTGTTCGACTGCTTACCCTAACCGACGCCTTCTTCACATCCTGTCCCTCGCCAAAATCCTGCTGGGCTTTGAAATCAAGAGTCTCCGACTGTCGTTCCTTCGCCGGCGATATGCTAGCTAAAGGCTGTTGCAAAACCTCTATTCTTCAAGTTGTGTCGGTTGAGCCAGTAATTTCGTGTTAGCAAGGTAGCTGAATGTTGCTTCGAGCTGTCGGCTTTGACCGGCAACTCGCCCAGGCCCGATCGGCTCCGGTGGTCCATGGGTCTCCTGGCCCGGTGGACCAATATTCGCACTGATTGTGCTTAAGCGCGGGAATAGAGAGGGTTTCACAAAAAGAAGGTTACGGTCCGGCGAGTGGGCCGTTAGTTCTCGAGTGGGCCCGCGAAGCATGAGATACAAAACAAGAATCGCAACCGAGATAGCGAATGTGACGAACAATATAGACTTTGTGGTCTCTGCCGCTGCGAATACGCGAAGTCCGAGTCCTAGAAATCCAGTCATTAGCACCGCAATTGAAAATACTAGGGCGCGACACAAGAACATACTCGCGTTCTTGCTTTTCATTTCGGATCCTCTCCTTCTAGACTCAGAGGATTCCCAGCTTCGGATACGTAAGTCTTTTATCGGCGATTCTGTGTCGCGCCGCCTGTCTCTCACGCTGCGGCGCTCCTGCCTGTGAAGAAGTGGAAAAGGAGAAGGACTATGCCCGCGACGAGCACGATGTGAATGAGACCAGTGGTGACGTGAAATGCGAAAAACCCAAGCAACCACAGTACGATCAAAACTGCGGCGATAACTCCCAACATCTTTTCATCTCCTGTTTCTGAGTGCGCCGACGGTTCTTGTCGCCGCGCACCGCGCTGACGTCGAACTAATGACGATTGTTTGCGCAGGGCCCATCATGAGTGATAGCAATTGGCAAATCTGTCTGCTTCGGTACACTCTCGCAGAATGTAGTCCGAGTCCATGAGTGCGTTCGTCCCGGAACGCCGCTGTCGCTGGAAGATGCGCGCCGTCTGGTTAAGGGTTACCTAGAGCATTACAACAACATCCGTTTGAACAGCGCCATCGGCTACATCACGCCGAAGGACATGCTCGCCGGGCATCAGCAGGAGATTCAGGCCGACCGGGATCGGAAATTGGAGACGGCGCGGGAACAGCGGAAGAATCGCCGCCAGCGGGCCACGTGACGGATGAAACGGATTACTTCCGATTGGCCGGCGATCCGCCCAAGATCGGACCTGTCGCTTTCCCAATCAAGGTTCGGCCTGTCTTCGCTGAGAGCCACGCCGCCGCAGTCAAACACACCGTAATCACGATTGCAAATACGACAGGCGCGATAAAGAAGTATCTCCAACTCAAAATTGTCACGGCGGCAAAGCAAATGACAAGCGCCCACGCAGGGCCGCGCATGAGCGCCAAAGTCTCTGGCGCAAGGCCGCCCAGCTGCCACGCTAATACTGCTGCGAATACAAGGAATACGGAGACAAAAAGACCGAACCCAACGTAGAAGTCCCAATAAGTACGGCTAAACCCTTGCGCATCGAAGCGAACTGACCGCATTGAGCCAATGAGAGAATCGACCCCCCATTTAGGGTCAGTCTTGCGAAACCCAAGTGTGTGACCAGCCGCAAAAAGTAGCAGAAGAACAGAAGAGATTCGGTAAAGAATTGGCGCTTTCACGTACTGCCTCCTGAACGTTCGTGGACGCAGGTCACCACATCAGTCAACCCGGTCTGGCGCTTGCTGCCGTTCCGAGTGGCTTACGGACATCGAAGTTGAGACGGATGGACGTGGTGAAGCTACAATGATCTTGCCGGGCGAAACGGAAGCGGGCTCTGCGGGGACGCAACCATGCCGAGGGATAGCCTGGTGGGCTCATCGAAACGATGAATGGCAGCGCCGGAACCTGTCCCTTGCGCTGCTTCCAAATCCTCACCGGATCGGTAGACCATTTCAGGCTGAACCAACACAGTCACAAGCTTGCCGTTGGGATAAGACTTTGCAAAAGTCTGCCTTGCCTACCCGGCGCCCTGGCGGACTAAAACGTACCCCGTACTCCTGCCGCCATCTTTTTCCTGCTTGAGAATTCCTTTCGGGATCAGGTTCTGGATATCACGCAGGGCCGTGTCGTGGGAAGTCTTCGCAAGTTTCCTCCACTTTTCCGTGGTCAGTTTGCCTTCAAAGCCGTTAAGCAACAAGTTGATGATTTTTTTCTGCCGTTCGCTTACCTCGATCGATTCCTGCCTGATGTGACGCCAGAAGGCACCCTTTGCCAGAACGCCAGCGGTCAACTTATTCGCTTTCGCAATGGCGCGTCCCAGGCAATCAAGAAACCACACCAACCATTCTGTGACGTCTATTCCTTCCCTTTGCGTGGACTCAAGAATCCGGTAGTAGCTCTTGTGCTCTTCTCGGATCTGCGACGACATACTGTAGAAGCGCTGCGCGCTATTCTCCAATCGGGCAAGAGATATCTCCGTGATGGCGCGCCCGATTCTTCCGTTGCCATCCTCCAGCGGGTGGATGGTCACGAAGTAAAGATGGACCGCGTGCAGGATGCGGCAGAGATTCTTGGTCGACTTGCGAGATGAGCCTTCTTGCTGCCACATTGGAATTAGCCACCGAACAATTGAATATGTGTCGCCGATCAAAAATCCGAAAAAACAGGTATTCTTGGTTGCCGGAGACGTCGAACAGGGGTTTCGCTCGCAGCGGGTCTGTCGAAAATTGCGGCATAGTCGCGGGGCGGTCTCCCATCGCTGACCTGAGAGGTTCGAATGCCTAAGAAACGGTCGAGCAAACCGAAGCGGCGCCAGGAAGACAAGAACTACATTGAGGTGATGGGTAAAATATTCTCGGTACTCGAATACTTGATTGAGACCGGCAGCAAGCATCGGCCGGTTCCCTTCTCGGAGATTGCTGCCGCCCTTCCGTTCGCGAGAACCACGGTGCATCGAATTCTGTATTCCCTGGAAAAGCTGGGCTACGTCGAAAAGGATGACGTGGCCGGACACTATCAGTTCGCCTCAAAGTTCTTTGAACTTACCGGACCAGCGGTGCACTTCCGCCGGTTGCAGTCTGTTACCAAGAGCGTGATGCAGAATCTCCTGCTCCGCTTCGGCGAAACCGTCAATCTGGGTGTCCTGGATGGCGGCCAAGTGGCTTACATCGAGGTACTACAGAGTTCCAGCGCCTTGCGCATTGCCGCCCTTCCCGGGGAACGAAATCCGGTGCACAGCACGTCATTGGGGAAAACCCTTCTGGCGTTTCTTCCCGAAAAAGAAATTGAAGCGATTCTCGACAAAAATCCGATGCTCAAAATGACCCCCAAGACCATCACCCAAAAAAAGCAGTTTCTGGAACACCTGGCGTCAGTGCGCGAAGGAATGGTGGCGCTTGATATGGAGGAGAATCTGAGCGGAGTAATCTGTGTGGCTGCGCCGATATTCGATCAGTCCGGACGAGTTATCGCGGGCCTCAGCATATCCGGGCCGGCGCCGCGGATGGAGCCCAAGCTTTCTCAGGTCCAGGAGGGGATTCGCGATGCCGCCTCCGCGACTTCCCGCATGTTGTCGCCGAGCGTGTTTGCACCCGATGGGTCGCCGCAAACCGGCCACTAAGAGCCGATGATTCTTCCCGGACTTCGCCAAACCGGCCCCAAGTATTCGGTATCCCTGCAGGACCCCGCGTTCGGGGTATCGCGCTGAATTCTGCTCGAGGAACCACGGTGAGCCGCGTGGGCATGGAAATTGAGCCGATTCAGCCCACCAATTTACCTCATTCCGTATTACGGACACGTATCCGAAATTGTTGTTGACGCTATAATTTCATTTTTGTAGGATGGGCCGCCTTGTCAGGGTCAGATCGCAACGCATGTCTCGTCAATTTTCCAATTGGATACCGCCGGCTGGCTCTGTGTGCCGGTCGATGAGCGCTGTAATCATGCGGACCTATATTGCTTTTACTGAGAGTGGATGCCGGTGAACATGAAACGTGGAGATATCTCGCGGCGCGACTGGTTAGCACTTCTCGGCACCGGTGCCGCCACAGCTTTCACTACCGGCATTAGCTCCGGCCCGCTGCACGGCGCGGACCAACCGCCCGGGCAGGTTTCGGTGAAACCCAGCAGCGCTGGGGCTATCGGCGGCGACCTGGAGCTTTTGCAGCAGCTCGCTGCGTCGCGGGCGTTTGCCAGCAGTCCGGTGCAACCGAGAGTCGAGTACGGAACCGCGGCGGCGTCCGGCAGCGCCCTGGGCTGGCAGATGACCCTGGGTGACGGCTGGGAATTAGCCGAAGCCGACACGATGAGTCCGCCGGGCCTATACGCTCGAGACAGCGGTTGGTTGAAGGTGCAAATGCCCCGGCCGGTTCAATATGCCCTGATGGAAGCGGGGCAAGTGCCGAATCTGTGGTACGGGGACAATTTCAAAAAGCTGCAGTGGATTCAGCAGAGAGATTGGCATCTGCGGCGCCGGTTCAAAATTTCGGAGCAATGGCGCGGTTCGGTGGTTCGAGTGCGCTTCGACGCTATGGATTACTCGGGAATGGTCTGGCTTGACGGTGAGTTTCTGGGGGCGCACGAAGGAGCGTACGGCGGCCCGACTTTCGATATCACCGACAAGGTGATCTTCGGCAAAGAGCACGAATTGCTGGTGCGATTAGTGCACGAGCCGCATGACATGCTTCCGAACTTCGATAGTTCGAGCGAGAACCGCAAACCAAGAGTGATCAAGCCCGACGCTCAGGATGCGGAAAGCTACCAGTGGGGAAACCGCTATCGAACCATGGGCCTGCAACAGCCGACTCGGATATTGGTGACGGGCCAGGCGTATCTGGAGGCTCCGTTTGTTCGCACCGACGCCATCGGATCAGACGGCGCCATTTTGTGGGCCCAGGCCATGGTGACCAACACCGGCCAGCCCTTCGAAGGTGTTATCGATGCACGGATCGTCGAGGTGTCCAGCGATGCGGTCGTTTGGCAACAGAAGTTCACGCAAAAGGTTCCCGTCGCGTTCTCATTCTGGGAGCATGAAATCAACCTCAGCAATCCGAAATTGTGGTGGCCGAATGGTTTGGGGGATCAACCTCTCTACCGCCTGGAGTTGAAGCTGTCGAAGGACAACGCAGACCTGGATTCCATTACCAGCCGCTTCGGCGTTCGCACCCTGCAACTTAAAAGGAATCCCGCAAGCCCGGAAAGCCCCCGAGCGACCACTGCGGATCAGACGCTCGAAGACGAAGCCTATATGTACCTGTGGGTGGCGAATGGGCGTCCGTTTTACGCCAAGGGTGCATGCTGGATGACTAGCGACGACGTGCTGGTGCTGTCTCCGGAGCGCGAAGAGTGGATGATTCGCGCGGCTAAATTGAACGGAATGAATCTGCTGCGGCTGAATGGGGGAACCTCGATCTTTGAAACCGAACAGTTCTACAACCTCTGCGATGAGCACGGAATTGTCGTCTGGCAGGAAGTCCCACTCAATTGGGCAGACACTCCCGGAACTACCACCCTACCCGTGTGGCGTGAACAACTCACGCAGACGGTGATGCGGATTCGACAGCATCCTTCGATTGGCATTTACGTTGGCGGAAATGAGTATGACCCATTCGCCGATGGCATCGAACCGTTGCTAGGGTTGATTCGAGAGATTTTTGCGGCGTACGATGGCAGCCGGCCGTTCCGCATGAATTCGCCGTGTGGCGGTGATTATCACGCCTACGAGCCGCAATCAATCTACACCGCCGACGAAAACTGGTATCACAAGCTTTTTGACCGCGGACACTACTTCATTTCAGAGTGGTCCTTCAGTAGTTTCGCCAATCTTTCGCTGCTCAAGAGAATAATCCCCGCCGAAGAACTCCAGATGAAGCCGGTGGGATACGACGTGGAAGCCTTCAAAGGCAGATACCGAACCATCCGAGACCGCAGCGCGGAGCTCAATTACACCTTCGTGAAGAGCTGGCAGCGTGCTTCCTGGTACGGAGATCTTGGAAAAGCCGACCTGGAGCACCTGATTAATTACAGCCAGATGTGTTACGAGCACAATCTCAGCTGCGTACTTGAGCATTGGCGCGCGCAATTTCCCTGCACCGGCGGCGAGGCATTGTGGACCTACAATTCGCTGGGACCGGTCGCCAATAGCTGGCACATCATCGATTGGTTTGGTCAGCCCCAAATACCATTTTACGCCGCCAAGCGCGCCAACGAACCGGTTCACGTGATGGCGGACACCGGATTTTTCTCCTGGGGGCCGGGCGATACTTTCAGGGCCTCGGTTTTCGCCCTCAACGATCACGACCATATTTTGAAGGGCGCCCGCATCAGCGCCCGGATCTTCGATCAGGGGTTGCGAAAGGCCCATGAGGACAAATGGGAAATCGACGTCCCCGCTAACGGTTACGCCAGCGAATCCCGCGATTTGAGCTGGCCGATTGCCGCCAACATGCCGGAGGGATATTTTTTTCTGGAGTTGACGTTAACCGACGACCATGGCGCACAACTTTCACGCCGAACCTACTGGTTGCGCGTGTTGCAGATGCTGGCCGAGCCAACCGCTCGAAGACAGTGGCAAGCTGCGCCCGTCGCTGAACCTCTAACCCAGACAGGTCCGTGGCTGCGGCCCCAAATCGAAGCGAATCCAGCCAAGCTCCAAGGCAGTGCGCTATTCCAACGGACATCGAAAAAGGAAGCGGAGATCACCGTTACCGTCGAGAATACCGGCGAGATTCCGGCCTATCCGGTCTCTCTCGAGCTTTTGCCCGACGTCTACTCGGTGATCTGGAACGACAACTATTTTTGGTTGTCTCCCGGCGAGAAAGTTTCCGTAAAGGGAACCGTACGTCTGGACATGGCAGGCCTTGACCCGATTGCGAAGCCGGCGGTGGCGACGCAATCGGACCTGACGATTCGACTTTCTGCCTGGAATGCAATGGCGACGGACTTGCGTCCGCGGTGACGCGGTTGAGGTCACAACTCATCCTACGTTCGACGTCTATCATCGTCTATTAATAGGCATTTCTCGGATATTCCCTACGCTGGTTTTCTGTTTGGCAAAGATGAGTGCAGATTGTGAATCGAGGGATGGTTTATGCGGAAGTTGGGTATCGGAGTGATTGGGGTTGGCACGATGGGTAAGCAGCATGCTCAGAATATCCGCTGCTTGATTCCCGAGGCGCGATTGGTAGCGGTGGCCGACGCCGACTTAAACCGTGCTGAACAGGTGGCCTCCGAGCTTGAAATGAAGCAGTACTATAACAGTATCGAAGCCCTGGTCGAGCGCCCGGACATCCAGGCTATAGTCATCGCGACGCCAGCGAAATTCCACGGCGCGGCGATACGAGTGTGTGCGCAGGCGGGCAAGGATATTTTCTGCGAGAAGCCATTTACTTTGACGCTGGAAGAAGCTGACCAGATGGTGGAAGTGACGAGGGAGGCGGGAGTGCGTGTTCAGGTGGGGCACGTGCGCCGGTATGATCCTCCCAATGTGAAAGCCAAACAAAGAATCGAAGCGGGCGAAATCGGCGACCCGGTGATTTTCAAGTCGCTCGCTCGAGACCCGGCGCCCCCGCCTTTCAGCTACCTGGCCAGCGGCGTTAACGGCATGTTCTTCCAGGATTCAACCGTACACGACCTTGATCTGGGCAGGTGGCTGATGAACGATGAAATCTCCGAGATCCACGCCTATGGCGGGGTTCTGGTATGCCCGGAGCTTGCACAGTTCAACGATATTGACACCGCTCTGGTCAACATGAAGTTTTCGCGGGGAACCCTCGGCGCGGTCGAGAACTACATGCAATCCGGCTATGGCTACGATGTCCGCACCGAGATCGTGGGTTCGAAAGGCACCATCATCACCGGATATCTGCAGCAAACCGCCGAGGTCGTGCTAACGGCCCAGGGGGCCAGAACCGATGTGGTCGACCACTTCCTGGTTCGCTTCAAGGATGGATACCTCGACGAAATGCGTGACTTCGTGCAAACGATCCTCGTCGACAAGCAGCCCCAAGTGGACGCATTCGAAGGTCGCCAGGCGATAGCAGCGGCGGCCGCGGCGGAGCGGTCGTATCGAGAAAAGCGCCCCGTTGCGGTGCAGAATCGAACCCGCGTTTCCTGAGCAAGAGAGGGCGCGTCGAAAGCTTGCGAGCGTTCTGACTCGGTGGGTCGACTACCGAAGGTCGGTCTCGATGGAAACCGTGCGGTTTTCCCGCGCCGAGCGGTAGATTGCTTCCACCGTTGCCATGTCACGCAGCCCTTCCATGCCGTCGGGTTGCGGATCGCGTCGCTCGCGGATACAGTCGGCGAAAGCATCCAGCTCAAGAACGAACTCGTCCATCACCTGGAACGTTTGCTCGAACCACCGGCCTTGAATCTTCCCAAAAAGGCGGCGTTCCTCATCGAATGCAAAAGCGGGATTGAGCGCAGCCCAGCCCTTGTCGCCATGGACCTGAACAAAGGACGCTGCCGCGGCGCTATAACTTGACGTTCCCTGGCAAACCAAACCTTCCGGGTGAGTGAGACGGAAGGCGATGCTATCTTCGACTCCGTTGAATTTCCGCGGATCGTCCGTCCAGGCCAAGGCAGTGACGGCGATCGGGCTGCTGCCCGCCAGCCAGCCCATGATATTCACGCAATAGATGCCGATGTCCATGAGCGAGCCACCACCGGCGAGCCGTGGGTTCAGTTGCCAGCTCGGGCCTTTGATTGGATCGACGATCTCGGTATACGTCGAAAATATGTGCCGGAGACGGCCCAACTGGCCACTGGTAATCAGCTCTTTCAGCGCCACACTACCCGGCTCGAAGTGCTTCCGATAGGCAGTCATTAGCCGGACTTGGTTGGCGCGGCAAGCATCCACCATGCGGCGGCAATCTTCCACGGTGTTGGCCAGCGGCTTTTCGCAGAGCACGTGTTTGCCGGCGGCGGCGGCACGAATCGTTTGTTCGGCATGGGCTGCGTTGACCGAGGCAATGAACACTGCGTCCACACCCGGCTGCCGCAGGCATTCATCGTAAGCTTCGTAGCCGTAGCAGTGGAGATCCGGGACGCCAAACATTTTCCCCATTTGCTTCGCCCTGGCGAGATCATGACTCACCAGCGCGACGAGCTTGGATTTTTTGCTGTTGCGGAAGGCCGGCAGAACGGCAACCTCGGCGATACTGCCCATTCCTACCACCGCGTATCCGAGTGATGTTGAAGACCCCACGCGTGTATCCTTTGGCGAAGAATTGCGATTCGCAGTCGAATCGCTAAAGAGCTTATGACCTAATGCTCTGACCGCGGCGATTAGGGGCGCAGCCGAGTCTTCCCGCGTCATTGATCTTAGCGCTTTGACAACGCCACAGAAACCGACAAGCTGAATTGCCTAAAACTCGGCGCCGCGCCCTGGCCCACGGAAAACGGATTGGCGCATTTTCCCCAGCACTGATAGGCCACTCCATCGCCTAGCCGGCGAAAAGAATACTGTACTTTAGTCAGAATCTCTACTGAGAAAGCGAGTACAAAGCGCTTAGAAAAGATACTACATTCTCTTCCTTTGAAGCGCTGTCCTGG